>Ga0315284_10008616_pt1 | contig 14567 bp, 8 predicted proteins | sample YL17G09_16_MG_FD_203696 | JGI IMG/M metagenome (GOLD analysis project Ga0315284, IMG submission 203696) | Sediment microbial communities from Yellowstone Lake, YNP, Wyoming, USA - YL17G09_16 | ecosystem: Environmental > Aquatic > Freshwater > Lake > Sediment | place: USA: Wyoming | collected... | reverse complement strand
ACAGGGACGTCCTTTTCATGATAATATTTCACCCCTACGACTGATATGACTGAGCGCGATTTTAAAGCTAAGCTACGCAAGTATCTGAAATCACATTGCTATATCCAATCCATGTCTAGCCTTGCAACTGCTGGAACGCCTGACCTTTGGCTCTCTGGTAAGACTGACTTATGGATAGAGGTTAAGCATAACGAACTAACTAAAGGCCCCATTAAACCTAAACTCTCAGCCCTTCAGCTCCTATGGTGCGATGCACGATATGCTGAAGGTCGGAATGTCATGGTTATCTGTGGCACATCGTCTAAGGAAGGCATTATATACCAGCATGGGGCATGGAATAGCCCTAGTAACGAACGAATACTATTCACTGACCTTATCGAGCAAATCCTCGAGGTGGTCCTATAAGGAATCTCGATGAGCCAAGCAACATTCCTATCGGCAGACAGACAACTAACGAAAACATTCTATGTAGGGGGGAAGTCCGACCCGTATCCCCTGGTAAAGAACTTCACATCTATGGTAGTAAATTACGAAGGGGCTAAGGAGCTAGCTGAAATTCTTGAACTGGTAGGTAGCTCAGGTGCTTGCTTACTGAAAGGGGAACTATCTAAACAAATTGAAAATGAATCGCGTGTGGGCCTTACCAACGCTACCGCTCCTACTGACCTACTGGTAATTGACTATGACTCAGACGGTGGCTTTACCTCCATACCCGAACTACTTGAAACTATTGACCCTGTACTGGCTGATACTGACTATATCTTTCAGCACTCAGCATCATCAGGGATCACCGGTAAGAGTGGAATACGAGGACATGTATTCATACTACTTTCCAATGCCGTTGCTCCCGCTGTATTAAAGCAATGGCTCAAGAAAGTCAACCTTTCAGAGCCCAAGTTCAAGGATCGAATCAAACTCTCCCGCAATGCCATGTCATTGTGCTATGCGCTAGACATCACAGTCAATCAAAATGACAAGCTGATCTATCTAGCGCCTCCTAAACTCGTAGGGCTTGATGATCCTATAGAAGAAAGGTATTCGTTCCATGAGGGGGAGAATAGAACCTATACGTACAATGCTACAATATCTGCCGAATCGAATAGAACTAAAGAGCATGCAGTAATTGCTGACCTGCAGGATAGAGCAGGGCTTACTAAGAGAGTACCGAAGTACAAGATGTCAGGTGACACAGAGATGCTCACCAATCCTGTCAGCTGTACGGTGTCAGATCCTACGGATTGTGGACCCTATGTACGGGTGAACTTGAATGGTGGGGATTCTCTCGCATACTGGTACAGTAAAGAGAACCATGAGATCCTATATAACTTCAAGGGTGAACCGGCTGTATATCTGAAAGACGTGGCCCCTGAGTATTATGAGTCTCTACAGCGGAAAGCCCAAGCAGCGACTCTTCGCCCCTTCATCTTTAGGGAGATAGAAACCGATAAATATTACAATGCTGAGTTCAACGAAAAAAACAACCGGTTAGAGTACTGTTTCCAAGCAAGTCGTGCTGCGCTAAATGACTTCATGGCCCAACGAGGAGCGCCTATACGACGCGATGCGGTGATACCTGACTGGAATATCTTCTTTAACCCCTCTGTTAAGTTATCCGTAGACTTCGTGACTAAGAGGCTAAACCTTTTTGAACCCTCGATCTACATAGACAGCGCAGTAGTAGGAGGATTTCCAATCATTGAGCGGGTAATAAGACACATCTGCGTTAACGAAGAGACCTATATACACTTCATTAACTGGATGGCCCACATTACTCAGTTTAGAACTAAGACCCAAACGGCTTGGGTCTTTGCCGGAACGGAAGGAACTGGCAAGGGCACGTTGTTTCACCAAATATTGAGTCCTATACTTGGGGCGAATCAGGCGTTTATGATTGGGCAAGACCAAGCTGAAGATCAATTCAATAGTTACATGCGCACTAATATGCTATTATTCCTAGATGAAGGAGATATAGAGACCTCGAAACAAGCTGATAAGATGCTAGCTAAGTTTAGAACTGTGATCACCGATCCTACGATAGCAGTACGTCAGATGCGAACTGCAGTTATAAACGTAGATAGCTACACCAACCTGATCATAGCCACCAACAAGTCTATGCCCGTTAAACTAACTGATGGAGATCGCCGCTACAACATAGCCCCCAGGCAAAATGAAAAACTAGTTATAACGACTGAAGAATACATCGAAATAAAGAATGAACTACAGGCATTCACCGGGTATCTAAACTCTCGTCAAATACAAGAGAGCGACTCCTATGAAGTATTGAAATCAGATGCTCGTGAAGCCCTGCTGGAACTAAGTAAAACCATAGCAGATACGTACTTTAGAGCCTTAGAAGAAGGGGACCTAGACTATTTCGCTGATGCGTTACTAGATACCATGCCTGTAAATAACCCAGACTACATAGCCTATGCTAAAGTAGTGCAGGGTTGGATGGCGTCAGCCGGAACAGAAGTGCGCGTGACCAATACAGAGCTGCTAACCACATATCAATACCTTAATAATGGAGGCATAACAGATAAGAAATTTGGACACCTATGTAAGCGGCACCAGCTAGAACCAAAACGACTTCGTATCGATGGCCTATTGAAACGAGTATTCCCTATGACCTTTGTAGATAGAAATTATGGAGAGTGGCTGAACAGAAACAACAAACTTACCCTAGTACCGAAGATAACCCTACAACCAATTGAGAGCGCACAATGATTACTGAAATAGTTTATATCCTTGAAGACTTAGAAATATTATATACAGAAACAGCGGAACTGGAAGCGGCTTTAGCCACTGCGGTCTTAGAACTTCTCGAAGAAGAAGCTAACCTCAATGACTTAGTCTACTTCTGCCAAAATGGGGTGTACCCAGAATGATCTCAGAAATTGCGTGGCTAGGAGTTTGTATTCCCTAGAAAATAGAACCCCGCCCCCGAAAGGGGGCTTTTTTTACCCTCGAGATAACTAAATGACTACAGCAATCACCCAGAAAATAGTAGGCTTTAAAGTGCTGACCCCAGGCACAGTAAAGGAACCAGAGCCAGTGGTTAAGGAGAGCATGCATGAGAACATCAAGCGGCCTGACATGCTGGTAGGCTCAACCTATAAGATCAAAACCCCGCAGTCTGAGCATGCGCTCTACGTCACCATCAACGACATCATTTTGAACCAGGGCACAGACCAAGAAGAACACAGGCCCTATGAGGTATTCATCAATTCTAAGAACATGGAACATTTTCAGTGGGTAGTAGCGTTGACAAGGCTTACGTCAGCAGTGTTTCGTAAGGGCGGAGATGTATGCTTCTTGGTAGAGGAGATGAAGGCCGTCTTTGATCCACACGGTGGGTACTTCAAGAAAGGCGGCGTGTGGATGCCGTCCTTAGTGGCTGAGATAGGTCACGCAATTGAGTCACATTTGAAACGTATAGGCATGATCAAAGAAGAGGTGATGGACGACCATCAGAAAGAGTTCATAGCAGCTAAGCGCCAGGAGTTTGAGGCTAAGACTGGTACGACTGATGGAGTGTTCCCTGCAACAGCTACCTTGTGTCCGAAGTGTAGCACCAAAGCGATGGTGCTGATGGACGGATGCAGAACGTGCTTAAACTGCGGAGATTCTAAATGTACTTAGAATCAAGGTGACCTGTACCGATGTCTGTTCCGATGTAGCGGCTGTACCAATGTTGCAAAACACATCGGAACGGCTGTAGGCTAGATAAGCTGTGGGTTGTAGCTTACTGTGCCGATGTTCCGATGTGAATTCCTATTTCACTATGTATAACTATACATGTTATTTTTTTATGTATAGTTTATTTTATATATTATATATTATATATATTTAATAAAAAGAAAGGATATCGGAACAGAAGTATGCTTAGACGGTACAGGCTATGGGCTGTAGCTGTTCCGATGTTAAAAACAACATCGGAACAACATCGGCACAAACCGCCACATCGGTACGCTAAATAATGTGCCCCGTAAAGAACTCAGGGTAGCAACAGAATATAAACTGGTCTGAGAACTGCTGATACACCTTGTGGTAATTATAACTACCCTTCTTGTACCCATTCAATATTACATAGTAGATCATTCACTTGTACTCCTATCGAATCCTACAGCGGTTAATATAGCATCTTTCACTGGTTTGGAGAACATAGACACTCCTGGTATCTTCTCCTGCATCACACGTCCTGTCCCCCTAGTCGCCATGTCTTGTAGCGTAGTAGCCACGGGGCCAGCCATACCCAACCATGATATACCCCTACGATCTAAGTTGAACGCTGTCTGTGCCAACATTTCAGAAGGCCCCATAATACCAGACCGTTGCATAGCAGACCAGGTTACATCCCAGGCACTCTTGTACCGGTCAGTAGGCTTTACACCCATAACGGCTGCAGGGCCTATATTAGCGATTAAGTCCTTAGCCGCTGAGCCAATCATACCGGCGACCATCATTGGTATAGCTGCGGCTACCCAAGGTAGCATCTTACGTGCTACAGAGGGCTGTAGTTTAGACTGCTGCATGACGTATGAGCCAGTACGAGCGTACATAGCCCATTGGAAGTCCTTCAAGTACCACAGCATAGCGAACCTAGGGTCTGAGAATCTAGCAGGTCTAGTATCAGGGCCGGGACGCAGAGTAGCTTCTTCAATCCAGGTGTAGATCGCGTTCTTAAAACCGTCAGTCTGAATCCAGTCGCTATCGGACATGGTGTTTGCTTCATCGATATTAAGGCCCAGAACTTTAGCCTGAGCTATTGCTTGGGCATTGCCAGCTTTAGCCTGGGACGCATAGTCCCGAAGTGCATCCTTACCGGAAAGGTAGGCCACCCTGCGGGTGTAGTCGGTAAACCATTTCAGGCCAGTAATCTCGAAGAACTTTTGGTTGACTTCCCTTGCATTAAGGGGCTGGTATTCGCTCTCAACACTAGCTGTAATGGCTGACTCTATCGCTGCGTCCTTGATGATACCCAGCTGCTTAGTCATTATGTCAGCTTCTGTGCCTTTAGAGCTTAGACCTTTCAGCAGCTTAGATAGCATCTTACCCTGCGAGGCCCACATTCCTTTGCCCATGAGGGGGTCAGATAGACGTACACCTATTTGGGCTAACTCAGCCATTGACGAGAACACAGCGGTAGGCAGAAACACGATGTTCATGCCAGTCATTAAGTATGCCTGCGCGGCTCTCCAACTAGCCCCCATTTCATCTTGCCCTAGCCGACCAAACACGGCGGGGATAATTACGTCCTGGATCCTTATAACCTGAGCCGTAGTCAAATCTCCTACGTCCTGGCCGTTTAGCAACGCAGCATCTAACTTACCCATAGGGGTGTAGTAGTTCTTAGCCAGCGCTTCTTTTAGTTTAGCCGTCAGCTCTTTAGCCAACTCAGCGGTCTTACCGGTCGCATCTTCTAAGAGCGCGTTCTCTAGTATCCGCCTACGTTCCCAGACCAGCCGCTTAGTAGACTCACCTCGCCCTCCAGCTTCGGCTATAGCATCATCGGTTAGATCTGGCCTACCATACTGTGTAACGACTAAGTCAGTAACCTTAGCATACTGGCTCACCATATATTGGTTGTATTGTTCTCTGTCCATAGTAGAGAACCCATACCCGCCAACCAGGCCTTTACTCTGAACCATCCAGCTACCAAACTTATCATCAGCGGCCCGGGCCTTGACGGCTTGGCCGGTGCGAGTAGTTATCATATCGGCGGGGTCATCGTTAGTGAAATCTATTAACGCTTGCCATCTAGCAGGAGAGATCTTACGGGTCTTAGCCGCTTGGTTGCTAGGCCCACTGAGCACTCCAAACAAACCCATCTGTTGTTGTGGGTTCTCAACCATCCCTTGCAAGGTAGCGAAGGGGTCTTCGCCCGGGTTCTTGCCGTTAAGGAACTGATCGACTAGGTTGTTGATCTCCTTAGGGGACCAGCCAGTCTCACTCACATCCACCAGTACGTCGATGCCTCCTTGTTTCCCATATACCTGGGTTGTTATGTTCTTCTTCAGTGCGGCTTTGAACGCATCTATATTGTCCCGCACCTTCTCACTAACCAGACTCTGAGGGGTATAGTTTTCGCGCTGGGCCATCTTAGCCCCCGTAGCGGTCTGGAAGGCGAGCAACTCCTTATAATAGTTTCGTACTTGCTCAACCGTATCTCTAACATTCAGTGTGACGTTCTTCTCACCCTTACCATTCTCCTCGACTACAAAGTTTAAATCCGCAGGGATGAGATCCAATGGGGTCTGCATGCTTGTAAAGCTCTTCACCTTGGCTAAGAACGCAGCCGATATTGGCGGGGTGGCGGAAAAGTGATGACGCATTGGTAAAGCTGAATTTAGGATGGGTAAGAACTTACCCGATAGCTCACCATGGTAGTTATTCAACAGTTTAAGGTACGAGCTACCATGCCCTGCAGCACCTACGTCACCTGTCTTATGAGCGATTTGACGGGCTATCCATGTAGCTGTCTTGCTCTTCATACCTCGCAACTCAGTGTCTGTACCATAGAAGTGGGAGATACCGGTAACGACAGATTTCACAAACCGGCTGTCCATCATCTTACGGAACTGAGTAGCCCGTTGCATAGGGTTGCCCTGATACTGCACTCTTACCTTCGGACGTTCCAGTATCCTACCTCTACGCCCCCCTGCTTGCACGAGGTCATAGTACTGGGATGATTCTCTACCGGTCATGGCTTCTAGGAACGCATTGAAGTTACCCTTGTAGGCCTTAGCCTTTGAGAACTTATCGAACAGCTGTTTCAAGATGTAGGCTAAGTTACTAAGGAATGTGCCTGTGTCCTTAGCAGAGACTACATCAACAAACGTCTTACCCCCAACTAATAGAGTTTTGTTAGCTCTAAGCAGCTCAGCGGCTAGGCGATCAGCGAACATCTCATCAACCATGTCCTGCTCTGCCAGAGTCATGTTCTGGTACTTAACCAGTGGATCTTCGAACTCAGCAACTTCGATGCCAAGCAGATCACCTAGCATCTTACGGGAAGCGATGTCGTCGCTACGAGTAGCGGCCTTCACTATGTAATCAAGTGAGGTGCGTTGGACAAAGTGACCGAACTCGTGGGCTAAGTCTGTAGCCTGAGAGGCTGCAGAACGCTTGCTGCCATCCAGGTTAGTCCTAGCTATGTAGATTATATGCTCCAGTGTACCCGCATGGTCAAGGGCGATGAACTGGGACCGGTTAGGGTCTTTGCTCACTATCATCCTGGCCGCTTCGGGCAAAGTATCTAGGTTTGAGCTGCTGTGTAATGAAAACGCTGTAGGGATCCCCAACTTAGCAATCAAGCCATTAAGAAACTTCTCGACTGGGGCGCTTACTGCTTTGTTATTAGTGATGGTTTGCGTAGTAATGGGGCGATCTACTGGGGCCACATGTTTCTTATCAGCTGCCATTTCTACATCAGTTAACGGCTCATCAGACGCCATTGTGCGGACGTAGGGGTCTATGCCTGCAGTCATCTCACTGAGGTCTTCAGAGCCAGTATAGTTCTTAGCTATCGCAGCAGCGTTCTTCTTCTTCGCCATTACCCACTTCCAGACATCGAGCCTTTTGTTGTTCTGGAGTTCGCCCTGCAGCCTATCAACTAAGTCTTTAACGTCCTGGTTGCCCTCTGCGGCAATACGAGCTAGTAGTTTCTTATCAGAGAGGCCACCTAATATCTTCTGCGCAGCCGTGGCTACCTTAGCCGCGTCTAACTCGTATTGAGTTGCGGAAGTAAGGCGCTCTGCCTCCCTAAGAGTCACAGTCGGGTTCACGGTATCGGTCTCAGTATCTGAGACAATGAGAGCGTTAATATCTGTGCCCTTCATTGGTCCGATGTTCGCTATAGTGTATGCGATACCCGCTTTAACATTAGCCAGCTTATCAGCCAGTGTCGTATTAGGCCTACCGTTGATACTAGCCCCCAGCTTCCTAAGGGCTGAGACGGTAACACGTTTAGTCTCTTCGCTACCATCAGACAGAGTGAACTCAAAACCGACAGTAGACCGGGCTTCACCCGCTGCTGCTTCCTGCTCCCCTATCTTCTGAGTACCATGTTCTATAGCCCGAGCGTCTTCCATGCCTTTGGCTAGAAGCCTAGAGGCGGTAGCCTTAATGGCCCCGGGGCCAGGGGCTGCAGCGTAGTCATTTACTTTAGTCCGGTACTTACCGTCTTTGTATTCAACTATTACGTCATGGGTTTCACTTAGCCCAGTCGCTGGTCTAATCTCCATGTCGGTGCCCTCTTTAACTAAGTTATAGACAGCATCGCCAATACGGTATTCCGTACCCCCTACATGAGCCACTAGGCCTTGTTTAGCCCCAGTTGTAAACTCATGCATGAGCTGCACAGCGCGTCTTATGATCGAATCTTTTGGGCCTGCCTTCGAGGACGATGCAGCGTCGTTCACACTAGTTACCCGATTGCCCTTAGCATCTGTGTAGTAGGAATCAATACCCAATACGTGATGCTCTGGCGGGGGTACATCAGGCAGTTTTACCTCTTCGGTTACAGGTTCAAATGTAGGCGCTTCCTTAGTTAACGGACGCACTGTTCGTGTAGGGCTGACTACCCGGGTAGGAGCGATGGAGGGGAATGATGGGCCTCTAGGGCCTTCTCTTTTAGTTACCGGAGCCATACCAAAAGCGGCACGTTCTACATCAGTCAGTTCTGTGTCAGCAATAGTCTCGGGTTCGGCGGCTACTTTAAGGGTATGTAGGGCTTCCAAGCCTGGGAGGTGATCAGCGTGTAATCTACTAGGGATAGGAGTGTTGACATGCTCGTCCGTAGCCCCAAGCGCCTGGAGTATCCCCGGACGCATAGCTATATAATTAGCATATGCCTCGTCCGATATAGCCCCTGCTTTAGGATGACCAGCGGCTAGTTCATTTAGGGCTAGTTGTCTGGACTCCGGGTGAGACATAATAGCTGCTACAGCCAGTGATCGTTCGCCTGATTTGGTCATGTCAATGTCAGACAGATCAAGCCCCATCGCCTTAAACTCGTCGATATATGTTTTCTTCAGCAGTAGCGGGAGGGACCCTCTAACCCACTCATGGATTTTAGTCCCTGGGTTACTGGCCTGAACAGTCATAGCCTCGAACGCTGGAGTTAATTTCCCACCTTCACCGCGCATAACCCCGTGAATGTCCTCATGGTTCTTAGCCCCTTCGAGCTGAGTCATTAGGGCATTAGCTAACTCAGGCTTACCGTCGTCATGAGCGCGTTGTATAGCTTCTAAGTGGCGCGGGTCAACTACAAGCTCCCCGGTAGCACGGTTCCGTTGCATCCTGGTGCCACCCGCTATACTCTTCTTGACAAAGGTCTTGGCATCGTCGATCTCTACATGCTTTATGCCTGGGGCTGACGCAAACTTGGCTAATCGGTCTTGGATTGTTGGCTCACTAACTGCCGCAAGATCTGGAGCAGGAGCTATGGGGGTTGTGTCTCGGAGAAGAGACTTAGGAGCTGGAGCAGGAGCTGTACCATAGAATGCATCAAACGCAGCTTTCGCTGCATCACTATCACTTACTGCGGCTTGTCCTGCTGGCTCACTAACTGCCGCAAGATCTGGTCTGCCAGCAGGGCTGACTCCGCTATCCACACTTGGACTTGGTACGCCGAGCGGCGTTGCCGGTATTCCTTCTTCTCTTGTGGGGTCAACATGAGGGGTAGTCTCCGTAGTAGTTATCGTAGTAGGTTGAGATACTGTACCGAGTGAATCATTTAGTGTATCAGTTACAGTTGCAGCAACTGTAGGAGCTGGAGTACCAGCTACTATGGGACTAGCTACTGCAGCGTTAGGGGTTGCGACTATAGGGGCAGTATTTAGAGCAGCATCTGTCGCATCATTGACATTAGAGGCTACTACATTCAAATCTACATCAGACGCAGAGCCTGTCCTAGTGAACGGGACTTCTTGTTCTCGAGTCTGCTGCTCCATACCAACTTGAGTAGCTGTGCCGGGTTCAACCGTAGGCAGCAAGCCCTGAACTGTTTGCGTTCCTACATGGGCACCTGCACCCATTACACCGCCAGTAAACGCCCCTATAGTTGCACCGAGCATACCAGCGGGGTGAGCGCCTTCGGCCCAAGGTTTGTTCAATGCTATGTTTTCAACGACCTGTTGACCGCCAGATTCCCCATACTCCTGGATACCTTCACCAAGTGCACCTACACCCGTGGTCAGAGCTAATTCTTTCGCAAAGACACCGGCTTTAGTAGCTAATGGAGCGGCTTTAGCCGCAGCTTCTGCCGCATTTAAAGCGGCTAGTTTGGCTACGGCATCAGGCGTACCGGCTTTAGCTGCAGTCTCAAGCCCCGCTCTTACGGCACTTTTCTCCAGGCCAGCTAATCCACCGATCTTACTGAGTAAAGCTACATCAGCCAAACCGCTGACTGCACCCAGTGCAGTACCACCATACAAAGCCTGTTGCTGTTGGTCTGGTGTACCCCCTAGTTGCTTAACGTCATCGGAAGCACTACCACCTATGTCAAGGGCATTAGCCCCTGCACCGAGGGCAAACCCGGCTGCTTTAGTCAATGGATGCGGCACCATCTGTAAGGCTCCACCGACTACACCCGCCACTGTGCCTACGTTACCTACACCTTGAGCCGCTTGGCCCACTAGCCCCCTAGCAGAGAAGCCTTCAGGGCCTTGATCAGTCCATTTCATCTGCGCCATAGCCCCCCTAGTCTCGGGGGATACTTGCATACGTTCTTGTTCAGCTAATGCGCGGTTGGCAGCTTCTTCCTGACTCCAGTCCCCCAGCCCATAGCCGGTAAGCGCACGTTGTACGTTGGCTTGGCTAGTGTCGAGACCAGACGCATATAGGTTACCTACGTCACCTAGCATCGTAGGGGCAGGAGGTGGAGGGGATTGATAGGCAGGTTCCTCTGGATACACTAGCGGAGTATAAGCGGGGGCCGCTGGGACCACCGGAGCATCTGGCGGCAGTTTACGCATGCCAGCTGAAGGGAGACGGCCAGTAGCCGCCTTATATGCTGCGATAGTCTCAGGGGAGAATGCCATAATTACCTTTTATCTGGATTTCAGTCTACCGTAAATGTCGGCTATATCTTGTCCGCTTTTTACAGCTTTGATTCGCGAGGTTGCGGCGGCATCAAGAGGGTTTGTACCATACAAAACGCCCGGTTTTGAATACGTACCAGTCTTAGGATTGAACGTAGCCATTTCTTGCGATTCAGCGTAGCCAGTAGCCCCAGCTATTTTAGCTTGCCTAGCTTTTTCTTCCTGTAGAGCTTTAGCGTCCGAGCTTTGTTGCTGCCCAACTCTAAATGCGCGATCTTCTGCTTGGCCTGCTTCCATAGCACCAGTATGACGCTGTGATTCTGCTGCCGTGTCATAGCTCAACCCAAACGCTCTATCTCTATCTGCTTGGGCCTGGGCTGCTGTACCCACCGCAATTCCACGTTCTGCCTCACGATTAGCCTGAGCTGCCGCTAGGTCCCGTTGCTTCATGCCTTGTTCTGATGCCATTCTAGCATATCCTTGCTGATTTGACAAATCTGCCGAACGCATCCCAGATAATGTTTGCAGCCCCTGTTGCGCCGCCTGACGCTGGTGCTTGGCAGCAATCATAGAATCAAAGCTGTTAGGAACACCCGCCGTGCTTGCCTGCTCTAAAAGCTGGTTAATCGCACCGGTGTAATCTGTTTGTTGGAGGGCTTGTGGTTGGTAGCTCATACCCCCAGCAGGAGCTTGCGGATTAGCTCGATCCCAAGCAGCTGTAGCTGCGCGGCGTTTATCCACTTCAGCTTCACTTGCTGCGCGACCAGCAGCAGCTTCTGGAGTAGATGGGGCCATTAGCGACCGCATATGTTCTACGTCTGCCCCTGGGGCCTTCTTGCCCTGGATGTAGTTACCCCCGCCTAGATCCAGCCTATTAGCTGGGCCGGGGGGAGGGGGTACATTATCCGGAGCATGACTATCCGGAGCATGAATACCCGCCATCTGGGCCAAAGTTGGGTCAGTAGGTCTAACTGTATGGCTCATCACAAACCCTCCCTGCTCCTTAATGGAGGGTTGGAATGCCCTAAGTATGTCACCTGATTGCTGTTTCATGACGGTATTGCCAACTAGCCCCCCGGTAGCTGGAGTAGTTTGACTACCCGCCATCTGGGCCAAGGATGGGTCAGTAGGGCTAACTGTATGGTGCATCACAACCGGAGTAGCTACGGGTGTAGCTGTACCCCGACCAATGTTAAACCCTCCCTGCTCCTTAATGGATGGGGATTGGAATGCCCTAATTATGTCATCTGATTGCTGTTTCATGGCGGTATTGCCAACTAGGCCCCCATCCCAGGCATGAACTTCCCCATCTTTCATTGTGGCTTTCATGCCTCCTGGTTTCTTAGTCTCTGGGTCGATCATCTTATCGAAGAAGTCTGTACCCTTCCGCGCCACTATGTGCGCAGGGATGACGTACTCGCCTTTAGACAGCTTAGCGGGTATGCTGTCAGAGGTTGAGGTGCCTGGGCCATTTACAGGGCCTCCATTTTGCATGTGCAACGCCTTAGCTTGAGCTTGGCGCATTAAGTCAGCGTCACTGCCAGTGGAGCGCATACCGTGTGTTGATGTAGATGTCATATTAGTTCCTTATGCTGATTCTTGTATTGCGGATGACGCCACTGTGTTTAGTGATCCAAGAGCCGCAGCTCCTAGGGAGGACGCAGAAGATGCTGCTGCAGCTCCTGCCGCCTCATTTATTTTCTGGTATTCTATGTTAGCCATTATCTCTTTACCCGCCTTATCTATGTTTGCCAGATAAGTCTTAATCCCTATGTCGGCGGTTAGTCTAGGCCCCTCAATTTCGGTCTTGTAGGCTTCAATGCTGTTAGTTAATTGATGAGTGTCCACAGTAAGCTCCATTTTCCGAGTCTCAACTTGGGCCATATATGTAGTCAATGCGTTACTGGCCGATAATTTATACGCCTCGGCTTCTGCAGAAAATATCTGGGCTTGGGCGGAGTTATAGGCTGCACCAGCTTGAGTTGTTGCTGTTGCGGCATCCACTACCGTCTTCGCCGCAGTTACTTGCCCCTCGTAGACTTTAATCTTACTTAGTTCCCCATCTGCTTTGGCTTGATCCCCAGCCATTAGTGCTTTATAGGCTTCAAACTGAGCCATATACGCCTGGGTTTCATACCCCATAATCGCACCTTGTACTTCATACTCTTTCATATCGAGTTCGTATAGGGATATTGTTTTAGCGATTGCCTCCACCATAGCCGTGTACATCTGGACTTCATTTGCAGCAGCGGCGATCTCATCTGCAATAACCTTTACCTGAGCCTCAGTTACTCCTATTTTAAGCCGCTCTGCTTCTAGGACCAGTTTATGCCCCTCTAGCCCTGATAACGCAGATTTAAGCTGGGAATCAAACTGGGCGTTTACAAGACCTAACACTTTAATATTCACTTCTGTGCTGGCTATTAAATGCTCAAACACCCTAGAGGTCTGATCAGCTAATAGCTTAGCATATTCTACAGATTTACCCATTGTATCGCCTACAGCCTGGGCATAAGTAATCGCCGCAGCCCGGACGGTAGTTATTTGAGCTGCTACCAAGGTCATAATAAATTCAGTGTGAGCTAATTCGGTCTTCTTGCGCTCGATGTAGATGTCGGTAGATTGATTCGCTAAGGCTTCTGCGCCTTTCAGCCGCGCAAGCATTACCCCCGCGTTCACGGTGCCCGGAGGCTCCATCATCCCAGAGCGTTTAAAGCTGTCATAGATACCAGTTACAGTGGACTCAAACTCTCGCTGGGTCCGACCTTGTGCCCTGGAGAACATAGCTGCTTCAAACTGGTCTGGGAGTGCTTGAGTATCTAACCCCTTATCTATCTTGCTCTGTAGCTGGCTCATCCAGCCAGAGTAGTTGGGGGCATACTCGGTAGTCCATGCCGCGACCTTATCATCGATAAATGCCTGCATTTCACGAGACATCGCCGCATAGGTTCCGGCAAACGTGTTGCCGTAGTCTATAGAATCCGCAGCTATCTGCTGGGGAGTAGCCCCTGGGCTATATGCTGGCAGGGTAAGCGTAGGCGCAACCGGTAAATTGAGCGACTCTATTGTCGGGAATACATAGTGACGCGGCTCAGGCTTGGGGATAGCATCAATTTCAGCTTGTAACTTGGCTGCATTACCTCCTTCAAATGTGCCTTTGAAATCGGGGGTTTGCCCTCCTGGGGCATTATGGGAAAATAACCCAGCTATGGAGACGGCAGGTGCTTGCACAGAGATCGGCGAGGGCACGGGAATTATCCCCTGAAACAGAGGTACGGTTGGCATTGGAGACGTCGGGGGCTGATACGTGGGGTTTATCCCAACCGACGGCGTAGGCGGAACATAAGGCAGGATCGTAACTGCGGGGGGGACGATCGCATCTATTTTTACTGCGTCGTGCTTCGTAACTGTCGCCGCTAGTTGTTGTGTTATTGCGTATGCGGCGTTACTATACCCAATCGCCCTAGATTCAGCTCCGGCGATTAATGCGTCTATTGCCCCCATATTATTTCACTCCTCGTTGTC
>Ga0315284_10008615_pt1 | contig 14568 bp, 19 predicted proteins | sample YL17G09_16_MG_FD_203696 | JGI IMG/M metagenome (GOLD analysis project Ga0315284, IMG submission 203696) | Sediment microbial communities from Yellowstone Lake, YNP, Wyoming, USA - YL17G09_16 | ecosystem: Environmental > Aquatic > Freshwater > Lake > Sediment | place: USA: Wyoming | collected... | reverse complement strand
GGAAAGAAGTGGCCGAATCTTTTTGAGATAAAACTGAACCCTCAAAAATAACACGCGCTACAAAACAGCAGCCTTAGTGTTGCTGTAACAGAGAACTTGAACTAAGAGGCTTAAGAGAGTTAGGCTCGTCGTGTGCTCGAAGAGCATGTTGCTTGAATAGTTAAGTATTGTTCAGTGTTCGTGATAGGTTTCAGCTGCAGGTTTTGGAACCAAATCGTTTGCTGATTTCCTAAACAGACCAAATCCATACTCTGCAGGATTATTGAAGAAGTCATAATCTGGGTCCGGATCTACAAGTCTAAACCAGCAAATCGTTCTCAGCCAAGGCTTGAAGCTCTCGGCTGCTATTCGGTAGCTGTTGAAGAGATATTCAGAGACTTGGGCTTCGCTTAAACCAGTGTGTTTGTTGCTGTATCCGAACTCGCTGAAAATGACAGATTTGTTGCCGTCCCCATGATCAATCATGACGCTTCTGATAGCGTTGTTGGGATCTACCCAGTTGAGTTGATTTGGCTCGATGCTGTTCAGGTAGGGATGCCAACATGCTATTTCAAAGAAATCATCATTATTTGCGCTAGGCCAGCTGCTGCTTTCGATATTCTGATAGATCGCGTTCAAGAAAGTCTTGATACTATCCAGATCAAACTCAAAGGGACCAAGCCCACACATGACAGTTGTTGCTTCAGGATTGCCTTCATGAATGCCAATTGAACCATAGTATAACAAATCAGTAACAATGTCAACATTTTCTTGAAAAGAAAACCAAGTGCTACTGCTTCCTGAAACATATCCTGACGGGTGCAGATACGGGTGAAGGTTGTACTCATTTCCAATTTCCCACAATGTTATGTTCGGAAAAATCTCCGCGAGTATCTTCCAAGATTGCTCGTAATTCTTCAGAAAAATGCGGTATGTTGATCCCTCAGTGAGATTCCGTTTGGGAACTACTTGACCGTCAGTTATTGGAATGCTGAAATTCGTCATCCAGCTTGGAAAATCCTGAACCATTCCAATGACTGTAATGTTCAAGTCTTTTGCTTTTGACGAAATGTTATTCAGTGATGAAACCATGTTAGATCTTAAGCCAACACCATCTTCATTGAAAATCATCCACCGCCAAACCCATTCCCGTAGATAAGACACATTCAAGTATTGAATTGCTTCGAAGGCTTGAGTGGCGTTGAGACTTTCATTGCTCCATGAACTTCTGTAAGAGAGAGGTTCGCCAACGCCAAAGAAACTGCCATCTGCATTAATGTGATGAATTGCATTTCGGGAATTGAAGTATATCCAAGATGCTAAGACCACAACAAGTAAAACCACTATACATATGCAGAGAACCGATTTCTTAACCATTCAGATCAAACTTTAGTATTGGCGAACCAGTAATTATCTTTTGATTTTTTCTTATATAATTTCATAATAAGAAATTTTCAAAAGATAGTGGACATGTGGGAACTAGATCGAGGGATAAAACTTTACCTCAAACCCAAACTTCTGCGCTCTCTCAAACAATTACATTCTTATACGCTCACACTCAATCATGCGTACGCGAGGGGTAAGTTTCTATGCGTTTCTGACCCCCTCATGCTATTACTGTCTATCCTATCCTTATCTTATTCCAATAGTCGTCGTCCGTCCGTTGTCGTCCGTCGTCGTTCGTCGTGGTCGTCGTCGTGGTCGTCGTTCGTCTGTTCTCGTTTGGTTGGTTGGAGTAAACTTTACCCTTAGAGCCAAAATCTGTCTAGAAACTTCCGGTGATGCCTCCCAAACTTTCTCCACATATCGCAAGAAGCACATGGTTTCAGCCTATTCGCCAACCCTAACCGATGGCAATTCCGAAGATAGGAGAGCTTTCTTCCCCTCAAGATCCCTGGTAGGTCTGAAGCGGAGCCTAAAAGCGTATCCACACTTTTCCCAGCAAGTCGTGCGACACAGCATGGATAAACGTCTCCACCGCTTGTAAAAACTAAGTGATCCCAGAGCTGCGCACATGGCCACGCGCTAGAATTACTATAGCTACTTCCAAACGATATAAGACCACCGCTATTCTCTGGAACCGCGACTAGAATATGATCGTTCTGGTTTAGGAGAGGCTGCCAATCCCTCCGAAAGCGATCCAGTATCCTGATATTCCGATCCGTACCCATAAGTTGAATGAAAGTTTGAGGAGGTCTTGAGTCTTTCTTCTTGAGAAAAGCTTTGATGTTCTCGCATATTAGGTTAAAGTAATCTGCATTATTGAGGCGGGCATATGACTCTGCATCTGCACTGTTCAAGCTGACAACTAACTTGTCATCGGATTTTGTGAGGGTTTTTAAGATAAGGTCTGTTTTTGCCTTCAAGACTAAGCCGTTGCTGAAAAGCCTAAAAGGTACGTTTGGGAACCGTGAACGAATAAGAAGAAGGGCTTGGTCGATTTTACCGTGTAGTAGAGGTTCTCCTAGCCCGGCAAACTCAATTCCCTTGATGTTTCTCTTTACAACTGCTAGGTTCTGGCAAATCTGTTCTAGCAATTCCAACGGCATATCGGACGGAAAAAAACGCCTCTGACTCAGCAAACTGCTTCTAGCACAATAACTACAATTAAGCTGACATTTGGTGGTTAACTCAAAAACAACAATGTTGGGATAGCCACGAAAGGCACGACAGAAATGATCAACCAAACCCGCAAACAAACGCTTTCCTCTTTATGGTGGCAACTCTTGTGAAAGCAGATCTGCTGGAGAAAATATAGATGAAGAAATAATTATAACACCTGACATTGTAGATATCGTAATTGACAATGGAATTGACGATGTTAGCAGAATGCTCTGTCTGATAAACATGTCCAAAGATGTCGTTAACAATAAACTGAATATTATGTCAGGTCACATTCTTAGCATCATTTTACACGAACTATGTATGAATTAGGCTTCCTTCGGAATCGGAACTATCAAGGAAAAATACGACTATGAAAAGGTACAAAAATACATAACAGAAAAAACGCAGATAGAACCTAAGAAAATAGACAATGAACACCGTCTTTTTGTGGTTCTAGACCTGTATGCCGATGGAACACCCCCTGGAAACAGAAGAGGAATTCGGCATCGAACCTGATGCTGTCCCCTACGTTTCTGAAACTGTATCTCATGACCTAGTCCTACTCGGAAAGTTGATTGCAAAACAATGCATGGCAGACCGTGATAAACTTGATTTCCGCGACTTCCTAGAGATCTGTGGGAGCACAATCAAAAGAGGTCTTCCTTGTCACGTACTGCCATTTGCAGAGCTTATTGAAAGGTTAGGGAGAAAAACCGCCTTAAGAATTCTGAAGAAGTATGGTTCTGGAAGTGAAGTACTGAAAGCTCTTACAAATGAGAAACAGACTGAGAAGGAATTCAAAGAAATAGAGGGCATAGGCAAAATCCTCGGACAACGAATCATAGACAGAAGAAAGGAGCTAATTGTGAATCTTCAAAGAAAAATCACGCTTTGGGAAACATTTTCCTCCTCTTCATGATTGTGAGCCTCATCACTGATGTGTTTCTAGTTTCTTCCGCAAGTCTACTACCGTGACTTGCGAGCTTGTGCTGTACTGCTGAATCTCTAACGCGTCATTTCCGTCAGGGCTCACTAGTCTTACATTTGCTCCCAAAACGCGCTTCTAGAAACGTGGCGTGGCCTTGGCTTTGAAGTCGTTGTCCTTTGTAAGGGCTTTCTATGGCTCTCAAGTATTCAGGGTTGGTTGGTTGGATAAAACTTTACCTCAAACCCAAACTTACGCTCTCTCAACCATTTACACTTTCAACCAACCATACTGATTCATACACTCACTCCTACTCACACTCACTCACAGCGCGCACACACAAACTCTCCGCAAGTGATAAGAATCTAGTTGAAGACATAATGATGAAGGTGCGCCTTTCGTGACTAAAGAGCACAATGACTATTCACACTATACTGGGATCTTGTCAAATCTGGTTCATGGATTGTATTTTATTGCTGGTTTCACTTTCACTGCTATAACCTTGCTACTCAATTTTCAAACTCAGACAAGCCTCTTCTTTCAGATCACGCTTTTCCTAATGAATATTCTAATCGAGCTGTCCTTCTTCTTGGCGCAATGGTACACAACGCATTTAACTCTTTATGCGGCCATCCCGCCCCAGACAGGATTTTCCATGGTTGCAAATTACTTGACGTTTTTGGTTGCAAGTCTAGCGACGATGGTGCCAACGCTTCTTTTCTTTGTTTTTGGGTTTGTCTATTTGGGATTAGCATCGTTGATTGTGTGGATAGCGATGCTCATCGCTGCGTATCTCTTCATTTATGTGCAAATTTCTAAGAAAACTGTATATAGGAAATCCTGAAAGCAGAAACAAGCGCGCGCACATCTCAAGAGAGAGATACGCGACTCACCTATTACAATTAAAAAATGAATTTAGGAACACGCATACGCGCTCTATTACACAAAACGACCAGATTTATAACATTGAACGTCCCATCGCATGCGCTCGGGTGTAAGCGCAATGAGCAACAAGAGAAATGTTGTACTGTACTTAGATAGAGAACTGGTCGAAAAGTCTCGTGATCTCGGCTTCAATCTTTCAAAGACATTCGAAAACCACTTAAAACAGCTAACCATACAATTCTCACAAGTCTTTACACTGAACAACTGTGAATCAGAAGAGAAAGATCTCTCTTGGTGGGCCGAGCCGGACTTGAACCGGCGACCTTTGGCTCGTAAAGCCAATGTCCTAACCAAGCTAGACGACCGGCCCACTTCCTTTTGACTAACAGAGGCAGAATTATTAAGTTTTAGGTCAATGGTCTTTGGGTCTGTTGGGTCAATAGGGCTTGAGTTCTGAAAGAAGTGTTTGTACATTACGTGTATCCAGCCGTCTTGCTTCGTTTTGTTCTTTCTGTTTTATGAAATCGAATGTTTGTGACTTCGGAAATAGAAAAAAGGTGGTTAGTGTTTTTGTTGGTTTAGATTTTTCTTTTGCTTAGGACAGACCTGAATGATTTTCCGCAGCACTGATAAAGTCCGATAGTGAGTTCTGTTCTCTTGCCGCTCTTGTCCTTTCTTCCAGCCATCTTCCAAGTCTTCTTAGGTGTACTGACTTCCTTCTTACATTTGGGGCATTTAGCCATTGAATATCCCTTAAGAGCCATTAACGTTGTCTTCAGGATATAGCATTTTCTGCAAGATTTTAAATCAACCTCGGGAACAATATTAATGGGAAATGCTGTGAAAGATGTCGAGTTGAAACTTGTTTCTGAACTTATGAAGAATAGTAGAAGAAGTGACAGAGAAATGGCCAGGGTTTTGGGATTATCCCAGCCTACAGTTGGTAGAATGATAAAGAAGCTTGAGAAAGAAGGAATTATACAAAGGGTACACGATGATTCCTGATATGAATAAGCTGGGCATAGAGATAATTGCAATCACTCTAGTAGCCTTGGAACACCAAATAAATCCCAAGAAAGAATGCGAAAATCTAGAGAATTCGTAGAGAAACGCCCGAATCTGATATTCGTCTCTTCTGGAAGAAGCACAAGTTTTGATAGAGTGGCAATTTCAGTCCATAAAAGCTATTCAGATTATGTCAAGTTTATGAAGGAAGCCAAAACAGAGGTTCCAGAATATCACATGGCTGACACGTTTCTCTTAAGCTACAGGAGTGACGTCATTCTAAGATCATTATCCTTCAAAACCCTAGCAGACTACCTAAAGAAAGAGGGAAGCTAGAGTGATTGTTCAAACTGTGTTAAAGCTTCATCACTCTGCTTCTTAGTTCTTTGAATGAGACTCCGATAGTGCTGAATAAAATGAATGAAACATGCAACCTTGTAGCATGCCTACCCCTTCTCTTATTAACCCATGTCTAACGTAAGACGACGAAGCATCTTCCTAATTCACTGAATCTAAGATTCTCTGTCAGATTTGACTAGCTAGAAGCCTAGCCAGAAACAACGAATATTTCTTATACTGCTGAGCAAAACTTGTTTGCAGGCAAATTCATCAGTGAAATGAAACATGCGTTAGAGGCTGAAAGATGAGGAGAATTCTTGTCACAGGTGCAGGTGGGCCCGCCGGCATAAACTTCATTTCTTCGCTTAGAATTGTGCCTGAACAGATGTTCATCGTTGGAACAGAGGCAAACCAGCACTTCATCCATCTAGCCACGACGGACAAAAAATATGTGGTTCCAAGAGCAACCGAGCCGGGCTACATTAGCAAACTGAATGAGATCATACGCAAAGAGAAGATCGAGTTTCTTCACGCTCAGCCAGATATTGAAGTGGAAGTGGTTTCGGCAAACCGCGAAAAACTGGATGTTCCTGTTTATCTTCCTTCTAAGAAGGCTGTTGCTGCTTGTCAGGATAAGTTGGAATCTGCAAGACTCTGGAAGAAACATGGCATATCTGTGGCCGAGTTCATCGAAATAAGAGCCGAATCAGATGTTGACAGAGCCTTCGAGGAGTTAGGTTCGCCTATCTGGATCAGGGCTACGCATGGTGCGGGCGGAATAGGAAGCACCCCGGCCAGCAACAGGCAAACAGCAACATCATGGATAAATTACTGGAAATCACGCAAAGCCGGCTACAAGTTCATAGCCCAACAACGCTTACCAGGCAGAAACTTGGCCTTCCACAGCCTCTGGAAAGACGGCGAACTTGTAACCTCAATGGCACGAGAACGCATAGAATACATTTACCCGCACCTAGCACCTTCAGGCATAACGGGCACACCCGCCGTCCAGAAAACAGTGCATGATGAAGCCGTCAACAAGACAGGAACCAACGCTGTCTTAGCCATCGATCCGAAATTCAACGGAATCGCATGCGTAGACATGAAAGAAAATGAAAAAGGCATCCCATGCGTGACGGAGATCAACGCAGGCAGAATGTTCACAACGTCCTTCTTCTTCCCGTTCGCAAGCAAAATCCTCCGCAAAGACTACTACGCCAACATCCCATACCTCTACGTGAAACTCGCCTACAAAGAAAAAATCCCAAACATACCAAAATACAATAGTCTACCAGCAAATGTCTACTGGATACGTCACATCGACGCCCCAGCCAGACTTATAAAAGACGGAAAAATCCTCGGAGAAATGTATCATTGACAGAGGCAATCATATTTGATCTAGACGGAACCCTCATCGATTTGCCAATCAACTATCATAGATTGTTCCAAGAAATAGGCAAAATCACTAAAACAAAAGAAATCCGCCCAATAACAAAAACCATCGCCAACCTAGACGAAAAAGCAAGAAAAAAAATATTCGAAAAATGGGAAACCATCGAACTCGACGCATTCGAAAACATGACGACAATAAACGAAGGAATGAACCTATACAAGAAATACCATGACAAGCCAAAAGCCCTAGTCACCATGCAAGGCCGAACCCTAGTAAAACAGGCATTGGAGCAACTAACATTATCATTCAACCATATACTGACTAGAGAAGACTCACTGTCCAGAACTGAACAAATCAAAGTCGCCGCACGAAAACTGGAAACAAACACCCAGAAGATTCTCTTCATAGGCAACACAGACGAAGACGCCAACGCCGCAAAAGAAACAGGATGCAAATTCCAGAAGGTCGGAGAATGAAAATCTGGTACGATGCTTTAACCGGGAAACACATAAGATATGCCGTCGCAGTAGCGAAAAGACTCCGTGACAGAGGACACGAATTAGTTCTTACAACACGCAAACACCCAGACACACTGCCACTGGCAAGCTTCCTAGACGAAAAATTCACAACAGTCGGCCAATACAACCCTGAATCGCTCCTCACACGACTCCAAGACGGCATAAACCGCCAACTCCGCTTCTGCAAAATGTTCCAAGAAAAAGCACCGGACGTAGCCATTTCGCACGGTTCCGCTGACCTCTGCAGAGTCGCATTCGGCCTAGCAAAACCAGCTATCACCACGGTCGATACACCTTACGCTGATGCTGTCCACAGACTCACTCTACCATTGTCAAAGCACATAGTCGCGTCAAACGCCATCCCAACGAAGATCATGACCGATTACAATCCGAAAGCAGAAGTAACAGGCTTCGAAGGCGTCGACGAATACGCATGGATCAAAGACTTCAAACCAAAAACCAGATACGACTTCGGCAAACCTCTCATAGTCGTCAGACAAATCGAGGAGAAAGCGGTATATGCAAACAACAGCGAAGGCCTGCTCAGCCTAGCCAAGAAGCTAACTGAACTCGGCAAAGTCGTCTTCCTCTCAAGATACACGCGCACATCAATAAAAAACCTGATCGTTCCAAAAGGATACGTCGACTCAGCCAGCCTAGCGGCACAAGCAGACCTCTTCATCGGCGTCGGAGGCACAATAACCCGCGAAGCCGCCTTGCAAGGAACACCGGCAATCGTGATCAAAGTCTTCAATGATCAGTACGTGAACGAATTTCTCGCAGAGAAGGGCTTTCCAATCTTTGAAACAGAACCAGAGAAAACGTTCAAGCTTGCTGAGAAACTTCTCGGAAAGAAGCAAGATGTTAAGCGTTTGCTGACGAAACTTGAAGATCCCGTAGACGTTATTGACAAGATCGTAGAGAAGATCGGCAAGAGATGAAATTGCCTTTTTGAGCAACACGTTTAAGCTTATATGCGGTATTATGCAATTCTGATGCTTTCAGGTGAAAATAGGATGCAGAAAGAGACTGTTCTGATCGTTGGCCTAGGCGAAGTTGGACACGCGCTTTATGACTTGTTCATGGAAAGCGGCAAATTCGATGTCTACGGCTACGACGTGGACAAAGCGAAGACGCGGACAATAACGGGCAAGATTGAACCACCCAAGAAAATTGACGTAATGCACATCTGCATCCCATGCAAGAAACAAGACAAGTTCACCCAGACAACAGCAGAGTACATACGAAAAATCAAGCCAAAACTCACAATAATCGACAGCACCGTGCCTCCAGGAACCACCCAGAAAATCTACGAAACCACAAAAACGCCCATCGTTGACTCGCCCATACGAGGAATGCACCAAAACCTTGAAACAATGAAAAGAGACATCCGCTTCTGGACCAAATACGTCGGCGGAGCAACCAGCGAGTCAGCCAAAGCCGCAAAAAGACACTTCGAAAAACTAGGATTGAAAGTGAAAATACTGAAAGGTCCAGCCGAAACAGAATTGGCCAAGATTTTTGAAACCACATATAGAGCTTGGATGATCGCCTGCTTTCAAGAAATGCACCGCATATCCAGAAGCTTCGGAGCAGACTTTGAAGAAGTCGTGGACATGCTGGCAGACGTTCACCGCGTAGACTTGAACAAGCCGCTTCACTTCCCAGACGTCATCGGCGGACACTGCCTAACACAAAACACCGAACTCTTATTGACCGTTTACGATTCCGAGTTCCTAAGACTCATATTAGAGTCAAATGAGAAACGCAAAAACGAAATCAAGGACAAAGAGACCCGAGAGGAAATTGAAAAAGTCAAAAGAAAAACAGAAGCGCTACAGAAAGAACTCAAAAAGAAGCTTAGCGGCAGTTAGGTTCGTTTCTGACTGGCTTCCAGAAGACCCTTCATGTAATAGAAACGTATCAATGGGTGAATGTACGTTATCGACGGCTCATTTGTCTTGAACGCCACAAACAGTCCTGTGAAAGGGGAGATGAAGAAACGGTACATTATGCCGAATCTTGTCACTGGTGGGCTTTTGTTTGTTTCAGTTTCTATTCTTCGCCATATCTCGTTCAGTTGCGTTCCGTACCAGTATTGATGATTCAGTTCTTGCTTTAACCCCTTTCGCATATGGAGAGATTGCACATTATAATCAACAACCCAATGGTAGCCAGCTTGATCAATTTTGTAAGCTAAAATAGTTTCAACACCAGCGTTTACACGCGTCCTTGGAAAACCTCCAAGTGCCTTGATTATTTTTGTTTTGTAAACCGTGTTGTCCAAGGTTTTACCCAGAGTAAAAGCAGCCATATGCCTAGATCTAAGCCAAGAAGCCAAACTCGCTTCACCGCGATACTTTTTCGCCACGTACTGTTGCAGTTTTCTAACGCCCCCGGGCTTGTCTGCAAAACGCATCCCAGACGCAGCAGCAACTGTGGAATTCTCAAGCAGGGGAGGAATTTTGTCCCACCAATCACGAGCCAACAACAAGTCCTGTTCAAAACTTATAAAAAATTCAGAGGTGACGTTTTCTAACGCGGTGTTTGCGCCATCACTTATGCCACGGCCTTTGTTCGGAATAACAGTCCACCCAAAAGACGCCACAATATGTTGGGTGCTATCATTACTTTCATCGTCTACTACCAATTTTTCATTGATAAATTCTCTTGGTATTACTTCGTTAATCCTTTTCAGTACTAAAGGCAGAGTTTCGCCACCGTTCTTAGTCCACATCACCAAATCAACTTTAACGATCATATCGCGCCTTTTCTCCTGCATGGCGACAAGTTTAACCCGCCAACCATCCTTTAAAAATCAGAATGGTACTTAGAAAATGAGTTTTAGAAGCTTGAAAATCTCTTGTCACAAAGTATATCCATGCTGATTTAGGAAGAGCCAACAGTAACCATCGGAGAACTTGCCTAAACGTCCCACGCTTGTATTTTCTTAAAAGGTACCCACTTGTAATGAAACCTTCAAACCGTTCGTTTGGCGTGAGGTTGTGCAGACAAAATGGTTCTGTGACTTTAAGAAATTTGTATCCTTTGCAGATTATGTGACGCCCGATGTAGTCGTCTTCCCATATGTGGAGGTTTTTAGGGATTTTTATGTCATTAACAGCAACTGTTCTAATTAGTGTGTCGTGCATCATGCACCTTTCACTTCTCATCTGCTTAACCAGCAAATCTTTAACGCTTATTCTGTACAACTTGGACATTGCATAAGTTATGTTAAAAAAGTGTTTCTCAGTTGGGACCGCAGCACCCCATATGGCGCCTACGTGATCATTAACGAGTTTCCAAGCTTTTTTAAACCAATCATGGCTGAGTATGACATCCGAATCTACGTGTATATGCCATTCTGTTTCAACAGCGTCGATTCCCTTCTGTCTCGAGGTAGCCCTTGTTCCTTTAGAGTCATCGATGATTTCTGTGGCAGGGTATTTCTGCAAGAATTCCAACGTTCCATCAGTGCTCCCGCCATCAACAATAATGAGCCTGTTCACTGGGATATTCTGGTAAATCGATTCCACACATTCGCGCAGACATGGCTTTAAACTGTTTTTTGTTAGTAGAACAATGTCTATCTTCATTTGGTTCCCATTCGCATTACATCTTTTTCTATTAATCTGTGTTTTGTATTAATATTCTGTTTCTTTAAGTATCTGAACCTCGAAAAGACCAGATATAATGGGAACGGTGGGTAAGGTTTTAACATTATCTTCTTTATTTGTTCGTCAGAGACCTTTCGCACAAGTCTTTGTATCACTTGCCTTTTCTTCCAAGCGTATTTTGAATGAAACAAATTCCAAGATAAGGCCTCGATTATAGCAATACTCACTTGAGGTTTTCGTCTAGCCAAGAATAAAACCATGTTACGGAATTCGAAAATAATGGAAACCGCAATCGCTTTAAACATATTTCCCAAGCCGTAATTTTTTAACAGCACTAGAATATGGTTTCTGGTGTAATAGTATGACCTCGTCTTCTGCTGCAATTTGGATGCAGTTGAACCCGAAGCATGATAGACAAATGATTTTGGAGCAAAAAGAACCTTGTGCTCGCTTAGCCAAATTCTCCAGCACAAATCAGTCTCATCGAAGTACATGAATATTTCGGGGTCAAACAAGCCTGTCTTTGCGAGAACTTCGCGTTTAAGAAGCACTCCAGCGCCCTTTGCGTAAAAAATCTCCCCAGGTTGACTATACTTTGAGGATTTTTCTCCTCTGCCTCTCTCGAAATGGTATCCATAGTAATCTATGAAGCCGCCTGCACAGTCAAGCGTGTCAGCAGAATCCATCTGCAATAATTTGCTTTGCACAGCCCCAACATCCGAGGGTTGAATTGCCCTAACAAGCTCTTTTAACCAGTTGGGGTCAACTCGGGTGTCGCTGTTAAGCAAAGCGATGTACCTTCCTTTCGCGTTTCTTATGCCTGCGTTGTTTCCTTCAGCAAAACCGAAGTTTCTTTCATTTTGAATGATTCGCAGTTTCTTGTCTTGGCCAAACTTTTCTTTCACGTAGTTTATGCTGTCGTCTGTTGATGCGTTGTCTACGAAGAGCACTTCAAAATTTGGATAATCAGTTTTAAGAACAGATTCTAAGCAATTATGCAGGATTTTTCCAAGCCTCTTTCGTCCATTGTAGTTAAGGACTATTACAGAAACATGGCTACTCCCCAGCAAACGTCAGTTCCCCTTTTTATCATGCTAATAATGCTCTAACAGGCATTTACTTCCTGAAGCCACAGCGATATCGTTTTTTTCGATTCGAGCCGGAACTTTTTCCCACCACTCTCTAGTCAAAGAAGGTCTTGCTCGAAGCTTATGAAATATTCAGAGGAAACATGCTTCAGAGCGGTGTTCACTCCATCACTTATTCCTGTTCCCTCGTTGAAAACAACAGTCCATCCAAAGGTCTCCGCGATCTCTCTGGTGTTGTCGATGCTCTTATCGTCAACAATGATCTTTTGGCCAACAAACTCGCCAGGGATGACTTCGTTTATCCGCTTCAAGACAGATGGTAACGTGTTAGCGCCGTTTTTGGTCCACATCACCAAGTCAACTTTGTTAATCAATGTAAATCCCTGCGAATTCGGCAGTTGACAGATAGTAAAAGACAGATATATAAGAATGCAGAGAAGAAAGCATGTTCTGACTTAAGAACGGATTACCAGCTTTGTCCTGTACGCATCAGGTACATCGTCCGCAGAGGATTAAGAGAGAAATCCGTGCCAAAATGTGAACGCACTTTCTTCAAGAAGTTGATTGCTGGCACAGGCAGCATCGAGATCAATCTCGCATTGACCGAAGAAGTATTCGTGTACTTAAGCAAAGCTTCACGATGCTCATTATACACTTTCAAGGAGTACAGATGCTCCGATCTTAGGTCAAACAGCTGAACCGTAGAAAACACATAGTGGTTACCAGACTTGACCACAAATTCCTTGTCGCTATTCGAGTAGACTCTCGGCAAGGCGTTCACGGCTTCCACCCAGTCGACAAGCCACGTTCTAAAAACAGAGCCCGCATTCTCACGCCAACATGACCTAACTGACTTGATACCATAAATCGAAGACCACTCTGCCCGCATAGCTTTGACGCTTTTCAGACTTGCCAGATAGTCGAAAAGAACATTGAAATGCACAAAACCCGGCCCAACATAATCACTCTTGACCCTGCTCATCCACGCTTTTATGGGAAGAATGTGCGAACCGAGCAAAGTCAGATTGTGGCCGTCATTTATGAAAATTCCTCTCGCGGTTTTGTACGATCTTGTCTGGTCTGCATTCGCTTGGTTGAGTGTGCGTGACCCGCGTTGCACGCGCAGTATTAGCAGATCCAAGTCGTTCTGGCTGAGAAGCTTGTGAACCTTCGTTACTGCATCAGGCATCAACCTTGAACCTATCAGCCAGAGGCCAAACATACTTGCTCGAAGCCATTCCAATAGCGTTAATCAAGTTGCGATCGAAACCTAGATTCGCATCGTTCGATCTGAAGTGCAGAAGGGAATAGGATTCATTCTTTAATGAAGCCAAGACTCGCAGGGTATCATCTGTTGAAGCATTATCCGAAACATAGATCGGTATGCGATAGGGTTTGACTTGCGGCAACAGGGAGCGAATGCATTCTTCCAAACTCGATGCTCTATTGTAAGTCGGAATACACACGGAAAGCAATGAACCCTGAGTCATGGCCTACTTTCTCCTGTGACGTGCTCTGATTGATCCTGTAAACGATGAGAACGCATCTATTATACATTTGACCTGTTTCTCAGAAATTCCCGGCCACAGTCCAATCCAGAGAGTAGATGTGCATATCTTGTCCGTGTTCACCAGTTCGCCTACAACTCGATGCTTTATCTCGTTCTTCGTAAACGCTGGCTGCCTCAAGATGTTACCCGCAAACAGCAGCCTGGAACCGATTTGCCTCTCCTCCAAGAAGCTGACCAATTCGTTCCTGTTGAATCCTGCTCCATCTCTTATGGTCAAAGGAAAACCAAACCAGCTGACATCAGATTTCGGCAACCACCGTGCCAATATAAAGTAGCTGTCGAGACGCAGTTTTTTGAAGCCCTTATAGAGCATATTGAAGTTGCGCTTTCTCTTCTTCGCGAAACCAGAGAGCTTCTTCAATTGTGATAGGCCTATGGCGGCCTGAAAATCGGTGGCCTTCAGATTGTAGCCCAAATGAGAGTACACGTACTTGTGATCGTAACCAAAAGGCAGGGAGCCGAAACTCCAGCCGAATCTCTTTCCGCAAGTATCGTCTTTGCCTGTCGGGCACCAACAATCTCTACCCCAGTCCCTCAGCGAGCAAACAATGCGATGAAGCTTAACATCACTTGTTGCCACTGCGCCGCCTTCGCCCATGGTCATATGATGTGCAGGATAGAAGCTAAACGTGGAAATGTCGCCGA
>Ga0315284_10008614_pt1 | contig 14570 bp, 15 predicted proteins | sample YL17G09_16_MG_FD_203696 | JGI IMG/M metagenome (GOLD analysis project Ga0315284, IMG submission 203696) | Sediment microbial communities from Yellowstone Lake, YNP, Wyoming, USA - YL17G09_16 | ecosystem: Environmental > Aquatic > Freshwater > Lake > Sediment | place: USA: Wyoming | collected... | reverse complement strand
CGATGCCCTTGCAACCGCCGTAAGCGTCCTGGGTGCAGAAAAGGGCCTTGAAATAATCGAGAAAACAGAAAATACAGAGGCCATACTGATTAAAGCCGGCAGCCAGGAATTAGTCAAATCCCGCGGCGCAGAGCAGTATTTGGCAAAATAAGAATATAGAATAAAGAATGTAGAATATAAGGATTGTTGGCCCACGTCAATTTGTTTGACTATAATCTGCGATTGTGGTAAATATAACGGGTTTTAAGGTTGTATTTGCCTGTTTTTGATGCCGTTAAGTTTGCTTAAGTTCTTTTAACACTAATAGTTAAATCTCTGTGTCCTCCGCGGCTTATCATTATGAATCTTGAGGATTTACGTAAAAAGATAGACCAGATAGACACAAAGCTCGTTGAGCTGCTCAATGAGCGCGCACAGGTAGTTATCCAGATAGGCAAAGCCAAAGGCGGCGGGCCGGTTTATGCACCGGACCGAGAGAAAAAAGTACTTGCACGAATTGTGGAATTAAATAAAGGGCCGCTGCCGGACAGGACACTTGCCGCGATATGGCGGGAGTTGATGAGCGGCTCATTTTTTCTCGAACGGCCTTTAAGGATTTCATACCTGGGGCCGGAAGGAAGCTTCAGTCATACTGCCGCGATTAGAAAGTTCGGACAGAGCGTTGAATACGAAGCGGTGCTCGATATACGCGGAATATTTGACGAGGTAAGCAAAAGGCATTGCGACCTCGGCGTTGTGCCGATAGAAAATTCCATTGGCGGAGGGGTTATCGAGACCCTCGATGCCTTTGTGGATACCGATGTGTTTGTTTGCGCCGAAGTCAATATGACGATTCATCATAATCTTCTTGCAAACTGCAAACTGGAAAAAGTCAAAAAGGTTTATTCCAAACCTGAAGTTTTCGCACAGTGCAGGCGATGGCTCATCGCGACTTTCAGGGAGGCAAATACTATAGCCGTAGCCTCGACCGCCAAGGCGGCACAAATGGCGGCAAAAGAAAAATTCGCTGCCGCAATCGGCTCAGATATCGCGGCAGAGCTTTACGGACTGAAGATAATCTGCGAAAACATCGAAGATGTCGCAAATAATGTAACGCGGTTTCTGGTTATAAGCAAAGAAGATGCGAAACCTACCGGCGACGACAAAACCTCGATACTGTTCAGCACCGCTCACAAGGCGGGTGCTCTTGCGGATGTGCTGGACGTCTTCAAAAAACGAGATATTAACCTCACCAATATCGAATCGAGGCCGAGCAAAAAGAGACAGCGGGAATATTATTTCTTTGTCGATTGTCAGGGACATCGAAAAGATGAAAACATTATTGCCGGTCTCGAAGAAATAAAACAGCACTGCCTTCAGCTTTCGGTGCTGGGTAGTTTCCCGCGAAGCGATACTTTGCTGGAGTAATTTTTCAGGAGAAGATGATGAGAAAACCGTTCATAGGCGGCAACTGGAAAATGAATACAGACAGCAAAAGTGCTGTTGAGCTTGCAAAAGGCGTAGTGCAAAAATGTGGTGCGATACTTGATAAAGTGGAAATTTCTGTCTGTCCGCCGTTTGTGTATCTTGCAGCAGTTAAGCAGGTGCTTGGCTCGTCGAGTATCGGCCTTGGCGCACAGGATGTGTATTTCGAATCGAAGGGCGCCTTTACAGGCGAGATAAACTGTCAAATGCTTAAAGACGTCGGCTGCAGAAATGTGATAATCGGCCATTCCGAAAGGCGACATGTTATTGGCGAAGCCGATGAGCTTATCAATAAAAAACTTTTAGCGGCAATAGATGCAGGACTTTTGCCGATATTCTGCGTCGGCGAACTTCTCCAGCAGCGAAAAGCCGGGCAAACCAGCCAAATTGTAAAAGAACAGGTACAAAAAGGTATGGCAGGCGTAACTGCCCAAAAGGCTAAAGCGATAACGATAGCTTACGAGCCTGTCTGGGCCATCGGCACCGGAGTTAATGCTACGCCGCAGCAGGCTCAAGAAGTCCATTTAATGATTCGACAAATTATCGCCGCGATGTATAATAAGGATATTGCCGAACAGATGAGAATTCAGTATGGCGGCTCAGTAAAATCGGATAACGCTTCTGAAATTATAGCGCAGGCCGATGTTGATGGATTTCTGGTCGGCGGAGCGAGCCTGGCAGCCGACGAATTTGCTGCAATTGTAGAAACTGCGGTGGAAGCAAAACATTAATTTTTACTTTTCAGAGGTAATATATGGCGGATATGGTTTTGGCATCAGTGCCGTTAGTTATGAAAATTGTTATGGTTGTCTGGGTTCTTGCGGCATTAATTCTGACTTTTGTTGTTCTGATACAGAAAGGCAGGGGCGGCGGGCTTAGCGCGGCATTCGGCGGAATCGGCAATTCCCTGCTCGGCACAAAAACAGGCGATTTTCTTACCTGGGTTACAATCTGCATCGTCGCCGTCTGGCTGCTTTTAAGCGTTGTTGCTGTAAAGTGGTATAAGCCTCGTGCGAGCGAATATCTCGAGGGCGGACAGCCCCAGGCGCCTGTACCTGCGGCGCCGGTCGAGGCTGAAAAACCGCTCGAAAGTCAGGAATCTAATGCACCGACGGCTGTTAAATAAGGATTGTGACAAAAATGTTGAACAGTATGACAGGATTTGCGCGTGTCTGCCGTGAGATAGACGGGATAAGCTATGCCGTTGAAATAAGGACGGTAAATAATCGGTATTTCAAGTCGAATATTAAACTGCCGGAATCGGCGGCGTTTCTGGAGCAGGAGATTGAAAAACTTCTGCGCCAGCATATCTATCGCGGCACGGTTAATTGTCAGCTTCGCTATAAGAATGTAAGCGGAGAGCCGATGTACGAGATAGATTCTGCTGCACTTAAAAGTTATATCGCGAAGCTCAATAGCATCAACCGTCCTGACGGCGGAATCGAGTGCAGAATAAATCTCGCCGACCTCCTTCTGCTGCCGGGCGTTGTAAGACCTCAGGACCCGGAAAATGAAAAGGCAGAGCAGTTAAGGAAGGCGGTTCTTGAAGTAACAGGTCAGGCCATAGAGCAGTTGAAAACAATGAGAAGCCAGGAGGGGCAGGCACTTGCTGAAGACCTTATACAGCAGTGCGGCCAGATAAAAAATTTGCTTGAGGGTATTAAAACAAGAAAGCAGATAGTCGTTAATGAGTACAGAGACAGACTCGCGGCGCGCGTCAAGGAACTGCTTGGCAGCGTTCGTCTTGAGCTTGACAGCGATACCCTTGCAAGAGAAGTGGCCTTGTTTGCCGACCGGAGCGATATAGGAGAAGAAGTTATCAGGCTCGGTTCGCATCTTGAACAGTTTGTCGCAAGTTGTCAGAAGGAAGAACGGGCCGGCAGGAAGCTGGATTTTATTTCACAGGAAATGCTTCGGGAAACCAATACCATCGCAAGCAAGGCCTCGAATGCGAAGATATGTCTTGATGTTGTTCAGGTAAAGTCCTGCATCGAGAGAATCAAGGAACAGGTACAGAATGTCGAATAGTTCGCAGCAGGATATGACGGGTCAGTTGGTAATCATAAGCGGGCCCAGCGGAGTGGGCAAAAGCACTATATGCAAAAAGCTTGTCAGACGGCTTGACAATGTTTATCTGAGCGTATCGACTACGACTCGCCCCAAAAAGACCGGCGAAAAAAATGGCAGAGAATACTGGTTCATCGGTAGAGATGAGTTTGAAAAAAGGATAAAGGCCGGAGAATTTCTCGAATATGCAGAAGTTTTCGGCAATCTGTATGGTACGCCGAAAGACAAGGTTCTGCAGGCGCTCGGTCAGGGTAAAAAGGTTCTTCTTGAGATAGATGTCCATGGTGCACAGCAGGTCAAGAATCTGTATCCGCAGGCCAGGCTGATTTTTATTCTGCCGCCGAAACAGACTGAGCTTGCCAAAAGGATAGATGGCAGAGGCAGGGATGACCAGGAGGATATTGAAAAAAGACTTGCCGGTGCCGGCGTTGAGATAGCTGCTGGCTGGCAGTATTACAAAGATATGGTTATAAATGACGACCTTCAGCAGGCCGTGCAGGAAATTATAGAAATTATCACTAAACCAGTTGGAGAACAAGAATGATTGATGAATTAAAGAACAAGCGTATTTTTGAGAAAGTCGGCGGGCATTTCAAATTGTCGGCCCTTATCCAGAAACGGATGGCTGAGCTTCTGGAAGGTTCAAGACCATTGATTGAGAACACGGAAAAAAAGACCATGATGGAGATTGTCATCGAGGAAATTATGCAGGATAAGATTACTCCCGAATATAATCCTGAATCGCAGAAAGCCGATATACCAAAACTATAGGCGTTAAAACAATGGCGGAAAAAACTGATGGTATTTCCGGTTTGAATATTCTGCTTGGTGTAAGCGGTGGTGTTGCCGCTTATAAGGCGGTTGACCTTGCAAGCAAATTGACCGCAGCCGGTGCCCTTGTGAATGCCGTTATGACTGAAAATGCCTGCAGGTTTGTTCTGCCGAAGAGTTTTGAAGCTGTAACAGGCAGGGCCGTTTATACCAGTATGTGGGAAACCCCGACCGACTTTCAAATCGGCCATATTAGTCTTGCCGACAGCGCCGATATTGTCGTCGTCGCTCCTGCAACAGCGAATATCATCGCCAAAGCCGCAAACGGTATATGCGATGACCTGCTGAGCACTGTATTATGCGCCTGCTGGCAGAAAAAAATCCTGTTTGCACCGGCTATGAATGGAAAAATGTGGACGAATCCTGCCGTTGGGAGAAATGTCAAAAAATTAATGGAAATGGGCTTTGAAATAATCGGGCCCGAAATTGGTCGCCTTGCCTGCGGCCAGGAAGGCATCGGCAGAATGTCGGAAGTTGCTGATATCATAAAACGGCTGGGAAAAATGACGAAAAATAAATGAAATCAAATCAATTGCATTTCATTATCACTGCGGGGGGAACAAGAGAATATATTGACCCTGTTCGTTTCATTTCCAATGCAAGCAGCGGTAAAATGGGCGAGGCGCTTGCCCGGGCGGCGGTTAAGGCAGGCCACAAAGTAACATTCATAACAACTGTTGGAAACTCAAAACTTAAAACTGTGGAAGTCGAAACTGCCGACCAGATGTTTAAGGCCGTGAAAAAGTATTTTTCCAAGTGCGACTGCCTTATTATGGCCGCTGCGGTAGCGGATTACACACCCGTTAAAAAATCAAAAACAAAAATTAAAAAGTTAAATAGGGATTTGGTAATAAGATTGAGACCCACTGTTGATATTTTGGAATGGGCGGGAAAAAATAAAAAGAAAGGTCAGATTGTTGTTGGTTTTGCTCTTGAAGATAAGGATTTGCGAAAAAATGCAGAAAAAAAGCTTAAAGACAAAAATCTCGATATGGTAATTGTCAACAGCCCGGCTGCTATTGGTGCTGAGAGTTCGCAGGTACAGATAAAAACAGTAAACGTCAGTTGGATTAAAATGCCGACCGCAGGCAAAACGGCAATCGCCGCCAGGGTTATCCATTTGGCGGAGAATTTGGTATTGAAGTTGGGGCTGAAAAATATTGCATTCAGGCAGCAGCCCGGCCAGATGGCAAAATAATTCATTATAGGCGTCCAATGTCCTTGAAGAAAATCGAATTAACAGGCAGGAATGTTTTTTGGGTTGGTTGTCTCATATTTCTTTTTGCCCTGGTTGTTCGTTTACTTTACCTTTATGAAAGTTCTGACAGCCCTATCTTCGATGCGCCTATAGTTGATGCCAGGGGTTATGATTATATTGCCGCAGTATTTGTCAAACAAGGCAAAATGATGGATTTGTTTTTTTGGCAGCAGTTTTTTTATCCGTTTTTTCTCTCTGTTGTTTATTTTTTTAGCAGTTGTTCCATCATTACCGCAAAAGTTGTCCAGGCGATATTGGGCTCATTGACTTGCGTATTGATATTTTTATTGGGGAGAAAAATTTTTAATTTCCGAACAGGTTTTATCGCCTGCCTGTTGACAGTGTTTTGCGGGCCGCTGATTTTTCATGAGTCAGACCTTATTTCCGCGGTCTGGGAAGCATTGTGGGCGGTAGCTCTTGTCTGGTTGTTTTTAAAAGCCGCCGATAAACAGAATATCCCAATGTATCTTCTTCTCGGTGTTTGCGGTGCATTAAGCACTCTTGTCAGACCAAATTTCCTGCTGTTTTTCCTGGTGGCTTGCGGGTGGCTTGGCGTTGTTTGCTATCGTTTGAAAAGGCAATTGAGTTCCACCGTGATGGCCTTGGCAGCGATATTAATTACTTTTGTTCTCGTAATGCTGCCGGTAGGGATTCAAAACTATCGCGTTACCGGCCATTTTGGCGTGTTGCCGGCATCGGGTGGAATTAATTTATATATAGGCAATAACCCTGATTTCGATGCTGCAGAGGTGCGCCCCGGCCCAAAGTGGGAAGAAGTAACCAGTATGCCGAAAAAATACGGTATAAGCAATAATATACGGGACAAGCAAAAATTCTTTTACAGCAGGACTCGTGACTATATTGTTTCTCAGCCGATAAGTTTTTTGAAAGGTTTGGCTGGCAAAACCATGCAGGTTTTAAGTTCCCGGGAAATGCCCGGAAATGTGGATGTTTATTTATTCAGGAAGTTTTCTGTTCTGCTGAGTGTATTGATGTGGAAAAAAGGACCGTTTGGATTCCCATTTGGTTTGCTTTTGCCTTTATCTTTTGTTGGTCTTATTTTCTCCTGGCGTCGGGTGCCGATACCAATGAAGTTGTTTCTTATAATTTATCCCCTGCCTCTGATTATGACACATGTTGAGTCTCGATATCGGGTTGCGATGGTGCCGGTTTTGTCAATACTGGTAGCAGCAGGGACAGGTGCTTTTGTAAACCTGATTAAGGAGCATCGTTGGGACAGGCTGGCAGTGGCAATAATGTTGATTGCTTTAGCAGTTCTGGTGTCAACCCTGCCGGGACCCTTTTCATCGGAAAAGCTGGACTACCTTCCGGAGCTTTATAATAGCGTGGGAATAACTTTGGGCAGCCAGGGAAAAACAGAAGAAGCTATAGAAAATTATAAACAGGCTATTCAGCTTGCTTCGGAATACTCTGAGGCGTATCATAATTTAGGGGTGATGTATTATAAGCAGGGGAAACCTGATTTGGCTGTTATTAACTACGAAAAGTCATTACAAATTGACCCGAATAGTTACAAAGGTCATTACAATTTGGGTGTGGCGCTCTATGCGATTGGCAGCTTTGAACCTGCAAAAACCCATTATATGGAAGCTTTGCGATTGAGACCGGACTATACATTAGCGCATAAAGCGATGGCAATCGATTCGGTCAGGCGGGGCGAGCCGAACCAGGCTATAGACTATTATAAAAAAGTTTTGGAAATTGATTCCAGCGACGTCGATGCCCATTACCGGTTGGGAATGTTATTGGTTCAAAGAAACGATATTGATTTGGCGATTCAGGAATTTGAAAAAGTTTTGCAGTTAGCCCCAAATCACTTAGATGCTAAACAAGCCTTATTAATTTTGCAGGGAAGTCGGAATAAATAACCGGTTTTTTTCAGTCTTTTATCCCGAGATCTTCTTTTGTCAGAATACTTTCAAACTTATAACCGGCGGAAGTTATGTTTTCGCCGGCGCCTTGTTTGCGGTCGATGACGGTGACAATCTTTTTTACCTTTGCTCCTGCTGCGGTGATTACTTTTGCGGCTTCAAGAACCTGGCCGCCTGTCGTGGCAATATCTTCTACAAGCAAAACAACATCGTCTTTATTTAGCACCCCTTCAACCATCTTGCTTGTGCCGTAGTCTTTTTTGCTGTTGCGGACAATTATCCATTTTTTGCCGGTCTGCATTGCAGTTGCCGCGGCGAGCGCGACACCGCCAAGCTCAGCTCCTGCTATTAAAGTAACATCGCTTGTTACGTATTTTGCAAATTCAGCGCCCAGAGCCTTTAAAATATCAGGCTGAGTTTCGAATAGATATTTGTCTAAATAGTATTTACTGCGTTTTCCACTGCGAAGGATGAAATCCCCTTCGAGATACGCCGTTTCCTTGATGCGTTTCGCAAGTTCTTGTTTGGTCATAAGTTACGTCTTTCCCTTAAACTTTAAGCTCTATCTTTTTGTTAAGTTTACCGCGATATTTTTTCAATGCCGGTCTTACATTTTTTATTATGAATTCATCAACTTGTTGCGGTGCTCTGCCGACATAGTCAGCCGGTTTCAAAACTTTTTTGAAATCCACTTTTGCAAAGGCAAAGTCGTTTTTCAGCCGTTCTGTCAAATCGTTCGGTTTGCCGAATTTTTTAACCTGCTCGGCGGCGGCCTGTGAATGGACTCTTATTTTTTCGTGGAGTTTCTGTCTGTTGCCGCCTGTCTTGACTGCTGCCATAAGAATATTTTCAGTTGCCATAAAGGGCAGCTCTGCTGCGATATGCGATGAAATTACATTTGGATAAACCACAAGGCCGTCGCTCACGTTGATAAGTATTTCAAGAATGCCGTCTGCGGCAAGGAATGCTTCCGGTATTACTATTCGCCGGTTTGCCGAATCGTCAAGTGTTCTTTCAAGCCATTGCTCGGCTGCCGTCATTTGCGGGCTGGTCGAAAGGCTGATTAAAAATCTTGCAAGTGCGGTTGCGCGTTCACATCGCATCGGGTTTCTTTTGTATGCCATCGCGCTTGAACCTATCTGGGATTTTTCAAAAGGCTCCTCGATTTCTTTTAAGTTCGCAAGCAGACGGATATCGTTACAGAATTTGTGTGCCGACTGGGCTATGCCGGCAAGCGTATTTATTACAAGCGAATCTATTTTGCGTGAATAGGTCTGGCCGACAGCAAGACAAACCTTGTCAAAGCCGAAGGCCTTTGCAACCATTTTATCAAGCTGCTTAACCTTGTTGTGATTACCGTTGAAAAGCGCCAGAAATGATGCCTGTGTGCCGGTTGTCCCTTTTACGCCCCGCAGTGGTATATTCTCTATTCGATACTCTGTTTCTGCAAGGTCGGTAACAAAATCATTGCACCACAGTGTCGCTCGTTTACCGACAGTTGTTAGTTGGGCCGGCTGAAAATGCGTAAAGCCGAGCGTTGCCAGCGTGCGGTATTTTTTCGCAAAGCTGCTCAGAGAATCGATAAGACTTGCCAGCTTGCCTGCGATAATCTGCATCGCATTGCGCATAATTATCAAATCCGCATTATCGCCCACGTAGCAGCTTGTAGCGCCGAGATGAATTATCGGTGCCGCTTTCGGTGCGGCGTCGCCGAAAGTATGGATATGAGCCATCACATCGTGTCGGAATTTTTTCTCATATTGGGCGGCCTTGTTAAAATTGATATCGTCGAGATGTTTTGCCATCTGGCTGATTTGAGTTTGCTTGATGTCGAGACCGAGTTTCTTTTCAGCTTTTGCCAATTCCAGCCAGAGTCTTCGCCAGGTTGAGAATTTTCTCTGCTGGCCGAAAAGCTCAGACATTTCCTTCGAAGCATTCCGCTCAACCAGCGGGCTTGTGTAAATATTATGTTCTTTCATTTTAATTCCTTACTTCTTTTATTCAGGAGTTTTTCAATTTCTTCTATATCATCGGCGGATAAGGTTATATCCGCAGCAGGTGCAGTCTCCTTAATCTGACCGCCCCTGCGGGCGCCGACAATCGCTGCTGTAACCTCCGGTCTTCTTAAAGTCCAGGCTATCGCAAGCTGGGCGATAGTTTTGCCGTTCCGTTTTGCAATCGTTTTTAGTCTTTCGATATATTTAAGGTTAATCTCCAGTCGCGGCGTTTTGTAATCAGGACTCATTTGTCTCACGTCGTCAGCCGGCAAAGCAGCGGCAGATTCAACCGTAAATTTGCCTGTAAGCAGACCCTTGTAAAGCGGGCTGTAAACTATTACGCCGATATTGTTCTTTGCGCAGAAAGGCAAAAGCTCATCTTCAATTTCACGTCTGAACATACTATATGGCGGCTGAAGCGAAGTAAGCGGATGTATCTTCATTACCCGCTTCATCTGTTCGACAGTGAAATTAGACACGCCAAGATAGCGGACCTTGCCTGCCTTTACGCATTTTGCCATAGCGCCGTAGCCTTCTTCTAAGTCTTTATCTGGTTCCGGCCAGTGCATCTGATACAAATCAATAACTTCCACACCGAGACGTTTCAATGAAGCATCGCATTCGGCGAGGATACTTTTGGTCTTGAGACAGCTGATTTTTTCCTTCTTGTCATTCCAGACCAGGCTGCACTTGGTTGCAATCAGAGGTTTGTGCGAGGTTTGCTTAAGTGCCTTGCCGACCGTTTCTTCGCTGTGGCCGCATCCGTAAATCGGCGCCGTGTCAAGCCAGTTAACGCTCGTCTCGAGCGATTCGAGAATGGCGGTTATCGAGTCATTGTCGTCCTGCAAACCCCAGCCGAACTCCCACGGCCCGCCGATGGCCCATGTACCGAGCCCCACCTTTGTTATTTGAAGTTGCGAATTGCCGAGTTTTGCCTTTTTCATTTTTTATGTCCAAATCTCGCCAGTCAGATTATCATAACGCAGCTTTTTTGGCAATTGCAAATGGACGGTTAATTTGTTATAAAACCGGTTTAAGTAATTAAGGTAAAGATATGGAATCAGCGGAACTTAAGCAGAGAATCGACAATATACAGGCCCGGATAGCAAAAGTCCGGGACTGGCTTTGACGTCGCGGCCAAACAGGTCGAAAGACAAAGGTTCGAGGAGCAGATGTCCCGCCCCGGCTTTTGGGATAATCAGGATACGGCAAAAATGGTTGTTTCAAAAATAAGTGCGTTAAAGATGCTGATTGAGCCGGTAATTGGGGCCGAGTCGGAGGTTGCAAACCTTTCAGAGCTTTTTGGTATGGCAGTTGAGGAAAATGACCGCCAGGCTCTGGTGGAAGTGGAAAAAGACATCGCACAGCTTGAGAAAAAATGTGTCCAAATCGAGCTTGCCGGCACGCTCAGTGGCCCTGACGACATAAAAAGTTGTTTTTTCAGTATTCATGCCGGTGCCGGCGGAACTGAAAGCTGCGACTGGGCCAATATGCTTTTGCGAATGTACACCCGGTATTTTCAGCAGAACAAGTTTAATTATGAAGAGTTGGACTTAACGCCAGGCGAAGAAGCAGGCCTGCGTTCGATTACATTAAAAGTTACCGGCCCGTTCGCCTTCGGCAAACTTTCCTGCGAAACAGGCGTCCACAGGTTGGTTCGGATAAGTCCTTTTGACTCAAATAAAAGACGGCATACAAGTTTCGCTGCCGTTGATTGCCTGCCTGAATCTGAGGATATTGATATTGAGATAGAAGAAGACGACCTCAAAATAGATTATTACCGTGCCGGCGGTGCAGGCGGCCAGCACGTCAACAAAACAAGCTCAGCGGTTCGGATTGCGCATATCCCGACCGGAATAGTTGTCCAGTGCCAAAACGACCGCAGCCAGCATCGCAACAAGGCAGAGGCAATGAAGATGCTCAAAAGCAGATTATATATGCTCGAACAGCAAAAGCGCGATGCCGAGCTTGCCAAAATTTACGGCGCTAAAGGCGAGATCGCCTGGGGCAACCAGATTCGCAGTTATGTCCTTCAGCCTTATCAGCTCGTCAAGGACCACCGGACTGATTTTCAGACCGGCAAAGTGGACGCCGTCCTTGACGGCGATATTGAGGATTTTATAGATAGCTATCTGCAATACCGCGCAGAAAAAAAACATAAACAAAAATCCTAAAGCCCCCAACTTTATGTTGGGGGTTCGTGGTTAGCCCTGCCATCACTATGGCAGGATTGTTAAAAAATGTAGGTATACTATGACTGGTGAAAGCAGAGTTATTATTGCAAACATTACTTGGAATGATTCTGGCTGGAGAAATATTTATACTGATCCTCGCGCAGGGCATAAATATGCAAGAGAACACCCTGGTCATGAATCATTAAATTTTAAATTCGATAAAAAAGGATTAGATGATGAACAGAATATTTACGGTTTTGTTCAATGGACAACACCACCAAAAAATTTTGCAAAGAATGGTATAATTATTTTTTACTCGAAAAATCTGGAAAATCATCAAGGCGAGATTGTAGGAATTTATGGCGATGCGCAAATATTAAAGAGTAAGACAAAAACAAAGTGGAAAGGTTTTGAAAAAGACGAACTTGAATCCACTATCATAGCGAAAAAAGATTTATCTTTACTATTCCCCGTCCCTTTGAACTCCGAGGAATATTCAGAAGGCAGAAGATTGGTCCCGCAAGTCGGTTATACTTACAAGGATATAAAATTTGCTGAAGAAATAATTTTGGATGAGATAAAAGAATTAAAAAAGACGGGAATAAAATTTGACGAATTCAAAAAACTGAAAGCTATTTATGAATTTTTGACGGGAATGGCATATTCCGAAGAGAATTCGTTTGAAGACGAAGATATTAAAGAACAGGACGAACTGTTGCCTCTAATTAAAATTCATCAAAGTAGAGATGAAATTATTAATGAACTTAAGACGATAGAGCCAACGACTCCTCAATTGGTTGAATTTAGAGGAAAACAATATAAGAGAAACAATAAAAGCATCGCAGGACTTAAAATATTGAGAGATTTTAAATGTCAGATGTGCAATGTCTCTATATTAAAGAAAGACGGTTCTCTTTACGTTGAAGCAGCACACATTACAGAAAAAAGACATAAGGGGCCGGAAGCCTACGACAATATTCTTATTTTATGTCCTAATCATCACAAGGAATTTGATTTAGGCAAAAGGGTGATAATCGAAAGGACAAAAGATAAAATTATTTTTGAACTCAATGACAAAAAATACGAATTAAGTTTAGAATTAAAATAATACAGGAAATCTGTAAAATAGACAGTGTTAATTCGTGTCCATTCATGAATAGAATTGTATGAGCAAGGAAGATAAAAGACGAATAGCAGTTGCCATATTACCTTGGGTAAATTTGTCGCAAGATATACAAATCGGCCCTATTACTTTATGGTCTTGGGATCCGTCTAAAATTCAAGATGTAGAGATTAAAAATCAGCTTGAACATTTTTTTAAAATATTTGTGGATCGTTATGGCAAAATTGTAACTACAATAGCAATTTGCTCTCATGGCAAACCTGATTTCCATATTTTAGAAGAAAAAGAGTATAATGAACTGCAAGCCGCAATAAATATCCTTGCATTTTCTTCTATCTGCCCAGAAGTAAAACGAGGTGTATGTTCAAATAATAATTCGATTGCTCCGCCAAATGCAGAACATTTCGAGTTTTTTGGTCAGAAATTCACAATTCCAGACGATGGCGCGATTGTTATTTCTACAAGAAACAGCATGTCATGGGATTTATTAGATAAAATCCACATTTCAAAACCATGGGGTGTTTATAGTTCCTGCCCAATAAGACCCAATGAAGAACTTATTGGCGCATTCAATCTGCTTTTCAATGATAGCCTTAACATTGAAGTTCGTGAACGTATTTTTCGCAGTCTGGAATGGTTTAGATTTGCACATACCGAAGGAAATAATGTTTCTGATGATTCCAGATTAATAATGATGTCAACAGCATTTGAGATTTTGTTGGATTTTCCTGAACGGGAAAAGAGTATATATTTTGCAAAGCAGATAGAGAGCAAACTCAAAAAGGACAAATCAATTTCTGAAACACGAACATACAATAATAAACAATATACCTACACCAAAGCTGCGTGCTGGGCTTACGATTTTTATCAATTGAGAAGTAAGATAGTGCACGGGGATCTGTTTAGACCAGAAGATGGACTTTATAAGGATTGGATAAATTACAACATCGTAGCAGACTTGGTCTTTTGGGAATTAGTAGTAAAAGAATTATTTGAGAAAGGCTGTCTTGGTGAAAGAGCACGCAAATGGGCAGAGGAATTCCGGCCTCATGTAAAAGATAATGATAATTTAGAAGAATTCTTCTTGGATTGGTATATGGGTTTTGATGATTATCACCGAGCATTAGGGTGGATGGAGCCTCTAACGAGTAAATCCCAGATCAAAGAAATTTAATTGTAGAAGGATTTAACTTTTTATAATTATCGGCAAAAAATCCGTGAAATCCGCGCAATCTGCGGTTAAAATAATGGCATAATTTTTTTAGTGTCTTAGTGCCTTAGTGGCTAAAACGTAAAATAAGCTCATTTCCCCCCTTGCTAAAACCTCTTTTTCGGCTTATAGTTAAGTTATAATATATCTCTGTGAACTCTGCTTGTCCGCCATAGCCTTGGCGACGGCGGATGTTCTTCGTGGCTATCAGTTTTGGACATTTGGTAATTTTAATTTTGGATTTGTTTAGGATTTAGATATTAGGATTTAGGATTTTTCTACTTATGGAGTCTTTATGGCGAAACAGATAATAAAAATAGATGTAAAGGCGGCAAAAGCGGATATCGTAAAATTAAAAGCCGATGTTGTCGCGGTTGGGGTTTTCAGCGATGTTAAAAAGAGTGCTTTTATCAATGCACTTGATGCCAAACTCGATGGCGCGATAACTCGATTGAAAAAGATAGGCGATTTTAAAGGTGCTGCGGGCAGCAGTGTATTTCTCTATACTCACGGCAAAATTGCCGCTGAAAGACTTCTGCTTATAGGCCTTGGCG
>Ga0315284_10008611_pt1 | contig 14573 bp, 8 predicted proteins | sample YL17G09_16_MG_FD_203696 | JGI IMG/M metagenome (GOLD analysis project Ga0315284, IMG submission 203696) | Sediment microbial communities from Yellowstone Lake, YNP, Wyoming, USA - YL17G09_16 | ecosystem: Environmental > Aquatic > Freshwater > Lake > Sediment | place: USA: Wyoming | collected... | reverse complement strand
CCGGCATACTGCTTGGTATAATCTGCATCACTATATTCGTCTGTGTTCAAATAACTATGGGAGGGCTAGCACATGCCAGCAAATGATAAGCCGCGTTATATCAAGGGAATACCACCCGCAAGCGAAAAGTTCGGGCGAATTCCGCCGTCTCCGCCAGAACCGGTGATCAAACCCGACAGTGGCAGGATTCCACCTGCCCCACCAGAACCAAAACCTGATCCGCCGAAGAAAAAATAATATAAACCGCTATTACGGGCATGATATGACAAAGGCGGTGGCGTTCGATTTTTCAAGCGACGCGCTGACGGAGATAGACTCCTTCTTCCGCAAAGAGCACAAGGTAATCATCCCGCTGACGGTGAAGGAAATCCTCGAAGGTAACATCGCCCGTAAACTTGCATGACGACCGTATACCGGGTATCACGGCGTGTGTTCTGAATGCGCCGAAAAAGGCTTGACAGGGAATCCGCGTCCATCACGCCGGCGGCGGAACGCGTTACATGGCCTTCATCTTTTCGGAAATGCCGTGAAGCAGAGCGCCGAAGGAATCGGCGAAAGCCTTCACGCCTTCGTCTTCAAGTTGGCGCGTGATTTCCGCGAGGTCTATGCCCGCCTTCGCAAGCGCGTCAAGGGTCTTCGACGCGTCGAGCACGTTTTCCCGGAGGCTCTCGCGCGGCGTTCCGTGGTCGCGGAACGCGTCGTACGTCGCGGGAGGAATCGTGTTGACGGTGTCCGGCCCGATGAGTTCCTCCACGTAGAGCACGTCGCGATATCTGGGATTTTTCGCGCTGGTGCTCGCCCACAGCAGCCTCTGCATTTGCGCGCCCTGCTTCTCCAGCGCCTCAAAGCGCTTGCTTGAGAAAATGCTTCTTCCCTTGAGATAGGCGATTTTCGAGCACGCGATGGCCGCCTTTCCGAGCAGCGACGCAAAGAAAGCGCGTTCTTCCTCGTTTCGCGCCGCTTCCATTCGCTCCGCGAGCAGGCTGTCCACTTTTGTGTCAATCCGGCTCACGAAAAAACTCGCCACGGACGCCACGCCGGAAAGCGCCCCGCCCCGCTTGCTTTCGCGGGCCGGGCGTTTGGACGCCGCGAGTTTCTCAAGCCCCGAAATATAGGCGTTTGCGACAGCCTCGTAGCGGCTGATTGCAAAGAGAAGCGTCGCGTTTACATTAACGCCCTCGGCGGTCAGTTGCTCAATCGCGGGGATCCCTTCGCGAGTGGCGGGAATTTTTATCATTACATTGTCGCGGTCGGCGTCCTTGAAAAGCCGCCTTGCCTCGGCGACCGTCCGCTCGGCGTCATAGGCGAGGACGGGCGATACCTCGATGCTCACGAAGCCGTCCTTTCCCTCCGACTTTTCGTACACCGGCCGCAGGATGTCCGCGGCGCGGCGGATGTCGTCGAGGGCCAGCGCCTCGAACGCATCGAGCGAACTGCCGGCGCTTTTCTTCTTGAGCGCCCTGATTTCAGCGTCGTATTCGCTGCTTTCCGTTATGGCCTTCTGGAAGATGCTGGGGTTGGAGGTCAGGCCGCTCAGGCCGTCTTCCTCAATCATGCGCTTTAGTTGCCCCGATGCGAGCATGTCGCGCCGGATGTAATCTATCCAGATGCTTTGGCCGAATTGCGTGATACGTTTCAGTGGATTCATTGTCGTAATGCTCCTTGCGGTTCCGCGCCGCTGACGCGGCGGATAATTTGCGGACTCGTTCCCCGCTTGCGCGGTTTACAATATCATCACGGTTGGCCCGTTGCCTGTCAAGAAATATCGCGTCCTTTCCGCAATTCGCGCAATCTTCAAAATATTTTGAACTTTTTGGGAACATTTCCTGTTATATTAGCGTCTAACCCTGCGAAAGCGTGGAGGAGTATTGCAGGTGAAAATCAAACAGGATTCCGCGGCGGAAATTTTTACGGCAACATTTTTGCGGATTTGCCGTCTCATATATTGGACCGAGAACAATTTCCCTTTGGTTGGGCGGAGGTATCCCATGCGACGCATCATTCCAATTTCCATTCTGCTTGTGCTTTTCGTCAGCGCTCCCCTTCTTGCGGAGCAGGTCGCCGCGGAGTCATTCAACGACGGGCGCAAGGCATTCAACGAGGAAAACTACGAGCAGGCGCTGGCGCTGTTCCTCAAGGCGCGCGAGACCGACGCGAAGAACCCGGAGGTGCACATCTGGCTGGGCAAGACGTACCTTGCGCTGGGCCAGATTGACGAGGCGGTGAAATCGTGGGAGGAAGCGCTGGCTCTCGCGCCGGGCAACGCCACGTTGACAGCGCAGTTGAACGCGCTTAAGGGCGCAAAGACGGATTTTGACAGGGAAATGAATGTGCTGGAAGGACTGCTTGAACAGCAGATGTACGCGAGCGCGGTGAAAAAGAGCGATGAATTGCTCAAGACTGTGGCCGGCGTGAATAACCGCGCGCTCGTGGAACTGCTTCGCGCGGAGGCGCTGTGTGGAACTGATCCGCAAAAGGCGCTTGAAGCAATAATGGCATGGAGAATCAACTACCAGGAGGCGCCGAACCAGGAACGCGCGAACCTTGTATATGGCCGCGCGCTGGCCGCGCTGGGCAAAACCGACGACGCGCGCAAGCAATTTGAGGAAATCCTTTCCAAGAACCCCGGCACCGACGCCGCGCTGCAGGCGGGCTTTGAACTTGCGCGCCTGTTCGAAAAAGAAGGCAATCAGGAGCAGGCCGTCGATGCTTACCTGAAATATCTCGCAACGGACGCGGCGAAGAATGCCTCCGCCAGATGGTTCGTCCGCGAGGCGCGCGAGCATGCGTTCGCGATTCTGTTCTCGTCGCCAATGCCCGAAGGCGGTCTCCCCACTCCGAACGCGTTGCCGCCGCGGTTTGAGCAGGCTGTCGGCCTCATTGTTGACGTGGCGAAACTCGGCGATGACGCCGCGCTGGGCAAATACGTTGAAGGCCTCCGCGGGATTTCCGCACGCTGTATCGCCGGCAATGCGCCGGCTTTGGCCGCCGGAATCGTTCAGCGCGTGCTTGATGCGATGGTCGAGGCAAGCCGCTTCCGTCCAGATGTGTTAATGATGCTGGGCGACGCGAAATTTGCGGAAGGCGTGCAGTTGTTCCAGAAAAATCGCGCGGCCGGCGCTGAAGAGCAGGCGCCGAACGCGGCGTTCACGGCCGCAGTTGATGCGTACGCCAAGGCCACCGCATTCCCCAAGGCGCTGCAAGCCGCGATTGCGGGGATAAACGGCGTGGTCGAGTTCTACACGCAAAACAATCTTCCCGATCCGGCGATAGCCGTGCAAACCCGGCTGGTCGCGCTTCCACAGGACAATGTGAACATTGCCAAAGTGCGGCTCGCGGAATTGTATTTCCTGAAAGAGAGACTCGGCGTTGACAAGATGATCAATTCATCCGTTCAGGTCCCGCGCGCGGTGAGCGATCCGGTCAAGCAGGCGCTTGCGACCATCAAGGAAGCCGCCGCCGACAGGCAATCTGAAACGGGCAAGCGCGCACTTGAACTCGGCCGGAGGATCGCGGGGTTCTACGTGGCGCTTGAGTATTACGATGTGGCGGCGGAGGCGCTGAACCTTCTGCTTGACAAGCCTCCCGCCGAAGGCGCGCTGGCGGATTTCGTAACAGTCGCGAATGCCGAGGTTATGCATCAGGCCGCGAACCGCGATTTTGCCCAGCGCGACGCGACATACGGCGGCATGAAGAAACAGCCGCTGACTGACATGCACAAGAAAACGATTGAGGCCTATCAGGCCGCGATTGATGCGTACCCGGACTCGCCGCTGGCAATCGAAGCGCGCAGGGGCATGAGCGCAATAGCGCAGATGTACCTTGACAAGGCCAACTACGACGTGGCGCGCCAGTTGTACCAGCAAATCGCCGCGGCAAATCAGAAGTGGGCCGGCGCGGAAGGCCTGACTTACCAGGCCGCCCGCTGCCTGCTGTTCAAGGCTAACGAGGCCTTCCAGGAATCATTGAAGGCCGGCAAGCCGCAGCAGATTTCGCCCGAGTACCAGGCCGCGATTCAGGATTACGTGGCGATGATAAAGGCGAAGCCGCAGGGACTTTTCGTCCCTGATGCATATAAGGACATTCGCGGCATCGCCCTTGCGTATGCGCGCTCCGGCGCGTGGGACATTGCGTCCTCCGTGTATGAGACGCTTCTGGGCAAAGACCTCGCATACTGCTACCCGGAGCAGGTGCGCTTTGAGCAGGCGATATGCAGAATCGGCCCCGCCATGCCCCAGCACGCGATTCAGATGCTGGAACTAATTGCGATGGAGCCGGTGCCGGTCAAGTCTCCGAAGGACAAGTCTCTCGCGGAATGGGGCCTGCTGCCGCCCGTAGAGTATGATAGGGTAGAAAAGACTATGGGTGATCTCGCAAAGAAATCTAATGATATAAAGGAACTGCGAGGCGAGTTACACAAGTTGAACGAAGCGCGGGACAGAATGCAGTCTGCATCCGAGTTACGCCCTGACGAATCTGGTGGCGAAGGAAATCAGCCGGCAAGCACCCCCGCTCCCGGTGACGACGCGAAGTACCGCAACATGCAGGTTGTTCTGCGCGAGAAGGAACAGGAACTGGCGCGCAACGTCGCGCTGATGGAACAGGATCAGCAGCAGCAACAGCAGGCCCAGCAGCCCCAGCAGGCCCGGGGCGCCATGAGCCAGGACGGTTCGTTCGAATATGACGTCAACGGCTACTTCTCGGTGCAGGGCGACAAGATAGGCCCGCTGCAAATGCTCAGCGATGATGAAGTGAAGCGCATAGCCGATGCGTCCAAAGAGGCATATGCCATCCTGCAGTCCATAATAAAGGAGAACGCCGGAAAACCCGCGGCAATCAAGGCGCGCGACGAAATCATGGTCATTATCAACAATCTTCGCGCAATCAATGCGCCGGACTATGCGGCGGTGTTGACGGAGCAGTTCCTCGCGGACAACCCGACTGACGGCGCGCTGGCGCAACTGACGCTGCAGGCGGCGGTGGATTACCTGGCGTGGGCGCGCATTTCACCGGATGCGAAGTTGCAGCCGATGGACCGCCTTGCGGAGATAAGCACGCGTTTCCAGACGGCGCGGGAGAAAATCACCGCGTTCATTACGGGGTTCCCCGATGCGGGGGGCGCGGTGCAGGCGGCGAAAATGCTTCTGGTTACGAGTTTTCTGGACGAAGCGCGGCTTGCCGCGGCGTTGAGTCCGGAGCAGGCGCGCGGGCGCTATGTGCGCGCGGCGACGGAACTCCTGAAACTGGCCGTGGACCAGAAGATGGACGTCACGTCGTCCGGAATTTTCCGAATGCTTTCCGACATAGGAATCGAACTGGAGCAGAAATTATTCCGGCAGGATGCGATTGACATTTACAGGGCGATGCAGGGGCAGTACCCGGTAGCCGCGCGGGAGTGGCGCATCGGGATGCGGATTGCAAACGCGTATTCCGCAATTGGCGAATACCTGAAGGCCGTTGAGGCGTACCAGGAATTCCTGAGTTTGGACAACAGCGCAGATTGGAACGATATACAGCAGCGCATTCTGAGCATCGGCCAGATCCTCCGCCAGCAGAACCGCTGGGTGGAGGCGTTTCACGTTTACGGCGTGTTCGTGGATTCATTCCCGCAGAACCCGCAGGCCGGCGAGGCGCTGAGGGCGATAGGCGAAATCCACCAGATGAACCAGTCGTGGGAGGACGCCATCGCCGCATACCAGCGCGTCATCGAAGAGTACGGAAACGGAGACTGGGCGCGGCAGGCGCGGCTGTCAATTGCAACGTGCTACATCCAACTGAGCAAATGGTGGGAGGCAATCCGCGCGTACGAGGACTACGTGCGCGACTACCCGCAGGACGGCGAGACGCCAAAAGCGCGGAACCGCATCCCGATACTCAAGGACATAGAGCGTTTCCAGCAACTCATCGACGAGGGCAAGAGCGCGAGACGATATGACGCGCAGAACGAGATCGCCACGATAGTTGAACAAACACTCGGCGATAAGGTGAAGGCCGTCGTCGAATTTGAAAAAGTCGTCAAGAACTTCCCCAAGAGCATGGTCGCCGACACCGCACTGTACTCGGTTGGCAGGCTTTACTTGGATTTGGGCGAACTTGAGAAGGGGCGCGATGCGCTGGCGCGCGTGGCAGTCGAATACCCGACCAGCCCGATGGCCGACGACGCGCTGTACCTCCTTGGCCAGTCGTTCGAGAAAGAGGCCCAGCAGATAGAAGGCATCACGCGCGAACAGGCGCTGGATGTGGCCAACAGAATGGCGCAAGGAGCCGTGTACAGAAAGTCGCAGCAGAACCTCAAGCAGCAGGAACAGCAGATGCAGCAGGAGATTGAAGAATACAAGGGCAAAGGCGATTACGAAAACGCCGAAAAGGCCGAGGCCCGCGAGGGCGCGAGGATGAAGGAAGCGCGCTCCAGCGCGGCGGGCGCCGCCGCGCAGGAAGCGGGCCAGATGACGCAGGCGATGACGGCGTACGAAATGGCCAACCGCCAGGACCGCATCAATGCGGCGCTCCGCGAGGCGATCAAGGCGTACGACAAGGCGTGGGCAATCACGCTCGGCGACCACGCCGCCGATGCGCTCCTCCGCATGGCCGACATTTATGACTCCCGCCTCAAGAACCCGGAAAAGGCGATGGAGGTCTATGACAAAATCATCAGTACCTTCCCCGGCAAACCGGTCGCCGAGAATGCGCTCTGGCGCCGCGCGCAGTATTACGAGTACCAGGGCAAGTACGATAAAGCGGCGGAGGAATACAACACCTTCATCAACAATTATCCTCAGTCCAAGCACGCGGAAGAAGCCACTTTCCGGCTGGCGGAGATGTACGAACAGCAGAAGATGTGGAGGGAGGCAATAAACACCTATACCAACTTCCAGACCCTGTTCCCCAACAGCACGCTGGTGACAAAGGCTAAGGAGCGGATTGCCTGGATCAAGACTTACCGAATTGACCAGGGAGGCACCGAATGAACGCGTTGTTGGGCTGAGTATTGACTGGACACCATATTCACAAGGAGGCTTCGATGAAACGGCATCTGATATATGTAATAATCACCGTGTTGTGTTTCGCAACGCTGCCGTCTTGTTTCGCCTTTGCGGATGATACAGCCGCGCCGGCCTCCGCAGCCGCGGAAGAGCCGGGAAAGAAGGCGTATGAGGACGGGCGCAGCCTGTTTTTCCAGGGCAAGTACGATGAGGCGATAAAGCAGTTCCGCGACGCCGTCGACGCGGACGGCACCAAGACGATTTACCGCCTCTATCTTGCAAAGGCGCTCAGGGCCGTCGGACAGAATGATGAGGCGCAGAAACTGTTCGCCGACATACTGAAGGAGAACCCGGACCACGTTGAGGCCGGGCTTGGCCTGGCGGCGATTTACACGGAGAACAGCAAGTGGGAAGACGTGATAAACGTGCTGCTGCCTCTGCTCGAATACAAGCACGACTACACCATCTACCACATGCTTGCCACGGCGTACTACAACAAGGGGGACATGAAGAGCGCCCGGACGCATTACGAGAAAGCCGTTGAGCAGAATCCGAATTCACCCGACGACTGCTATCAACTCGGCAACATCTATCTCGGCGAGAACCGCTACGCGATGGCCGCGACGGAATACGCAAAGTGCCTGCAACTTGGCATGGACACCGCCATACTCCATTACAAACTGGGCACGGCCTACAGCAACCTGCGCAACTATTTCGGCAACATAACTGAAAAGGTAATCAAGGACGGCGCGCCGTGGAAAATAATGGAGGGCGTTTACGTAATCGACCCCGTGCCGGGAACTGAAAACACATTCTATGTCGCCCCGGCGTATTCCGCGATTTTCCAGGTTGCGCGGGCCATTGAGATGGGCATTGACGAGCCGGACATATTTTTCCTCCGCGCGAATATTTACCTCGGGGCCGGACGGTTTGAAACGGCGTGCACGCTTTACGGCGAACTGGAAAGCAAAATCGCCGACGCCGAAAAGGCCCTCTTCTATCACCAGTTTGCGGAGGCCGCGTTCGGAGCGGGAAAGTACGACGATTTCCTGAAATACACCGATGAATCGATTAAACTGGAGCCAGACACGTACAAGCCGGCGCTGATTGACGCGTATCTGCGCGTGGCGAACCGGAAGAACCAGGCCGGCGACCAGGCCGGCTATATCGAATATTTGAACAAGGTCGTGGAACAAAGGCCGGACGCGGCGTCGTATCACCTCCTGCTCGCGAACGCGTACAGAGACGCAAAGGATTACGCCAACGCAGTAACGCACTGGAAAATGACGCTGGAACTGGAACCCGACCGGCCGGACAGGATAGACATATTGAACCTCATACAGCAGTACTCAAAGAGCAAATGACGGGACCACTGCGGCTGTCTCGTGATAGTTGCCTTCAACAGGAAAGGCCACGCCCCGCGCGGCCTTTTTTGTTTTGTCGCGTCATACCGTTCCACCGGCCACCGGAAAAACTTGACAGCCCGGCATTTCCTGCCTTATACTCTGGTTTTACTTTTTTCATCCCGTGTGAAAATGAACGGAACGCCATCAAACCGCAAGTATGCAGCAGCACAAAGTCGAGAGTTGTCCAAAGATTTTCCGATGCTCTCGCGAAAAATCCTGCGCTATGCCAACAAGGACATTTCCCGGATTGATTTCGTGCGCGAGGTATCGCAGGTTCTGCTGGAATTCTCAGGCTGCGACGCGGTTGAAATGCTGGCGGAAGACGACGACCTGTACTGCTGCGCCGATTACCGGCTGCATCCCGGAGACGCCTTCAAATTCACAACAAGACCACGGCGGAGACAAACCACGGCTCATCTGGCCGAAGAATCGGACCTGGAAACGCTATGCGCAAACATTTTCCGCGGCGCCTTCGATCCCACGCATCCCCTCTTTACCCATCTCGGCACATTCTGGACCGGCGACACGGACAATCCCATTGAGGCGAGGCTGGGGCCGGACGACAAAGCCCCGATGAGAAAACTTGCCATCGGCGGCGACTATAAAACAATCGCGATAATACCCTTTGTCGTTGACGAGGAGAACTCGGGCCTGCTAATTCTGAAGAGCATGCAGAGATATTTCCTGACAAAACAGGAGGTGGAGTTTTACGAAGGCGCGGCTCAAACGCTCGGCGTTGCCGTTTCCTGCCGCCGCGCGCAGGCGGCGCTGCGCGAGCGGGTCAAGGAACTTACCTGCATGTACAACATTGCCAGGGTCGTCAAGGAATCGATTCCAATCGACGAGATGCTTCAGCGCATTGTCGAATTCCTGCCGCTCGCCTGGCAGTATCCGGAGATGGCGTCCGCGCGGATAATCCTCAGCGGCCGCTCCTTTGTCTCGCCGGGTTTCAATGAAAGGCAATACAACCTTGCCGCGGACATCTTCGCCAATCAGAAGAAGATCGGGAAAGTCGAGGTGGTTTACCAGGACGACGTGCTCGAATTCGAGGAGGACCCGTTCCTCCCCGAGGAGCGCAAACTAATCGACGCCGTCGCGCGCGAGTTGGGCGTGCTGGTGGAAATAAACGAAACGGAAGATGAGAAGGCGCGCCTTCAGGAGCAACTGCGGCACGCCGACAGGCTTGCCACAATCGGACAGTTCGCCGCTGGCGTCGCCCACGAGATAAACGAGCCTTTGGGCAAAATCCTCGGGTTTGCCCAGTTGGCGAAAAAATGCGAGGCCCTGCCTGATGCGGCGGGAAAGGACATCGACAAGATTGTCAGCGCGTCTCTTCACGCAAGGGAAATAGTCCGCAAACTCCTCGTCTTCAGCCGCCAGATGCCGCAGATGCAGGCGGACGTGGACCTCAACAAGATCATCAGCGAAGAGTTGTATTTCTTCGAGTCGCAGTGCGGCAAACAGGGGATTAAACTTGTGCGCTCGCTCCAACCCGCTCTTCCCGCGATTAACGGCGATCCCGCGCAGTTGAACCAGGTGCTGGTGAACCTTGTGGTCAACGCGATTCAGGCAATGCCAAAGGGCGGCACGCTGACGATATCGACCATGTCCGACAAACAGCATGTGCGGCTTGCCGTGGAGGATACGGGAGTCGGCATGAGCGAGGAAACGAAAAAGAAAATCTTCATCCCGTTCTTCACCACAAAGGAAATCGGGAAAGGAACCGGCCTCGGAATGTCAGTGGTGCACGGGATTGTTACTTTCCATGGCGGGCAAATCAAATTCGAAAGCCAGTTGGGGCGCGGGTCGCGGTTCGAGGTTGCTTTTCCCGTAATGCCGCCGCAGGCGCAGGAGACGAACAACAATGGCTGAACCGGACAAACAAAGCCGCATACTCGTTGTGGATGACGAACCGGAGACGTTGGAACTGCTCCAAAGAAACCTCGCGTCGCAGGGATACCAGGTTTTTGTTGCGCCGGGCGCGGTCGAGGCCATCAAGTTCCTTGAGGCAACGCCTGTTGACCTCGTCATCACCGACCAGAAAATGCCGAACGTCAGCGGCCTGGATCTTGCGCGGCATATTCGCGAGAATTTCAGAGACACCGAAGTCATAATGATAACCGGCTACGCCACCATAGAGGGCGCGGTCGAGGCGGTCAAAACGGGCGCGGAGGAATATCTCGCAAAACCGTTCACCGACGACGAACTCTTCACGGCGGCGCAAAAGGTACTGGATAAACTGCACGTGCGCAGGACCGGGCGCGCGCAGCCGCGCCAGGAAGTTTTTTCCACGTACGGCCACGTCGGCGAATCTGACGCAATGAAGGAAGTGTTCGACTTCATCAACAAGGCCGCCGCGACCACCGCCACGGTCCTGATAACCGGCGAAAGCGGCACCGGCAAGGAACTTGTCGCGCGGGCGATACATTACAGAAGCGACCGCGCATCCGCGCCGTTCGTGCCCGTGAACTGCGGCGGAATCCCGGAAAGCCTGCTGGAGAGCGAACTCTTCGGCCATGTCAAAGGCTCGTTCACCGGCGCGACCGAATCCCGCGCGGGCTTCTTCCAGACGGCCGAAGGCGGCACGATATTCCTCGACGAAATCAGCGAGACCAGCCCTTCGATGCAGGTCAAACTCCTGCGCGTCCTGCAGGAAAAGGAAGTGTGCATGGTCGGTTCAAGCCGCCCACGCAGAATCGACGTGCGCATTATCGCCGCGACCAACAAGGACCTCCTCAGCCTTGTCAACAAGGGGATGTTCAGGGAAGACCTTTACTTCCGGCTGAATGTCATTTCGATAGCAATTCCTCCCCTGCGCAAGAGAGGCGATGATATATTGCTGCTCATCAACCATTTCGCAAAAAAGTATGCCAAGGAATTCGGTAAGCCGGCGCCGCATTTCTCAGACAAGGCCCTGCAAGTATTGCGGAACTACCACTGGCCCGGCAACGTGCGTGAACTGGAAAACGTGGTCCAGCGGCTCATCGTGATGAACGAAGACGACATCATCGACGTTGCAGATTTGCCGTCGCTCATGCGTTTCTCCGCTCTCCGCGAGGCGGGAGTCGATAGAACGCTGGCGGAGGTCGAAGCGGAATACATACGCAACGTTCTGGCCAGTGTAAGCGGCAACAAAAGCAAAGCCGCCAGAATCCTCGGCATCGACCGCAAAACGCTGCGCGAAAAACTTTCGCGTTATGCGATAGAAGAGTAACCCCAATTCCAAAAACCACTTCACCGTGATTGGGGAATTCCTCTCCACTGATTCAAAAGAGGCCGTATTTTCCGCGGCATTTCCATTCACACAACTTCACCCACTCTTATACCAGCACATCGTAACTTCTGACTGCCATAAGCGTTAACTGGGCGCTTGGACGAAATGCGCGAAATATTTTCAAAAGGCACACTGCTTGCGATTAGTACAACGGCATCAGCCAAAGGTTCCAATAATCCTCTTACAACATGAAAGGCGCTGACCATGTCCCAGATGCACAAGAAACAAGACTTCGCCATGCGCAACACGACCACAATCCTGAATCCCAATGGGGCCAAGAAGCAGAAGACCGAAAGGGTGTCTCCTGTAGTGGGGATTTGCGCCAGTTGCATGAACGCCGCAGACTGCACCTACCCGAAGGACCCGGAGAGGCCCGCGCTTTACTGCGACGAGTTTGCGGGATACGCGGAACAGCCCGCGGCCAAAGCCGCTCCTCGGAAGAGCATCGTGGCGGAACCGGAGCAGGTGCCCGGCCTCAACCGCGGCCTTTGCAGGAGCTGCGCGAACTACAAGGAATGCACTTTCCCCAAGCCGGAAGGCGGCGTCTGGAGATGCGAGGAATATTGCTAGCCAAAAGGCAGTCGCACACCGGCATTCAACGCGAAGGCTACTGCTCTCATTGCCGCCGTCGGCAAGCAGAGTTTTTATTTGAGGAGCAACCGTAATGCAGATTGAAACTAGAAAAGCAAGTGTTTATGCCAATGTTACCCGCCAGTTCGACAAGGCGGCGGACCTCATGTCGCTCGACCCCGATATCCGCCAGATTCTTTCGAGAACCACAAACGAAATCGTGGTGAACTTCCCCGTTAAGATGGACAACGGCCACATAAAGATATTCACCGGATACCGCGTTCAGCACAATAACGTTCTGGGGCCGTTCAAGGGCGGACTCCGCTTCCATCCAAACGTTGACCTTGACGAAGTCCGCGCGCTTGCCACATGGATGACCTGGAAGACCGCCATAGCCGGCATTCCCTTCGGAGGCGCTAAGGGCGGGATCCAGATTGACCCGTCAAAGTACTCGCGTAACGAACTGGAGAGGATCACGCGGCGCTTTACCTTTGCGCTCGGAAACAACATTGGCCCGGAATATGACATTCCGGCCCCTGACGTAAACACGAACGCCCAGATAATGGCGTGGTTGTTGGACACTTATCTCTCGACGCTTCCACCACATGAAAGAGCGCGTTCCACTCACGTGGTTACCGGCAAGCCCGTCGAACTTGGCGGCAGCCTCGGACGCGACAAGGCAACCGGCCAGGGAATCGTGCATACAATTGAAGAATGGGCCAGGGACAAGAGTTTCAAACTCGCTGGCGCAACTTATATCGTCCAAGGATTTGGAAACGTCGGCTCATGGGCCGCGCGCCTGCTGAAGCCCTTCGGCGCAAAACTTATCGCTGTTCAGGACGTTACCGGAACGATTTGCAACGAGAATGGAATCGACCCGGACGCCCTCACAAAGTACGTCGCGTCCCGCGGCGGAGTAGGCGGCTATCGAGAGGCCGAACCCTTCGACAACGATGAGTTCCTCGGCATTGAGGCTGACATCTTCATCCCGGCGGCCCTTGAGAATCAGATTACGCAAGAGACCGCGCCGTCATTGAGGGTCAAACTCGTCGCCGAAGGCGCCAACGGCCCCACCACTCCCGACGCGGATGCAATCCTGCAGAACAACGGCATCGATGTCATTCCGGACATTCTGTGCAACGGCGGCGGTGTCATCGTGAGTTACTTCGAGTGGCTCCAGAACAAGCGAAGCGAGCGCTGGAGCCTGGATGAAGTGGACTCCAAACTGCACAAGAAGATGGTGACCGCGTATGCGAACACGCGCGAAACGGCGAAGAAGTACGACACCGACTTCCGCGCCGCCGCATACATCAACGCGATGAGCACCATCGAGAAGGTTTACAAAGAACGCGGAATTTTCCCGTGATAATGTGATGACGTGATGTCATCCGGAAAGCCAAAGCAATGAACATGGCCAATATAAGCCTTTACGACGCCGCGATTGAACGGCTGCATCAAAAAGCCGGGATGCTGGAACTGGATCCCGAAATCCTCGGGATCCTTTCCAGCACGGCCAACGAGATCGTGGTGAACCTGCCCGTCAGGATGGACGACGGGCGGATTGAGATGTTCACCGGCATGCGCGTCCAGCACAACAACGCGCTGGGGCACTTCATAGGCGGCCTGCGCATACACCCATACGTTTCCGTTGACGAGGCAAAGGCCCTGGCCACGTGGACCACGCTCAAGGCCTCATTGCTTGGCCTTCCGTTCGGCGGCGCTCACGGCGGGATACAGATGAATCCCAACGAGCACTCGCCGAAAGAGATTGAAAGAATCGTGCGAAGATTCACTTACACGCTCGGCGCCAACATCGGCCCGGAATACGACATCATTTTCCCGGACGTGAACGCCAGCCCGCAGATAATGGCGTGGATATTGGACACGTATCTCTCCACGCTTCCTCCGCAAGAGAGGGCGCGCTCAATGCACGTGGTAACGGGGAAACCCGTTGAGCTGGGCGGCTGTCCGGTGCGGGACAGGGCGGCGGGGCTGAGCATTGTCTTCGCGATTGAAAAATGGGCGAAAGAAAAAGCCTTTGCCCTGAAGGGCGCCTCCTACATCCTTCAGGGGTTCGGTAGCGTCGGCTCCTCGGCTGCTTTGATGCTCAAGACAAAAGGCGTAAAACTGGTCGCTGTTGAAGATTCCTCGGGGCCTATCCGCAACACGGACGGCATCGACCCCGAATACCTCAGCGAATACGCAAGCGAGCGCGGCAAGATCGCCGGTTATCCCAAAGCAAAGCGGATTGACCACAACGAGTTCATGAGCACCGAGGCCGATATCTTTATCCCCGCAACGTTGCAGAACCAGATAACGGCAAAGACCGCGCCGCTTTTG
>Ga0315284_10008609_pt1 | contig 14576 bp, 13 predicted proteins | sample YL17G09_16_MG_FD_203696 | JGI IMG/M metagenome (GOLD analysis project Ga0315284, IMG submission 203696) | Sediment microbial communities from Yellowstone Lake, YNP, Wyoming, USA - YL17G09_16 | ecosystem: Environmental > Aquatic > Freshwater > Lake > Sediment | place: USA: Wyoming | collected... | reverse complement strand
TGAAATATAGGTTCTATGGCTGAACTAACTCCAGCTATAAGTGATATACTACCTGTAGGCGCTATAGTAGTTATACACGCATTTCTTAAACCATAATCTCTTATTTGGATATCTAACATATTCCAATCTAAAGTTTCTACATCCCATAACGAATCTATTCTCTTAAATGGTTTAAGTTTTTCAAAAGCTGGGAAAGGTCCTAATTCTTTAGCTAATTCACTAGATTCTAATCTAGAATAGTAAGTAATATACTCCATTAGCTTATCTGCAAATACTAAAGCATCATTACTATCATACTTTATACCTAAAAGTAATAGAGTATCTGCAAATCCCATAACTCCTAAACCTGTTTTACGAGTCCTAAGAGTAGCTTCTTCTATTTCTTTAAAAGGTAATTTATTTACAGATATAACACAATCTAAAAATCTTACAGACCATTTTACTATATTAGCTAAACCTTCCCAATCAAATTCTTTTATATAAGAATTAGAAGTATCTTGTACTTCTTTTACTAACTTAACTAAATTAATACTACCTAAATTACAAGATTCATAAGGTAGTAAGGGCTGTTCTGAACAGGGATTAGTTGCTTCTATTCTACCTAATTCTGGTAAAGGATTAGTATTATTTATAGTATCTATAAATATTATACCCGGTTCACCATTATTATGTAATCTCTCTACTATTTTATTAAATAGATCTCTAGCTTTTACTGTTTGATCTACTTTCTTTAATCTACTATCTATAAGGTCAAAATCTTTATCATCTATAACCGCATCCATAAACTCATCAGTTACAGATACAGATAAGTTGAAGTTACTGAGCTTACCTTCCTCTTGCTTAGAGTCTATAAACTCGACTATGTCTGGGTGATCTATATTAAGGATCCCCATATTAGCACCTTTTCTCCGTCCCCCTTGTTTCACCACCTCAGTAGCCGCATCATATGCACAAATGAAAGATACTGGACCACTTGACTCACCAAACGTCCTTGTTACGGGTGATCCTTTCTTTCGTAGATTAGAAAAATTATATCCACAACCTCCTCCCGATGCAAACACAAGAGCTGCTTTCTTGAGTGTTTCAAAGATACCTTCCATTGAGTCTTCTATTGGTAAGACGAAACAAGCTGAGAGTTGACCGAGCTTAAGTCCTGCATTGAATAGAGTAGGTGAACCTGGTAAGAACTCTAAGTTATGCATCATATCATAAAATTTTTGTTTATACTCATCTCTATTATTTTCACTAGTTCCTTGAGATATAGAACTAGATACTCTATTACATAATCCTTCCCAATCTTCTATAATATTACCTTCTTTATCTTTAGCAAAATATCGTTTCCTTAATATTTCTAAGGCGTTTTCAGATATCATTTTATCTCCTTGTAACAACATTTAACACCCTTTCCGAAAACTAATACTCTATAATACTTACAACCTTCGCACTCAGCGATAGGTTGGGTATCTGCTTCTTTAGTACAACAAACTTTAATAGTTCCTCTGTTATCTTTTGGCCAAAATATTTCTCTTATGTTCACTTCATTTTCCATATTTAATCTCTTTCTATAATACGGCTAAAACTTACTAAAATCCCCTCTAAACCTCTTATATAAAGTTTATAGGTAATTTATATATAGAAATAAAAAGTGAGGGAAGCTTATATACTAATTTTTCCTTACAATGAAATTAGAAGGAAGTATCTAAATAACCTCACTTTTATCTTTTGAGGAAGGCAAATGAACTAATGTGAAACAAGTATTAATTGTATTTAGAAGGAAGTTCATTTATTGCCTCGTCTGTACCCGATAGAAAGCAGATATCCTAAACTAGTTTCTACACTTTAGAAGGAAGGATATCAATAGCTATACAGGTATAAGTTCATGCAAATTGTTAAGTGTAATTACTTTAGATCCTTTAGGTAGATTCTCTGGTTGTTCTAATCCTATATAAGTTATAGGTTCATCTATATTTATACTTTTGATATTATCTAACTCTAGATAATTAGTTGATTTTCGATTTAATAGGTTAACTAAAAATCCTACATTTAAATAATCTCTATTAACTATACCTTGTACCATTAAAGAAGTAGTTAATCTATTAGTTTCTGTTCTATTAAATCTAGGCATTCCTTTTAAGTATAAATGTAACCATTTAACATAAATATCTTGATCAACTTCTCGTATAAATATAAGCGGTAAAGCTATTTTACCAGTACCTCTTAAATCTGATTTAGATCTTACAGTTCTAGGTTCAAATGGTTTGCCTTTCTGAGTACTAGATAAATTCATATATCCAAAGAAGCATTCTTCTACATCTGTAAAAGTTTCTCCTGCATATATGTTTACTTGAGGAACTATATACTTATAATTAGGCTTCTTTCCTAAATCTATATTTATAAACTCAGTTGCTCCATTAGCAGCATCTGTTATATCTCCAGAATGTACTGAAGATTCACCTCTAAGACTAGTCCAAGATACTTGACTAGTAGTATTAAACTCCTCATCTAAAAATATAGTAGATAAATCATAATCAGTTCTTTCACTCTTTTGCTTCCAATAACAAAAGAATCTTAATAAATCTTTTTCCCCTAGCTTCTTATAAGTACCTCTTGGAATTATATTAAATCCACTATCTATATTCTTAGAGGATAGAGGTAATGCAATATCTCTAATATTATTATCTACTACTAGATAGTTAGTTTCTGGTAATCTATAAGTTATAACTTCTCGTAAAATACTCATTAATCTATCACAAGTATCTTTATCCAAACTATCTCTAGTTTCATCAGTAACCCAAGCAGTACCTTTCTTATTAAGAAAGAATCTTTTATCATTAATCATACCAAATCTATTCATTATATGCTCATATACAGATAATAAAACTCTACCCGACACTTTACTGGAGCTATATTTTAAAGTCTCTAATACTTCTGTTAATTCATTTTTACCAATATTTCTAAGAACACGATCAATGTTTCTGTATAGTACTCCAGGTCTATTAGAAAGTACCTTAGTAGCAGTTAATATATCTCCAGCCTTGAAAGCGTTATTAATAACTGTATCGGGTAGAGTCAGCTTTGCTTTATCATAAGCGACGTCAAAGACTAATATAGCATTTTTGTACTTATATTCATAGGGGTGCAATCTTTCCCCTAATCTTTTCCATACCTCCTTATATTGATGTACATCATATAGTTTACTTTCTGATGTAATTACCCCATCTAGAGATGCTAGTAATAACCTCCTGACTTTTCTACTAAATGTTTTAAATTTAGTACTGGTTGTTAATGTTATATCGCCATCTGATAAAGCAACAGCGGTTCTTAATACATCTGTAATAGTTTCACATACAATAGTTTTATCATATGATATTCTTACTTTATTTATAATAGATAAGTTCTCTTTTATAGGTATTTTTGATTGTTCTTTATCTATACAAAGTTCTGCCAATTTAGCTAGAAGTAACTTATCACTATCATTTAAAGGTATATTACTAGAAGCTAAAGATATATATAAAGTATGAACTTCTTCTTCTAATGTTTTACCTAAATGTAGTATAGTAATTCTGTCTGATAGTAAAGGAATAAACTTATCGTGTACTTTTAACATATCTTCATAACTATGAAGATATTTACCATACTTAGGAAGATTTAATAAATTTACATAACCAAACAGTAAATCCTCTATTATAGTATCTTTACTATTTTGATTTTGTAAACCATCTCGTAAGCACTCCATCCAAAATTCTAAAGTATCTGGAATATTATTAGGAAAGTCTTTAAAGTACGCATTATGTTTAACATTATCACCTATAAGTTCTTTAATAGTTTCTATGAGTTCTTTAGCTACCAATTGTACAGAAATACTATCTAAACCAGATAAATATTCTAACAATTCTTTAGACAACTTAAAACCTGAACTCATTAAAGCGGTATCAAGTTGAAGAGCTAATGTAGAACTATTTCCCTTACTATCACTTGTAATAGATACTCTATAAGTTCTCTTAACAATTTCCTTAAACATAAGAGTTTTAACTCCAATAAAAAGTTGAGGAATGCTTAGATACTAAATATAATAAACCAACTATTTAGAAGGAAGTAATCTAAATAACCTCAACTATTGAAACTTTTTTCCTTCAATAATATATACGAAAATTAAATTTTATTTCCCTTACTAAATTTCTTTTTCTCAATTTAGCTAACATATTAGGATGAAATTCGGATAATAAACTTTCACAGGTCCTCCAGTTTAATCTTTTCTCCGCCCCAACGATCCGATATCTCTATATCTACAGCTAGTGGTACATTGAAGTCTGTATGTGGTTTAGCTGTCATACATTCTTCTAGTATCTGTATAGCTTCTTTAACTTCATCTGGTGGCGATTCTAATGCCACGCTATCATGTACTTGCATCAAGAGTCTGGACTTCATACTCCGTTCCTTGAACGCCCTATCTATGCTTACGAGTGCTCTGTTGGTGATGTCACTAGCTGCCGATTGTATAGGACTGTTATGTACGCACACTCCATTGGCCACAAATACTGGAAGTTCTTCCTTAACGCACAAATCATATGTTTTACAAATACCTATTGTTTCTATAGAAACTACTTCATTGTATGTTAAATCAAGCATTTTCTTGAACTCTGTAGTGTCTTTACAGTTTTTTTCAAGTAGTGGTAAATAAATATTCCTCAACCTAGTCCTTCCTATTCTAAACTTCTTTAAATTAGCCTGAAGAGTTCTATCAGTGTTTATATTCTTAAATTCATTTAAAATACTTTGTTGTAGTTGATCGGGTAATCCAGTGCATCTTTCTTTAGTTTTACTTAAATAATCTTCTAATCTTAAACGTTTAAACTCTACAGAAAAAGAAATTAAATTCTTAAATTTAAGAAGATTAGATATTCCACCTATTACTACTTGCCAATTCTTAGAATTTGTAGATTTCTCTTTAGAAAAAGTACAAGTAATTCCCAATTCCAAAAGCAATAGTTGAACTTGTCTTCCAAGTGAACTATTATAACAACTAAAAGAAATAACTCCGCCACTAGATACACTACCGTCTGTATCAAATATACCTCTAAGAAATGCTGCTTTAAATTTCGAACCGCTACATAGTATGCTCCAAGGAACTACTTTATCTTTATGAGTAACATTTCCAAGACCTATAAAATTTAAAAATCTTTTAAAAGGTACTGAATTGACTTCTATCCAAAAATTATCATGATCTCCATATTCATGAAGTGTTACTCTTGATTTTATATCAAAAATCTTTTGTACAAGATTTACTATAATATCTTTATATTGTTCATCTCTATGTCCTACAGCAATACATATACTCCAAGGAGACTGAGTCATACAACCATCACCTATTATAGTACCTAATAATTCTGCCAATTCTACGGTCATTTTATTAGGTATAGTTAACGGTTTATAATACCAATTTTTTTCACTCTTAAATTCCCAATCGAAAACAGTATTATAACTAGTTTTGTACTCTTTAGGGGTAATTAGGAAATCTCCTATTTTAAAATCACTAACAGGTTTATAAGCAACTTTACCAAAATCATCTAAATAATAAATTAAATGATTTTCTGTAACATCTAAAGTTCTACCGTCATCTAAAGTTATTCTTAAACATTCTTGCTCTCCTGAATAAATACCTCTTAGAAGCGTTATGTCCCCAAACATACCGGCTGCTTTTAAATTTAACTCTTCTCCTGAACATAAAGTTTCTATAGGTACTAATCCTATACTTGTAGATATTAAAGTACCTTCTGCAACGCAATTGCGAGCTTGACGGGCAGCCATTGCTTGCATAGCTTGGTCACTGCTATATACAGTAGGTAACCTTCTTATTCTACCGAAAAGACTTCTTACCCAACCGTTAGTTTTAGCTTCTTTTTCCTTATCAAGTAACCATTGAGCAGCTGAGGGCATCATCTCAAAGAACTTATTTATAAACATTTGAGCTTCTTGAGGAGACATTTTAAATTCGGCAGCTAAACTATTAGCTGATCTCCCGTAAATTAAACCAAAAACACAACCTTTTACTTTAGTTCTCTCTTCTTTAGTAATCTTATCTGCCGGTTTATTAAGTAATATAGATCCTATATTACTATGTACATCTCCTGAAGTAAGTGCCTCTATAAACTTCAAATCTTGACTCTCTTGAGCAAATACTCTTAATTCTGCCTGCTTAAAGTCAGCTGTAACAAGATACCAACCCTCTGTAGCTGTAAAGAGTTGCCTTACTGTAGATTCTCTAGGAACCTGTTGTAAGTTAGGTTTAGAAGAAGCTAATCTTCCAGTAGTAGTAGTGTGTTGCGAGTAACTCGTATGTAGCTTCCCGTCAGGAGATATAAGTTCATCTAACCCTGTTACGTACGTAGAGTACAGTTTAGATATTCTCCTATATTCTAATAAATCAGTTAATATGGGATGATTAGTTTTCTCTTGTAATAGAGTTAGTGTTTCCTCATCGGTACTAGCTGCCCCTTTATCAGTTTTCTTTAATACGGGTAACTTTAATTCAGTATATAATAACTCTCTTAGTTGGGCTACAGATTTAATATTTATTTCTGGTTCATCTAAATCAGAGATTTCATCATTTAAATCCTCAATCTTTTTCTTAAGCTCCCATAACTTCTTTGGAGTAGTTAATGCAGAACTCATATAAAAATCTTGAGCTTCTTCTGCATTTTTTATTTTTTGTTCTAATTCTAATTTCTTTTTATCTTTTCCTGGTAAATAACTACTGATTTTGATATGTAACTCATCTATTTGTTGCTTTAGTTCTATTTTTAGTTCATCTATTTTAGTTTTATCTATTCTTACTCCGGTCATCTCCATCTTCATTAATACAGGCATTACGTCCATTACTACAAATCTATAAGTATCATATAATTCTTGTTCTATAAGTTGTTGCTTGAATAACTCATATAATCTAAAAGTAGCATCTACATCTGTACAAGTATACTTTATGAGTATGTCTAAAGGTATTTTACCAAAGTGTTTCTCTTCTATAGGTATTCTAGATCTCTTAATCAAATTGAGTGCTTCTTCTAGTTCTGCGGCATAACTCCCCAGATCTGTTAATCTAGTAGATAGATCTTTTAATCCGTGAGCTGTATTCTCATCTAACATATGATGCATTAACATAGTATCGTCTAGTTGACCTTTAACTTCCCATTTAAAGTTATGGATTAGGAACTCTAGATCAAATTTTAAGTTATGACCTATTTTATCTATAGTAGGATCTTCAAATACTTCTCTTAATCCTTCCTGTACGGTAGTCCAATCATATCTAGACCAAGCACTATCATCGTTTTCTATTACTGGTATATACCAACCTGTAAAAGGTGCAGTAGAGAGGCTTATACAAAGGATTTTACCTGTATAGTAATCTAACGAGTTGGTCTCAAGATCTACTACTACCTTCTTTTTTTCTTTAATCTCCTTAATACATTTATTAAAATCGACTATAGTTCTTACTTCTTTATAATTTACAGGAGTTTTCTCCTGTAAATTATAATTATTACCTATAAATTGGGCTATTTTAATAGCTACATCGTCTAATAATGGTTGATTACTAGGAGTTCTTAATACTGCAGCTGGATGTACGCAAGGTAGTACTAAACAGTTAAATTCTTCGTTTTCTTCGAATATTCCTGTCCTAGACATAATACCACTTGGTGTTCTCTTAGGAACTACCCCATAATATCCTATATTTCCCACACCTATCACTAATTTTCTAGGATAAGCATTTATTTCATGCTTAAGAAACAGATCTCTACATTTTTTACATTCTTCTGCTACTGGCGCTCTATTCTCTAGAGGTCTACATTTTACAGTATTAGTAATATAAAACTTAGAACTATCCACTCCTGCGTTAACTAAAGCTTCTTCTAGTTTTTGACCTGCAGGACCTACAAAAGCTTCTTCTTCCTCTTCTTCTTGCTTACCAGGAGCTTCTCCTACTAATACTATAGGCGCATCTATAGGACCTTTAGGATATACTTGATATCTATAGGGTCTATCTTTACTTACAGTACATTCTTTACACTTAGGAAAACTTATACGGTTAAACCATTCTTCTATAGATTCATTAGCTAGTTTTGCTAAAGAATCTTCATTAATAATACTTTCTTGTTCTAAAGTATCTGACATTTAATTCTCCTCAACACTTGGATCAAGTAGTTCTTTAACTGTAGTATTATCCATATAGTTAGTGCCAAAAGTATCTAGAATGAAGGACCAATCACTTGCATCGTGGGGTATAGTATTACCGTCGAACTCGGGTGATATGTGGAGTAACTGGTGCATTACCAATAATTGTTTTTGTGCGTCTGTTAAATCATCCCATTTAGCTTTAAAATATACAACCACAATATACATTATATTGGGATCTAATAAGTTATAAGGCGGTTTAACAGGTCTACAAGCACCTAATTGTCCCTTTTGACTTTTACTAATTTCTCTCACATATAATAGCCTAGTTCCATCTACATGAAATAAGAAATCAAATTTCTCTATAAGTTGCGTTGCAATATCTTTTATATCGTCATCAGTAATAAAATCACTCATTTGTTACTCCTTTTGCGTTGATTAAATCAAAAACAATTTCAAATACTTGCTTATAAACATCTTCTAATGGTTCATTAGCGTCAATCTCTTGAATATTAAAACCTAAATGCCTTAACAGTATTAACTGTTGATTATAGTTATAAGTAATTAAATTAAAAAACTGTTCGTCTAGGGGTTCATGATCTTTGGATCTTCTTATAAAACTTTCATAAGATAAAGTGAATAATAATATTAAATCAGGTTTTTTACAATGATTTACATACATATTATCCATATTAACTTTAAAATAAGGATCTATATCAAACTCAGTACTAAAAACTATATTAGATACAAAACCCCTATCTTCTAATACTAACATGTTAGTGTCTTCTAGCTTCTTAATTAAGTGATCTACTTCCCTTATAGACTGCCAATAGAGCATATATAAAACTTCGTCACTCACTTTACCCTTTAAAGTAGATAAGTTTATACCTAATAAAGTTTCCGTATGTAAAGTAACAGTTGGTAAATAGATTTTTTTCTCTACATATTCTATAACAGAAGTTTTTCCTGACCTATCAGAACCTTCAAACAGTATATACATTTAAATACCTCCTTTCAATATTATATACGAAAAATATTAACATTTTCCCTTATTTTTCGAAAGGATTCCCACCGCGAATAAAAGAATTTATAATTCTTATATTATTTTTAGCAAAAGTTACTTGGTCAGTAGTTAATTTGATGGTATCTACTTTGCCTTTCGGCTTGTAATAAGTATAATTAACTGGAGTTAGTATCATATCATTACTTGCCATAACACAAGCAATAGCAGTATCAACACCTGTAAGCCATTTAAATCTAGGTAACTCTTGAGCATCTATAGCAGCACCGAATCCAGTACTATAAAATCTTTTATCATTGAATCTTGGTAATTGTCTATCTATCATCATTAACAACTCCACTCGAGTTTTAGATCTTCTAGCACCTTCTTCTATTTCATATTCACACATATCATCTATAAATAAAGTATTTACCGCTATAGTATCGCAAACATGATCTGGTAATTTAGATAATTTTAAGGCACAATCAAACCATTCTTCTCTAGTCCTACCTTGCATAACTCCTATTATTTTAGAATTAAATCCTTTAGTATTAGACGCTATATCCCCGAATTCTGATATAGCATCTAATGTTTTTTTCTTTTCTCCCATATAATCAGGGGCATAAACATAAGTAGCTCCCATCTCTATAGCCAACTCTATCATTAAATCTTTATCTAAAGGATAACCTGTTTCCCAAACACCGTTATCTAAGTATAATTCTCTACCATTAAGTACTCTATCCATAAAGAATTTTTTGTAATCTTTGTTTTTTATTGCAATGTGCGCTAAACAAAAATCGAAGTTTCCACTATCGCACAAGTTTAAGTTATCCTCTGGCGTAACATGAGCTATTTGCATACTGTATCTCCTACTTCCTGTTTAATCTTATTAAATTTATGACCGCATAAAGGACAATATACTATATCTTTTCCAAACCATTTACTAGAGGCACTTCCATAATAAAATTTGGGATATACCCCTGAAAATTCTTCACCACAGTTTGAACATTTAAAGTGATCAAAATGATGATTACTACATATTTTACAATTTATAGCTATCATATTGTACTCCTTAAAAGAAATCTTTAGCTCTCATACACTGATCAATATACTCAATGCCCATATTAGCAATCTCAGTAGCTGCAGCAGCATCCTCTGCAGATACCTTACCCTCCTTAAACATTTTTAGTATAACTTCATCTCTTTGTTTCACTAATGTTTCTTGTGATAGTGTTATATAATGCGCAAAAGAAATAGGCGCATTTCCATCTTTACCGTGCCTTTCTGCTTCTGTGAATTGATCCATCCATTGAGTTCGTAAATCCGCAATAAACTCTGGATAGCTGGGCATATCCTTCAAAGCGATACTTGCATTGATATAGTCAGCTGCACTTGGCCTGCGGATCTTGCCATAATCTTTGTTATAACCGCCCATTAAACTACTCCTTCCCAATGATTGCAAAGAACTCATCTTTGCATCCAAAATCATTTGTTAAAAATATACCCCTTACAGCTGATGTACTTGTGAGTGCCTCTTGCTTAAGTACTCCTCTAGTGCTCATACAACCGTGCTGAGCTGATACAAACACTATAACACCAAGAGGATCTAAGTATTCCACCATAGCATCGGCTATCTGATTAGTCATCTCTTCTTGTATCTGAGGTCTTTTAGCATAACAATCTACTAATCTAGATAATTTAGATAAACCTACTATTCTATCTTTTGGTATGTAACCAATAGAAGCATTACCTGAGATTATAGCTAAATGATGCCTACATAATGATCTAAAATCAATCTTACTTTGCACTATTAAAGTAGCTTTATTAACTGGATAGGTTACAGAAAGTATATCTTTAGGATCATCTGCTAATCCTGAACAAAGTTCTGCAAACATTCTAGCAACTCTCTCAGGAGTTTCTACCATATCATCTGTTATTTCTAAGTTATAAAGATCTTGTAAACCTTCTAGTATTAAAGCTGCTCCTTCCTTAATAGTTGGGTGAGCAAGATTTTGGTTCATAAATATAGTAAGTTTGTTATTAATTTTGTTTTTGCAGTTATCACATAATACATAACTATTATCTACAACATCGTAACTTATTAGTGTATTTTGTTTATTACAACTTAGTGTATTTTGTTTATTACAACCGCATCTTTCACATGTTAACATTTATTCATCTCCTTTCATTAAAAGATCATATTTAATTATAGCATATTTCCTTAATTGCCACAAATCATGTACTAAATAAGTTGTTAATTCATTTTCCAACTATCAAAACTACCAATACACGACTTATAAGATGTTAGATATCTACTAAGTTCGTATTGTTCTTATTTAAGTTGATAATAGCCATCAGAGTCCTTCTCTAAATCAAAAGTACCTTCCCGTTTAAACTCAGATAGCCACATAGATACTAATCCTTTAGCTTTCTTTCGTTCTTCTGGTGTGTCATCTATATGTTTATCATCTATTATAGCTTGTATTAGGTCTTCTTGGGTGAATTTCTTTAGTGTTCTTATAGCGTTTCTTACAGATTCTTTTTTACTAGGTCTAACTGCTTTATCTTCTGTAGTTGGTTTAGGCGTACTAACTTTAGTAGTTTCTATAATACTAGGTTTTGTTATTGGTACTTCTTCCTTTTTAGTGATTACTGGTTTAACAGTTTCAACTACAGTTTCTTCTATTTCTTCTATTTCTGATTCAACTTCTATTTCTGCTTCAACTGTTTCTATTTCTGGTTCAATTATCGGTACAGTTTTAGCAACCTTAATGGATGTTTTAACTATAGTACTAGATTGCGCTTCTATACAAGCATCTTTCTTCTTGCAAGAAGTTTCACAAGCAAAATTACCCGGTTCATATCCCTCAGGTGCTTGTTTCCCAAAGCACGGTAACTTCCTATCTTCGGCTTTCAACATAGTTTCTCTACACTCCTTAGCTGCTTCACAGCTATCTTCTTGGCATTCGTTAGCGTCTTCATCAAACATCTTCCCAAAACATGAACTACTCATTTGTTGTCTCCTTTGGTTCCCATGGATATGTTATCCATTCTTCCACTAGATAAGCATACCAATCTGGTTTTATACTTGACTCTCCTAAAGGTTTTTTATGTAGTACAGCTACTTTTATATTAACCTCATCAACTCCTCTATTTATTAACTCACTTTTAACTATATTTATAGTAGTACCTGTTTCTAATATATCATCTACAATTAAAGTAGGTATATTAGGTATTGTATCTGGTAAATTTTTAATGATTAAAGGATTCTCTAATCTTTCTTTATTATCGTAATATGATATTTTTATATTCTCTACTGGTATTCTTAATGTAGAAGCTATAATAGAAGCGAGTACTAATCCTCCATGAGCTACAGCTATAATCTGTTCTGGTATATAAGAATCTAGTTTCATTAGATACATAATATATTTACAAGCTTCATATATCCATAATATATCTGGATTATTATTTTCTTGTTTATTATACATATCATCTAAATTCTTAAATCTGTTAATATCTATAATATGTAGGATGTGTTCCTTCCCCTTAGCTTTATCTTTTTTAGCAACTAATCTATTATTTCTAATTAAGTATCTAATTTGGTTACTACTAATATTTAAAATTTCACTAGCTTCAATCGTTGATAAATATCGCATTCTTCTATATTCACATCCTTATTAATTTTACCTGTATAACTTAAACATTTCTTAAATTTAGTACAATTACTACAAGTTTCATATATTTTAATAAACATAGCAATTCTCTTTTTAGCACCCGCAATTTTAGTATCAGTTATACCTAATCTTATAGATAAGGCTTTATTAGTTACTCTAGTTGCCTTTTGCCAGTTACCGCAAAGATTTACTAACTCTAAATCTGGATCTAAAGATAATCTTAAAACTGCTAAAGATACTCTATCTCCTATAAACTCTAATCTAGTTCTTACTGTTTTATATACTTCTTCTTGTAATAAAATATCTAATTGATTTATACTATCTTCTTCTATGTGATCTTCTAATAATAATCCATCCGGTGTTTCTATATGTATAGAAATGAGAGATCTATAAACTAATTTACCTTCTTCTTCTACTTGAGGAATCCTTTTTGTATGAAAAGTGTTACTTAGCATAGTAGTCATATTAGTCCAAATTCTTCTTTTTGCCCAACTCTCTAAACTAACACTTTTACTAGGGTCAAAATCTATAACAGCTGCCCACGCTTGAACTAACCCTAAAGATATATAATCATCTATATCTAATATAGAATCAGGACTTTTACCATTCCTTCTGTTTGCTTGATCTTTAATATAACCAACTAATTTAGGACTTAGTTCATTAAATAATATTTCTTTTTCTCTATACTCTTCTTCACTGAGTTGGTTTGATCTATTTAAACTAGTACGGGTTATGGTACAAAACATTTTTTGGATCCCTCCTATAATATTTTATACGAAATTAAGGTTATTGATTCCCTCATAAATTTAATTTACTTCTTGCCTCCGCAAAAATAGGTTCAGCAAATTCAGTAGTCCAGGTTCTTTGTTCAAAAGTTCTAGAAACAGTTGAGGTTATAAAATCACTTACCTCTGAGAAATAGCTTCCATAAATATGATAGTTATCTGTTATGTCAACATATTTGCCTACTTTGATCTCTTTGTTAACTTCTTCACTTACTTTTACTGCAATAAGTTTCTGGAGTTCTGTTAATGCAAACATATTCATAAAAGCTGCTTTATACGCATCTCTAGATCTCCAATGCGTATGCATCTCTAAAGTATCACCTATAATTTGACACCAGATTCTCTGTAAGCAAGGTGGGTGATCTAGATAAGGATCTGTATTAACATTCCAAGTGATTGCTTGTGCTCTTCTAGTGTAAAAACATTTTTTTAAATCCCAAACTATATTATCAATTTGATTTTCTGTTAACTTACCATAATTAAAACCTTCCTCATCTGATTGTCCTGGATTAGTTATATAATCAAATAATCTCTCATGATAGGTGTACTGCCACTTATGTTTATCTTTATAATCTATCCAAGAATCATGTATACCGTATAGTACCTCTTGTTTATAGATCTCAAGATCTTCTAATCCGCCGGGGAAACATCTATGTATTCTAGGTTCAGAGAAAGGATCAAATATTTCTATAATCATACAAACTGATTTGCTAGGTGGATCAGTATCTTTATCATATTCAGTTTTAATATCTATACCTTGAATATAAGTACTAATTACAGATGCTTCCCAAGCTTCGGGTAAACTCTTTTTATGTACATTAAGTACCGGTAATTGATTCATTCCTTATAAAACTCCTCTAGATCATGACCGCTAGTAAATTTCATTAACCTATAATACTCAACAGCTTTTCTAATCACATTGTCAACTGTTTTTATTTTATGTTTTTTTCT
>Ga0315284_10008608_pt1 | contig 14577 bp, 12 predicted proteins | sample YL17G09_16_MG_FD_203696 | JGI IMG/M metagenome (GOLD analysis project Ga0315284, IMG submission 203696) | Sediment microbial communities from Yellowstone Lake, YNP, Wyoming, USA - YL17G09_16 | ecosystem: Environmental > Aquatic > Freshwater > Lake > Sediment | place: USA: Wyoming | collected... | reverse complement strand
CCCATCCGCCCGCCCCCACGACCTGGGTGTAGGGCATCTGGAAGTAGACCCGATTTCCCGCCACGCTGCCGAGCTTGAAGAGGAGGCAGAGGTCGGTCTGGCCTATCAACTCGGCAAGGAAGTCCCGATTGGCGGCAAGCTCCTCCTCCGGCTCGATCTTGCCCACGGCCAAACGCTGGCTCACCCACCCGCCCTGGAAGCCCTGGAAGTCGTTCACGTTGTCCCGGAGCCCGACGGTATTGCCCAAGTCCCAGGACACGCCCGCCACGAGCAACTGCGACTCGGCCGCTGATAGGGCCTGGAAGACGAAGTTCTTCAAGGCCACGGCCGCCCATGCGGCGTCGTAGAACTTGGAGCGCTGCCCCGCCAGGAGGCACGCTACCGTCTGCCATGCGACATAGTTGACGGCCGACTCGGTGTAGTCGCCGGTAAGCACCAGCCAGTAGGTTGTGGCCCCGGCCAGCGGCACGGGGGTGTCGAAGTAGAAGTCCGTCCACTCGCCCCCGGCCACGGCGGTGACCGGAATGGAGGCGAGCTTAACATAGCGGGACGCCGTGCCCACGAGCGCCCCGGGGTCGCCCCCAACGTCGGTCATGACCGACATCTGTAAACCACTGACCTCGGCGGCGGGCGTGCCGCCCTGGCGCAACCGTGCCCGCACAACCTTGAGGTCGGTCGCCACGGTGGTGGTGATGCTGATGGCGAGCTTGATATTGCTCGCCGCCCCGTCCCGCAGTACCTCGTGGACGGCATACGTGGCCGGGGGGTTGACCGACTGGGCATGGTAGGGCAAAAGCACCAGGTCGGCGTTGTTCAACACCGGCGGCTGGGTGGTCTCGTAAACGATGCCGGTCGGGGCGGTGGCGTCCCCCTCGGCCTCGTAAACGCCCTGGAACTCGAAGGCCAGATAACCGATCCCATTGCCCTCGACGTCGCAGGATACCGTGCCCCGTGCCCCCCTCATGGTGCGATACTTGCCGTCCTTGAGGAGCTTGATGGTGCAGGAGGGGATGTTGGTGCCGACGAGGTTCGGGGTATAGGCGCTCTTGACGCCCGCCTCGTTCGTCTCGGCAAACCCGCAGCAACGCAAGGCCACGCCCCACGCCGGGGCCGTGCCCACAGCCCCCGAGCCTTTGATCTCGGTCTTGAACTTCATCGAGCAACTCTTGCCGCCGGGAACCTGCTTGATGCCGCCCATGTAAGGCCGGGCAGGCTTCCGCTGGTTCATTTTGGGCTCGATGGTAAACTCGGGCTCCTCGACCAAGATACCGCACTGGGCGGCGGCGATTGTTTCCGCCACACCCTCCACGGCCTCGATCTTGATTCCCACAACTCCCGTCTCCGCATTTAGTCCGGGCATAGCCTTCCCTCCTTATACCGGCACCGCCGGGTTGACTCTTTGGTGCCGATAAAGCACCGAGAACGTAATCTGGATGACTCCGTATGGGGTCCCCTCGTCCGCCATAAACTTGACCCATCGCTGGTGCTTGGTGCGGATGGCATTGCCCGCCCGCCGGGGGTCGGTTAGCATGGCCCGGGTAATATCTGCCAGCATCCAGTTCAACTCGACGTCGATGCCGCCGCTACCCGGGGCCGGGTCTATGTCCATCGTGCCCGCCTTGACCCACGCCTCCACAACCAGGTTCAACGTATTGGATACGTGCTCCACGGGTTGCCCGTCCTCGGCATTGGCATCGTATGCCCAAACCACGGCGGCCGGGTAAAGGGCCGGAGTTATCTGCCCGGCGGTTTTAACCCGGTGCACTTCCTTCACGTTGTGGTGGTATCCGTTGCCCTGGGTGATAGTCGCCAAGGTTGCGGCGGCGTCGGCCGTGATGCGCTCGATAACCGGGTCGGCCGCCAGGAGCACGGCGGCAACCTTGGGGGTGCTTGCCTCCGAGTAGGCGTTAAAGGGTGCCCCATGCCAAGCCTGGCAGATGACCTGGTAGTAGTAGCCCACGGGCAAGGCGGGCAGATTGTAAACCCCGGGCACGCCGGGGGTGCCGATGAAGGTGTTGCCGCCATCGCTCCACGGGTCGTCGTCGGCGTTGAGTTTGCGATACCAGACCTGGGTGCGGGTGTAGGTGACCGACACGGGCGGGGCCGTCATGGTGATGTTCAAACCCCCCACGCCGTCCGCTTCTACCCGGTTCAATATGGTCGGTTCCAATGCCATTAAAGGCCTCCACTCCACTAGGTCTTGTCTTTCCAAACCTTACCGGCGGCCGTCTGCAGCCCCTTAATAATCATGGGCAACCGCTTCTCCATCGTAACCCGTGCCCCCAATCGGGCCGGTATCGTAACCTGTTTGAGCAAAATGAAGTAGGGGATGATGTCGCCCCCGCCGGTCATGATGTTGAAGTCGCCTTTGCCTACCAGTAACGGTGCCCCGCCGGTCTTGAGCATAAACATAGGCGGTGCCCCGGGGCTGCGTGGGCTTGGCCAGCGGGGCACGCCCGACGCTGTCTTGGCCGCCTCCAGTGGTATCGCCAGGGCCTTGCCGGGCTTGGCCTTAACCACGCCCCCGAACTCCTGGATGGCGGCATACTTGGACCCGCTTGATATAATCAAGGCGATGGAGTCCAGATCGAAGCCCGTGACGGTATGCTTAAACGACCGCCGCAACGTGCCGGTCCTAACCCCAAGGCGGTCGGCGGTTGTGCCTCCGGTTAACCGCTCCCTCTGGAGTTGCGATATATACCGGGGGCCTTCCGTTTGCAAAACCTTGAGCGATGCCTTTGCCATATCCGCTGGCCACGCCCGGAACGCCCTCTCAAGTTCGGCGGTGTTTGCAGATATGGTGGTGTCGTTTGGCATGGCCTAGAACAACTCCCTCCGGAGCTTGCGGAGCCGGGCTTGGGTATCCGGCGTCAACCCCTCGGCTCCGTATGCCTTGAGGTCGAGGTGCCGGGTTCCGTTAAACATGGTGGTGGCCCCGCCTTGGGCAATGCTACTCACCTCCGGGCGGTCCTTGCGTTTGTATCTGAACACAATCTCCTCAACCCCGGCCAGGGCGATGCCCGGGTATGCCCCGGCAAGCCCGGCCTCCATCACGTGATACCGCTCGCCCGTGCCGGTGTGGTTCGGGAAGGTGCCGGATATCTGCAACTGCGTCTCACTGGGCACGGCGACGATGGGGTAGATGCCCACGTTGACGGTGTTACCCGGGGCCACGGTATACACCCGCAGCCTCATACCGGCGGCAACCCCATCGGTAATGAAGGATGCTGAGGCAGAGTTAAGCAGGTCGAAGCCCGCCCCCGCCACAACCCCGTCCACACCCTCCACTGACGGCCGGGTGCCAAGCCCGGCGGTGTAGGTCACCTGCACGGCCTGGGGGCCGCCCCACAGGAAGCATCTGAACTCTACCCGGCCAAGCCCGTCCTCCCGCTCGGCCACGAGGTAGTCGTCGCCATAGGCCAAGGCGGACACGCCCGACCACGCCGGGGGGTAGTTTGCGTCGTTCTTTATCTGGATAACCGGCACGCCCGTCAATACTTTGCAAGGCCACGCCCTGAGCCAAAGGAGGCGCTGGTTGTCGAGCACGTCGTAAAGTTCGGTGCGGGCCATTGTTTTGAGCGGGCGGTCCAGATACTGGGAGATGTCGTCGCTTACTTGCCGGATGATCTCCCGCAAGGAGGCGTCGGCCGACACGTCCGAGACCGGGATGCCGAGGTACTCCTTTACCCGGTCAAGGGTTGTGATGTCCATATCATACATGGCGGCCTCCGCTACCTATGGCCCCGGGGTTTGGGCTTGCCGGGTTTGGGGGCCGCAACCGGCCCGGGTTTGGGGGTTGCGGGTTGCCCCGTTTCCGCCCCGCTGCGTGCGTCAGGCGGTTGAATTTCGCCCGCACCTGCCAAGGTGGGCAGATACAACGGGGCCGGGGCAATCTGGTGAGTCCCCATTGCCTTGCAATGGGGACACAACTCGGCCTCCGGTTGCAGGTTCAGCGTATGCCATACGTGCCCGCACGCGCAGGTCACCCGCACCCAGGCGCAGGGGGCAAGCTTCCACTCCTGCCGGTGGGCGGCAACCTGGTCGTCCCTGAGGATGATAAGGCTGCCCGGGCGGTATTGGTCCACGGCCGCCGGGCCGACGTGATACGTGAACCCGTCTGCTACCATGTAACGCCGGTGCATGTTATACCCGCTCCATCATGACCGGGTAGTAGGGAGCCCACACCGACCGCATGTCCTGGCCGTGCGGCTCCGATATGGGGTCGCCGAGGATAACCAGGGAGACCGGCACCCATATACCGCCGGTCGCCGTCAGATAGGTCCGGAGGAGGGGTTTGCCCGCCAGGACGTCGATGTTAATCGGAGCAAGCTCGGCCATAAGGTTAACACCCCACAACTCCGAGTCCTGCGTCGCCACAACCGGGTCCACGCCCGGCACGTCCGAAAACTCGGCCACGTAAACCCGCACCCAAAGGTTTTGGGTAAGCTGGTTCCACGCCCCGGTGTTCTCGTAGGTGTACTGCTGCGGGGCGGCCACAACGGCGGTCATGCCGAGTTTGATATGGGTAGAGTCGGAGGCCGTCCAAGACCCTCCGATATGCAACCAGTAGGTGTTGCCCGCAATCATGTCCGAGGTCTTTGGCCCCGCCGGGAAGACCACCGTAACCTTTACCCGCCCGTCGGGTATCTGCCAGTAAGGTATCCGCACGGGAGAGATTATGTTATTGCCTGGGGCTCCGGCTGGGGCTCCGGCGTCATTCTTGATGGAGACGATAAGGTAGTCGGTGCGCAGGGCGTTACACGTCTTCTCCACAAAGAACTCAACCCGCACGGGGGCGCAGTTCGGATGCGGCCCACCCACGGCCGGGGTGAATTTGTAGGCGAGTTCGGTCGGCCCGGCCGCCGTGCGGATGCCATAGAAGTCGAAGGGCACGGGGGCCAAGGGGTCGCAAAACGGAATAATCTCGGCCGGGGCGGCGTGCTGGGCGGTAATGGTGCAAGTATGAGCCGCAATCGGCTGAGCCAGAACGTTTGCGAACACGGTAGAGAGGACGGCGGACCGGAAGCCCGAGGCGTCAACGATACCGCTATACACTCCAAAGCTCGCAATGTCCGGAGGAAGCGGGGCAAGCACCCTGATTTTTTCGGATAGGTTCATCATGTCTGCTACTCCACAAACCCCCGGGGCGTGGCCGCACGGCCACGGCCACGCCGGGGGGTGTTAGGGGTTAGGGTTAAGGGTTAGCGAGCGGGCTGAACCTCGGGGTCGCCCAGGTTGACGAAGCATCCGCCGGTCCAGGTCGAGCCTCCCCCGGCGGTAAAACTGACCCGGATGAAGTCGCCCAAAGGAACCAGGTTGACTTCCTTGAGGGTCACGCCCTCGACGGCGTCGTTGGTGATGGTGTCCTCGGTGAAGGTGGTATCACCCACGGGGGTCACGCAGGCATCCGGAACGTCGACATAGGTGAGATAGTCCATCTCATACCAGAAGGCGTTCGCCGCCAGGGAGACCCACGCCGGAACCATGATGAAGGAGTCCCAGTTAAGGCAACCCCCCGCCACGTTGTTAAAATGCACCTTGATGCAGTCGGCGTCGCTGGCGTCGTAGATGCCTTCGATGACGATCCAGTAGTTTGTGGCGGCGGCCAGGTCGGCGGCCTGGTCGAAGACGAACGAGACCTCCTCACGGGCGAGGCCGATGGCATTGGCATCCACAAACCGGGCCACGGCCACGGGTGCTCCGGCGGGCTTGGCCGCCGCCTCGGTGTCGATGGTGACCTTAACCCTGGCCTGGTTTCCGGCGGCCAGGGCGGGCACGCCCAAGCGACTCAGATGTAACCTGATCTCGTTGATGGTGCGGGCGGTGGCGTTGGTGAAGGGGATGGCATACTTCACAAACGCCCCGGCCGCATCGTTAACGCCCAGGCCGCCGTGGTCGGTGCCGTCATAGGCCCGCATATTCGGCGAGACCAGCGGGCGTGCGGGCGAGTGCTGCACCTTCCACTTCAGGGTGTCCGCACCCGCACCGGCAGGGTCGTGCACCCCCACCATGACCTGGGCAGTACGGAACCCGGCGGTGTCCATATTACCCAAAATGGCCGACGCCGCCAGGGAGAACCCCGGGGCGAGCATGGCCGGACTGCAAACGTCTCCCAATCTGCCCATATCTTGCTCCTTATCTGGTAACGCCCCCGGGCGGCGGTGCCTTGCGGCAACCGCTACCCGGGCGGCGGTTAGGTTGTGGGGTTAGGGGTTAGGGTTAGGGCCGCACGCCGTTCGCCAGGCAGAAGCTCACGGGGTGCCGCACGCCCACGTCGCCGAGCAGGGAGGCCCGGATCCAGGTCTGGTTATACCGGAACGCCGTGCCCGCATCCTGCGAGGCCCGGATTTCCAGCACGCCCCAGCGGGCCAGGAGCAGGTCTTCCCAGTTGCCGAAGATGATCTCGGAGCAGTTGACGCTGCCGCCCTTGGTCAGGTTGATGGGGATGCGGGTTGTGGTACGGAACGGCATACCCAGCATCGTGCCCTTGAACGGGGCGGTCACGTCCGGCTGGAGCATATACTGGCCGGTGCCCGCACCGCCGGAGGCGTCCCGGATTTTGCGGAGGGTGTTGAACGTGCGGGGGTTGAACACCCAGCCCAGCTTGCCCACGTCGGCGTCGTCGGCCTCGATGGAGTAGAGGATGTCGTAGCAATCGTCCAGGGTCGGGATGGCCCCGTTGCCCACGTCGGCGGCCAGGACGTGGGTGTTGATGCCGACGGTGTTGGTCACGCCCCGGGGCTCGGAGAGCAAGCCGGAGCCACGGATGGCGGCGATGTCGAACGCCCCGGCAATGGCCCGGGAGAGGTCGTTCTGGAGCAGGTTGAGGATGCCCGGATTGCTGAGCATAACGAGGCGATTGGATACCCGCGAGAATGCAGCGCACTCGTGCGGCACCATCGAGAGCTTCTCGAACGCCAGGTCCTTTTCGGGCTTCTCGGCGTTCTCGTCGACCCACTCGGCGGTCGTGCTCTGAGCCAGCCGGGCGATTTCCACGGGGCTGCCCACGAGGCCATCGAGGATCGTTGCGCCCAAACCCTCGACCACGGAGCGGGCCTTGAGCGAGTCGATGAAGGCGGCGGCCAGGTACTGCGTGGGCACGAGCGCCCCGCCGGTGGAGACGGCCGCCATGCCCATCGTCCGGGCCACGTCGGCGGAGTCGGCGGCAACCTTGCGCTCGAACTCGGCGTCCTTCCAGTCGCCGGAGATGAGGCCCCGCACGAGCCGGAGCATGTTAACCTGCGGCACGGCCCCGTCGGGCTTGGTGTCGCTGGCGACCCGCTGCTTGTTCAGCTCCTCGAGCTTCTCGATGCGTTTGCGGGTATCCTCGGCAGAGTCGCCAATCTGTGACACGTTCGCCAGGATGCCGGAGGTGCGGGCGTCGATATCGACGAGCATCTTCCGGAAGGCCGGGGCGTTGAGGTCGCCGTGGCAGTGCGGGCACGCACCCTCGCTGCGCTCGACGACGCCGTTGCAATACGGGCAGGTGATGGTAGCTGCGGAAGTTCCCATAGCGTTACTCCTTTTTCAGATTGGCCGCAACAGTGGCGGCGGTTTGTACCAGCCCCGCATAACCAGGGGCCGGGGGTTTGGCGGTTCCGATACCCCGGAACGTCAGCAGTTCCTCGTATCCGCTGCGGGGGGGCGCAACCGGCTCCGGCTCGGTCACGGCGTCGGCATTATTGCCCGCCGTGCCACCTTCGCCTTGCGTACCCGCATCGCTCGAGTTCTGCGTCCGCTCGAGGGTAGCCTTTGCGTCGTTAAACGCTGCAACGCCCGCCCCGATGGCGGCCGTTAACTTCTCCATATCTGCCCGCAAGGCGGCCACGGGGTCGGCCGGGGGCTCGCTGGGGGTAGTAGGGGCGGCGGGGGCGGCGGGGGCCACGTCGCCGGGCACAACGGCCCGCACGGGCTCGGCCTCGGGTATCCATACCCCGCCGGTGCGCTCGTAACCCCGCATATAGGCCCGGGCGACGCCGTTGCCCTCGTCGGCCGAGTGCTGCATGGCATCCGGGTCCGCCCCGATTGCAACCAGCGAGAGGTCCCGCTGGCGGTATTCGGTGATGACGCCTTGGAGGCGGTTGATTTCCTCGGGCTTGAGTTCGATGCCCTCCTTGGCCAGGATTTTAAGCATCCGGGGCGGGTCCATCTCCATCGTCTGCCCGGCCCGATACCAGCCGATGGATACCATCCGCATGATACGGTCCACGCCGTATAGGTGCCACCACTCTTCGGCGAGGTCGGTGGTGCCAAACCGCACCGTCTGGTATCTGCCATCCGGCAGGAACTCGTCCTGGATGACGTTGCCGATAACGCACGGGCGGCCGTCGGCCAGGTCGAGCCAATGGTAGGGCACCACAATCGGGTTCCGGAGGAAGTCCTTGGAGGTCTTCTTACCGGCCCCGGCCGTGATGACCATGTTATCGGAAGCCAGCCTGGCAGATTGCGCCAGGAACCGGATGGTGCGGTCTTGCTGGTTGATGTCCCGGGCCATGCAGGTGTCGTCTACCCGCCGGATTGTTTTGTCATCGTTTGCCATCGTCTCCTCCTTGCCGATTGGGTTCGGTATCACGTACCATGCGGTCATTTATCGGTTCACGGTCTGCCCGTTTGCGTTTGCGGGCCTTGGCCTTGGGATACATGGCCTCGTCGTCGTTGCTATTGTCTTCGGTCTCGATTCGCTTGGTCATTTTAGCTCCTATGCTTTGGCCGTAACCCGGAGGCTGATATCCTTGTCGGTGTCGATGAACCGGCCAATCTTGCGGCGGTCCTTGGGGGGTTTGGTTCCGGCCCGCTCGTCAAACGGCCGCCCCTTGCCGGAGCGTCCATTTATCTCCTCGAGTTCGATTGTGGTGACGCTACCCTTGGTGGATACCCCCGTCACCCTGTACGTTGTGCCCTTGGGTACGAGTACCTCGTGCTGGCTCGGGGGGCCTTTTATCTTTACGCCCGGGGGGCCGGAGTCGTAAAGGTTGCTCACGTAACAACCGGTGCGGGGTTGCGATATCTTGATGAGCACCGAGCGCTCATAGCCTACCTCCATAAACTCTCCGGCAACCTTGCGGCTCGTGCTGAAGGAACTTAGGCAATCGAGGGTCATTACGTTGCCCACGGCGGCCTGGTCCTTGTATGCGTCCCACGCCTTGCCGGATAGGTTCATCCCTCGGTAGAGGTACTCCGACTCGAACCCGCCATTGGTCGCCGCCATGAGGCTTCGCAGATTGTTCAAGTCCCGCTCTACGATTGGGATGAACGAGGGCTTAATGGATAGGGCCTCCCCTCGGTCCATCTGCCTCATATCTGGATACATGCCGCCCGATATCCAGTTGTCAAGCGACTCGTAGAGCGAGTTCTGCTCGGCAATGTCAAGCCCGTCGAAGTACTCTTTAGGCGACGGTCTGGATTCAATGTCGCCGGTATTTTGCACCGTGCCGGGCTCCTCGTCTGCCCCGCCCCCGGCCCCCGGAGATATGGATACGGTGTCGTCGATAACCTCCACGCACCGGCAGTTGATGATCTCTCCGGCGTCGCCGTTCCAGTCGCCTGGATACATGCACCCCGTTGCCTTAAACGCCTCGGTGATGGGTATGATACCCTCGGCCTCGGCCTCGGCATGGGATTCCCGAACCTGCTCGTCCATTGCGGTGAGCCATCCGTGACCCCCCACGCCCTCGGCAATCATGCTCTCGTGGCGGGCATACCCCGCACACTCGCCGGTCTCGGTGCGGGCAATGGTAAGGGCACGGGACTCCTGGAAGTTAAATACCTGCCGCACCCGGTCTTGGAGTTGTGCGGTGGTCTCGCCTTGGGCTATGCCTTGCGATAGTTGCGCCTTCAGATTGTCCCGGAGCGTGGTATTGGTCTCGATGATCTTCAACTCTTTATCATTCATGGCCGCCACAACGGCGGGGTCGGTAAGGTTGAAGAGCATATTGCCGCCGATGCTTTTGGACGCCTCGCTGGCGGATGCCATCATGATGTCGCCATATATCGGCCGGGTTACTTGGGCAAGGCGGGCGTCCCACTCCTTGCGGGCGAAGAGTAGGTTCGCCGCAAGCTCGTCCGCAACGATGGCATCCGGGGCACGCCCCTGCGCCAGATTGCGGTCGGCCCGTGCGGCCAGGGTTGCCAGTTGCTCCCGCCGCAGTTTGAACAAATAGGTTTTATAGGTCTTGCCAAACCGCCGCTCGAAGGGGGTTAGCAACCGCACCCAGGACGTCCACGTGTCCGCCTTGGAGGGTTTAATCCTTCTTACCGCCGGTGCTTTTGGTAAAACTCCAAGGGCGGGGGCGAGGACGTCGTTGCCTCGGGATGGGTCGAGGGTAGCGTCCCCACCCCCGTGCTCCTTGGCCTTATCGCCTACCGGTGCTCCGGCGGCTGATACTGGCGAGGGCAACGCCGGGGGCGCAGCGGGCTCCGGAGGATTGTTAGCCTCTTCGAGGAGCACGTCGGCAGGGGTAAGCCCGGCGGGCATCCAGGCCACGTTACCCCACGCTACATCTTCCATGCCCAAGTTCAAGCGAGCGTTAATCTGGTTCAGATCGTATCCCAGGTCCTTGAGGGCCTTTGCGTTGCCCAGCTTCTCTGCGAAGTCCTCCTGCAAGGATTCAACCTGCGAGAGGTCGAACGCCCCCCAATACCGGCCGCCCTCCACCCACCGGAACAACTGGGCATAGTAGATGTCTTCGAGGTAGCGGATAAGAGGCACAATCGCCATCCGCCAAAACGCCTTGTCTTGCACCCGGGCATTGGCATAGTTGACCTGCTCGTAAACGGATAGCACGGTCAACGGCACCCGGAAGAGCATGGCAATCTCCTCCCGGGCATACTTGCGCTGGGTGACGAACTGCATGTCCTTGGGATTGGTGCCGAACTCCTTGAAGTCCGTTGCGCCCGCCAGCACGCCGATGGAGAAGGCGTTATCGACGCCCCCATGTTTCTGTTCCATCGAGGCCTTGATACCGTCCCGCTGGGGTTGCGTTGTTCCCGGGGCCACCATTACGATACCGCCCAGGGTGGTGCCGTTCTGGAAGAAGTTCCGGTTATAGAGTAGGGCATACCAGTCGGTCTCGGTGCCTACCTGCCCAGCCTTCCAGGGGGCCACGCCCCGCAACGGGTTCTTCGGGTCGGGTATCCGGGGCCGCACCAACTGGTAGTCTTGCAGTTCCTTGCCGCCGCTGTTCTGCCCCCACAGGGTGGGCATACCGTTCTGAGTGTCGATAAGGCGGAAGTCGTTGCCCGAGCGGGGCCACAACTCGTCGGGCACGTCGGCCACGTTGTCCCGCCCCTGGGCGATAGTGCAGCACTCGCCGTCGGTTAGCAGATACTTGACGGTGAGGTCCCAAAAGAGAGTGGCAGACCCTAACCGGGGGTCTGGTGCCTCGAACAGGTGAACCAGTTTGTTACTGTTGTCTTCCACGGGCACAAACTCGGCGTCCCGCTGCATGGCCCGGGCGTGGGAGTGGCCGTTGCGGTCCAAGGCAAACCGGCGGCGGTTGAACTCGTTGCGCCCCCGGGCCGTCTTGGCATTGGCGGCGGTATAGATGCCAAAGGGCACGGAGGCAAGATTGTCCGTTATGGCCCGGATACAGGCATTAATGACCGGGTGCTGGGCAAAAGGGTCGGTCATGGGCTCGGACGTGTTCATAACGCCCGCACGTGCGGCCGTCTTGAAGAAGTCCTTGTCCGCTTGGGTCGAACGGAGGCCGAGTAGGCGCAGGGCAATCCGCTCCCTGAGCGTGGGGGCACGGCCCGGGCCGCCAATGTAAGTTAATTCACCCATTCGAACTCCACCTTGTATTGTTCGGCGAGTTGCTGAGCGATGCTTTCATAAGTATCGGCCAGCCGGTAATGGTCTTCGCCCTTGGTCCAGATAAACCGCCCGGCCCCCTTTGCCGCCGTGGGGTCAAGGGTGCGCACCGGGACGCTCATCTGGTAAAAGAACTGCTCAACCCCCTGCGCCTGTGCGGGCCACTGCACTCGCCCCTGCGCCACGGCCGCAAACGAGGCGTCCATGACCGCCGTGCGATTGGCCCGCACAACCTTCCGTCCGGTCTCTTGGTCCCATTGCGGCTCGATGGGCTTGGTCATCTCGCTGCTGCCAAACTGGCACGCCCAAACCGGATAGAGGCAGTCGACCGCAAACTCGGCCACCTTATGCACCTCGGGTAGGGCGTCGATCACTATAACCTCGGGCTTGAGTTGATTGACCAAGTTCATCAAGTCGCCAAAGCCCGCCAGGGTGCCAATGTAGGCGGCACGCCGCACCCCGTCCTTGCCAATCCTCGAGGCCTTAACGTGGAGCACGGCCCCCACGTCCACCCCCATAACCACGGAGGTGCCGTCGGGCTTGCCCTTGCTATCAACCCCCAAGGCCCAGTCGTTCATCTTGGGGTCGATACATTCGGTTAGCATGGCAAGGGTAAGGGAGCTCGACTTGGGCATATAGTAGACGCCCAGTTCTGACTCGTGGAACAACTGCAACGCCGTCTCGTTATGCTGCGCCAATACAAACCGGCTGAACAACTCTTGCACGTCCGCCGAGGGGGTAAAGAGTTTGCTGATCTGGTAGCCCGATAACCCCCGCACCTGCGTTTGCTGCGTGGCCACCCAATGGCCGGGGCCGAGGCGGTTGAAGGGTTTGCCGCAGGAGGTGCATACCGGCCGCCCTTGGGCATCACGTAAACGCCAGCCCCCGTCCTTGGCCTCCACGAACTGAGCATACCAGTCCAGCGTCTGGTCAGTGCGGCAGTGCTCGCACTGAACCTGCCACTGCTTGCGGTCGCTGCGCTCATAGAGGAAGCCTACCGTATGGTGTGCCCCGGGCTTGCGGGGGTTGCCGATGCTCAGGATGCGTTTGTAGGTTGACTCGGATAGGCGGTCCAGGGCCATGCCCAAGTTCGCCGGGTTGCAAAGGTCCCGCTCATCGATGATTAGCCTATCCGCTGGGAACTGGCTAAACTCGCCGGGGGTATTGCTGCCCACAAAATGCATCGTCCCTGCCCCGAAGTGTTTAAGGCTGCGGGCATCCGACGCCCCCCCGTTCATGCTATCGCCCGCCCCCTTGATACATGCGGCATAGTAGGGCGAGCGGGCTAACTGCTTGTCTACCCGGTCGGCGACGAACCGATTGCGCTCGGGGTAGCCCGGCAAGACATAAAGCACCGATAGCCCGTCCCGGGCCTCGGTGTAGGCAACCACCATCGCTATCTCGGTGATACCGCACTGGACACTCTTCTGGACCACCACGTGGGGGGCCTTGTCCGTGATGATATCTAGCAGATACGGGCGGCCCTTGAGGGTCATGGGCTCGCCTTTGGTGGTTACGTGAAACTCCAGATAGGTGTGGAGGGCCGGGTGCTGGCGGTAAGCATCCTCGAGCGGCACGCCCAAGGGGGCAACCCACCGAGTCTTCTCCTCGGCGTTGCCAATCTCGGTATTAAGGCCCGGCACGCTAACCCCCTGCGCTATCATGGTGAGGAAGAACTGGTCGAGGCCAAGGTTCATCGCCTTGACCGTTCGCAGGAATCTTGGGCTAACTCTATGAAGGCCGGGCTGCATGTTTACCGCTTACCCCTCCACTAACACGATGGTGGCAATCCGCTCCGCTATCCTTTGCCGCACGCCGGGGTCTGCTACCTCCTCGTTAATGATTGCGATGATCTGGTTCGCCAAAACAGCAACCTGCCGGGGGTTGATGTTCGACTTGGTCATGTTAGCAATGCGTTCGATACGCTCGGCCGTGCGGCCAATCACCTCGGTGTAGCCTTGCACGGCGGGGCCTATCTGGATATAAGAGGTGGCGAGCCTGTACTGACACAGTTCACAACTGCCGGGCAACTGTGAGTCGCCATCACCCTCGTCCACGCCCCCCTCTGCCAGGGGCGGGGCAACCGGCAACCGCTCGAGCAAGGCCCCCAGCATGGTCTTGAGCAATACCAGTTCGTCGCTCAACCCCATCGCCTTTTGTGCCCCCGGGCCATACTTGTCCAGGATGGAGGTAAATTGCCCGATGCGGTAAATGTTACTAACGCCGTCGCCTTTGGCGGTTGCCCCCCGCACAGCGTTTTGATGGAAGGGGCACAGTTTAGAGCGGCCCTTAATGCGGTGCTTGCAGCGTTTTCCGTCTCGGTTAACGGCCTCGCATTGCGCCCCCTCCTTCTTCTTTTTTGTTTTGGGAGTCATGAGTTTGGTCGCCCCCTTTGCGGGCGGTGAAGATTTTTTATGGTTCCAGAGTGTCGAATAACATCCTACCCACCAGAGTACCATACCCCCGTCTATATACAATGTCACCGAAACTGACACCATTGAAATCATTAAACTTCCGCCCAAGACTAAAAATACCGCCAAAACGCCTCCCTCGAGAGCGCTTTGGCGGCGTTTTTTGCCCGCCTATCTGCCCAAACGCCGAGCCCGCCCCACTGCCTCCTCCCGTTTCCTGGGGCAAGGATCGCCGCAGGGTTGCCTGCGACCGTCGCCATAATACCCGCACACCCGCTGCAGCCGCTCCACCGCTCCGGGGGTCAACCGCACGCCCTCGTCGCCCTCTTCCGGACGCAATTCCAGGCACGTGCAAAC
>Ga0315284_10008607_pt1 | contig 14578 bp, 14 predicted proteins | sample YL17G09_16_MG_FD_203696 | JGI IMG/M metagenome (GOLD analysis project Ga0315284, IMG submission 203696) | Sediment microbial communities from Yellowstone Lake, YNP, Wyoming, USA - YL17G09_16 | ecosystem: Environmental > Aquatic > Freshwater > Lake > Sediment | place: USA: Wyoming | collected... | reverse complement strand
GAGATACTTACGAGATCCCATAAAGACGGCATCAGAGCCAATGTTAAGATATTTCCCTAACCATTGTAGTTTCTGCATGGCACAAGCGGGGTCTAAAGAAGGAGTGGTAAGAATAGTAACGTCTCCCATCTCTGACAGTAAGGCGTATAATTCCTCATACCATGGCATAGGTTCAAGATCTAACCAAAAGAACGGAGTGTTCTGTATTGATAGCCAAAATTGAGTAGTAGATATACCATAATAGTCATAAGTTTCCCACTGACCAAATTCTTCTGCATATCGTGCTATGGTAATGTCTCGGTGGAAGTCTCGGTTAAGTGCCTTAAGTGCCCCTGAAAGGAAATCTACAAGAACACCATCCATGTCAAGTAAAATCTGTTGTCTCTTCATATTAACTATTTTTCAACAAATATATGTTACATTAATGAGAATTCCAAATTTATTTTGAAAAAAGTGCAAAGTATGGGAATATCTTTTGAAAAATTAAGTATCTTTTACACTTTAGCGAGTTTTTGTAAGATGTATTTAACATTACGGTTTCAAATCACTCACTCCCTCGCTCTGGGGATTTGATACGACTCCCCCAAACCCCCTCAAATGAGAGGGCAAATCCCCGTCGCTTCGGTCGTTTCGTTTCATCTCAACCACGGTTTGTACGTAAACCGTCCACGATTTCTTGTTGCTTAAAAGCCACCTTGGCTCGGTAATGTCTTTCAATACCCGTCTATGACCTAACGGGGTTCTGTATATGATTATGGGGAATAAAAAAAGGAGGGGCGTTTCTCTTGCAAGGTATGTAAGAATGTGACGTTTCCGTCACGGCCCCTCTTATTATCTACAAATTTAAGCAATTTAACCATACCTTGCAAGTATTTCTAAGAATATTTTCACAAAGGTAATAATTATTTTTAATATGCAAATTATTTGGTTATTAATTTTTTTCTTCCTACCTTTGTCTTGGTTTAAGTGAGATTATGGTTAGTGCCCCTCGTCGGCTGGCCAACCGAAAAAGTAGGTGATCGAGATAAAGAGTAGATCTTTGGCCGGACGAGGGGCTTGAAGGTTCTTTGAAACAATGATATTGGTTAGTGTTGGGGTATTGTAAAGCAACCCAGAAGCCGTTGGAATGGGAAACTTCCAACCCTGGGCAAAGCTCTGAACTCCCCCTCAACCAACCCTATTGGCCGCTGATCACGGATCGTAAAATGACCTCTGTTCTCCGTCTTAAAGCGGCTCTACAAGTTCTCGCATCGTAAGGCGACGGTTGGTAGACTGTGGTATACAAAAGTCGGTGACTACCATCACCGCAACATAGCGGCGTGGAGCAGTGGCAGCTCGTTGGGCTCATAACCCAAAGGTCAGAGGTTCGAGTCCTCTCGTGCGCTACGACGTGGGATAGCGCCCCAATGAATTGAGGAGATGCGGGGGAACCTCAAAGAGATCGACAAAAATGCCCGTACACGCCTCAGTAGCTCAACTGGCAGAGCAAGTCCCCTGTAAGGACAAGGTTGGGGGTTCGATTCCCTTCAGAGGCTCAAATTTATTTAAGATTATGGCTTTTATCATCATTCCGATTTGTTATGTAGATGGGTCTTTCCGAGATGATGGCGAAGACGACAATGAGATCACACAGATTAGAAAAAAGAATCGTAAGCCACATATCCTTGAGGCCGACATGACGATAAACACAAAACTTATTTGTTCTTATGTCGGGGATGACTCTACGGGGCATACATTCATTAATATGTCGGATGGGAATACCTTAGAGTGTTTGTATTCAAGAGAGGAATTCACGGCTATTCTTCTTGGAGCAGAGGCATTTGTTGATTTATCAGATATAAAAGAAAACTAGTTCTTTATTTTGTTGCTTGTAGGCAAGCAGTGGGAACGATAGCGGGGTTAGGATTTCCCCAGTCATAAGCCCACCAACCCTGTTTATCGTCCGTGGGGTTGATACTTTGCGAGATTCAGCTAAGAGAAACTGAACCCTACTCTTTAAGAAGAAATTAAGGAGCAATACGCAAGACATGATAAAGAATAAAAAAGGGCACTCAACTCGAATGCCCTTTTCTTTTGTGATACACGAATCGAGAATTATCTTGCCGTAGGCATCATTATGCCAGCCTTACATTTAAGAGGGGTGTCTAACGCCCTACTTCTACAGATGGCTCCACAACTCTTACACCTGAATGCAAGATACCTATTGACAGAGGTAGTATAGTGTCCACACTCATCTATATCCGTAGATCCGCAAGTGGGACACGTAGGTTCTATTGATTCTTGGTATATCCCCATATTTGGATGATTTTTGATATACGGTCTCAAAAACACATAGGCCTCTTCCAATAGTAGAACATCTTTCTTGTTGTAGGTCAACATCTCTTCCAAGGATGTTGCATCTCCATCGAGACACCTCAACCATAGTTGATACTCTGTATGGATCTTCTTGTCATTCAGAAGGAGTTGTCCTATATAGTCAAGTTTATTGGATGCGAACCGGAAGTTCTGTTGAGCCACCTTGAGTGTGTCAATAACTCTAAACGGAGAGGGTGGTGCAAGTTTGTTCATTAGAAACCGAGTCTGTGCCTTTGGAAGATCAAATCCCAAAATGTTGTGCCCGATGATGACATCAGCCTGATCAAACAACCGCCAGAGTTCCCTTGCTATACGTGCGTCATCCTTGGCAAGTGCCTCTTTGGGTGTTAATACACTGCCATAGATATTAGAGTCAAAGAGCCACTTCGCTGAGTAGGAGAGCATAAACCAATCGTTGATTACCTGCTCGTGTCCTATACGTTGCTTCCAGGTTCCCCAGCAATGTACCTGCAGAGGCGTGGTTTCGATATCGATCAAAAGCACCTTGGGTTGTTTCGTTTCCCAGAACCGCATTTTTCTTTCATACCGGCGCAGAGTTTCTGCGTTAATACCAAACTCCCTAAGAGTCTCTGTCTCTCCATTCTCATTAAGGTAATATAGAACCTTTTCAATGTGTGCTATTGATACTTGTCCCATATCCTATTGTGTTGGTTTAGCGTAAATCTCATGTTCAGTCTGGTCTCTGATACTATCAAATGATTGTTTCTTTAGCCGGTTCATCCGTAACTTGAAGTTGTTGGAGTCGGCAATCCGCCTAAAGTAACCATCATCATAGGTCTTTACCCATAAGTCTTTTAGGGTGTTGTAGATTATTGCTTTGGTGGGCGACGTAGAGTGAATCTTGTCTGCCAGCGCCATAAGGTAGTCTGTGGGGATACGTGGCTTCCCTCTTGGGATCTTCTTTTCTTCTTTTTGTTTTGGCATGATTATTAAGTTTTTAGATGCACAAAAGTATAATTAATATTTGGATATTCCAAGAAAACGAGATAAAATTTTCCATTAAAGTACCGAAATTCGGCTCTTTGTGCAAAATATTTCCATTAAGATGCATTTTTGCTGAATAACAGAAACAAAATAACTGTTCATTTATTTGGAATTGTCATTTTTCTATAATATCTTTGTGGAAAATTATTTGGACCATGGAGAAGGAGAAGAGTAAGCTACCCCCTATAGAACTTAAGTTTCGTAAATGGGTGAGCAAGGTTTCTGAGCGGTTGTTATTCATAGAGCTTAACATAAAAGAGAAAAGAGGACTGTCGGAATCGGACTATGACCTTTGGAAGGCATTGCACGACTACATCTGGCACCCAGGGGTATATCCTATCTATGTCCATGAGAACCTAAACATCAAACCGGACGAAACGGCAGAGCAAAAGAGTCTTTTTAGTCAGAATGACGTGCCTTTAATAAATGGCACAGAACTTGTCAACCTTCCTGAAACATTAAAAGAGGAAGATATATGAGAAGGTTATTTTGGGTGTTGGATGACTTAGCCGCGGACTTCAGATCGTCTTTAGACTGGCCCTTCATAGACAGTGCCAAGTATGAGATCAAACCCCGCAAGAGTTTCCTAGACGAACTAATAAAAAACAAAGAAGAAGAGATCACGTTTGCCGAGAAGCAACAGAAGGTCAACAATGACTACTACGAAGAACGAAAGAGACAGTTGATTGAGGAGAGAGACAGGTTGGTAAAACAAAAACAGGAAAAGGGCTGACATGCCACGACAGAGAGAGGGCGGTTGAAATATTCCGCCCTTTTCATTTAATAAAAAAACTATGCTGAGTCTATGTCTTCCATTTCGTAATGAATTTTCAGAGATAGAAAAAGTGATCGCCCACTTGAGATCTACTATCCCTACTGACGACTATGAGATAATCATCTGCAACGATGGGTCTGTCCATGGGTCGGGGAAGTTCCGCCCGCTAGAGATTTATGAGCCCAATGTGAAAGTTATCAATAGTCCTGTTAGCTTTGGGGTGGGCTACGCTTTTGATAGGTGTGTAGAGAACGCAACATCCGATATTTTGGTACTTATGGGCTCCGATGTCTTTCCGCATGAGGGATGGTATGAGCAAGTTATGGAGGCGGTGACTAACAATCCTAACACTCTTGGATGCGCTACGTGCGTTGGCTTGAACCCGACCCGCATGAGTCTCGATGATCCCAAGTGCTTTAGGCGCTATGGTGCTGACTTACTGTTCTACGTTACAGAAGAAGACCTCCCAAAGGAATCTGCTCTAAGAGATAGAAAAGGTGGTTATACTGCTCTTTTTAAGGCTAAATGGCTTGACGGCAAGCAGAGTGATGATCCTTATGAGATACCTTGTGCTTTAGGGGCTTTCTATTTTACGTCCAGAGCCTATTATAATGCGTTAGGAGGCTTCGACACGGTAAAGGGTAATAGATACCAAGGACACAGGGTTTGGGGGTCGCTTGAGCCTTATCTGAGCCTTAAATCGTGGCTTGTGGGGGGTGGATGTACTCTGTACCCGAAAATAGAGGCAGGACACGTCTTTGCGAGGATAAATCAGCATAATAGACTGAAGAAGGGAGGACGGGGTGCAGATTGGATGTTTTGGAATCAACTGTTCATTCTTGAAACGATGATACTCAATCAATCCCTGCACAACAGGCTTGAAGACTTCCTTCATCCTGAGTTAAATCTTGGGGTGGCAAGACAGTGGATAAGGCGGAATTGGGGAAATGTGGAAAAGATTAGAGAGTTAAACCGCCAAAAGTTCAAGTATGACTATCACATCTTTGAAGAGAGGTTTGGGTATGACTTCATCTTCTAAAATCAATAAAAATAAAAGCAGTATCTTTGTCCTTTAAAATCCTCTTAATTGAGGTTGAAATAACACAGATGTCAAACTAAAAAGAAAGGACAAAGGACATGAGCTTTATCGTAGCAGAGGTAACGAAATGGCAGGATTCGAGAGATTCCTCTCGTAGAGTACACAAAAGAGATGAATGGGCATTGGGGTACAGATTATTCGCCCTCAACCCAAACAGAATGGTGGATATAAAAGTCCACGACACAGGTAGTTGTTTTAGATTCTCAGACAACCATCGGGACAGGAGAGAGAACCTGTCGTATGTAGAGATCAACGACACGGTAGCAGAAATAATCACAGCACACGACACTCCGCTTCACAGCAAGTTTGTGACGCTTGATTTCTACCCAAAGAACAACCATTACAAGACACCAGTAGCGACTACGCTTGAGGTGGACGATATCGCCTACGTGGACGATTACAATGACCCCGATCATCCTGATTGCGATTGTATATGGATAATTTATTGTCGTAAGGGCTTTAGGCGGGTTGAACAGTTGGTGCGTGGTACTCTTGATACTTTCATAGACCTCATAGAGACAGGAACAACATCAACGACTTCTACCACAGCAGCAAGAACCACACTTCAGTAATCCTAAAAATTAAAGGATATGATATTACTAACACAGGTAAATCATTGGAGTTCTAAGAGACCTGAAAAGTACGTTTCTCTTGAGGGCGACCACCAAAGATATGAACTAGCGTATGGGGATTATTTCTTCCTCAACACTAACCGTATCTCTGACATGGTTACGCTCACAGGCGGAGGCGCACGATTCTTGTACTCACAGGCTCCTGATGACCACAGGTGTTCGCCCGATGTAATCGAGTGTAATACATCTGTTGCGAATATTATCACCTATGCGGACGTAGATTACCCGTCCAAGTTTGTGACTATGCAGATATTCCCCACCAATGACATCACAAGAGTCACCATAGACACCCCCGTGAACACTACGGTAGAGTATGATGACATAGCCATGGTTTACTGCACACCAAGAGATATGGTTCTTAACGTAAGTCATTGCGTCTATTACAGAAACTCATGGGAAAGAGTAACCTGTATTCTTAACTATTCCTTTGCGCAGATTCAGAGTGCCATAGCATCTCTTACTCCACTACTTGACTATGACGGTAACGTATATTCTACCGTTGTTGTAGGCACACAGGAGTGGATTGTGGAGAACTTAAGAACAACTCACTATGCCGATGGTACTGCAATACCTAATGTCACTGATGATGTTCTTTGGCCTGCCGATGTCACAGGCGCCTATTGTTGGTATGACAACGATCAAACCTATATGACTCCTTACGGGGCTTTGTATAATTGGCATGCCGTAAACAACGCACATAATCTTGCCGTAGGTCAGTTTACCGAAGGAGGTATAGTTTCTGTCGGATGGAGAGTGCCCACACAGGCTGATTGGCTTGCATTGGCTACTGCCGAAGGAGGTCTACTGATTGCAGGAGGAAGACTTAAAGAGGTCGGGGGCGCACACTGGTTTCTTCCTAACCAAGCTACCGATGATGATGGATGGAGAGGCGTTGGTAATGGTAACAGGTTTGTTGATGACCACACGGGTGATGGCTTCGATAATTTGAAGATGTATAACGACACATGGACTTCTGAGGAAGACCCATTAGACCTCACAGAGGCTTATTCTATCTTCATGTCACCGGGAACCACGTCTTTCAATTTCTGGCAACATGAGAAGTTTGGCGGGATGGCTGTGAGAGCAGTTAGGGACATCTAACAACTCCTGTAATAGTATTATAGGACAGACCCGCTCTTTCGAGGGCGGGTTTCTTATTTTTAAGTCCCGCTAAAGTTATGTATCTTTGTGGCAAAACAAGAATAGATGGGGCGAAAGAAAGCAGAGTCCAAACTTTCATTTGAGGTAGACGGTGAATTAGCAGAAGAAAATAAGTTTAAGTATAGACCTGAAGATGTTGTAAAACTCAGGGAGGAATTAGGTATCCTCTCTGAAGACTTCAGTCCCTATGGCAACTATATTATCAGTGAATCCAAGTTCCTCGGTGACGAACCTCCATGTGACCAGTATGGTGACGGAGACTTCAAAAAATGGGAAGTAATAAACGATGGAGATAAAAGTCTCAATCCCGTGTACTTCAGTATGCCAGTTCCCCCAGAGAACAGAACACTCATCGATGGGTATGACAAAGAAAAAGACGATCAGTACTTTCGCCGGCAAGAGGTACCAAGGAAATTCAAACTCATAGAACAGAAGGCTCTTCAGGATCTTGCAGAGATAGAGAAACGCAATAGGCAGGACACAATCCAGGGATATAAATTTTACCTGCGCTTCTGGGAACTTGTAGAACAGGAAGAGAAGAATCTTGAAGAAGAGATACAGTGGCTCAAGAACGTCTGGTATTGGCGTACCTATGGTTATTGGTTCTATAATGATGGAGAAGCTACCTTCCTGCCTCCAGATTATTTCGACTTCCTGAACTTCTACTACATAGACGAAGCTGTCTGTTATCCAGAATACCGTGATGACGTAAGACGTAAGTTTTGTTTTGCATGGTATCTTGAAAGTTGTTCAGAGACATTCAAATATCTTGATGCTACAGGAAGGGCTAGAAAGAATGCAGAAGGTAAGTATGATATGATAGACTTAGGCAGGCGTCTCTTTTTTGGAGATGTGGAGCCGAAAACCAGGAGGACGGGTGCCACGCATGAGGCAGTACATAAGGTACTTAAGGGAGCCATGACCTATCTCTCTTATTTCTCTACTATCATTTCCTTCGAAGGAAAGAACGCAGAGATACACTATAAGAAGAAACTACTTCCTGCCTTTGACTCTTACCCTATGTGTCTTAAACCTATATGGGAAGGCAATAGGCGCCCAACGATATTACGTCTTGATGCTCCTCCTAATATCTACCACACAAGAGGACTGAAGAGTGCTATAGCGTATTCGGACTCTGGGGGGTTGTTTGCTAATGAAGGAGACCGGTTAAATGGAGTACTAAATGATGAACAAGGAAAAAGGCTCAATGCGTCTGCAGACATCTTTGAGAGATGGCACGTAAATAAATTTACAATGGCCACCGGTATGGGAATAAACATACTCAAGGGGGCTTATGTGAAGAATCCTTCAACAGTTGAGGATATAGAATCTGGGTCGGCTCCTTATCAAAAGTTATGTACATTATCGGACTTCTATGTGAGAATACCTATCAAGGGACAGACTACAGAAGGGTTTGCCCGGGTCTTCCTGCCTGCATACCTGAGGATGGAAGGTTATATCGATCGTTTTGGCAAGTCGGTCATAGAAACGCCCACAGAGAGGCAAATAAGGCTTTCTCCGAGATCTATCTTTGCAGTGAGCAAGAAGGGTGCTAAAGAGACGATGCAGGCAGAGAGAGATGCACTGCTGGCTACAAACACGCCAGAGTCTATGGAGTTATATCGAAGCATAAGGCGTAAGTCTCCTTTTGAATGGTCAGAGTGTTGGCTGGGGACAGCTGGCAACGCTGGATATAACCTTGAGATAGTTGACCGCCGGATGGCTGACATTGATAGGATGAAGTCATTTGGCAAGCCCCCCTATAGGACTGGTTATTTCTACAGGGAAAGTCTTCCAGATGGCAAAGTTGTATGGGTCGATGATTCAGAACGTGTCAAGTTCAGGATGTCTATAGCGGTACCGGATCAACTGACCAACCAACGTGAACCTATAGAGGTATGGGATGGATTGAGTCAGAAGGTCGTCCAAGGATGGAAACCTGTAAACGGACAGAGGTTTACTCTTGGCTGTGACCCCTTTCGCAACCTCAAGGCAATGGATGTAAAACAAGCTGGCCGGATAGGTAGTTCTGCCTCTAACTCCAGACAGTCTGATGGTGGCATAGCAGTGTTGTGGGAATATGATCCTTCTATAGATGGCAATAAGAGTAAGAAAGACTGGGAGAGTTTCCGGTGTGTATGTAGTTATCGCTATCGCCCACAGACGCAGGAAGAATATTTTGAAGACGTTCTCATGTGTGCCCAATATTTTGGTGCTATGATATATCCTGAACAGAACGTGGAAGCCTTCCTTGTTTATATGTATAAGAGAGGCTATGGTGGCTACGGCATGTTTGATATAGACATCACTACGGGGAAACAGAAGCCACTACCTGGCAGATACAATGCTACGGAGACCAACCAAGATATGATCCGTGAGATAAAGGATTACATCGAATTCCGAGGCCACGTAGAGTGCCATGACGACCTATTACAAGAGATCCGGTTATTTAGGGGAACAGAAGATTTTACTAAACTCGATTTAAAAACTGCCTTCGGCATGTCGCTCCTCGGTAGTAAATCTAGATACAGAGAAATATTAAGTGAAGGGACTGGTGATGCTATACCAATAGATGGGTTGTTTTAACTTTTGTCGCAAATATTTGCTTAATTTACGACAAACATTATCCGTGAATATGCATTAATTGGGCAATACGACGATAATAAATAGCCAAGGGGGGTTCGCAAACATTAGACACTAAATGCCGTTTACTGTCTTTTGTTTGAAAATAATTCCTTGAATATTTGGAAAAGTCAATAATGTCATTTATCTTTGGTGAAAATTTAAAACTATAAAGACATGAATGAAGACTCACCAATGGCAGAAAAGGATTTTAGAAGTATCTTAAACAGTTTTAGACAATTCGGGGAAAATCGGGATAAACTCATCAGTGAAATAGATGATATTCTCGACAGAATTGTTCAGAATAGAGTACCGATGGTTGAACCATCAAGCAGGGATGCTAATCCTTTAACAAACAGCAACCCTGTAGTTATCCCTACCCTACAACAGTTTGCAAGAGAGATGGACTTATCCAATGAGAAATTAATGGCTATTAGTAATAGACTAAATAAGTTGGCATGAGTGCACTTTGGGATTACTTAAATAAAGAACATGGACTGACTCTTCTTGGCTCAGAAATTCACGATATCCTTGAGTTGGCGAGGCAAGAGATTGAGTTGCCCGATTATGAAGAATTAACGGCGTATCGGGATAAAGAATTTGAATCCGCCAAAGCCCTTGGGCAGACCGACGCAGATATGTATGCACTCGGCATTGAAGTTGGTGGTGTTTGGATGTTAAACAAAGTACGTAATCCTTATCCTAAAAAGATGAGATAAAAATGAGAGAAATAATAAGAACAATAATTTGGGAAAATAAACCAAGTCAGGAGAAGGCTGCGGAGCAAATTACTAATCTTGTTATTGGGTTTATGGAATGGTTTGAAGATAATAATGAAGTGTTTCGAAGAAAATATTGGGAGGATGGTAAATATTATTATGATAATATTCTCGGAGGCGAAGTTAAATCTTATGAGCAATTATTCGAATACTGGGTAAAAACCAAAGACTATGAGTGCATTAAGAACGGGATTTGAGATAATAGATTGTAAGTATCTTATAAATCAAGAGACCTATTAGTCCTTTGTTCTTTAATAGACAAGTCGGGTCAGTGTATGGAGTTGGTAAATAAGATTGATAATATTGAAGATAAGGGCAAAGCCGACAAATGAGCTAAACGCCCCTTTCAGCACGTGCGCCCCACAGTAAAATGTGGGGTTTTTTATTTCTTTGTATCTTTGCATAGAATTAATTCTCTAAAATGATTCCAGCATTACCCGCTTACAAAGACAGGGCTTGGGATTCTCCAAGAACTGACATAGATCCAAAGAAAAAAGATTCCCAATACTGCATAGATTGGTCAAAGTACATCTATTCACTATTTTGTCGTAATAAAACTTCCTGGGGAATCGATACCTACACCAAGTTCCAAGAGTTAAGAGACTACTCTAATGGCCAACAGGATGTAGATAAATACAAGACATGGCTCCTCTCGGGAGATGACTCTAGCGCAAGCTCCACTACTACCGTAGATACCTTCGACACCCTGCCTCTTACAAAAGTGGCAAAGCGTGAAGGATGGTTCAACGTGATGTGGTCGAACATAAGTCCAGCCCCGAGGATAATGTCATCCCTGCATGGACAGTTTGATAAGTTAGACTTTGATCTCTATGTAGATTGTGCTGATCCAGACTCTAGGGCGCTTGAAGAAGAGAAGGCTTACAGGGCACTTGTAGAAGCACAGAATGCCGACTGGCAGAATAAGATAAAGAGAGAGCTTGGCATACCTATAGACAGTACAGCTGTTCTTCCTCGTTCTCTTGAGGAACTCGATATGCTTAAGGCTCGTGGAGGTTTTAAGCTCAACGTGGCCAGAGCTATGCAGAAACTGGTTCGTTACTCATTTAAGATAAGCAAGTGGGACACCGTAGTACGTAAAAAGATAATCGATGATCTCATATGTCTTGGTTATAGCGCAGGGAGGGACTACTTCGACACCGAAGACAATAAGTTCAAGACAAAATGGATAGACCCCGCCAGAACAGTAATACAATTCTCCAATGAACATGACTACTGTGACTCTGAATATGCTGGGTACTTTTCTTTCTGGACCATATCAAACCTAAAGAAGAAACTTCCTAATATCGATGAGAATGAGTGGAAGGCATTAGCTCACGGTGCTCTGGGCGCCTATGGCAATCCTAAAGGTGATTGGGAATCCCGCTATAGTGTTCTTGATCCTTCGACATACATATGTGGTTATGATGGTTTCAAGGTTCCTGTCTTTGAAGCGGAATGGATAGATGTAGACGTCAAGAAGAAACTCTACTACAACAGTAAGTACGGGCGCAAGAGTATCATCGAGCTGGGGTATGACAGCAAGGTTAAGGAGCTCAACCAAGATCTGCAGGATGCCGGAGCCTCGCAAGAGATCAAGAACTTATCGTTACGTCTTGTCAGGCAGTGTAACTGGGTCATAGGTAAAGACTGGTGCTTCGATTGGGGGGTGGTTAAGATGGCATCCCGTGAAGGGTACAGTAAACCACAACTCACCTTCCATGTAGAACAACTGCTTCAGCCTTCAATAATAGAGAGACTCATTCCTATACTTGATCAGATAGAGATAACCTTCTTGAGGTATCAGAACTCCTTGGCTAAGATGGTAGAGAATGGTTATGCTATTAATACCTCTATGTTGGGTAATGTGACTCTGGGGGGCAACAAACTCAAGCCGGCTGAGGTCATCAAACTATTTAAGCAGTCAGGTATCTTCTTATATCAGTATAGTGCAGGCACAGGACTGTATACCGGAGGGGCAGCCCTTCCTATAACGGCCATCGACGGTGGTATGAAGAACAGGGTGGCTGAGACGATACAGACGCTTGAGATGTGGATGAAGGAGATAGAGAACATGACAGGCATCAACCCGCTGATGTTAGGAGGTACACCTGATCCTAATGCTCCTGCTGATTCTATTCAGGCAGCACTACAGGCATCGTCTAATATAACAAAGACTATCCTTGACGCTTGCTTTGAGATAAAAGAGAGCATGGGTAGTAGCATGATGAGACGCATGCAAGCGGGCATACGCAATGTCTCGGAGATAAGAAAAGCCTATACGGGGGTTATCAGTCCTAATGATATAGATGCCCTTAAGCTCATGGAGGCCGAGGGCGTACAGTATGGATTAACTCCCCGAGCCAGACCTGACGGTGGCGTTAAGATGAGATATGAGAAATGGCTCAGTGATGCCATGCAGAATGTCAGGGAACAGAGACCTGGGGCAGACCTGCCAGATGTCATGCACCTTTGGAGACAGTTAGACACAGGAGGAGATGTAGACGAGCTTATAGACCAGCTTCGTTATGTCATCGAGAAGAATAAGCAGGAGGCACAGGCACAGGCCGAGAAGATGATCGAGAAACAGGGTCAGGTCAATGCACAGAATGAACAGACTAAGGTTCAGGGTGCCCTCGCTACTATCAAGGCGCAGGCTGAAGCCGACATGGCAGAGGAGAAGCTGAGAGGAGTGGTCAAAGACCAGCTGATGACTAAAGAGAAAAACTACCAATGGTTGAGCGACATGAGACAGGCTGCTGATGAAGAAGATAAAATATTAAATACAGGAAAGATATGAAGAGCGCCCGTGACCGGTACAAATTAGCGTTGAACTGCGTGGCTAAATATGGACTTGACAGTCCTAACCTGCAGACTGAGTTTGCAAGGATATCATCTGTCTTTGATAGTATAGATGATCTCCCACAGGGGAATCCCATGGCGCCGGTAGGGCAACCGCCAGCACAAACACCCATGCAGGCACCTCCGCTCGTAGGAGGACAGCCCATGGCATCTGAATCACCTATGAGTCCACCTGAAGACCAAAGTGGCTTAAATGGCACGCAAATGGCTTAAAATCCATATAAAATAATTATTATTACCTTTGTATCGTTAAAAAACAAGAACTTAAACAGCATAGACATGGGAGACTTTGATCATTTTAATTCAACACCGCCGGCAGACTTAGGTAAGCCAGCGGGAGATAATAGTCCGGCAACACCTCCGGCAGTAGCGCCTGCACCTGAAACAGCCCCAGTATCTGGGACGCCACCTGCAGAACCCGCTAAAGCACCAGAGACTATACCGGATGCGTTCATTGAAGGTTTTAATAAAAGGTATAACACCACCTACAAGAGTGACGACGAAGTGAAGAGTCTATTTACTCTACCGGAGAAGGTAAAAGAGTATGAGACTAAGTTATCAGATCGTGATGAACTCGCCAAGAGTGTAGATAAGTACAAAAATGATTTGGAAGAGCTAAGAGTAAACGGTACATCCGAGCTCTTGAGCAAACCCCTGATCCGTAGGGCTTATGTCGCTGAGCAACTTCAGGCCAAGTATCCTGATCGAGACGCGTTTGTATTGCAGGAGATTGCAATGTCAGACATAGACAAGATGAGTGATGTCGAGGCTATCGCGAAAGAGAAAATGGTGAGCATAAAAGGTCTCACCTTTGAAGATGCTAAGTTGGCAAAGCTGGCAGATTTTGGTATAGATGCAAATTCAAGCCCAGCAGAATGGGATGATGTGCAGAAGGCCAGAGTAAGAATTGCCGGTGCCGAGTCCAAGGAACGTATTAAACAGTTACTTCAAGGTATCGAGTTGCCAAAGCAACCGATGAGTAAAGAAGAACAGGAGAAAGTGGCCGCCAAAGCACTTGAAGATAAAGTGCGGGTCACACAACCAGTTCGTGAAGCCTTTAAGAAATTCGATAGGTACGTCAACGGAGATTTTGAATTTGTAGTATCTGATGAGTTTAAGGCTAAGTTAGACGATGTATTTCAAGGAATGTTTATAGACAGCGGCTTGGACGTTAATGAAAAGACGCTAAAGACAGCAGAGATGTTTAAGAGGGCTATGTTTGTAGAGGAGTACTTCCCCAAGATGAAGGAAGTGATCGTCAAGCAAGCGCAGACCGCCTTGAGAGAACAGC
>Ga0315284_10008606_pt1 | contig 14578 bp, 10 predicted proteins | sample YL17G09_16_MG_FD_203696 | JGI IMG/M metagenome (GOLD analysis project Ga0315284, IMG submission 203696) | Sediment microbial communities from Yellowstone Lake, YNP, Wyoming, USA - YL17G09_16 | ecosystem: Environmental > Aquatic > Freshwater > Lake > Sediment | place: USA: Wyoming | collected... | reverse complement strand
TCGCTAAATACCTAGGGGCAAGGCGGTTTCGCATCGGTCTGACCAACCAGCACCACGAGATTGGCCTTTGTACCGGTCTAGCGTGGACCGAGGTCGGCGGTGATCTGTTGGTTGCAGAGGTGTCCATCCTCCCCGGCAAAGGCAAGTTAACCTGCACTGGCAAGCTAGGTGAGGTGATGCAGGAGTCGGCGCAGGCAGCGTTAAGCTATGTCCGTTCGCGCTCAAAGTTCCTCGGTCTAGACGACGACTTTTACGCCAAGATCGACATCCATATCCATGTGCCTGAAGGGGCCATCCCGAAAGATGGCCCTTCAGCAGGCATCGCCATGGCAACTGCTTTGACCAGTGCCCTGACTAATCGGCCCATCAGCAAGGACGTGGCGATGACCGGCGAGATCACCCTGCGTGGTCGGGTGCTGCCGATTGGTGGCCTCAAGGAAAAGATCATCGCGGCCCATCGGGGAGGGATCAAGAAAGTCTTGATACCCAAGGACAACGAGCAAGACATCGAAGAGCTGCCGAAGCAGATCCTCAAAGATGTGACCATCGTGCCTGTCGAGCATATGGACACTGTGCTGATGCATGCCCTGGTCTGGCGCCAACCCGGCGATGACGCCAAAGACCATGATGAGTTATTTGAGAAATTGCGTAAAATCACCGAAACCGAGGTTGGCAGCGCCGAGTTAGCGTTTGCCCACTGAAGTCAGCTAGTCTGCTGATCCTAATGATTAGGCCCTGGCCAGCCGTAAGCGGCGGCCGGGGCCTTAACTTTTAGCCCCAGGCTCCGAAACAACCTCGGTAGAGACGGAGATCACCTCCATCCCAATTGAGGACGGCTATGGCTGTGAAGAGGACGAAGCGCACGCCAGCGGCGGTGACAGCCACTGAGCCCATAGGCATTAAGCTTAAGGGCGTTAAGTTGGGCGCGACGAAGGCGAGCAATGAAAATGAGCTACTCAAGTTCGTCGAAGACCTCAAACGCCAGTGGATGTCGACGATCGATGCGCTGATTGATCCGTTGATGATCATCGGCGATGACTTCATCGTCCGCAAAGCCAATTTGGCCGTGGCGAGCCTAGGCCATGCGACAGTCAAGCAGGTGGTTGGTCGCAAATGCTACGACGTCTTTGCTGGTCGTAAATCGCCCTGCAGCGGTTGCACTCTGAAGAAAAACGCTAAGTCATCAGGCAATTCTTCCTTCGAGCTAGCAGGTGTGCGTGGCGACCGTGTGTTTGAGGTGACCGCGCAACCTTTGTTTGACGCTAGCGGTAACAAAGATGGCGTCGTCCACGTCTACCGCGATCGTACCGAAGCTAAAAAAATGCAGGGCCAATTGGCGCAGCAGGACAAATTGGCCTCCATCGGACTGCTCGCAGGTGGCGTTGCGCATGAGATCAACAACCCGCTTGGAGGGATCTTGATCTTCTCGCAGATGTTACTGCGCGAAATGGACAAGGACAGCTCACATTACCAAGATGTGGTCGAGATCGAAGCCGCGACCCAGCGCTGCAAACAAATCGTCGAGGGCTTGCTCGATTTCGCCCGGATCAATCCTCCGGCCAGTCCGCAGCGACCGCTGCCTGAGATCAATATATTGGATGCCATCCGCACAGCGATGCGTTTTAGCCGCGCCGCCATCAAAAAATCCGGCTCCATCGATTTGGTGGAGAACTTTGGTGCCGACGAACATATTCTTGCGGCAGACCGCAACCGCATCATCCAGGTCTTTCTCAACCTCATTCAAAATGCGATTCAGGCTCTACCCGATGGTGGTAGCGTCCGCATTAAGGCATCGACCATTGTCGATGCTGCTGGTCGCATCATCGGCATCTATGAGGTCGAAGACAACGGCATCGGTATTTCTCCCGAGCACCTAGTGAGTGTCTTTGATCCATTTTTTACTACAAAAGAACCAGGCGAAGGCACAGGTCTAGGGCTTTCCTTAAGCTACGGCATCGTCCAGGAGATGCAAGGCACTATGAGTGTTGCCAGCACACTCAATGAGGGCAGTCGCTTTACCATTGAACTGCCATTGCTGGAGTTGCGTCCCAGCGCCCCTGTAGCAGCGCATAAAGCTCGTGACTAGCTGAAGGAAATCCCACGCAATGAACTCGCCATCGTCCATTCACCCCAATACGACCAAGACTAGCCTGGCGGCTTTCCTCGGCTTGGTGCTGGTGTTGCAGTTGGCTGCTGCTGGTGGCTTTTTAGGCGCGCTGATCAGGGGTGAGGTATCACCAGATGCCTGCATCATGCTCGGCCTCACTCTGGTGTTTAGCGCTACCGCGATCCTCAGCAGCTTTACGACTACCGTCTCGCCGCAGTCGGCAAGGATCGCTGGTACGATTGCTTCGGCAGCCTTGGCCCTCACCGCCGCGGTCAATGTTAGCCACAATTCCAATCAGCTCAACGTAACAGGTTTCTTTATTCTCAACTTGTGCGGTCAAACTGCTTACACCTATGCATTTTTTGTCCTCTTGGGCCAGCTGCTAGATTTGGGTGGCGTTTGGCGCCAGCTGCCCCAGCGCATGGCAGCCGCAACGCTGCTGCTCTTTGGTGGTATTGGCTATTTGGCGCAGAGTTGGGTGTCGCTGACGTCGGTCAGCCATGGTCTAACCTTAGCTAGAGACATCATTCTTGCATTTGGCCCACTGTTCATGGCTTTGGCTTTCGGATATGTCAAAAACCTGCGCCTCGATTCTAGTAGCGGCATAAACTCGATGCGACTGCGCCTGCCATCTGGACCTAAGAGGCATGCTAGGCGTCGTACCCTATGGATTGCAGTCCTCGGTGCCATAGCCAGCTTGACATTCAATGCCGCCTTCACCGCTTGGCACAGCAGTCCAATGGACTCTTCGCTTGTCGGCCACTTTCTTACGGTCTTTTCGTTTAGTTGGTTTGCTTGCATCCATCTTAACCTAGATGGCCTCCACACCATGTCCCATGAGCAGAATATGAGTCGTTTCAGCGCCACGTTGGCGCCACCTTCTGCTATGCGCTTTATGACCCGCTACGCCGACCAACGCCAAAGCTGGGCGGCGACGATTGGCCTTAAAACCGCGAATTTTGTCGTCGATCACGATCCGTCCGGACGGCTTCAGGCAGCCTTACCGGCCTCGATCCTGCAAATTCGCAGCGAGGAGATCCAGCGCTGTGTTAGCGCCGTTCTGGGTTCGCTCGAATTGCACAGCAACACGGCGTTGCATTTAGTGAGCGGCGCTATCGATCCTGAACCGGCGATTCGTCCCTGCATCGATGCATTGAAAATGTTTGCCTGCCTTTACCTGGATGCAGGCCCGCTCGTCGAACGGCGTATCAATGGTCTGGTCTCGCTGCTCCCCATCATTGATTCGGGCCTGGACCGAGTCCTGAAAAAGGTCAATATTTCTGAGTTGATTCGTCGCAATCAATGGTTTTTTCACTTCGACTTCGACTGGATCGATCAGCATTTAACGCATACGGCAAATAAGGCACGCTACGACGTGCAGATTTCGGCCCTGCCGACGCCGCTGCGCAATGCGATGATGGACTACCTAGCCAAACACGGCGGCATCGGCAACTTTGTTTGGCTTAGCCCGCAGGCCCGTGACCGACTCCTGCAGGAAGCACCAGCGATGCTGTCAGTCATCGAGCCTTGTCCGGTCTCGATCAATGGCAGCGAAGTGCTGATGTTTATCGTGCGCTTTGAGCAGCTGATTCCTCGCCTGCAGCGCTACTTTGACCTGGATTCGATGCGGCGAGCGCTGTCGGACTTCGAGCCTAGCGAGGCGAGTAGCCGCATTCTGCGGTTGTTGACGCTGCAGCTAGGTAACGCCCAAGCGCCGGCCGAGATTCTCCGGGTCCTCACTCAGATCAGCAGCGTCGCCTGGCGTGGATTTCGGGAAAAAGATTGCGCCTTGCAGCTCATCTTGATAGCGCAAAAACGCCTAGTCGACCCGACAGAGGCCGTGACCCAAGCGCTGCTGGATGCGGTCATGGCTATTGGTTATCCAAGCCAAATCCTGCATCATGCCCAAGTGGATAAGATCGCTCTGCGCGACATCGAGCGTTTGAAAAGCGTGGCACTATCATCGTATCATCCGCGCTTTGCGGAGGCTTGGCTGGTGCTGTCCACTACCGACTACCGGCGCCACAGCATAGCGCAACGTCGCGACTTTCTGGCCTTCCTCCGTGATGCTGCACAGCGTCCACGCATTGCTATGCAGCCGCTAGCCCAAGTCAAGAGCATTGACGCACTCGCGAGTTTAGCGCGTTCATGTGATAGCAGCGAAGTGGACCTGCTACAAGAGACCCTGGCCGCTCTTTATGCGTGGCTAGCAAGTGCTGAGGCTGGACCGAGTACGCTTTGCTTACTTCTCGATGCGCACCTGTTTATAAAGGGGCAACTGCATCAGAGTCTGACTTTGCCTGCAGCGGCAACCTTGCCTTTAGCAGCCTATGTGGCGAAGCTCAAAAGCCAGCTCGGCAGCGGCCACGCTCAAATCGTCGCCTTGAATGCGCGTTGGCTCGAGCTGGGCATGAACGAGCAGGATCAAAACGTCGTCAAACTTGCTTCCTGACCGCCCCTTATGGTGTAAACACGTATCGCAGGCCGCTTGCAAGTGCCTTGCCTACGTCAAAGCCGCAATGCCCAGTACCTACTGGTGACTCCCCAGCAACGTTCAACCCGCGCCGCTTCCATTCCTTCATTGCGGCGGTCGTCTGGGCGTACAAGAAGTCACCAGTTTGAATAACGTAATACAGCCTAAAGTTGCTGCGCACGGTAGCATTGAGCGATGCAGTGTTTTGCGTAGAAGGCACCAGCGGCGAGCCACCGCCACATAGTAGCACCGCGCCGCCATGGTAATGGTCGACCTCGTCCGGCAGGAAGTCGCCACTGAGGAAGGTTGAACCCGCTGAAAATCCGACAAAAACAGTGCGTTGCCTCGACCATGTGGGATGAACACCGTAAACCACCTTGTCGAGTAGCGAGTGGACATACAAGCGATTGACAGCTCCAGTTCTGGGTAGGTCTGCAGCCCAGGAGTTCTGCTGGTCCGGCGCTTGCAGGGCGACCACGGCAAGATTGAAGGGTTTGGCTAGGCGCGCGAGCAAGTCCATATGCGCGGCATAGGTCGAACCCTCGCCAGAGCCATGAAAATAAACAAGGACCCCCTCTGGTCCAACGCCGCCTGGTGGGCTGATCTGGTAGTGACCAGTCTTGTGGGTGACTTTGTCGTTATAAAGGCCACTCTCTGCTGCCGCAGCTTGCCCTGCAATGGTGGCTGCCATCATGATCGCACAGGTGGCGACCGGTCTGATGCGCTGGCACAGCGCACGTTCAAGAAGCAGAAATTTTAAAATAGTCACTGTTTAGCAGTCCTCTTTGGCAGTCGTTGCCGGTAATGAACAAGTCGTTCCTGGTACAAGTAGCCTAGCATCTTTTGCCGGGGGGCGGAGGTAGGCCCCTTTCGAATGTGGTGCTTTCGCTTGGAATGAACCACGCTGCGAAAAGCAGGTCAGCCATCACGTAGCCAGCAGCCTTAAAAAGTGTAGAAACCGAGCTTAAGGTGGCACGCCGAAGGGGAATTTATTGCCTATGGCATCACCAAGTGGTGGGTAGAACCTGCCCATATATATATATATAAGGCATTAGACTAAAATATAATTTGATATGACAAATCTCAATAAACATTCTTCATCAGCTATCGGCACAGTCGCCGGCATCATGCTGTCTTTTATCTGCTCCAGTACTGCCGCGAAATCCAGTAGCGACGTTTTCGACCCCGTTTCATTCGACCTCAAAATTGTCATCGATGGTGGCCCGCGTCAGCCTGATCCGGAATATATTAAAGCTGCGTCTGGCGCTAGTGTCACCGTGCCAACGCCGCAGGACTATGCAGCCAAATGGCAGAGTGGCTGCACTGTGCTGCGTGGGATGATTCTCAATAAAAAGCAGGCATTTGGCGATGGTGCGTTCGATCGGGTGCAGTGCGCACCGTTCTCGCCCACTTTTAGCGACGAGATAATGCAGGGAAATTCATGGATTTTAAAGGTCTCAGACCGCGCCCAATTTGTTCGGTTTGAGATCTTTTTTCGCGCGCCGAACGGCAAACTTAGCCCCGAAGCCGCAATCGATTTTCCTGGAATGTATCGCTTCGGTGAATTCATTAATGACCTAGGAGCGCTTCGCGCAGTAGCGACGGAGTTAATGAATAAGCTACCTATGTTTAGCATTGTGAAGGTCGGAGCTTTCACAGGTAGCCTATCTGCCCAAAAAGACACTCTAACCAAAAAAATCCCAGATAAACTCATAATCTTTGAGCTACTGCGCGACCCTGTATCAGGCTTTTGGCACCTGCACATGCTTGGTACAGCCGACGGACGAAACGAGACCGGCTCAACTGTAACATGGTCGATGTCCCTTGATCCCGCTGAAAAGCCAGCTGGGAGAGTTGTCACGGCACACCGGGCATCCGGGCGAGACACTGAAGGTAGTGACCTGAAAGTGGCCTTGTTGGCCACGGTTAAAAAGTATCAAGCCCCGGAGGGTGGACTGCTGTCGGCGATTCTTCAGTCGCTGTCATCAAATTTATCGGGTATTCGTTATGGCTATTCGATACTTCGCGGCCGTGATGTGGTCACCAAATCGGCGTTTATAAGCGGATTTACGGAAATTCGCTCTGGGCCAGCTGATGGTCTTAGGCTTTACTATGACAAGGCGCCCAAGGTGTCACAGTCGGAGAAAGGCCTAGGAAAAAGCGACCTTTCGTGGACGAGGATCAGCTTAGGTTGGAATATGAATCTGCCAAATCTTCCGGTAATTAGCCAAGTGTTTGACTCATGGGACGCTGGTATTAAGTTCGGTATGTTTACGCTCGATACGACGATGCCAGTGGCTAGTCCTAATGGAGAATCTGAAGAGACATCGTTTCGTATTAAAAATTCAATTGATTTGGGCGTTGTTTCCGGTCTTGAGCGAAAGAATAATGCGTATTTGCTGCGTCTGTGGATGGGCTACAATTATTCAGCCTCCTTTCTACTGAAGACCAAAACCCGTATGTCATCACTAAAGACAGGGGCTGACGCATATTGGGTTTTATTCAAAAGCAAGGGTAAACTTGAAGTCAATCTTCTTACATTTTTGGCAACCGAGCGTATGGCGATTTCGCGGGATTTTGACAGAAATTCATTTGACGAATCGACCTCTCAGGTTGTTATCAATGGAGTATCATATCAAATGGCTTTTGCCGGTTTAGGTTTAACATTGGCTTGGTAATGTAGAGATTTTTGGAGGCGGGTATGGCGCAGGCATTTTTGCAAGCAGGTAGGTGGATAAGTGGCGTTTTGGCTGTGATTTTTGCGACCTTAATGCCGCTTCGTGTTATGGCTGAGCCGAAAGAGGCAGGTCGGAATGTTGTCGAGACGGGTGGTCTGGATATCAAATCTGGATTCGCCCGCCTTGGCAATTACTTTCGCACCAACCGTCAGCCGAAGGCGCCTCGTTGTAATGAACATATGCGCGGGTCTATCTATGCCAACCATGAGGGCGAGCCATTTGTTTGCCTGAGGCGGCAAATGGGTTCTGTAAATGGCATAGTCTATGCGATGGCAAGTGACCGTAAGGGCAACTTCTACGTGGGCGGCGAGTTCAGCTTTGCCGGTAATGCGCAGGCAGCCAATGTCGCCAAATGGGATGGATCGAAGTGGTCGGCACTTGGCGCCGGCACTAGCGGTCCAGTTTACGCAATCGCTATCGGCGAAGGTGGCGAGGTCTATGTCGGCGGCGCATTTCCTAGCGCGGGTGGGGTGGACGTGGGCGGCGTCGGTCGATGGGACGGTAAAAATTGGACAGCCCTGGATCAAGGTGTCGGAGGTTCCGTCCAAGCGCTGGCCGTGAGCAAAGATGGCAGCGTCTACGCCGGCGGTAATTTTGCCGTTGCCAGTGGTGTCGGGGCGAGTCGCATTGCGAAATGGGATGGGTCGAAGTGGAGCGGACTCGGACAGGGTGTGAACAATGTTGTCTACGCCCTCGTGGTTGGGACCGATCATCAATTAGTCGTCGGTGGTTCATTTACGCAAGCAGGTGGCAAAAGTGCGCTGCGAGTGGCCACATGGGACGGTGCCCAGTGGCAGGCGATTGGCAGCGGCTTTGATAATACTGTTTTTTCGCTTGTTCGAGACGATGCTGGTGCATTCGTAGCGGGCGGGTCGTTCCATTCGTCTGGGGCAGATGCATGCTTGGGCGTGGCGAAGTGGAGCGCTGGTGCATGGCAGAAAATTGGTAGTGGAATTGTGGGGACTGTGCGCGCGTTAATGCTTGCAACTAAAGGTGAATTAATCGCCGGTGGTGACTTCGAGAGTGCTCCTAATATCGAAAGTGGCCGCATCGCCCGTTGGGACGGCAAAACGTGGCAGCAACTGGGCTCAGGCATCGATAGCGGCGACGTTTTGGCGCTAGCTACCGGTCCATCAGAGCAGGTCTATATTGGTGGGTCTTTTAGTGGCCGGCTCGCCGCTTACGCAGATGGAAAGTGGTCACTGCCGAGCCGATTTTCCTGGATGACTTTGGTATCAGGGCCGCATTAATGCCGTATGGTTCAAAAATACCTCGACCGTGTCACGCGGCGCAGGCATAGTTCTATCACTTAGGCTTAATCGCTAAAAAAGAACCTTCTCACGGCGCGAAACTGGCTCAAAAGAGTTCATAATCACTATCGAGATCGTCCACGGCTGGCACTTCTTTTGCCGCATGGGGTACCAATACTTTAGGCGAAACCGCTGCTGCTGGCTTGGGCGCACGGTCCATCACGATTTGCAAATAGTTTGCGGCGCGTCGGTGTGTACCGCCTGAGATGGTATAGCATTTTTGAAAGGCCTCCTTCGCTAGGTCTTGCTTGTTGCCACGCCTGTGGCATAGGCCGACATTGAACCACAACTTGGCAAGATCATCTTTCAAATGAACGAAGGTCATCGCTGAACGGTAGTAGCGCAAGGCATCCGTGGGATTGCCGCTGCGCGCCATATGGACGCCGACGAGATTCATGTAGGAGGCGAAATTAGCGATCGGTGAGTCGCTGCTGGGGTCTGGTGCGATGGAAAGTTTGCTTTGCGCCTCCATCGCCCGTACGACATCCATACCTGCGTTGGCCTTTTCGGCCTCGGCATCGATTGCCAGGGCTGCCTGAAAATGAGAGCGGGCATCGCTCAGGCTTTTTTGTTCTAGATTGATTTCGCCCAGCATACAGAGTCGCTCGACGCTGTTTGGAGCAAGCACATCGGCCATGGCCATAATTTTGAGGGCCTCTTTGCTGCGGCCGCTAAGGTAGCAAGTGCGGCCATAGTTGGTCAGCAAACCGAGGCGCCGGTCGCCGAGCTTCCAGGCTGTAGCGTAGGCCGCCTCCGCTGCATCATATCGTTGCTGGGCAAGGAAGCGGTCACCGGCAATCTTTAAAGAACTAAATAAAATCTCGGTGTTATTGCCGTTTGCTGGCAGTGGTTTACTGTCGGCAAAGTAATTAGCCTCGACGGAGGTGCTGACTAGGTCGACCAGGGCCTCCAAGCTCTCTTTGGCAAGTACCGAGGTCATCACGACTTTGGTTAATGCCAGGGCAAACATCTTTGGCTGCACCGGCTGTGGCACTAGCGCCACGGCGAAGTCCTCGTCGAATAAGCGGAAGTCTTGGGCCTTAACCGTCGACGAAATAACAATGATTGGTTGGTAGCGGGTCTGCGGCGCGGTACGTAGCCGATTATATATGGCTAGGCCGCTAGGATTTTTTGCCTCCCATTGGAGGATGACAGCATCGTAGCTACGGCACTCTAGCAGCTTCCAAGCGCTTGCTCCATCGCTTGCAGCGTCACATTGCATGACACACTTTTCAGCCAAGTAGCGTGCAATCAGGCGCTGGTTGGACGGGTCTGCCTCAATGACCAAGACTGATCGCAAGGGGAAGTCCTGCGCCGGGACCTGTGGATTGCCGTCGCTGTCAATCACCACCTTAGCTATCAGGAGCACCTTAAGCTGCTCAGGACTGACGCTTAGCAGTCGGTCTAGCTCGGCACGGCGTTTACCGATCGCTTCCAGTTTCTGCGTCCAGCGGTTCCGGATCTCTGCAGACGGCACCAACGGCGCCGACACCCTAACCGGTCCGGGCTCTGGCAGCGAGGCTTCGGCACGCAAGGTGTCTGCAATCGCCATGGTCAGCTGCGCCCTAGTGAACGGCTTGACGACAAAGCGATTGATCTGCGCCGTCGTCGCCTTGCCTCGGGCGTTATGACTACCAAAAGCCAGCTGTGTCACGATTGACGGCATATACTTGGCTATCTCGGCGGCTATCGTCAGATCGAAGTCGATGAGGATGATGCTGTCGCTGGACACATCAGCCATCTCTTTAGCACGCTCAACGGTTGGAGGGCACTGCACGACTGGGCTAAAGAGATTCTCCGTGAGCGCCTTTTCAAGGACGCTGTAGCTTAGCTTGTCAGTGGTAAACACATAGGCTTTCATTGGAGGCCCTTGAGTCCTAGAAGGATCCTTTCATTGATGGTAGCCCGGTCCTCAGTCACGAGGATCATCCCGCCACCGCCGAAGATATAGGTGCCAAGCCAGTGATTCTCCATTTCGAGCTTATCGCCGAGGCGGAGGGACATTGGTAATTTACGGCCATCGTAGCGGGTGACCCAAAGAGTAAAGTATTTGGGACTTTCATCTTTTTCCGCGTTCTTTTCAGCTTTGCCAATACAGATCGTGTGCTCGACGCGGTGGACCGATCTCATGCAGTCGATGCACGTCCAGACAACCCAGATTTCACAGAATACATTGGCATTGGATCTGATATTGCAGTGCTGGCAGGCTAGGACATCCAGAGCCACGAGATCTTTTGGAGCAGGAAGTGACACTATCGGTCCTCTAGGAACTTTGAATGATGATTCGTGGCTGCATTCACAAGTATATCCGGTCTGTTGACCAGAGTCGAACAGCACATCAGGCCGACGCAAGACTTGTAGGCATCCCACCACATCCCGCGCTGAGCGCAAAGAGCAAAACGATTCCTCTAAGCATAAGTCCCCCTCATAAGCGCACTTGGCGGTGGACGGCCACCGACTAAACACAAATCGCCATGGATGGGTGGGGACTTGAGGGTAAAGTTCGTATGGCTAAAAAACCATGTATATTTGGGGTGTTAGTTGGGTCGACTGAGGTCGCATTTTCTTGGCCTTCGCGCCGATGTAGTGCTGCACACGGTGACTGCTGACTGCTGACTGCTGACTGCTGACTGGTGGCTGATAGCTAGATAAATAATCAAAATTTTTTGCTTTTGCTGTATTCATAAGCCAAAATTGCTGCATCTATCCATTATCGTTTTCATGGAGAACCACTAGATGCTCTTACGTAGAGGTGCGCTAATTTCCTATTTGCTATCGGTAGGAAGTTTACTGCCAACGGGATTTTCGCCGGCAATTGCCGCTGCCGCCGAGGCCCCCGATGCTGCCGAGGCGCCCGATGCTAAGGTCAGCGATGGCGCAGAGCAAGACGTACAAAAGGAATTGATTAAAGAAAATACCGCTGTCCAACCCGACCGAAAGGAGACGGGCGGCTTGTTCGGGCCTTGGCGGTTTGGACCAACGGTGCAATTTGGTCTACCGCATCCGATTAACTACGGATTAGATCTGCTTTACGATAAGTCCTATGGCTTTGGGTTCAGCACTGGAAAATTCAAGGTCAAGGCTAAGACGACCGAATTTCAGCTTGCCAACTGGGACCTGCGCGCGCGGTGGCATCCATGGCAAGGATCGTTCTTCTTGGGTGCGACCTATGGACAGCAAGACCTCTTATTACAAAGCAGCCAGGATTTGAAAATCACCGCCAACGGGGTTGACCTAGCGGTTCCGACGACGATTCAGATTGACGTCAAGACCAGTTACCTCACCCCGCACCTCGGGTGGTTCAGCGTCAGCGATGCGGGCTTCACTATTGGCTTTGAAATCGGTGCTCAGGTGCCCTTGTCCTCCAAAGACGATCTGGCCATCGGCTTTGAAAATGTCTCGGCGTCGCAGGAAGCCGCGGTCAAAGCCAGCGACAAATACAAGGATGCGAAGAAAAAGGTCGATGACGCCTCGAAGTTGTTCGGCAAGCAAATTTTTCCTTACATCACCCTGCTCAGACTCGGTTGGTTACTGTAGTGTACCCGGTAAAAACATCTAAAGGAGTATAGACATGAAGATAGCAACCTTAGGACTTCTCATACTTTCCTTGCCGCTTGCTGCCTGTGGCACAGTGGATAAGAAGGATGTCAGTACTAGTTATCCTTCAAGCAATGTGGTCACCACCGAGCCATCCACCGGTGTTGCCCAGGGGCGTTTCAGTAAAGACGCCACTACCGACCAGCGTTTGGTCGGTAGTGCTAACAGCGACGTCAAAGAGGACTTCGTCACCTTTGCACCTGGTACATTGGCGGTTGATACTGACGTGACGATTGGTCAAGGATCAGACCTCGGTAGCACTCCCCCTGCCGACTTAGGCTTAACCAGTGGCGTGACGATTCTCGGTGGTAGTAGTCCGGTACTGGTAGGTGCTAGTCCGGACCCGCTGAAGACGGTAACGCCGTTTACGATTAGTATTCCTGTGCCGCTAGATACACCGGCAGGCGCAAAGCTGAACCTCGCTGATAGCGGCGCTAAGGTCGGACTACTTTACCTGGTCAAGACCGACGCGGGCAATAAGATCGGATTCTATGCCTTCGGCTCAGGCGATCTTGTTGGGACCTATCTGCGCTACAAGAGTTCGTCTTTTGGCTGGTTTCGCATCGTGATCCTCTCGGCCGCAGCCGTGACGACGGAAAAGTCGACACAGCTTAGCCCTAGCTCGAAATAAATTTTTGTAAGGAAACTTTGCGGTCGATCGCACCTTCGCAGTGCGGTCGACCTATTTTTTGCTAATCTTCACTCAGATTTTTAGAGGATATGAGTGTGAGCTAGGCAGTAAAGAATCTTATACTTGCATGTTGCGCGGTTTGAGTCGAAGTCGCTGTATCAGTTGGGGCGCAGGCAGTTGGAGACCCAGGGCGCCTAGGACCCCGCAGCCACGGGCGCTTGACTGGATGCCCCTGCCATAAAGCTTCCTGCCTCGCGCTTGGGCTAGAGCTCCTGGTGCGAGCGGGGATTTGTGCAGCTCTCCTCAATGGTAGAGCCCTTAGCGTTGTCGTCAAGCAAGGTTAAGAGGACTGTATTGCACAAAATACAATATCAATGATAAAATGTACTTTGAGCGATACAGATTGATCTAAGTCACCAAACACTGGGGGTTTTTTGGATCTCATTGATTTAGACATCTTTCGGCGCTACCACACGAACGTGGTCAACTCCATCATGGCCCCAGGTGACGCCATGCGGCGCCGCTACCTTGCAGATCAGATCGACTGGACCGAGTCCGCCATCATGCTGATCGGCCAAAGAGGTGTTGGTAAGTCCACTTTACTTGTTCAACATGCGGTCGAGCGATATGGCCTAGCAGGCAAGTTTCTCTACCTTTCAGGCGACTTTTTTCAGTTAGTCGACAGAGGCCTCTATCATGTTGCCGACCGATTTTTTGCCGAGACTGCCGGCGCGTGCCTGATCATTGATGAAGTGCACCGTTATCCGGCCTGGAAGCAGGAACTCAAAAACATTCTCGACGCCTTTAAATCGAAGCAAATACTGATTTCTGGCAGCTCGAGCCTACACCTTACGGAGGGCAGTGATACGACGGCCTCAGGCCGAGGTAGCACCAGTGACCTGCAGCGCCGCCGGGCCGTATATGAATTGCGCCCCCTTAGTTTTCGTGAGTACCTCGGCTTTAAATGGGCGCTGAGTCGAGGGGTCGTCAGCGTGCCTGAGCTAGTTGAGCAGGCTTCGACTCTGGCAACGAGCATTGTGCAATCTCTTGCAGAAAGAAACACTACAGTATTGCGGGAATTTGAAGACTATCTAACAAGAGGTTACTACCCATATTTCTTAGATGCTCCCACTAGCTACCTGAGTCGCCTAGAACAAACGATTGAAACGGTGATCAGCCAAGACATTGCGCTGGTGATGTCGCTCGATGCGACGAGTGTAGCAAAGCTCAAGCGTTTATTCGCTCATATCGCTTCGTCCAAACCAATGACACCCAATATCAATGCCCTTGCGCGTGAACTTGGCGCCACTCGGGATACCATCTACAAATACATCTTCTATCTCGAGCGCGCAGGGCTTATACGCACCCTATTCGCTGACAAAACCAAAGCCGGGCACATTCTCAACCGTCCCGACAAGATCTGTGTCAGCAACCCAAACATATTAAACATCGCGGTTGATGCTCGTATCGCCAGTGAATTCCGCGGAGCCGCTCGCGAGTCTTTTTTTGTCGGAAATTTTAGCCCTAAAGACATTGCCGTGGCCAAGGATGGCGACTTTCGTGTTGGCGATCACGTCTTTGAAATTGGTGGTCCAAATAAGACAGCTAAACAACTCCCGCAGGAGTCCCGGTCATTTGTCGTTAAAGATGGAGTCGAATGGCCGAGTGGCCGGACGTTACCGCTTTGGATGTTTGGTTTTCTCTACTGAGGACCCTAGTCCC
>Ga0315284_10008604_pt1 | contig 14580 bp, 29 predicted proteins | sample YL17G09_16_MG_FD_203696 | JGI IMG/M metagenome (GOLD analysis project Ga0315284, IMG submission 203696) | Sediment microbial communities from Yellowstone Lake, YNP, Wyoming, USA - YL17G09_16 | ecosystem: Environmental > Aquatic > Freshwater > Lake > Sediment | place: USA: Wyoming | collected... | reverse complement strand
CGTCGTAGAAATCCCCAAGACCAACTGAAGGAGAACACCATGACTCTCACCGAACGCGACCACATCACCGCCCTGGCCCACATCCCCTCGAACAACGTCATCGAGCTCACGACCAAACAAGACGTCGATGATCCCGATGTATGGACCGGCAACGTTCGCATCTGGCCGGACAGCCCGGTGTTCGATGAGTTCGACGCGCTCACAGGTTCAGGCCTCACGCTCAAGGAAGGTCCGTGATGGGTCCCACCTACCAGTACAAGGCCAAGCTCGTACGCGTCGTCGATGGCGACACCGTATGGCTTGATGTCGATCTCGGCTTTCGCACCATCATCTCCATCGACTTCCGCCTCTACGGCATCAACGCTCCTGAGACCAAGGGCCCCACCAAGGCTGCAGGTCTCGCTGCCACTCAGTTCTTGTCCAGCTTCCTGTCCGGCTCAGACAAGGACCTCGTCGTCGAGTCCGTGAAGACCGAGAAGTACGGCCGCTGGTTGGGCACCATCTGGGTCCACACGTTCGGCAAGAGTGACTGGGCTTCTGCCAACCAGGCCATGCTCGATAACAACCACGCCGTGGTGTACCTGCCATGACCAAGCACCTTGTCTGCTTCGAGCCCCAATCCTTCTCCGTGGGCAAACGCATCGAAGGCAACGAGGCTCCCACCCTCTGCGGTCAGGTCCTCGAGCTCCCGAGGCATCAGCCCTTCTTCCACGATGACCCCACCGCCTGCCAAACCTGTCTCAAAAGGGTGCCATTCACCCCAGGCATCAAGTACCCCATGTTCGACGCATGCCCATGACCTTTCCCAAAACCCGCCCCGACTTCCCACTCAGTTCAGGTGAGCCTCAAGCTGGGCTCTGTAAGAACTGCAAGCAGCCCATCAAGGACGAAGCAGCAGGCTTCTGTGACACCAAGGGCAGCCCTCTTGATTGGTGCTGGACTGAGTGGTGCCGTAAGCAGGATGAAAGGACTCAACTGAAGACGATGCTCCCCGGCCGACCTGACAAGGATGTGGCCCCTGAGCATCTAGCTGTCTCCGTCCGCAGCATCGTGGATGCAGAGGACGAAGCAATCCTCGCCACGATCCGCGCCACGGAGGCGCCCAAAAAGAAGGAGTGAGCGTGGGCTTTAGCTTTGAAGAGGCCGAGTTTATCGCGCGCCTCAAGCACAAGAACTACGACCCAGACGACAACATCGACGACCACTGGTACGAAGGCCAGGCCTACGAGTACGAGCTCTACGAAGAGTACGAGCCGGAGGCAAAGCTCGAAGCCATCGCCAAAGAGTGGGACGTAGTGGCAGATCGAGCCATGTTGGCTTGGAGAAAACGTGGCCTACGTGCGGCATAAGAGTGGTGGAAGGACAATCCATCATGGTCACAAAAAACAAGGTACCGAAGAGCCCTGACGTCCCGGAGGGAAAGTACGGATACCTCTTCAGTGCGGAGAACGTGGGCTGCACGCTGCGTGACTCCTCCAGAGATCCCGAAGTACTGGTGGCCCAAGGGCCATTCTTTCTGAGGAACCTGTACGAGGCGGCGCACAAGCATCTGAACATGCTCTACGACGAGAGGGAGAAGGAGCAGTTCAACCAGATGGCAGGACCCATCAAGGCCCGCCAGGTGTCGATCCTTTTGCACAGGATAGACATCGAGCGTGGCATCGACGGCATCTGCAAGGCCAAGCTCGAGGACGTACGTGAGCGCTACGCGTTCATGAAGTACGAGCTTCGCGACAAGATGAAGTAGCCATGTTCCCGCACTACCTCCTGGAGGACTACGAGGACGAGGACCTAGCACGTGACACGCTCGCCGACCTCGAGAGGGCGTTTGGCCCCTCCCGAAACCTCGAGGAACGGGAGCTTTCGGGATTGGTTGCTCCAGCCGCTGGCTGGCCAGACTTCATCCGCAAGCGTGACCTCGAGCCTGAGAGAACGCGACAGGCTCAAAAGCGTGCTGTCGAACAACAGAAGCGTGCCGAGGAGTATCGAAAGGCCCAGAATGCGTACGAGGTGGCGCAGGCGAAGAAGTACTTTGCCAGCAGGCCACAGCCCGTGGCCCCACAACCTCGACGAGACATGTCGGAAGCCGAGTTTTTGCACCGTGTCCGTTTTGCTGCTGAGCGCATTCGGGACATCCGTAAGCGTTGCGAAGAGCAGAACAAGGACGACGTTTGACCCAGAAGAGGCGCCCCCTAACAAGGGCGCTTCTTCTTTACCTCCAACCTAGTAACCTGAGGCACCCATGAGCCAGAAGACGATCACAGAGTTCTTCGAGACGGCCCTCAAAGACGTGGACTGGCGAACGTACGTGCGAGAGACCGCCGAAGACATCCGAAAGTACGGGGGCGCCATCACCTTGAGAGGACCTAAGCCCGTGACGGCCATGGTCTTGTACGATGAGGAGTTCGCCATGAAGCAATTCATCCGGCAGCTCAAACGGCGCGGAAAGCCCACGCGCAACCTGAACAACGACGACTACACCGCAGCCAAGCTCGCCACCCTCAGGGAGCCCAGCTACGTGCACGCACCCAAAGCCCACTACTTTCTCAAGGTGACCTGATGGATGACCCCGGCGAACGAATCAAATGGGAGGTCCACAACCAGTGGCCTGAGAACACCTGCGAATGCAAGTGCGGCGCAATCTACCGCTCCCACTCCAGGTACTCATCCACCCGTGGACTCATCTCCCGTAAGCCCTGCCCAGCCTGCGGCAAGGATGACGGGCTCAGGGCCTCAAGGAGCGATCCTGAGGAGATGACCATCACCAAGAAAGACATCCGATGAGCACCGAGGGAATCTTCTTCGTCAACGACTACGTCTGGTTCGACGACGCGGATCAAACACGCTCCCAAGTCCGTGGGCAGATCGGCATCATCAGGTCCATCACCCACGGCAAAACAGCCCGTGTAGAGTTCCAAGGTCTCGACCAAATCCTCGAGCTCCCAGTCACCGGCCTCCGACACCACACCCGCGTCCAGGCCATCGTCCCCATCGACTACATCACGATGACTCTGAAGATCGAGGCCTAGAATCATGGCGAACTACACCGACGAAGAGATCCAAACTGCCGTCGAGCAGCTGGTTCAGTCAACAATCTCGAGGCCTTACGACACTCTCGGAACAAGAAGAACGGATATATCGTTCTCTGAAATCCAGCAGGCAGCCGCTGGAGTGTTCCTCCTGTACCCGAAGGCGCCGTTCTACTGCCTGTTCCTTGGGGCGAAGAAGCTGCTGGAAAGCCTGACATCTGAGGCAGTTACGATCTCCGCCTTGCTGGAGTCGATTGGGTCGAGTGGGAGGTATGTAGTTCCCATTGAGGATGTGACTCCGCTTTTCAATGCGAAGGCGGCCTTGGATGCCCTGGGTCAGGCAGCCATCCAGCGGTCGACCAGCTTCAAAGACATCACTGCGGTGCCGGCTTACCAGCGGTTCGCCACCAACGTTGACCGGTTCTTGGAGACTGGGGGTCAGTCCATTCGGGAAGGGGGGAGCATCGTAGAGACTCCTCAGGCGGCGAAGCAGGGACTGCCGGGTCTGGTGGCCACCCTCAAGGCTCAGCATGAGGCCGTCATCACGGCTGTCGGGTATCTGGCCAAGGGAGTGGACGACTACACGGGGTTGAACCTTTCGGCTCTTGTGGCCCAGTCGGTCATCTCCAAGTCAGCGACGTTGGTTGGGGACCACGCCGACGAGCTCAACGCTCTTCTTCCCGAGGAGCGACTGACCAAGATTCGACAGGTTGTTCTGGACCTGTTGGCGGCGAAGAGTGTGGTGACCTCCTTCGGTAGCTTCGGGGGGGCTCCTGCCTCGTACACGGTCCAGGGGACAGGCACGCCTTACTCAGATGCGACCCACCTGGCTGAAGCTGCTGAGACACTGGCGACGTACGCTGGTCCGTACTTCATCGTGCCTGGTGCGAACACTCTGGACTTCTACCTTCAGGGGTCGGTGTCCATCTCCGCCTCGGTGATTCTGCCCTACTCGTTTGCGGCGCAGATCACCGGTCAATACAACGAGATCATCTACGCCTCTGGTGACGGTTGGATCATCGGCAATGGGACGAACCCATTGAGCCCGTCTGGGGCCACGATTCCCCTGAACAACTCTGTTCGGTTCGACATCAGCGGCGTTCTTCACACTGTTCCTCTCACGGTCAGCGCTGACGCTACTCGAGCCACGGCTCTGGGTACTGTTGACCTGACGACGCTGACCTATGGCGGAGGTGGAACACTCAACACCAAGACGTTCATCGTCCTGGTCAACACGGTCTCATACACCGTGACTTTCGTAGCCCCAGCCAACCCAGCGGCTGTTGTGACGGCCATCAACGCTATCGTTGGTCCCTCCTTCGCCTCGCTCTCAGGCAACTTCCTGAAGCTCACCATCCAGGACAACACTCTGGGCACTGCCTCCAACCTGAAGATCGGGGCAGGCACATCGAACGCCAACCTAGGCTTCACGCTCAATGCCATCACCTACGGCACGGACCCGGTGCCTCGGACAGCGGCGCAGATCTGCACAGACATCAACGCTGTCATGAACGCCTTCGGCTGGGAGTGTGTCCCCATCCTGTCGCCCCGTAAGTTCTTCGGCCAGGTCGACATCGCTATCGTCGCTGGGCCTCAGGCCACGTTCACTCTCCTGGGTGGCTTCGGCAACTTCGGAGCTCTGGGCATCACCGTGGACATGATCATCAACACGCCCGGGGGAACTCAACCTGGCTTGTGGAACATCGACGTTGTAACGCCCACCGTACTGACGGCTACCAGGATTGACTTGGCCTCGGCACTCAATGAGCTCTCAGCCACCATCGAGGTCGGGCCGGCTCAGCGGCGTATCCGCTTCCAGTCTCTGGTGCCTCTGACGACCCTCACCAACTACGACTACATCAGCACCGTCGATGATGGCGGGGTGAACCGCAATGGAGCCAACACCATCGGCTTCATCCCGACGGCGGTGTACAGCTCGAGGCCCTCCACGGCCAAGGACATCGCCCTGGCTATCAACAACGCCACCAGCCTGGTCAAGGGCTCCGCCAGGCACGTTCCCGTCCTGGTTGGGGCCTCGGCCCGTGGAAGCGTCTCGGAGCCCTTCAAGCTCGTCCTGTCCAAGCTACAGACCAACCAGAACACCACCTGGACGGGGCCGCTGGTCACCTTCCCCCTGCCCTCCACCACGGGCCTGGTGGTGGGTGACCTGGTGGTCGAGCGCTCAGGAAACAACATTGGGACGACTTACGCGATAACGGTTGTGGGGGTGAGCTCTATCACCGCCACCTTCGTCTCTGGCGTGGGCAGCACCCAGTCTTTCGTGGAGCTCGAGATTGGCGCCAGCGCTGTTCTCTCGAAGTACCACATGTTCCGTGTCCTCACGGGGCCCAACCAAGGGGACTACTACGTCAGCGGCGGGGTGGGGCTGGACTACTCGCTGGTCAATGCTCTGTCTCTCCCCACCGACCCACTGACTGGAAAGGAAGCTGTCTTCACGGTCGACTACGGCCCCGAGGCCTTGGTGTCTGCGAGCGTTGACCGGACCACGCTCTCGAAGATCAAGGTGCGCGGCAACGCCATCAGTCAGTTCCACAGCGTCGTGAGTGCAGGCTACATAGGCCAGGCTGGTAGAACGCGTTACTTCCGCCTGCCCAAGAAGGTGAACGCTCTCTCGGTGGACGACCTGCTGCTGCTCTACGCCACCCAGTACAACATTCCCAGTGCCACGATCGTCATCACGGCCATCGCCGACAACCTCCTGACTCTCAGCCAGACCATTGAGTCAGACGTCTCTTGGCTGATGACGCCGACGGCCACGGTGCCTTTCGCCAAGCTCCGCTCAGGCCACACCTTCGACTACGACGCCTTCAAGGTCTCTCTCGAGAGCTGGCTGGCTGGGACACCACAACAAGAGGCCTTCTTCACCGACCTCAACCGCTTCATCAACCCCCTCATCTCCAACGTCAACCCAACCTCGGTGGCCATCAACGACGCCAGCAACAAGGTGAAGGCTTTGGCCAAGGAGCTCACTCTCGCCTTCGCTGCTGCCTACGGTGGGTCAATCCCACTCGAGGACACTCTCGACAACCTCGTGGTTGGTCACCAGCCTACGGTCGATGCCCTCATCCGCTCCTTCAGGGAGAAAGGCTGCGACCGTGCCGTTGACCTTCTTCTCGGTGGGCAGTTCCAGGTCTTCTTCGCTCTCGACCACGACGACTCGAGCTACGCAGGCAACATGCAGAAGGCCATGAGGGAGGTGATTCGCAACGACCTGCCCATGGGCAAGATTGACAGGAAGGATGCAAGGAGAAGTCGCCTCCTTTCTACAACCGAAGACATCGACCCTGAGTACAACCTTGATGACGCCGAGCAAGCGGTCGCTGACCCAGCTGGCGTAGGAGATTTCTGATGACCGGTATCCGGCAAACAATGGCTGTCATGAAGCAGAACATGGACAAGGCCACTGAGCTCCACATCGAGCTGGCCTACGCTGTCCATGAGCGAGTGACGGACTGCTGGAGCGATGAGCAGGCACAGACTCTAGACGCACGGATTCTTCAACTGAGCCAGAGCGTCAAGGAGAAGCTGGCGATGGCTGCTTCTATGTGTGACAGCTTCAAATGAGCCACCCCATCAAGCTCGTGAGGCTCTACTCGAACGAAAACAAGACAGGAACCTTCATCCTCCGTGCAGAGCCTCTGCCGGCCAGTGTTCAGGCTCGCATGACGGACAAGGAGCACATGGCCAGGCAGGATGCCGAACGTGCTGCAATCCACGCTGAATGGAAGAAGATCAATGCTGACCACGGGTAAAGGCACGCACTACTGCCAGTACTGCGGCTACGACATGAAGGCCAAGGAAGAGCGGCTCTGTCCTTCATGCGACGGGGATTACTGCGTGTCGAAGAAGTACGCGCCGCTCAGCGCTTTGAAGAAGGATCACCCGAGGGTGGTTGCTGCGAAGGGAAAGAAGAAGCGTCATCTACTGCACGTTCGCGTCGAGCAGGCACCGCCCACACCCACACTAGGTGAGCTGCAGAAGGTGCTGGATAGGCAGGCCAAGGCCATCACCAAGATCGAAGAGACAGTAGCTCTCCTCGTTCGCAGCCTCTGTCGTGAGGGGCGCATGAGCGCCAACTGGTACCGCGCAAAGGCCGCAGCCAAGGAGAAGGCATGAGGGGCCCCATGCCTCAGGCCCAGAAAGATCACCTCAGCGCGCTAGGTAAGGCGCGGGCGAAGAGACAGCGAGAGAAGGGCTTAGCGGCTATTACACGCAACCGCTTGGAGCAGAAGGAAATGAGCAAAGGCAAGACGCAGCAAGTGCTCGAGCATCTACGCAAGGCAGCCCAACTTCTAGCTGAGCTCGAGGAGAACATACCGGCCAAGCACTTCTCAAACGCCATCGAGAGCCTGGCGGCCGTAGGTCAGTATGGCCCGCAAGGAAACATGGTCTGCAGCATGCTCTACGCCGCTCGAGAGTCTGTGGAGATGCAGCCTGCTCTCAAACGCTACACACGGGATGAAGTTCTCGAGGCAGCTCGGGACATCACGGGCAAAGACATCCGTGACCTAGACCGCGGCCCCTACGAGATCTCCGAAGGAGGCAAAGAGAAGCTCGCCCATGTCATGCGCCAGGACATCAGGGACCGCATAGAGGTTGAGCGCGAAGCGCGCTTCAAGACTCCTATCGAACAGGTCTCAGCGCCCTCTGAGCAAGTACCAGCCGATCCACAGACCGACGGCTAGAACAATAGAGAGCATCATCCAGGTGGTGATGTCGGGCCTCATGCTTCCAAGCATGGGGCCCACTCTAGCCGGGTTCCTTTACTTAGCCCCCCTTTGGTAGACTGCGCCTATGCGCTCAATCAGTGTGGCGGCCCTGCGGAGTTTCGCCAAAGAGGCCAAGGTGATCCTCGCTCCCGGGCAGCCCATGCTGTTTGGCTCGAACAAGCCCGCAGCGCTTCCGAGAAGGCCTGGTGCTCCGGCGCCGACAAGCGGCCCGCCCAAGCCTGCCCTAGGACCTGCTCAGGGCTATGGTCCGGGCACTAGTATCGGCGCACAGGTTGCTCCGCAGCCGATCGCTCCCGTTAGCGGTCCCTTGAACTTCTCCGGCTCAGGGACTGGCCCCAGCACAACAGCCCCCACGCCCAACGGCTCCTTGTTTGGGGGCCCGCCTCCTATGCCTCGGCGAGGGACTCCTCCCATGGCTTTCAAGGGAGCTTCGGCCTTCGAGGAGCTCATGAAGATGGCCTTCAACGACGAGCTCTCCAAGATCGCTGGCGTGAACGCCCCGCTGTCCCTTAGGCAGGTGCCCGGGGCCCTGAAGAAGCTTGATGGGAACGTGACCAAAGAGCTATGGAAGCCCGGTGGTGGCAATATCGCCCGCGTCGAGCAGAACCAGCTGTCGATAGGAGCAACGAAGCACCCACTCTATCCGAAGGGAACGGGGTGGGGGGTAGGTAAAGGCAAGCTTGACCACTACAATGAAACCGGCTCGCCGATTGTAGAGCACGCAGCGAACCAGCTTCACGAGGAGTCAAAGTTCTTCAACCCTCAGGCCAGAGCAACCTCTCGAGTCGGCAGCCCTCCTCCTCCGGCGAGCCCTCCCCTTCAGGTTGTAAAAGACCCTTTCCCGGCTAGGTGAGTCATGCCTGCTTGGATGCACGCCCGCGCTGAGCACATCTTGGCGAAGAACCCTTCAATGCCCAAGTCGGAAGCCTTCGCTATTGCTACGCAGCAGTCGCACGCACTAGGCAAGACTCCGAAGAGCTACGGCACCCCTACTGGGAAGCATGTGGCCAAGGAGAAGTACAATACTCCTGGTGATGACAAGCAGACGGCCAACCCTGGAAAGTTGAAGAGCTCCGTGATGTTGAAGACCTCGGCCGACCTCACTGTTGCTCAAAAGGCAGCTCTCCCTCGCAAGGACTTTGCTGTCTCGGCCTCCAAGTCGAACACGGGTGAGCGGGCCTATCCCATTCCCGATCGACGTCATGCAGCCAGTGCCCTCGGCTTCGCCAAGATGCACGGCGACTTAGTGGACTATGCTCGAGTGCGAGCCAAGGTCATGGCCAAGTATCCCGACATGCTGAAGGACAAGGAGGCTGAGTGGAAAGACAAGATTCACGGCGGCCTCTCTGACAAGAAGACTCCTGCTGACTTCAACTCGAGCTCTCTGCGTGAGGGCGAGAAGGTCGAGAAGGAGCACACTTCCGACAAGCATCTCCAGAAGGAGATCTCCATGGACCATCTGACGGAAGATCCCGAGTACTACAAGAAGCTCAAGAAGATGGAGGCTGGGGACAAGACGGCAACACTCTTGGCCTTCTATGACGAGCTCCAGAAGATCGCCGAAGCAGCGCCCGAGACACTGCGTTCTCCGGATACTCAACGCACCCCCAAGCCAGACATGTCTGAGCACCCAGCGACCTCCATCCGAGGAGGATCACAGATGTTTCCTACGACGAGCGGTGGCGGCGGCGACATCAAGATGAAGTCGTTGCTGCATGGGTCTGCTCCCAGCGGCCTGAACGTTGGGCAGTTCCAGCCGAAGTCCTTCACTGCTCTCGGTCTTCGTAAGAAGGCCTCTGAGGAGAAGGACTCTGGCTTCGTGGACTCGCTCAGGGACGCAGCGTCCAGCGTAGGCTCCGCTTTGTCACAACCCATCGCCGGTACGCCAAGAATCTTCGGCCACGGCGAAGTGCAGACCATCAAGGCCAACGCCAAGCCTACAGGCGGCGGTGCCAGTGCGGGATTCAAGGCTTTCCAGGCAAGGAACGCTAGCCGTCCAATGGGGGCTCTTGCGCGCTGATGAACCCGAGTCTCCCAGCTTTCCTCGATGAGCTCGAGAAGATCGGGGGATCTGCGCTCCGTCGCAATCTAGTGCACAGCATCGAGAACGAGGGCCTCTCCCACGTGTTCTCTTTGGGAGGCAAGCCTGTCGGTAAGATGCTCCTACGAGCTCCTGGCGAACTTCAGTCCGTGAAGATTGCGCCAGAGTTTCGCGGCATGGGTTTGGGCAAGAAGATCTATGGGGAAGTCCTCCGTAGACAGCCGCCTCCGAGTGGGCTCTCGGCAGAGGTGCTGAAGACTCTGCCCCACGAAACGCAGCAAGCTATGGGCGGCCTTCGTCCGACGTTGACGAGCGACAAGAGCCTAAGCCCAGACGCCATACGTGTTTGGGATGGGATGGCGAAGAGGAAGGGCTACAACGTCGCGACCAACGAAGGTTGGCAGCGGGGGAGTATTCCGGGGACGGGGGAGCCCGTGTACCGACACCCTGGCGGCCCAACCACAGGCGCGCTAAGCGCAAGCCTTCCTCCCGAGGCAGCTAAGGTAGCCGAGGTCTCGCCCTATCAGCAGGAAACTCAACACACCTGCAGTGCTGCCTCTCTGAAGGCGGTGCTCTCTCATTGGGGTGTGGAGAAGACCGAGGGCGAGCTCTCGAAGCTGATTGGGGTGCACTCGAAGGGCGCCGAGGTGGACGAGATCACTGCGGCGGCCAAGAAGCTGGGCTTCAAGGCGTACGACAAGGAGCTCTCGTGGAAAGAGGTTGATGCCCTCCTCGAGAAGGACATCCCCATCATCTGCGATATCCGTAGCTTCACGAAGAACCACGGGCATTATGTGGTGTTGGCGAAGGCCGACAAGACCCATGTAGACATCATGGACCCCAACACCAAGGGCAACTGGCGCCGGCTCACTCGTGCCGCCTTTGATGCCCGGTGGTGGGACTGGACCATGGCCCCTCCCCACAAGAAGATGATTCGCTGGGGCCTGGTTATCACGCCCAAGTAGCTCCGTCCTATTCCTCCCCGTTCACGGGATAAGAACCGTGAGGCACTACATCGCCTCGTGGAGGAATACATGGAAGAGCGTTTTGCCCGGCAGTACATCCTGCTGCATCCGGATGACTGCGAGCCCCCTCACGGGCTAGACCTTGAGCCTGGCGGTCGGGATGCGCTCAAGGTAGAGGTGCTCGAGGCGGCCTTCCGCTACACGGGCTTCGACCCCGATGAGCCTGCTCTGGTGGGCTACCCACTGGCGGGGAAGGTGCAGCTCCTCACGGGGACACACCGACATACGGCGGCTAAGCGTGCGGGCATCTACTTGCCCGTGCGCCTGGTGCTGCGAAGCCTGGTGGAGGCCCACTGGGGCACGAACTACTGGGACCGGCTCTGCAAGGACGTTCCGGTGAAGGAGCTCGAGATGGCGATGGTGCTCCCAGGCGATGAGCCGCCGGGGATTGATGAACGAGTTGACATAGCAAAGGACATGACATGAGAGACGACACACTTCAGCGTGTACAGGCGTGGCTCAAAGAGCATGCTGACTGCGCAGGCCATGAGTTCGACCTGTGCGCTTTGGTCGACAGCGCCATCATCGACGCTATGCCGAAGCCCGATGCGTGGAAGGGTCAGGACGACAAGCTTGCTCCTAAGGCGTCGCCGGCCCTTCGTGGATGGATCACCAAGCGCGCCGAGGTCGTGCCGCACACGACTCACATCACCAGCACCGAAGGAGAAGCCGTGAAGCTCTGCGATTTCCACGAGGACCAGGTGAGCCAGTGCGGCGCGTGCGAACCTTCCACGCCTAGCTCGGGCAAAGAAACCGTCGTGTGGGCTGACGAGGCGTCGCCCTTTACTGGGGCTCAGGTGAAGGACCTTCTTGAAGAGAACGAGCGCCTGCGGCTGAAGACGGTCTTCGTCATGGCTTACAACCACAAACACGGGGAGGACATAAGCGTGTACTCCACAGCGGAACTCGCTGTCCAATCAGCCTGCGACATCATCGAGCAGTACATCGAGGACGTCCAGGACGAGGCGGCAAAGGCCGCCATCAAGCTGGCTCTCGTCGAGTGTGCTTGGGACAAGGTTCTCGAGCTCTGGAGCACGTACCAGAATCAAGGCGTGTGGCAGGCAGAGGACATCACGATCTACAAGAAGGAGGTTTGCGGTGGCGAATAATTTCATACAGTTCAGCGAAGAGCTCACAGGTCTGACGGAGGAGGAGGCCAACTGGCTCGAGCTCATGTCGAACCTGGCAAGTGACCGAGACGTGGACTTCAAGGAGAACGACGACCGCCAGCACTTCTCCGACGAAGGCGATCCCCTCACCGAAGAGGCCAGGCTTGCCTGCATGCTGTTTTCGGACGAACCCATCATCAGCGCCGAGGCGAAGAAGGACGAAGAAGACAAGACCTGGACGGTCTGGTTCTACAGTGACGAGAGCAACGACCCCAACGCTGTCGCCGAGCTCGTTCGGGCCTTCTTCCAGAAGTTCCGGCCCGATGGGGACGACGTCTTCACCCTGACGTGGTGTGACTACTGCGACAAGCTTCGCATCGGCGAGTTCGGTGGGGGCTGCTTCGCCGTCAACAAGAAGGACATCCTCATCGAGAACGTGAACGAGACCCTCGAGATCTTGAAGGAGAAGCTGAACGCATGAGAGTCATCATGGTGACAGACACGGAGCTAACCGCTCTGGTGGAGCGCTTGGAGCTCGAGGCGTGCAAGGCTGCAGCAAGGAACACCAACTCCTTGTGGAATACGACACCAGAGGCGATGGCAGAGGCTCACCGGAAGTTCCACTACGAGGTGGTCCGGTGGGTCCAGGAAGTGGGCGGAGTGTACCCGAAGAAAGGATGAAGCCATGGCCGACGACAAGACCGAGGAACCGATTCAAGTCTTCCTGTGCGGCCCTCCAAAGTGCGAACACCAGTGGGATGGGCCAGGGATTGAGTGGGAGACAGGTAGCTCGGCTACCTGCTCCAAGTGCGGGGTTGATGCGATGACCGTCTCGCTTTGGGAGGGGCCGTGAACCAAACGACCAAACCGCGCCAACAGTGCGCTAAGTGCCCGTGGAAGAAGAGCACTGACCCCCACGACATCCCTGGCGGCTACTGCGAGAAGAAGCACGCAAACCTGAAGGACACCATTGCCGACCCCGGCATGGTGCGCTTCGACAGTGTCCGCATGATGGCTTGCCACGAGTTCCCCGTAGGCAAGGAGCAGCCCTGCGTGGGCTGGCTGTATCACCAGCTGGGGGTGGGGAACAACCTCGGGTTGCGCATGATGGCAATCAGCGGTCGACTTCCCAAGTTCGAGATCATGGGGGAGCAGCACGACACATTCGAGGACACGCTGCCCAAACCGAAGAAAAGAAGGAGGAAGGCATGATCGACCTCAGGGTCTCGAGGCTCACGTGCCAGATCTGCAAGAAGACGAAGAAGGATACCTGCACCAGGCTGGTGGAGAACCCTGACTACTCTGGCCCGTGTGGAGATAGCTTTTGCTACCACTCGTGCAGCATCGATGCGTGCGTGACGCGGGAGTTCACGATGATGTCCTGCGCAGCATGCGCCAACAAGTTCGAGAAGCAGGTTGCTAAGAAAGCAACCAGGAAGAAGAAGTCATGAGTAAGGAGTATCTGGGTGATGGGGCGTACGCAGAGTTCGATGGGTGGAACATCATCCTCACGACATCGAACGGCATCGAGGACACCAACCGCATCGTCATGGAGCCTGATGTCTCTGCAGTGTTCATACGCTGGCTCGACCGACTGAAGGCGGAGTGCAAGAAGAAGAACCAGGAGGCAGCGGGATGAAGTTCCTATCGAAGAACTACGTATCGAACGAGAGCGACGCCGGCGGTTATGCGCTCATCACCCTCGACGACACCACGGTGAAGACCATCCTGGAGCGCAAGGAGCTGCACCAGATGGTGAAGTCCAAGGACAACTCGCTCATGACCCTCGAGTTCTGGGGGGGTGAAGCGGAGTTCTTCGACTGCTACGTGGGGCAGCTTCTCGAGGAGACGCTGACAGCGAAGGAGTGGGAGGGGCTGGAAGACTGCAGCCTCATCCGCGTATCGGACAGCTTCGAGCTCCCCGACGACAAGAGGACTCGTACGGACTGTGACCGCATGGTTGTCCGGGAGGATGGCATCACGTGGTCGGCGTCCTGCCACTACGGCAGCGGTACGTTCGAGACACGTGAGCTCTCGTTCGATGAAATGATCACGTCGGTGTTCATCGAGCGTGTCGCACCAGCCATGAGGAGGAAGACATGAGAGGCTACGCAGAAGAGGCTCCCGAGGTGCGGGCTCTGAGCGTGCTTCGCAGAGCAGCTCAACGTTACGCAGGTGAGTACTTGATGGGCCGATTCGACGGGTTCGGAGACCACGAGAAGGCTCTCATACTCGCGGCGCTGGCCTACGCCGAGGCCGTCAACCCGCCACCCAAGAAGCGGGTGAGGAAGAAGGTAGCCAAGTGAGCCGTGAGAACGACGAAGAGGACGAGGCCTGCTCGGTCTGTATGAAGACCGACTGCCCAGGGGCTCCACGTTTCAAGGGCATCTGCCCTGACGAGACCCGGACCACGATCAGCACCAAGGTTGACCCTGCCGTGGTGAAGGAGATCGTGGGGAGGCTGCTTCGACGCCTCAAGGCCAAGGACCTGCTGTTGGTGGCCTTCCGGGTCCAGCAGTCTCCACCGGAGAGGGTCTTCAATGAGCTCGTTGCCACCAACGGTGTCGAGCTCGAAGCTGAACATCTACTGAAGGTGCTGAAATGATCTACTGGGTCAACGAACCG
>Ga0315284_10008602_pt1 | contig 14580 bp, 13 predicted proteins | sample YL17G09_16_MG_FD_203696 | JGI IMG/M metagenome (GOLD analysis project Ga0315284, IMG submission 203696) | Sediment microbial communities from Yellowstone Lake, YNP, Wyoming, USA - YL17G09_16 | ecosystem: Environmental > Aquatic > Freshwater > Lake > Sediment | place: USA: Wyoming | collected... | reverse complement strand
GTGTGGCGCCGTATATATATCTTCGTCGTCCGGGCCGCGGTGCATAATGGTTTTGCACATCGCTCTGACGGTTTCAGGCGAAGGGATACTATCTTTAAAGATCAGTTTTCCGCAGATTCCGCACATAGAGTTTCTCTAAAGATCAAATATGCACTCCGGCGGTACTCCTGGAAGGCCGTAAAAACCTTAACAATCCAGGCAAAGTTTTAATCAGCAGAAACGCCGGGACAATCTCATATACCATAAAGGTCATAAGATAAAAAGTTGATGCGCGGAACGTATAATAAATTCTTATACAGAGCCAGACGTAAAACAACACAACGAAAAAGCTGGAGGAATTCCGCAGATACCACCGGTGTATCTGTGCTAATATGAATCCCAATATTGCTCCCCGGAGGGCAAGTTCCAGCCAATCCAATCCCGCTATGGCTTGCGATATAACCCCGAACATAAAGCCAACACCTGTGTTCTGCTGGCCAAGCAATCCCAAATACCATTGCGATGGATCGATCTTTTCGACAGGGCAAATCTGTTGCGGCACCAGCATTAGAAAATCGCTCACGTATAGCTGCCATGGGACTTGCAGAGAACCTTTCTGCTTCCTCTGGTATAAGTCATAAGATGTACCCAATAGTGCCTGAAACTCATTTGTATGGCTCTGGACACTGGTGTCGGGGTAAATGTCCTGGAGATTAGCAGTCCGCATACTATTACCTCGGGCTATTCCATATGCAAAAAAACCTGTAAGCAGCAAAAGACCGGCTATAAGAACAAATCTGAGTGTCAAGGGTTTCACGAGCCTGTGGTAGAGAAGCCCGGCAGCCATTAGAAGCATAACGACTTCTGTGCGTGAACCCAACCTGTGAATACAGAAGGCAACTTCTGCAGCCAACCACAAGTACAAAATTATTCGCCATTTCTTCCTGTGACAATGTTGGATTACGAACATCATTAGTGCCAACTTGAAAATGAACCACATTCCTGCAAAGTAATGTGATATCTGCCTAATAAGCAATGGCAGTTGAATTTGCTCACCTGTGGCGTATATCGCGTACATTTCCTTGTATGACCGGCCGACAAGATAAGAACTTGTCAAAAAGTTCAGAAAAATCAGGTAACCGGTGAACAGAAAGAACAGAAGAACTAGCGCCAAGAACATTGAGCGTCTCGGGATTTTTGCCTGGTTTTGCTTTGCCGGGTGCTTGCCACGGGTGGTTGCGTACATAGCAACGAAGGAGAAAATATAAATCACATGACGCCAGTGAAAAAAGCCCAATTCAGATGGCGTGGGCTGATAGAAATATAAGCGAGCATCACTTACTTCTGTAAACCTGAAACCTCCAGAAATATAGTTGAGTAAGGGGATGTTGGTATAAGCAAGCACGGCTAACGCATATATTACGCCCACATCAAATAAAGGCATCGCTCGATCACGATTCCATAAGGTTATCCAAAACCATAGCACGATAGTTGTAACTATTACGACAGGAAGCACTACATTACGCTGCTCAGGTGTTGCTGCCAGAAGCCAGGACATGGCTATTAAGGTTGTGGGCAACAGGACAGCTAATGTTCTGCGTTTGACCCTGATTTCTCTCGGTATCATGGCTTCTGCAGTGTTTATCCAAGGTATATTGCACTGACTCCACGATTTCAATATTAGTCCGTATCTTTGCATTTTCCTGCAGGTATATAGGTCGTTATTGTTCTTAGTAATTTCAATTTACCTATAACATGTCTCCATCAAGGTCGCTCTTTCCATTCTATTATCTTCTCTTCATCCCCCGTTCTATTAGCTCACCTGCCTGGCGCATTCTATAGCGAAACCTGTGGTCTTTTATTACTCGCCGGTAGCCATTCAAGGCGACACGTTTTCGCTCTTCGTTATGCTCAAGGTAATAATGCAACTTATCTATAAGATCGTCTTGATCCTTATAACCGATAATCTCTTCGCCTGCTTTGAAGAACTCATCCAGGTACGGGCCGCCGTCAGATATCTGCATAACACCATTTGCAGGCAGATCAAAGAGACGATAGCCGCCGACTGTGTAATCGCCCCGGTTATGCACATTGAATCCAATCTTAGCTCTTTGGTACAGAGGCACGTATTGCTCAAATGCTGACGGCCTGACCCAACCGGGAAATCCGTAGCGTGCGTTGAAATATAAGTTCTTCTTAATGCTGCATAGTCCATATACTCGGCAGCGGTGCCCAAATGCTTTTTTGACCTTTGCAATCAAAGGCATTTTGCCTAAGTGCATAGCACCGATGAAGATAATGTCGATATCGCGATTCTTTGACAGAATAGTTTCTTCGGTTTTTGTCTGATCGAACATAGTATCAAACAGTGCAAACGGCCAAAAATCGATGTTCGTGGCCCTGCAGTACCGCAACTTTTCCGCCATCTCCATATCTCTGCTATAAGCCGGGCTATGGTAAAGAACATGGTCGTAAGCGTGTAAGTAAGCAAAATCACGGTCGTATGCGGTCATTGGACCATCGGCAATTCGCAGCACTTTATAGATGTTCAGCTTGCGCAAAAATTCCGGATGATATGGCGGGCATGTATCGACCAACAGCACGTCGGCACCTGTCTCCTGGATTTTTTGCGCAATGTCCTTATACATCCGTTTCAAGCCAGGATGCTCCTGATAGTAGTGGTTGTCAAGCAGTTGCGCGCGAATGTAGAGGTTTGGATCGAGATAAGGATCGTGATTGAATGGGATGAATTCATATTCAGGCGTGGAAGCTGCCGCAATCTCCCGTGTCCAGTAATCCGCTTCGAATCCTTTCTTGTTAAAAGAATAGATGATTTTCATGCGATTGGCCCTTTTTTAACTTCGAGCACAAGCATTGGTGCAAGTGCTTTTATGGTTAGCGGCTGCAGCAATCCTGTGGCATTTAGGCCAAGAGAAACCAATTTGGCTGCAAATTTCGGTAATCTTTTATCGAAGCTGACGAGCCAGGGCGACATGGAGCCGAAAGGATAAGCGCGCACGGTTTCAACATCCGGCGAATCTACCAGTTCCGTCAAAGCGCAAGCATTCATGATTTCCAGATTATGCAATGCCAGGTTTGGTGCATCACACCAGCGTTGCAGCGAACCATATATCCCGACGTAATTCGGAACCGCCATCAACGCCACACCGCCCGGCCTGACCAGGTCAAGATGCCTTTGTACCACGGGGCGGGGATCGTCGAAATGTTCGATAATCCCAAAACTCGTAACGACATCAAAAGAGGCCGGCGGGAGGTGATGTTTAAAAAAGTCATCATGGTGCAGATTGGCCTTTAGCCCCAATGCATCGAACAGCGCACGGCATTTGGCTATTCCAGGCTCGGAATAGTCGAGACCGGTGACTTCCGCTTTCAATACGCCGGCGACCCAAGCCAGCATTTTCCCGGGTGCACACCCAATTTCAATGTAACGGCTGCCTGGCTTGACATGCCTTTTAAGCAGGCGCGTAAAATTCAGGACACTAACATTAAGTCTGGAAGGAAGCTTGGCCCTGATCGGCAATTTCCAGGCCTCATCCCAATGGACCTGTTCAGTTTTACGCCCTTCGCTATTTGGCATTGTAATTCGACTTTAAAATGAAATTGTAGCTGGGCAACCAGTCCTTATTCCTATAATTGGACAATACCTTGAAATACTTCGAAAGTCGCCGGGTCATATCCTTCACCCGATAGCCTTTCATTCCTATTTCCCAATAATGCTGCCCCGAACAATAACGCGGCGTAATACCGTCGGGTCTATGAAAATAGTTAAACAAATCAAATATACAGGACAGATCGATACCCTTTAAATCCATCTTCAGGCGCCACTGAAAATGCCGTCCTGCAACCGGCAGATATATCAGACTGTATCTGCTTACTCTTGCCAACTCCTCCAGACAACGATCCAGATAGGGGACGGCGAGGTGCTCCAATACATGGGATGCAATTACGACATCGAAACTGCCACCGTCAAACATCGAGAGGTCGTGGACGCTGCCGATCACATCAGGGTTGAACGTCTCATCGATATCAAAGGTCGCAACCTCATACTTCCGCCATTTCAAGACCTGTGTGTCGAGTCCCTGGCCTGGCCCGATGATCAGAATCTTTTTTACATCTCCACATAACTGAAGGTCACGGTATTGATAGTAAGTATTGACGAAATTAGAAAGATTTAGCTCACCTGCCCATTTCTCCCGGTCGACCGGCATTACTGCCGGAGTTGGAACGTCTTTATTCGTGGACTTTTTCGTTTTCATTGATTTCGAGATTCTTTTGATCATAAAAAGGCTATCGTATTGTTGCACACGAATCCAGCATCTTATGTTCCTTGCTATACAGCATAGCAACAAGAGAAAAATGAAGGATTAATCCCAGGATAATCGAACCCAGAAAAGCAGCCGCCAGACCAGCACCGCCATAAGACTGGACAAGGAAGTACGCTGTCACGGCCAAAAATGTATCCCTCGGAACAGTTATACTGAAAAATGAAAGCCATATCTTTGCCTGGGACTGCACATACTGATACAGGACAATGCTTAGACTCTCCAATATGCTGGCGACGAGGAGAAGCCATAGGAGAAAATATCCAGCTCCGAAATCCTTTCCGAAAAGCTGGAGAATCACCCGCCCGAAAGTCCCGATGAAAAGGGCGCCGCCCAGTGAAACGAGAAAGATGTACAGTACGTTGGATCTGAACACACGGTTATAGTGATTGACATTCCCTTTGGCTTTCTCGTAATTCAGAACGGAGAGCCCGACACTGTTCATCACGTTTGGCAGGAACAGCACGAGGATACGAAGATTGTTGGCCGCACTGTAAATCGCCATTTCACCATAACCGTCCGGCTGACGAACGAGGAAAGAGTTGGCGAGCCAGATCATCGGCATGGAGTAGTATCCTGCAATCGCAGCAGGCAACGCAAATTTTAAGACTATAGCTTTTTCCTGACTCAGACTGCCCCGGTATTGGGGTTTAATGCCCTGCGCCAGGCTTTCGAGCCGAAGCCACCTGTTATGAATGGCGCAGCGGACAAAGGCGCTTATACTAAGTCCGATGAGGGTGCCATTCAATCCTCCCCACCACGCACCGAGGGAAATGGCGGCCACGGCTACGATCCCGCTTATTATGCCTGCCTTTGCAAGACTGCCGTACGCCTCCAGACCGGAAAGCGCCCCTGTCTGATATCCGTTTATCGCAGAGAAAAAGAGAAATCCCGAACCTATCATGAAGGCGAATTCGAGGTGCGGGGCTTTCAACATTGTACTGGCCAGCCATGGTGCCATAGCGGTCAGCAGAAGCGCCCCTACGCCTGCCATTACGATGGAGATAATAGCACACAATCCCATGATTCGTCCTGCTCTTTCCGGATCACTGGAGCGGTACTCTGCGATATATTTTGCAGCAGTGTACCCGGTAGCGAATTGCGATAGAATACTCATTGTCAGCAGTGTAGTCTGCACCATCGCGTATTCGCCGAAACCTTGTTTCATTAGAATTCGGGCGACAATAATGTTGGCGATCAGGGTACTGCCTTGATTGAACACCACGGCAATCAAATTCAATGTCGTACCTTTAATCAGTCTATCTCGGAGTCTAATCATTTACTCTGCCCGGCATATAACTTCAGAACAGTAACGCCATAATATTGACATTTGTTTATGAGTCTTTGCTAATCATTTATTTTTAATGCAAGGTCAACTATGTGAATCTTTGTATATTGTTTTTTGGGGAATATATTCTGGACGGCTGCGTTTTAATCACTGATTACATAGATTTGATCACTACTGTCCGGTTAACAGATCAAAGTTTTCTCGTAAATTCTTTAAAAACAATGTATTATAAGAAAAATCTAATCAAATCGATTTGAAACACCTTATGAATACAACCGTTTTTTTCGTCTAAAAACAATGATTTATCTTAGAATTAGAGCCAATTGTTTGAACTTCACTTTTCTTAAAATCCTTATTTTTAGCGATTTTTCCCATATTTTTACAAAAGCAAAATGACGCTATTCTTAAGTTCTTTTAAAAGCTTAACTTATAACCGGACAGTAGTGAGATTTGATGGATTTTAACCTATCGTAGAATAAAGGGTAGATGATGGGTAAAAATCCCTCTTCTTAGACTCCGTCCCCGTGGGGTGCGGTCGAATATTTTTGCAGGAAGAATACGAAGCAAAAATGGCTGCAACCCTCAAATACCCCATTTCCTTAACGGGCCGACAAGAACAATCGGTCGGCTCGTTTATATGTCAAAAAAAACCTCTCAAGAGGCCGGAGCTTGCTTTTGTTGCACGGCCTCTAATAAGAAAGCTATAAACGATGTTATCATTAATAAGACCGCAAACGAAACCGTGCTTTTCTTGGCGGCACCTTTTGGAACCAGATATACGCTGGGCTTTTCTATAACCGGAGTATTTATCGATATCATATTTTCTATTCTTTTAGTGTAAGCATTCAGATAATCTGCCAATTCTTTTTCTGTGTAATCGCCCATCATATTAGCCAGGAATGAGTGAAATTCCTGAACGGTGTAATACGAAGATATTTTGTTCTTTATCTCGTCAAATGACTTTTCGGTAAGGCTTATCAGGTTATTGTAATAATTGTACTTTTCCTGATTTACTTTGATGGTCTCTTCGATGTTAATTATGTTCGCATCAATGGCTTGTACCTGGTAAGCCAAAGGCAGATATTCGCTGTTTTGACTTATATTGTCGATCTGTAAGATAATGCCGCTTGATATTTTGTTTGGATCGGGGGGCTGCAAATTTTTCATTTTTTTCAAAATAGCCCTTTTTCTTTCCAACTCAAGTTCCAGGCTAAAACTATTTTCCTTAATATCAGCCATCTTAGCCTTGAACCCGGCAATAGTGCTCCTTAAATCCTCCCTCACAGCGTATATCGGGATGAGCTTTTCAAAATCATCTCTTACAATCGAAGATATTCTCTGCATGTCTTGCTCTGAGCTGCCAATGATAGTCAAAGTCAATAATGAGTTTGTAATTTCCAGTTGAATCTGAGTTTTGGATATCCCCTGCGCATATTTATCAAAACCATTCTCTCTCAGCCTGGCGGCAACCTTGTCCAGATTCTCTTCGCTATAGAATTTGTCAATCAGTATTTTGCGGTTCTTTTCGAGCAGCTTATCTGCTGATTGAGCCGAGAGCGGATATAAATCCTTTATGCTCTCGAACTCGCTGGAGAGCAATTTGGGGGCTTCTTTATCGAGCCATGTATCGTAAATGTAAGTGATCTTGTAATCCTTTGGCGAGAAGTAAATGAATAGGAAAACGATCAAAGCCGGCAGTACAGAACCAAGCACAATGAAGTATTTCCGTTTCCAGAGTACCCTGAAATAATCGATCAGATCTATTTCGTCCTCGGAAGTACTGGCTTTGCCCATAATACTCTTTGGAACGGATTGGTTCTTTGGAATGTCGTTTTTCGAACTTGCCATCCTCTCTGGCCCCTTACTAAATTTGAATAGGATTCACAAAACATAAAGCCGTGGATAGAGTATTATTACTCATTCCAGTAGTTTTGCTTACTTCCTAATTATCCCAGTTATCACAGATTTATTATTTTCGGGAAGTTAGATTCGGATAATAGCGTGCTGACAATCAACGGTCAAGCCTTTTTCAGTGACTTTAAGGGGGATTTTTGCCGGTTTGGATAGATATTCCGACTATTATTGAGCTTCAGCACCGCTCAAGCAGATCATGAGCGTTCTTGTAAGCCGGCAGCAGGGCAGGTGTAACTTTGCAGTCCCGGCAGGCCCAATGGAACAGGATTTTCTGCTCCTGTTCCGGCAGGTTGTTTGGTGCGTAGGGCTTGCGAATATACTGGTTCACGCAGCAGGGCGGGTAACCGAAGAGGAAGCCCTCGAACTGCTGGGTTTGGGCGGATTTGTCTATTGGAGTATTACCGAAGGCCTGCTCGTACAATTTAATGTAAGCGGGTGTCCGGCTGAAGATAGTCTCGACGACTTCCCTGCCGGTCTTGACGGTTCGCCGGACTTGTTTTGTTATCAGGCCTGTTCGCTGCAATAATTCGAGATCGCCATCGGTTAGAGATTTTTCCCATCGGCTCAGGGGCTTTAATCCTTCTCGCGTCAGAACTGCAAGATAGGCCAATTCGAAATCGATTTCTTTCAGGGCACAGAGATATCTTTGGAATTCGGATGAGTCGGGATGCGGATCGCCGTCACAGCACTGATTGCCCATCTTATTCGTCCTGGTTCGAATCGATGTTTTGCAGCCATTGCTCGGAAAAAATCATGAAGTCGTCGGAATCGATCCGGCAGTCTCTGTTCAAATCCGCTGGCCGATAGATAGTTCCAAAATCCCCGCATCGACTTGGCATTTCCAGAATCTTAACCAAACCGGGCAGATCAATTCGGCTCTTTTCGTGAACGTTACCTGCGTAGCTGAACGAGCCGTGCTCCATATAATGCAGCGCCAGTACGGGAACATCGATAGAAAGGCCGAGCTTTGGATTTGTAATCTGCCAGTAACCCATATTGACCGCCAGGCCGCATGTTTCACAATTCTCAAGACCCCGCTGTAGATAGTTTACCTTGTATATTGCACTTACTTCGGGCCCGTTCGGGTCGAAAACCGGCAGGGCATCCACCACCTCCGCACATTGCCCGGCCAGCTCGATACCATCGTCAGTCAGGTCATCGTCCTGGTCGGCGTCGTACAGGTTGAAGCCCGCGGCTAATTCTTCGCGATCCGTCATAAAATCGCCGTCGAGGTCATCGGTAACGGCCAACTGATGCTCATTCGGGTCTTCAGGATACCGCAGTTCGAGGGTTCTCAGTAATCGTGCAATATCGACCCTGCCGTTGTGAACGTCGCCGAAGCAATCGAATGAGCCGTGTTCCATATAGTGCAATGCCAGGTCGGGCAGGAACGTCCCGTCTAAAGGATCGTTGGGATCGGGATACGACAAACCGAGATTCGGATTGGCGATCTCGGAGCCGCCCATATTGACCTCCTGGCCGCAAATGTCACATATTTCCGTACCCAGAAGCGCGTGCACTACTTTATGCGTCTGATTCGGTATCGGCATCATAGTACCGGGGAAATAGGACGGCAGCTCATTGATCACGGCAGCGCAGTGCTGGGCCAGATCCACGCCGTCCGCGACCTCATTGAGATCCTGGTCGGCAATGAAGGGGCGATATCCGATAGCAGTTTCTTCAGCATCGGCGAGCAAATCCGCATCCGCGTCCCGGCTGACCGGCTGTTGGTGTGTAATTACACCTGGTTTATCTTTTGCGAGAGCCTTGTTCAGGCCTGCACCCGCTCCCAAAGTGATTGCCGCCGCGGCTCCGGCTGCGATTGCCCGTTGCCGGAACTTGCTGCGTTTGCTTGTTTGTCTCTGGTAAGCTCTTCTTAACCTTTTCATTATATTTCCTCCAAATTATAGCCCGCTGCTACAGAGCAGAATATCCTTATTATCGGCAAAAATTATACCAGATCAACCAGATTTTATCCAGAAATATCATGCTGGATTGGCTCCCGGCAAATTGGCTTTGTTTTTTCAAATTCCTTTTCCTCATCTTGACGCTGCACTCTGAACGCAGAACACTGAACGCTAATGAATTGGCTTTGAATTGGGTTTGTTTTCTCGCCGACTCAAAGCATAAAATTCTTCATAATCACCTTCCACATAGATACTTAAGTCATTGTTGACCGTCCAGAAATTGGCTTTGTTTTTTCAAATTCCTTTTCGCAATACGCATCACGCAGTACTCAATACGAAATAAATTGGCTTTGTTTTTTCAAATAGCCCCGCCGGAAAAACTCCGGATTTACTCTCATTTTCACCTTTTACCTTTTTACTTCTTTTGATTTCTAAATTCATATTTCGTTCTATATCTATCATATATCGTGCAGCACTGGCCGTCAAGTAGAAACTTTCCGTGAATATAATTGAATGTACGGCGTCTGCGGCAAAACGTGTATCCGCCGGAACAGCCGGTTTGCGCCCTGGAAAAAAGTGCTTCTGTAAGTACTGGATATTTAAGAGGTTGCAGGAATCCCCGCATTTTTTTGAAGATTTTACGAAAATTATCATCAACGTTTGGCCGGTTAGCTTCGCTTTATATTATAGATAAAGGAATTGGTCTGTGAACGCAGAGGCAATATGGGAAACAATGAAAACATATTTTCACCTGTAACTAATGGAATAATAGAGACTTATGGAAATAGCTAAAAAAGTCCAAATTTTCTTTCAGGCGCTTCAAGGGTTTTTTGCCAGTTAGTAGTAGAAGCAACGTTTTTACCTGGTCCGGAAAGGACATTTGAGGCCGGCTGAGAAATTGATCGCCGGGAGTGGAAATATGAAAAAAGCATCAAATATTGTGCTTAGGATACCTGGAATATTGCTGTTAATTCCTACCGTATGGAAGGAAAAATGCTGGATTTCAGTACAATTATCCAAAAAATGACAAAAATCTTAAAAAAGGTGGAAAAATCGCGATTTTTAGCAGTAACAAATCAACTATTTCATTCGCTATATTGAAAGAAGGTGATTCCAATGGGCAGGTAAAGGATTTGCAATATCGTTAACAAAATCTCTAAAATTTCTATTGTTTTTCTATTTTTGAGGGATAATAATCCCAGAAAGGGAAAAAGTTATGAAAGTTTTAAGTTCTTCACGTATCCTTTATATGTGTTCACTAATTCTGATAACTTCAATAGCATGGTATGTTGTTAAGCTAGATGTAGTAAACGCTTATGATGTTTCTACATTTTATGGGGCAGGAAATTGTCAATGCGAAGATTCGTCACCTTGCCCGACACCACTTTGTAGTGCCGGAACGAAAGGCTTTTGTGGACAAGGAGCTCTTCCTTCACACTATTGTGTACCAAATATTAGTCACCCATGCGGTTCCAAATATGAATGTCATTGGCATGGTACGAATAATAATTGTACGATTATGAATTGAGAAGGAGATTAGCTACTTGGTTGGATGATTGTTAGTTTGCGGTTTTTCGTATTCCACGTTTGATTACTGGCCTTCCTGATTTTGATTTTTATCAGGAAGGCCGGTAATGGAATTGGTTTTCGGCTGTGGTTAAGTATAAAAAGGTATTTTAAAAGGAATTAACGATGAGAAACAATCATAATATAGCTATTGGCAAAACAACCTCTCCATTTGAATCTCTGTTTTTCATTTTGTTATTATGTATTCCAATATCACTTTTAGCGCAGCAAACCACTAAACCGATGGATGTTAATGACTTACTGGAATTAAGCCAAGCTTCTTATGAATCACTACCTCCCTATGCTATGCATGTTGAGACGGAATTATCTTTTCCTATAACCCAGGATTCGATTGATGGGGAAGTCCTTATCTATGAGAAAAGATATGACAACAGAAGATTAGATGTACTTTATCAAACTTATGAGGTAAGAGATCAGGAAAAAAAGTTGGTCTTTGACAAAAGGGGAATATGGACAGGTGAGCAGTTTCAATTTCGGCAGCAATATTTAGGAAGCGGAATGGCTGAAGACCAACAAATAATAGCTATGGGTTCTTATAAAGAGGATGAAGCAAAAAATATGTTGATATCTCCATACAGTGGGAGTTTTATTTCAGGATTCATGATAGGAGACTCCCAGCATGTCTGCAATATATTAAAACAGTCAGGTGTTTCCAAACTATATGAAAGAACAGAAACTATTGGGAACAATACTTGTTATATAGTTGAGGGAAAAACTCAAAGTGGGACATATAAGATATGGATTGATCCTAATAATGGATTCAATGTGAGAAAGGCTATAGTTAATAAACAAATTGGCGACTTATATTACAACCAGCCAATTACTGCAGGAAACTCTGATAATAAAGTAATGGTAGGGTGTGAAATAAGTATGTCCGATGTCGAAGTCGAAGAAGTTGGTGAGTATTACATACCAATTTCAGCTAACCTAATTTGTAAAAACAAATACAGCGACGGAACAACTTCGCAAGATACTTGGAGTTCAAAGAGGTCAAAAGTCCAATTGAATCCAAACTTTGAGGAAATAGGGGCTTTTGTGATGGATGGAATACCCGAAGGAACAAGGGTTATTGTGCACGAACATCCAGGACTTGAGTATATATGGGCTGATGGGAGATTTCTCTTAGAGGTTGGTCTCGATGCCATTGAAGAGATTGACAAAGCAACACAGCAGATCATATCAAACGGAGATGTTCCTCCAAAGCCAGGTTTAATCAAGGAAATTGAAACTAAAAATGGCGAGACGAACACTGTCGGAAATACACAAGCAAATGATTTGGAGTCTCAACCAGAAGTCCTCTCGGAAACAAATTTTTCTCCAATTATGTTATTAATCCCGATTGGATTACTAATTATCGCTGTTATTGGATGGCAGGTATTTATTCGTTCAAAAACTCAAGGAAATTGAAAGATGGCTAACTCTATTTTTAGGAAACATATAGAAATAAGCAAACTGTTTTTGATTTGTCTAATAATCTTATTAACAAACAATATATGCAGCAGATGAAAACAACAATGAACATTCCAGCGAAACCGATCATTTAAAAAAGAGAGTAAGCGGCCCTTATTGTGGTTTATATTGCCTATATACTATAATGAAAATGGCCGATAAGGAGGTTGAATTTCAGGAATTCTTAAAACCTGAATATGTCGGCTCAAGGAAAGGCAGCACGTTCATAGAGTTACAAAAGGCAGCAGAGGATTATGGACTATATACAAAAGTTGTATCTAAAGTAACGAAAAAAGAACTAAGCTGTTGCGACTATCCCATCATCATGCACGTTAAGCTCAGCATGAAAAGCCAGGAGTATAATCATTACATTCTGTTTTTGGGGACGAAAAATGGCCATGCGAAAATATTCGATCCACCGAATCCAATAAAGCTGGTTTCGTTTGCTGAGCTTGCGCCTCAATGGGATGGTACTGGCCTGGTTGTCTCGGCTGAGCCGATTGATCTTGGGACTGTGTTTGATCCCGCCTTAAGGCGATTTATAATATATGCTTCTATTTTAATTGCAGGTATTCTCGCTCTGCATTGGGCGAAAAGATTTCTGCCGGTGACATTATTTAATTCCCGAATCAAGATGATGGGATTATCTGTGGGGCAGGCGGCAGGATTTGTAATTGCGGCGATACTTGTCGGGATATTTTATCATTTTGCCGATGATGAAGGCTTATTAGCCAATGTGAATGCCACAGCTTCGATACAAAAGGCCCATGCTGGAAATTTCGTCCCGAAGATAAGCGAAAGGGAAGTTCATAAATTACTCGAAACAGATACCATTGTTATCGATGCCAGACTGTCTCCCGATTTCGAGGCAGGACATCTAAAAGGAGCTTTCAGCGTACCAGTGGATGCTAATGATGTAGAGCGTCAAAAAGTAACGGCTAATATTGCAAAAGATGCTCGTATTGTAATGTACTGTCAAAGCTCTGCCTGCAAGTATGCAGAGATTGTGGCGATAAAGCTTATCGATGACGGCTATTCTAATATCTCCATATTCAAGGGCGGCTGGGCCGAATGGGTAGCTAAGAATAGTAAGAAGAAGGAAGCAGCATTATGAACTTCAACAAGATAACGCGAATAACACGAAGAAGATTTATTCCGGGCTTTGCATTGGTCGTGCGATTGGGTCTCGGCTGCATGTTCCTTTACGGCAGTTTGCCGAAAATCCGTCAGCCTTATGATTTCCTCTCCAACGTGTATAACTTCGAGCTGGTCGGCCCCAAGCTCGGATTGTTGACTGCGATGGTGCTACCGTGGGCGGAATTATTGGTCGGAATATGCCTGATCGGCGGCATTTTCGTTAGCGGGGCGCTGCTGGTCAGTATTGGTATGGGTGCGATGTTCAGCTTTGTCATCGGCTCGGCCTTGTACCGGGGGCTTAATATTAGCTGCGGCTGCTTTAGCGCATCGAGCGTAGAGCAAATAGGCTACACAACTTTGATTCGTGCATGCGTGATAATGCTATTGAGCACGGCCGCGTACATCGGTACGATAACACGTCTATCTTATTCATCTGGGGCCATTTCCGAGCAAAGGCCCGATTGAGCTTGCATCAGGCATCTGGATGCTGTCCGGCCTGTTCAAAAAGGCCGCGTGGCTCGCCTCTGCGTAGCCGCTACGCCGTAGCAGGCCCGCCCAAACGATTCTTCTGTTTTCGTCCGAGTCCCGAAGCAACCTGCTCATTAACCGGATGAGGCAAAAAAACAGGCCGAGCTATATCAAGCCCGGCCTGTTAGCTATGCTTCAGTTACACGTACAAGCTCGATTAGCCATCGCTGTTTGCTTCTAATGCTCGAAAATCCTGTTTCGACACCGTTTTTCTTCCGAAGAAATAAAGTTATGCACAACTCGAATTCACGACCGTTCGCATATCTGTAATTATAGAGGTGCTCTATGAAATTTCGTTTACAAAAAAAAATTAACACCGGCGGCAAATTGGAAAATTTCACAATTTTTTTAGTTTGGATTAGCTGACACCGGGATTGATTTTATTGGACACTCGGATAAGCAATAAAAACCGTCTTGTGATCCGCTCTATATGTGGTAGTCGATGCAG
>Ga0315284_10008601_pt1 | contig 14581 bp, 14 predicted proteins | sample YL17G09_16_MG_FD_203696 | JGI IMG/M metagenome (GOLD analysis project Ga0315284, IMG submission 203696) | Sediment microbial communities from Yellowstone Lake, YNP, Wyoming, USA - YL17G09_16 | ecosystem: Environmental > Aquatic > Freshwater > Lake > Sediment | place: USA: Wyoming | collected... | reverse complement strand
CTGCGATCTTGTCTCGAGGACGTGGAGGTCGCTGATGAAGTCTCTTGGCTGGTAGTTTTCGATGAAATGAGAAAGTTCCCACTGCACGTGCTCGTTTCTCTCCGCTTGGGTGAGCGTCGCGTCAAGGGGAAAGCTAAGAAGTAGGGCGCTGTCGGCGTCGAGGCTGACGTTTACTTGCGAGACTCTAAGTCTCGCGTCGGAGATGTGATCGCACAGCGCAGAGGCGAACCAGAGATCGTCGCTTTGGTCCGGTCGCTGGCGCACGGCCGCGTGGAGAAGCTCGATCTCATCTCCCCGGTGCTCGAGGCCGACAAACGTGAGACTTGGGCCGTCGACGCTTGCACCTGCGATGATCTCTCTTGCTGGCATCTGTCAAAGACCTATTCTTCCCAGGAGCCTTTGTTGATTCGGCTGTCATCGGTCAATGAGCCGATGGACCCGTAGCCGTCGGGGCATTCCAGCAGGTACTTCTTGATCGCCATGCTGTTGTCTACAGAAAGCTTGTAGGGTTGATGTGTCCGGGGCGAGAACTTCAGTGAGTCAATAGAAAACTGCCCGTGTCTTAGGGGCTTGAAGACGCTGTCGCGCACGGCTAACATGGTTGAATCGGTTCGGACGAAACTGAGCAGCGAGTCGAGACTGCCGGTGTAATATCCGGTCGCGCCGATGAAGTACAGCTCGGCGGTGCGGAGGTTCATCATTCGCTCGCGAGACTCCTTCTTGGACGCTTCGCTCGCGAGCATCCGTTGGTACGGCTCGTAGATCACATACACAAGCAGAGCAACCAGCAGAACGATGATTGCCTTTAGTATCCATGAGCCTGTCGCTCGCTTCTTAGGTTCCACGAATCCTCCGATTCTGTTTATGGTGGTGAAGACCCGTTTATTCTTTGCCGATTGTAATGTAGGGAGCAAGACGCTCCAGCTTCTTCTTTCCGATGCCTTTGACCTTCGTAAGATCTTCCGCTCTCTTGAAGGCCCCGTGCTCTTCCCGGTACAGGACTATGCGCTCCGCCGTTGCCTCACCTACACCCGGCAGTTGCATCAACTCCGCTTTGCTGGCTGAGTTGATGTCGATCCGTTCCTTCGGCGGCGCCTTGGTCTTCGACCGACCTGTCGGCTTCGTCTGAGTCGGCGCAGGCTCGATATTGCGACCCTCAGCGTCGCCGGCGGCCGGAGGGGCTATGGAAGAATCTGCGAGTGCCAACAACTGAGACTGCCTGGCGAATTCCTCATCTGCTTTTGTGTAGTCGAACCGATCAGATTCGTTTGTTGCCGATCGGACGAGTTTGATCGCGCCGCCCAACAGCAGCATGCCGACCAGAAACAGAACAACGTAAGTTTCGCTGCGGGTGAAGCCGGGTCGGTGGTTGAGCCGCTCGAGAACGGTCATCGTCAATCGAGAGGTCGGACTGTTTATGAAAAGACGTCTTTTACTTTTTCAAAGAAACTCTTGTCGGAGTTGGCCGACGTATCGCCTTCCTTCGGTAGCAAGTTCTCGCTCGATTGCATTTGCTTCAGGAGTTCCTTGTCGGCAGAAGAGAGCCGTGTCGGTACCCACACGTTTACGCGAACAAGCTGGTCGCCTTTGCCATAGCTGTTGAGGTGCGGGATGCCCTTTTCGCGCATGCGAAGAATGCGACCCGATTGCGTTCCTGCCTCGATCTTCAGGCGCGCTTTGCCGCTCAGTGTCGGGACGTCAATATCGGCGCCCATCGCGGCTTCGGGGAAGCTCACCAGCAAATCGAGCACTACGTCGTCGCCGTGTCGGGTGAAGATTTTGTGATGCTCTTCTTCGATCACAACGATCAGATCGCCCGAAGGACCTCCGCGGACACCCGCGTTGCCCTGGCCGCGGAGAGGGATGTAGTTGTCTTGTGAGACTCCGGCGGGAACGTTCACCCTGATAGTCGACTCACCGTACACACGCCCTTCGCCATGACACTCCGCACATGGGTCTTTGATCACCCGTCCCTCGCCGTTGCAGTTGCTGCACGTGGAAATGTTGACGAACTGGCCGAAGACTGACCGCGAAATCTGCCGGATCTCTCCGCTCCCGTTGCATGCGGGGCACGCCGCCAGCGAGCTTGATCCTCGAGCACCCGTTCCGCCACAGGACGGGCATTTCTTCGAAAGTTTGATCTTGAGTTTCTTCTCGACTCCGGCAGCGATTTCTTCAAGTGCGAGCTTGAGTCGAATCCTGAGATCCGAGCCCGGGACGCCTGCCTGCCTGCGGCCGCGTGAGCGAGTTCCCCTTCCGCCAGTGAAAACCTCTTCGAAGATTCCTCCACCGAATCCGCCGCCGAAAATATCGCCGAATGCGGAAAAAATGTCCTCGATGTTCGTGAAGCCGTGGAAGTCCGCCCCAGCGCGGAGACCGTCGTGCCCGAACTGATCGTAGCGCCGGCGCTTGCCGTCGTCGCTGAGAACTTCGTACGCTTCCGCTGCCTCCTTGAATTTCTCCTCGGCTTCCTTGTTGTTTGGATTCCGGTCCGGGTGGTACTTCAGTGCCAGCTTGCGATAAGATTTCTTGATGTCGTCCGTACTCGCGTTGCGGGATACCCCGAGGATTTGATAGTAGTCGCGCTTGGCCATGTTCAATCCGAGGTATCCGGGGCTTTGTCGTACTGCGGATCCGATGTTGCTGTCGAGTTCCTCTGCTCTCCATCTGCGGAATTCTGCGGATTCTCCATCGGCCGAGCTGCCGCCGGCTCAGGCTCACCGGCGACGATCACCTTTGCGTGACGTACTACCTTGCCGTTTAGGGTATAACCCTTCTCGACCTCTTCGACGATGGTGTGTGGTGCAACGTCGGTTTTCGGAATTTGAAGGAGCGCTTCGTGAAAGTGGACGTCGAACGGCTTGCCTTCGCTTTCGACTTCTCTCAATCCTCGAGCTTCGAGGAGCTTCATGAACTTGCTGAAGATGAGGTCGACGCCCTTGTAGAACGCCTCGAAGTCGCTGCCGTTCCTTGTGCTCTTAAGGAACCTGCGGAAGTCATCCAACACCGGCAGAAGCCCTGTGATGATCTGCTCATTGGAGAACTTCTCGATCAATGCGAAGTCGCCCTCGACACGCTTCTTGTAGTTCTCGAATTCTGCCGCTTTGCGGAGGAGTTGGTCTTTGGTGCCGGCAAGAGCTTGTTCAAGCTCGGCGACTTTGCTCTGCAGTTCGGCGGTTGAGCCTTGCTCCGCCGTGGCTGGTCGCGTCGAAGTTGTCGTCTCAACGTTCGGACTGGGTTCCTTGCCTGGGGATGTCTGTTCCGTGTGTTTTTTTTCTCGCTCTGCCATCGTTTCTGTCCGTCTCAACTCATAGTGCTCGAAAGCGTCTGGGCTGCGAAGTCCATTAGTGGCACAATCCGCGCGTAGTGCATGCGCTTGGGACCGATGAGCCCGATCGTTCCCAAAACGTCGCCGACCCGATACGTGGCCACGACGACACTGTAATTCCTCAAGCGCTTATCCGTGTGTTCGCTTCCGATGGTGACGCTAGCCCCTTCTGTGGCGGCTCGTTCCTCGCATTTCTCAAGAACGTGCACGATTATTTCTTCGTTGTCGAGGATCTCCATCATGTTGCGGACTTCTTGGGGCTGCTCGAACTCTTGCTGCTGAATCACGCTCTGTGTACCACTGATATACAGCCGTTCGTGCTCGCGGAGGTCGTCGAAGATGCGCCGACGAGAGTAGACGAACAGACGTATCAGCCCGGTGTCTGCATCATCTACATCTCCGATCCGGTAGGCAAATGTCTCGCGGATCTCCCGTAGGGTTAGGCCGCCAAGTCGTTCGTTGAGGATGCGGCCGATTCCGTCCAGTTTCGCCCGATCGATCTCCGACACGACTTCCAGGGTGATAGTCTTGACGAGTTTGGACTTCATCGTCAGCACCACAAGCACCCGGTTGCTGGAAAGTGAGACAAGCTCGATTTTCTCCAGCACTCCAGAACCTATGTGTGGTGACGTCACCACGATCAGTTGACGAGATATCTTTCCGAGGATTTTCGATGTTTCCCACAGAAGCTCTTCAGTGTCCGCTGCCTGCTCCGCCTTCTTCTGGATGGCTCTTCGATCAATGACCGGGATTGGATCGATCTCCATCAAGCTGTCGACATAGAGCCGGTATCCAGTATCCGTCGGTACGCGACCCGCCGATGTGTATGGATGGGCGATGTAGCCCCGATCCTCAAGTTCTGCCAACTCGTTTCGAATTGTGGCCGGGCTGAGGTCCAGGAAAAACCTGTCGGCAAGATGCTGTGAGCCTACGGGAGTCGCGGAGTCAATGAAGCAGTCCACCACAACCCGAAGGATGCCTTTTTGCCGGTTCGTCATATCAAGCGGGGTCGCTATCACATCAAAGTAAGACGGCGTGAATTTCTTACAAATAATAACAAATTCCGCATAGTTTGTCAAGGAACCGTGTGCTTACCGTGAACGCTATCGTCTCCTGAGCGAAGACTGTCGAACCGGCGGTGGCGTCGTGAGCTGTGAGAGGAATTCAGCATCCGGAAGAATCCATATCGCTGGTCCATTTCTACCGGCCTCGCGCGGGTCGGCATCGGCCAAACAACGAATCTGCTCTTCCTCCGATAGACATCCAAGAGCCAACTGTGCGGGTATTGAGGAGGAAGTCCGAAGATTAGCATCTCTCGGATTTTCTTCTTAGATTTACCACGCAGATTTTAGCTTTTCATCCTACTTTTGGATTGATCTTGGGGCTGTAGCTCAGCTGGGAGAGCGTTCGGTTCGCATCCGAAAGGTCGAGGGTTCGAATCCCTTCAGCTCCACAATAGAGAAGGTCGCCGTGGCGACCTTTTCTTCTTTGAACGGGAACGAGACACTCGTTGTTGGTTTGGTCATTGACAGCGAAGTTCAGATGCGAATCGCGGTCCGCGTTCTTGCATGACAGACAGAGGTCAAGTCCTGCGCAACTGCAGGCAGCCCAACCCCGTCAGATCCGGAAGGAAGCAGCGGTAAGTTGCCGAAGGTGTGATGCAGGGTAGCTTGACCTCTTTCTTTTTTCTGCATCAGAGCGGTGTTCCCGGGTTTCAGTTGCAAGTGGCTTCCTTCCAGGGTATATTACTATCGGATTTCGATCAAGCCAAGAGTTTTCCCCGATGGGAACCAGGAGATTCCACGCTGGATCCGTCTTGAGATCATGAAGGGCAAGTCAGACACAACACACACGGACCGGCTGCAACTCGCCCGGAAGCGCGTTGCCAGCGCGGCGAGTGATTCGAAGCTTCCACGCGACATTATCGATTGCTTGCCAGACCTTTGCTTTGTTGTTTTGCGTGACGGCACGATCCTCGACGCAAACCGGCGAGCCGAAAACCTCTTGGGAAGAAAGCGGAAGGAACTGATCCGTCAACATTTCAACTCACTGATGCGCAAAGAGCACGGTGAGTGGTTCGGAAACGCTTTGAGGATGTGCTGCGCGGGCGAAGAAATCGGAACGCGCGAGGTTCAGCTTTTGGTCGACGGTGGCTCGATGATTGATGTGAGTCTGTTTCTTTCTCGCTTCCCTGCTGACTCAACGAGTAGCGCGGCAAAGTGCATCGTCACGGCACGCGACATCTCGGAAGAGAAGAAGAGAGAGCTTGATCTTTTGCAGTTCTCGAATGTTGCGCATCTGACCGTCAACCCGATAGAAATCACGGACGTTAACGGCAACATCACTTACATCAATCCAGCTTTCGAGCGCGCGAGCGGCTACACGAGGGCGGAGCTAATCGGGAAGAATCCTCGGGTCTTCGGCAGCGGAAAACACCCAAAGGAATTCTGGAAGCCGATGTGGGACACGATCAAGGCAGGGAAAGTTTGGGTCGGGGAGATCGAGAACCGCAGACGCAACGGCGAGCCATTCTACACGTTCCTCTTGATCTCTCCCATCATCGACAACGACGGAAATGCTGCCGGCTACTTCGGCGTGCACCGCGACATCACCGAGCAGCGCTATCTCCAGCAGCAGCTAATTCAGGCCCAGAAGATGGAAAGCATCGGAACGCTGGCTGCAGGCATCGCCCACGAAGTCGGCAACCCGTTGACCTCAATTTCCGCGCTTGTGCAGGTGATACAGCGGACGACGCAGGACGAATCTGCCAAGGAGAAGCTGGAATTGATCCGCAATCAGGTTTCGCGCATCTCGCGAATCATCCGCGATCTAGTCGATTTCTCGCGACCGTCGAAGTACGAGATGGAGTTGACCGACGTAAACAGACGCGTGCGCGATGCGGTTGAGATTGTTAAGGTCGGGAAGAGGGCGAGAGAAATCTCCTTCCGGCTCGACCTGGACGAGAACGTGCCCGCCCTTCCACTGGTTCCCGATCAGATCGAGCAGGTCTTCATCAACATGCTGATCAATGCCCTTGATGCTCTGCAGGACACGCCGCGCTCCGGAGGTGACAAGGAAGCAGAGAGGCGCGGAGAGGTAGTTGTCCGGACTTACAAAGACCAACGCCACCTCTTCGTGGTGATTCAAGATAACGGAAAGGGAATCTCCGAGCTCGACATGGTCAAGGTGTTCGAACCCTTCTTCACGACGAAGAATGTCGGCGAAGGGACCGGGCTAGGGTTGTGGGTAAGTTACGGAATAGTTGAGAGCTTCGGCGGCGACATCCGGGTCAAAAGCAAGATCGGCCAAGGAACAACGTTCACTATCATGCTTCCCCTTAATCGTGAGCACTGAAGGAGAAAGAAGAAGAAATGGCTGAACGCATTCTCGTCGTCGATGACGAGAAGATCATCCGTGAATCACTTACCCTCATTCTGCAGAAGGAAGGGTACGAAGTTGCCGAGGCGGCGAACGGTAAGGCGGCGTACGACAAAATACTCGCCGATCCGTTCGATCTCGTTATCACCGATCTTGAAATGCCGGTGATGAAAGGGATCCAGCTTCTAGAGAAAGTAACACAGGTAAGTCCTCAGACACTCGTTGTCGTCATCACTGCCTACGGCTCGTTGGAGACTGCCATTGCGGCGCTGCGGAAGGGTGCCAGCGACTATGTCCTGAAGCCGTTGGAGTTCGACGAGCTGCTCATCCGCATCCGGCGATTGATGGAATACAGGAAGCTCATGGTGGAAAACCAGATTCTTCGCCAGGAACTTCGGCGTGAATACGACTTCTCCAACCTTATCGGGAAAAGTCCGCAGATGGAGAGAGTCTTCGAGACGATGCGGACGGCTGCGCCGACCGACAGCACAATCCTCATCACGGGAAAGAGCGGCACCGGAAAAGAGCTTGTTGCACGAGCTATCCACTACAACAGTCCGCGCAGCGGCAAGCCGTTCATTGCCATGAACTGCGGTGCGATCCCCGACACGTTGATTGAAAGCGAGTTGTTCGGACACAAGCGCGGTGCGTTTACGGGCGCTGTGTCGGACAAGATCGGGTATTTCAAAGCTGCTCAAGGAGGCACGCTGTTTCTTGATGAGATCAGCGAGATGCCTCTGCAGCTCCAAGTCAAGCTCCTGCGGGCCATCGAGCGGAAAGAAGTCATCCCTGTGGGCATGGCTGCTCCGGTGACAATCGATGTGCGGTTCATCGTTTCTACGAACCGCGACCTGCGGTCCGAAATCGAGGCGGGACGGTTCAGAGAAGACCTGTACTACCGGCTCAACGTCGTCGAGATTCACCTTCCGACGCTCGCTGAGCGCAAGGAAGACATTCCACTGCTCGTCAACCACTTCGTCGACAAGTACCGGCGGCAGATGAGCAAAAGCATCAAGGGTGTGACCAACCAGGTGATGGGTTTGCTGATGCAATATCCTTGGAAGGGAGAGATAAGGGAGTTGGAGAACGTGATCGAGCGGGCGGTGATTTTCTGCAATGAAGACTTCATCTCTACCCAACACCTACCCGATCTCATACGCAAGCGGCATACTTCCGATGTCCCGACAGATGGGCGTTCGCTTCAAGACGCCATCAAAGATCTCGAGCGCGACTACATCATGTCCGTCATGCAGCAGTATGACTTCGACAAAGAGAAAACAGCCAAGGCGCTGAAGATCAGCTTGCCGACTCTCTACCGCCGCATCAAAGACTTCGCCATCAAACAGTGAGGTCATCAGTGGTTTATCTCATCTGAGAACAGTCAGATTTTTTTTCTCAGGCTTGATAAGTGCAGTGTGACTGCATCGTATCGGCCTGGGGAAAGCCGCAGGAATTGGAGCCATTCCGCACCTTGGAATGGCTTTTCCATTCTGGCCGCGGCGAATTCGGGGCGGCACGACACTTGTAGGCCAGGGGTTAGGTGGGAAACAAAGAAAGGGGGCCGGAATGTACATCATAAGAGACATTCTCGTACCGACGGATTTTTCGGAGTTCTCAGCATCGGCCGTGGAATACGCCACGACACTCGCCCAACTGCATGGGGCCACGATTCACCTGATGCACGTCATCGAGGAATCTACGATGGCAACTCCTTCGTTGCCAGGCGGTGCGACCGACTCGGCAGCGACTGAAGAGGCGGAGGCGGCAGACCACATGCACAACTTCGTCTACTGGAAATTGAAGGACAATACGAACATCAAAGAGGTGGTCTGTCGCGGGAAGCCATACCGTGAAATCGTGCGGTATGCGCAGCGAGAGGAGATTGATTTGATCGTGATAGCGACCCATGGGCGCACAGGCCTCGCGCACGTTCTCATGGGCAGCGTAGCGGAAAAAGTGATCCGACTGTCGCATGTCCCAGTCTTGGCGGTCAAACCCAAGCAAATGCGCGATTCTCTGGTTACTCGTGAGGATATCGAACAGGACTTGAATATGCTGGGACCTGAGTGACAGTGACCCGCTCGTCTACCGTTGGGCGATGCGTCGCGTCGCGGTCCCATAGTCGAAAGAGGAAGTCGGCAATGGCAAACAAGAACAAGCATGGTGCGGTGGAACACAGCAAGACTGTTGTCCTCTACAGTCCGGACATGGAGTTCTGCATCAGCCTTGCCGTTTTCTTCCAGGACCGCTACAATATGATCACAACGACAGAAATCGAGTCGCTCTTCACGATTGTGCAAGCCCGCCAGCCAGAACTTGTGATTGTGGACGATTCGACCCGCAAGCCCGGCGTGTTGCCTGCGGAAAAGATCACCGAGCGGCTCGATACGATCAGGCGACGGAATCCCGACTTGCGGTCGATGTTGTTCCGTGTGTTGCGTACCTGCGACAAGCGCCTAGAAGAATATCTGAGCAGGTCGGTCGACGTCATCATATACAAGCCGTTCGATGTCGATACCGTCTTGAGATCGATTGAGCAGTTGTTGGACGTCCAGGATGTAGATGCGAAGGTCTGATGAAGGTGCATGCCGTTAAGGCGCCGGAAGGAGTCTTCGGCGCGAGTTGTGAGAAAAGAAGTCCGAATCACGTTTGAGGGAAAGGGAATTGTCTGTTGCGCGGGCCCTTCGCCGGTTCATCTATGAAGCGCAAGCAATCTATCAATAGGAGCACTAGACTATGATTCGAAAGCAAGAGGCGCTGGATTATCATTCGCAGGGTCGAAGAGGGAAGATCGAGGTAGTACCATCGAAGCCGTGTCAGACGCAGCGCGACCTATCCCTCGCTTACACACCGGGCGTGGCCGATCCGTGCAAGGAAATTCACGCGAATCCCGACGACGCGTATCTCTACACGGCGAAAGGGAATCTGGTGGCCGTTGTGTCCAACGGAACAGCGGTTCTCGGCCTCGGCGACATCGGGGCTCTCGCCGGAAAGCCGGTCATGGAAGGCAAGGGAGTTCTGTTCAAACGCTTCGCAGACATCGACGTGTTCGACATCGAGTTGGAATCGCACGACCCGGACGACATCATCAAAGCCGTAAAGATGTTGGAACCGACCTTCGGCGGGATCAATCTCGAAGACATCAAAGCCCCGGAGTGTTTCTACATCGAAGAAACGCTGAAGAAGACCATGGGCATTCCGGTCTTCCACGACGACCAGCACGGGACCGCAATCATCAGCGGCGCGGCACTGCTCAACGCGCTCAAGGTCGTCGGGAAGAAGATCGACAAGGTGAAGGTCGTGTTCAGCGGTGCTGGAGCGGCGGGCATTGCATGCGCCAAGTTCTATGAGTCGCTCGGTGTCCGTCGGGAGAACATGCTGCTGGTCGACACGAAAGGTGTTGTCTTCAAAGGCCGCACGGACGGGATGAATCCATACAAGGAATACTTCGCCGTCGATACAGAGGCCCGCACGCTGGCCGATGCCATGAAGGGATCTGACGTATTCTGCGGCGTTTCGGTGAAGGACATCGTCTCGAAGGAGATGGTGAAATCCATGGCCGACAAGCCGATCGTGTTTGCAATGGCGAATCCGGATCCGGAAATCACATACCCGGATGCCATCGAAGCTCGAGACGATATCATCATGGCGACAGGTCGGTCTGATTACCCCAATCAGGTAAACAATGTTCTGGGATTCCCGTTCATCTTCCGTGGAACCCTCGACGTCCGTGCGACCGCGATCAACGATGAAATGAAAGTTGCGGCTGCGCATGCGCTTGCAGAGCTTACCATGGAGGATGTGCCCGATTCGGTCATACGGGCCTACGGTGGGAAGAGAATCGAGTTCGGGAGGGAGTATATAATTCCGAAGCCGTTCGATCCGCGCGTGCTGATATGGGAGGCAACGGCCGTGGCGAAGGCCGCAATGGCCAGTGGGGTTGCTCGCATCCCGATTCAGGACTTCGAAGCCTACAAGGATGCGTTGGAAGCAAGGCTCGGAAAGTCGCGCGAGGTCATGCGGTTCTTCATCCACAAGGCTCAACGTGCCCCTAAGCGGATAGTCTTCCCAGAGGGGGAGGAAGAAAAAATATTACGCGCGGCGAACATCATCACTGATGAGAAAATTGCACAGCCGATCCTGTTGGGCAATCAAGAGCTAATTCACGGCAAGATCGACGAGCTTGGGCTTGATCTGGAGCGAGTGGAGATCGTCGACCCTTCCACGTCGCCGAAGTACGAACAGTACGTTGACGCGTACTACGCGATGCGGCAGCGGAAGGGAGTGACCCGCCCTGATGCAGAGCGACAACTCAAGACGAAAAACGTTTTCGGGATGATGATGGTTGAGCGGGGCGATGCCGACGGACTTATCTCGGGGTTGACTCAGCAATACCCGGAGACTGTGCGACCTGCTTTACAGATTATCGGGAAGAAGGAGGGGGTAAGCAAGATAGCCGGTCTGTATATGATGGTATTCAAGTCGCATACGCTCTTCCTTGCCGACGCAACGGTAAACATCGAGCCGACGGCTCAAGATCTTGCCGAGATCACGCTGCTGACTGCGCAGAAGGTGAGGGAGTTCGATATCGAGCCGCGAGTTGCCATGCTCTCGTTCAGCAACTTTGGAAGTGCGAACCATCCCCTCGTGGACAAAGTACAGACGGCAGTTCAAATAGTGAAGAAGCTCGACCCGACGTTGATCGTCGACGGAGAGATGCAAGCAGACACGGCCGTTGTGCCGGAGATATTGAACGAGCTGTATCCGTTCAGCTCGCTGAAAGGTCCGGCGAACGTGCTTATATGTCCGGATCTGACGTCTGCTAACATCGCGTACAAGCTGCTGGCTCGGCTTGGCGGTGCGACGGCGATCGGCCCTGTGTTGTTGGGCATCTGCAAGCCGGTGTACCTCCTCGTGCCGGGTTACGAGGTCAGCGACATCGTCAACATCACGGCACTTGCCGTTGTCGAAGCGCAGCGGCAGGACCGCAAGCCGGCGGAGCTTCGAGAAAATCGTCGAAGGTAACACAATCAAGCGGTTACGTGAATCAATATCGGAACGGACTGTAGGAGTTGGCGATGGTTGTGACTGTTTTTGGGCTCCCGTGTGTAAAGACGGATCGGACGTTGATGAACGTCGAGGAGGCCGTCGGCGGGTTCCGGCGACGCACGAGAGTAACTTGGGTGGGTGAGATCGAAGAGATGAACCGGTGGGGTGTGCACCAGACACCGACTGTCTGTGTCAACAACAAGCCGAAGTCCCACGGTCGCATTCCTAGTATTCATGAAGTGAAGACGTGGATCGAGGAAGAGATGCGTGAGGTTGGAACCCTCCGCAAGCGTAGGGTTCAAGAAGTCATGGCGTGACGAACAAAAGGAAACTCCAATGGCAGCAGTTCGCGGAACGGTGAAGTTCGATGTCGAGACGTGCAAAGGGTGCGAGTTGTGCATTGAAGCCTGCCCGCAGAACAGCCTGGCGATGTCGAAAGACATAAACCAGCTAGGCTATCATTATGCGGTACTTGTGCAGGACAACTGCACGGGATGCGTCAACTGCGCACTCGTTTGCCCCGATGCCGTCATTACAGTATTCCGATCTTCGAAAAAAGCCGGTGAGAAGCCAGCAAAACGTGAACCGGTGGCGGTCATCAGCAACGTCAGCGAAAACATCAAGGTGACTCTTGAAGAAGTACCGAAAGGAGGGGTAGAGATATGAGCGACGTCAGGCTGATGAAAGGCAATGAGGCCATCGGCGAAGCGGCGATTCGGGCTGGGTGTCGGGCATACTTTGGATACCCCATTACTCCTCAATCGGAAGTCATCGAGTATCTCTCCGAGGAAGGCCGCAAGCGAGGGATGGTAGTGATGCAAGTCGAGAGCGAGCTTGCTGCGATCAATATGGTATATGGTGCAGCCGGCGCGGGCGCTCGCGCTATGACCACCTCCTCAAGCCCCGGCATTAGTCTGATGCAAGAGGGGCTGTCGTATATTGCCTGCGCCGAGTTGCCCTGCGTGGTCGTCAACATCAACCGCGGGGGTCCGGGGCTGGGAACCATCCAGCCATCCCAGGGCGATTATTTCCAGGCAACGAAAGGGGGCGGCCATGGCGACTACCGTCTGCTGGTCCTCGCACCGGCGAGCGTTCAGGAGATGGCCGACCACGTTTACCTCGCATTTGATCTAGCCGACAAGTATCGCAACCCAGTGATGATACTGGCCGACGGAGCACTGGGCCAGATGATGGAGAAGGTGAGGTTCCCGCAGTACGATCCGAAAGACCGAACTCCAGCCAAGCCTTGGGCAACGACAGGCAAACCTCCCACTCGCGCCCGGAACATAATCACGTCCCTTCATATCCAGCCGGAGAAGATGGAGGAAGTAAACCACCACCTCCAGGCGAAATACAAGCGCATGAATGACGAGGAGGTTCGCTATCAGCTTGTCGACGCGGAGGACGCGGAGATCCTCGTGGTGGCATTCGGCCTCGTGTCACGCATTTGTCACCGCGCGGTCGAGCTCGCTCGAGAGAAGGGAATGAAGGTCGGTCTTCTCAGGCCGATAACTCTATATCCTTATCCATACAAAGCACTGCATGAGCTCCGCGACCAATTGAAGGGCGTTTTCGTTGCCGAAATGAATGCGGGCCAGATGGTTGAGGACGTGCGGCTCGGTGTTGAGGGCAGAGCGCCTGTCGATTTCTACGGAAGGATGGGTGGGGTCATCCCGCTGCCGGAAGAGGTTCTCGGAAAGATCATAGAATTCGCTTCCGGAATCTCTGACGTGACGCTCCCAGAGGAAAAGGTCCACGAAGCAGCGCATGCATCGAAAAGGTGATGACATGAATGACCAACTGGATATCACGAACGGAATGGAATGCGTTTGGGAGAAACCATCGACCCTCACGGATGCACGCCTGCATTACTGTCCTGGATGCGGACATGGCGTGGTGCACAAGATATTGATGGAAGTGACTCAGGAGATGGGCATTCAGAGCGAGATGGTAGGCGTAGCGCCCGTCGGATGTTCGGTCTTTGCCTATCACTATATGGACATCGACATGCAGGAGGCAGCTCACGGACGCGCGGCAGCCGTTGCAAGCGGCATAAAGCGCGTACTGCCTGACAAATACGTCTTTTCGTATCAGGGCGACGGCGACCTTGCAGCCATCGGGACAGGGGAATCGATCCACGCGGCGAGCCGCGGCGAGCACATCCTTGTCATCTTCATCAACAATGCGATCTACGGGATGACGGGCGGTCAGATGGCACCTACGACAATCCTTGGGATGAAGACAAGCACGACGCCGGAAGGTCGCGAGGTCCACACCCAAGGATTTCCGTTTAACATCACCGAGTTGATTGCGATGCTTCCAGGAGCCTACTACGTTACGCGTCAGGCGGCTCATACCCCGAACGCCGTGCGGCAACTCAAGAAGGCGCTCGCCAAAGCATTTCAGTGTCAAAAGGAGAAGAAGGGATATTGTCTGGTCGAAGTCGTGTCGAACTGTCCATCTGGCTGGAAGATGACGCCGGTAGAAGCCAACAAATGGATGGAGCAGAACATGTTTCCCGTATATCCGCCGGGGGATTTGAAGGTCGATGGCAAGTTGGTAGAACCGAAAGCGCCAAAGCCCGCCTCTGTGCCGCCTCCGGCTCCAGCGACAAAGACCTAGTGGCCAAGCTGCACAAGTGAAGTCGAGGAATGCGTAAGGAACAATTCGAAATCTGGCAACATGCAACTCAAAACTGAAGACAGCCCATGAAACATGAAATCATCTTTGCAGGATTTGGCGGTCAAGGTGTTCTCTCGATGGGTATGACCCTCGCCTACGCGGGAATGCTCGAGAACAAAGAGGTTTCCTGGATGCCTTCGTACG
>Ga0315284_10008600_pt1 | contig 14582 bp, 12 predicted proteins | sample YL17G09_16_MG_FD_203696 | JGI IMG/M metagenome (GOLD analysis project Ga0315284, IMG submission 203696) | Sediment microbial communities from Yellowstone Lake, YNP, Wyoming, USA - YL17G09_16 | ecosystem: Environmental > Aquatic > Freshwater > Lake > Sediment | place: USA: Wyoming | collected... | reverse complement strand
CTGCTGAGGGGCCAGCGATGAATAATCCGAAGCCGAGGAGCAGAAGTAGCTTTTTCATGTCCCCCCTCCTGATCAAGGATGTTGATGGTCAAAGGTTTATGACTCGGAAGATCCGTTGTCAAGCATATTAACACTTGACTGACAAATTGTCACTGAGCAACTTGGGAGGCCAGCTCAGAGGGCCGGGGACTTGATGGGGGTCGGGGCTTGCCGACGGCTGTAATCTTTGATGGAGAGGTTTTCTTCTGGATTTGGCTGGCGCTGGCGGAAGAGGTTTTCCCGGAGGCGGGCTTTCGCGGGCTTCGCGCCTTCCGGGTCCCCGCCCGCCGGGAGCTGACAGTCGTGCTCGTCGAGGCATAAATCTTCAACTTCCCGCCCACGGTAAGGCGGGAGTCCGGCAACTTATTCCAGCGGCGAATCTGGTAGGGCGTCACGTCAAAGCGGTCGGCGATGCGCTCCAGAGTATCCCTGCTCTTGACTTGGTATGTGAAGAGCCGCCGCAGGCCGCGTTCTCGCACTCGGGCCAGCGAGGCCTCGCTTCCAGGCGCCATGGGAAGGACCAGCCGCGACCCGTCAACCAGAGCCGCGTCTGGCTCGAGCCCATTCGCTCGCGCCAAGACGACGGGCGTCAGCTTGAAACGCCGGGCAATTTCCGCCAGCGTCTCCCCTTCCGTCACCTTGGTGGCCCGCCACCAGATGCGTTTGTCCGCCGGAATCGGCGCGATGCCCTGCTCGAAGGTTTCCCTGGTTCCGCGGGGCAGCTTGAGGACGAATTCCGGATTGTTGGCGGGGGTTGTCCAGCGCAGCAGCCCGGGATTCAGCTTGATCAATTCCTCCACCGGCCGGTCGATGAGTTGCGCCGCCAGGCGCAGGTCGGTGGGCGAACGCACCACGACTTGGTCGGTTTCGAGGGGCGGGTCGGGCTGGAAGTCGAACCCGTAAGCCTTGGGGTCCTTGGCGATCAGCGCCGTGGCCACGATGATGGGCACGTAGTTCTCAGTATCCACAGGGAGAGCATGCAGCCGGCGCAGCTCCCAGAAGTCGGCGTAACCGGTCTTCTCGATGGCCTTCTGCACGTTCACGGGGCCGCAGTTGTAGGCCGCCATGGCCAGGTACCAGTCGCCGAACGTCTGGTAGAGGTCCTTCAGGTGGCGCGCCGCCGCATGCGTGGCTTTCACCGGGTCCTCGCGCTCGTCCACCCAGCGGTCTTTCTTCAATCCGTATTCGATGCCACGGCCCAGCATGAACTGCCAGATGCCTTTGGCGCCCTTGCGCGAGAGCGCAAAAGGATTGAAGGCGCTCTCGGCGGCGGCCAGGTAAACCAGGTCTTGCGGCAGGCCTTCTTTCTGGAGCACTTCCGCAAACAGCGGCTGGTATTGTCCGAGGCGCTTCAAGGCCCTGGTGGTGTAGCCCGAACCCCGTCCCTGGAGATAGGTGATGACGCCGTCCACGTAATCGTTCGAGACCAGCGGCAGGTCGGAGCGCACGGATTTGATCTCTTCTCGGACGCGCTCCTGGATTCTGGGGTCAACGGGGAAGGTTAACCCGGCGAAGGATTCGATGGGTGCGGGCTCGTACTTGTGCCCATTGAGTTGGTCGCCGCGCTCGGCGGAGGCCACTTCCAGCCCGTGAATGTTCTCCACCAGCTTTTCAAATTCGGCGTTCAGGCGGCTGTCGCTGGCGAGGTCGCGCTTCGATTCGAGCAGCAGGCTGAGCGACTGGTCGAACTCCTCACGCGCCTTTTCGAGGTTGCCGGCGCGGTAGTCCTCGAATCCGGCGTCATAGGCTTTTTCCGCTTCGGCGATGACCTGTTCGACGGCGTCAGGAGCGGGTTTCTGCGGAGGGCGAGCGAGCGGTGCGATGGGCGTCAGAGGTAGAATCGCGGGGCCGAAGGCTTGGGCGCGGGGTTGGACGTACGCCTGGCGCTTGCCGGCCGTCCCGCAGGAGGCCAGAACGAACAGCGCCGAGACAACACAGATGAGCTTGGACCGACCCACCCGGTCTCCCCCATTTCCCAGATTCTAACTTGGCCCTTCGCGCCCCTTGGTGTCTGGACGCAAACCAGGCAATTGTACGTAGGGCGCCGTGCAAGGTCAACGTGAAAAGGTGCTGGCGTCTTCAACTGCCGTGTTTTCAATGCGATATGGCTACGTTTGGAAGGTTTGTGGGTCGGAATTGGGCGCAAGAAACTGGCCTCTTGGGGTTAAGGGGGTTTTGCGTATCGGCGCTTCTGCATCCCCACGTCGCCGTGACTGTGTGCCCCATCTTGTCGAAATGGCGCCGCTGCTATATCTTTGCCCGCCGAGATGTTCTGAAACGGCTCCCACGGTGGAGCAAATCCCAATCGAGGTATGACCATGAAGTTTCGACTAATCCGTGCATTCATCATGTTAATGATGTGCGTGGCGGCGGCCACGGTCAGGTTATGCGCCGCGACTCCGCTTCCCGTCCGTGGGCTTTACTTGAGTGCGCCGAAACCTGACGAGATCCCGCTCATGGTCCGCTTCATTCGCGACGCGCTTCCCAAGGAAGGCGTCAACGTCCTGGTGATGGAATTCAATTACCGGTACCAATACACCAGCCACCCCGAGGTTGTAGACGCGGACGCGCTTTCGAAGGCCGACATCCAGGCCGTCGTTGCGGCCTGTCGCGCGGCCGGAGTGCGCTTGATTCCGCTCATTAATCTGCTCGGGCACCAATCCTGGGCGGCACAAACTTTCGGCCTGCTGCGGGCGCATCCCGAGTTCGACGAAGCGCCGGGAAAGTTTCCCAACAATAAGGACATCTATTGCCGCAGCTACTGCCCGCTCCATCCCGACCTGCACAAGGTCGTCTTCGATCTGATCGACGAGCTGGCGACCGTGTGCGAGGCCGACGCGGTCCACGTCGGCATGGACGAAGTCTTCATCCTCGCCGACCCGGATTGCCCGCGCTGCAAGACTCGCAATAAGGCGGAACTCTTCGCGCAGGAAGTGCGAGCGCTGCACGACCATCTAGCGGCGACGCACCGCGAGATGTGGATGTGGGGCGACCGGCTTCTCGACGGCACGGTCACCGGTCTCGGCGAGTGGGAAGCCAGCCAGAACGGCACGGCGTGGGCCATCGGCATGGTTCCGCGCGACATCGTCATCTGCGACTGGCACTACGATTCCGTTCCGGCCACCGCCGCGCATTTTGCCGTCGAAGGGTTTCGAGTGCTTTACGCGCCGTGGCGGAAGACCGAAGTTGCTCTGGGTGAGCTGGACCTGATCCGCTCCGTCCGGGCGCACGCGGACGAGACCATCGCTCCCCGCATGCTCGGCGTGCTGCAAACCACCTGGGCTGGCACGAGCGGCTTCATCAAGGCCTACAACGGCGACCCATCCATCGGCGAGGAAAGCATCGAGGCCGCCGCCACCTTCAAGGCGCTGTTCAGCGCGATTCGCGGGGGGCAATGAGCATTTCCGAAGATTGACACATGAGAATAGACGAACTGGAATGGACGCTCGACTGAATCGAGCATATCGCTCGACACGGCATTGCACCTGAGGAAGTGGAGGAAGTCTTCGCAGCGGCACAGGTTTTCAAACGCGGGAAAGGTGGAGTGTACGAGGCTTGGGGGCAGACGGAATCAGGCCGATACGTGCTCGTAATCTTTCGCTACTTGGGGCATAATCGTGCTTGGCCGATCACGCCCCGTGACATGGACGAAAATGAAAAAAGACTCCTCCGCAGGAAATAACTCCCGCCGCACTCGCCGGAACCTTTCTTATGTGAAATCCGCGGCGGAGATTCCTGACTTCAAGTCCGACGACGAAATCGCGCGCTGGTACCAAACCCACAGCACGGTTCTGATTCAGGATCAACTCGAAACCCTCCCCGCCAAAGTAGGCGGCAAGCTGCGCTCCCGCCTCCTCGCCCGGCGCCGTTCGGTCAACCGGACCCGCAAGGTCCGCCAGCGCTCGCCTTCAGCTTCCTAGCAACTAACTGATAGCCGTTCCGACCGTCTTACCCTGATCTCGCACAGCGGGAGAAAGATCTGCTTTTCGGCGGGCTGGAGTTTTGGGCGGGTTTCATCCAAAATGATTCTCGGGGCTAGCCTTTTCAAATCAGCGGCTGCGTTCGAGGGTCAATTCTGTGCCCGGCAATCGGGACCATGTTCTGCTCAGCGTCGTGCGGGCCCTGGCGATCGTGTTTGGGCTGGGCATCGTTGCGCCCGTCGTGCTGCTCCCACAGGAAGCTACGGAGGACCGGGTCAAGGGTCCGGGCTGGTGGCCGACCAAGAGCGTCCGGTCGCCAAGCGCGATTGTGTGAAGTGCCACATGCCCAAAGTCGAACCACCCGAGGCGCACTTCCCATTCGCCGACCACTGGATCCGCGTCGCCCGGCCCGGAAATCACTATCCTGAATGAACCTTCCGCGTGGAGAGCCATCCGAGGAAAACCAGGAGCACATCGACGGGCAGCTTGAGTCTGCGCGCCCGGTAGTGTAACTTTGTTCCTATGCCCGACAGTGCTGCACGTCGCTCGACCCGCAAGCCGGTGGCCTTGGCCCTTCTCATCGTCGTGGACGCGGAAGGCGATGAGGCCGAGGCCCAGGCGCATGACCTTTCGGCGCTGGGCATGGGGATCAGCTCGGGAGCCAGCTTGAAGAGCGGCCAGTTGGTGGACATCCGCGCCAACGAAGGCTTGGGCGGCCCGGTCCGCGCGCGCGTGGTTTGGGTGGGCCAGCCCGCCTCGGACAAGCAATATCAAGCGGGTCTGGAATTCCTCTCCCCGTTGAAAGCCGCCACTTAGTTGACGTCACCCACCGGCGTGGTGATGCCTTGTAGGGCCGGCACCGCGGCCTGGCCGGGGCAAGCCCCAGCCCTACCTCATGCGGGGGGATCTGGGGATCACGGCGCGTCCCAGTCGAGAGCGTAGATTTCTTCCAGGCTGATATCGCGGATAGCGAGCAAGGAATCGTCCGGCGCGAGGCCCGTCCACCAGCCGAAACGCCCAATGGCGAGGCGGCCGTAGTCGGCAAGGTCGACCAAGTGCTCCACCTTGCGGTCGCTCACGCGCACGCGGTAGAAAGGCAAGTTGCGTTCAGTGGTATTGCAGAAGTAAACGCCCTTGCTGTCCTTGGACCAGTTGGGATAGCTCGATGGCAGTTTGATCAGATCCTGCCACTTTTTGGTGGTGAGGTCGTAGAGGAGCAACTTCTCGTAAGCGCCGGGCATGGCCAGCAGATAGCGGCCGTCGGGCGACCAGCAGGGACAAAACAATCCGGCCGAGCCGGGTGTCTTCGGCCTTGTAGACGACACCCATCCCGCCGCCACCGATTTTTTCCAGAATGCGATAGTGTGATACGGTTGTGCCGACCAAAGTCCTTTGCCCCGCCCGCTGGTGTGGAAATCTGCGTCGAGAGTTATCCTATGAGCCATCGCCACCCAACGCAAGCGCAAAGGCAGGGCGCCGCAGGCCGCTGCGCTTCATGAAGCCTCAAAAGCGGGGTCAATCGCGCAGTTTAACCTGCCTCTGGCAGACTCTCGGAGTTTGTCGGGCTCCCGGTCCCGCTCGGCGGGCCGGCGCGAGGCATTTGTCGCGCCGCCCCGACTACCCCCAACCCCTCCTGCCCAGGAGGGGAGTATGAAACCAAATTCCCCTCCTCAGTGCGGAGGCGAATCAGGGGAGGCGCGGGCCGCATTAGAAATGCCGCAGACCTCAACAGAACGAGGTGTGTGCTACTCGCTTCGTTCGAAAACGGGAGCTTAGTTCGACGGCGCTCTCAAGTTTAGGCCCGGCGGAGCGTTCATCAACCTCGGCGCGTTCAGCGACCGGGGAAACATGCGTGTCGGCCGGGCCGGACGGGTCGCTCTCTTGGGCGGCACAGGCTTCTTGGGCCTCTCCATTTCCTTGTGGAAAACCAGCTTGTGGGGATTCGCCGAACTCGCCGCGGCCATCTTCTCGCGCAGCTTAGTTACAACTTCGGCGTCCGCCTCCACCTGCCGCAACCGCACGGTTTCGTACCCTCGTCGGCGCGCCACAATCCGGTAGTCGAAGGCGACATCCGACTTCCCACCTCGAAGCTCCCGCACTTCAAAGGCCGAGGCGCCCTTGCTGGCCACGTACAAGCCCTCGCAGTTGCCGTTGGGTGTGAGAAAGACGTGGTAGCCGCTCTCGGTGTTCACCGTCTGGACAAAAGTCGGATCGATGCTGATGGCTGCGGCGCCGTTCTGCATCTGCCCGCTGCCAAAGTCTTCGAACCAGTTCTCCGGGCTTTCCATGGCATACAGTGCCACGACGCGGTTTTCCGTCAAGGGGACGACCGCCGATTTGGCACCAGTCGCCACAAAATCCCCCTGGGCATAGACCGCAATGCCGCCACCCGATGATTCGCTGTAACCGTAGACGCCGTAGACCGGTGACCCTCCATAAACACCCGCCCCGGTGTCACCCCATCCGTCGACCCCATCAAGATACCCATAGGCCCCGAGCCCGGCTCCGTTTTCGCTGTAGCCGTAGACGCCCCAGCCGTTCGAACTGTCCCCGTAGACGCCGGTATTGTCCTGGCTGTAGCCGTACACACCGTTGGTGGCCCCCGATCCATGTACGCCCGTACTATTCAGGCTTTCGCCGAAGACGCCGTCGCCGTAGCCGGAGGCGTAGCCATATACGCCCGCGCCATCGTCGTAATCGGTGCTACCGTCGAAACCGTGGTACCCGTCCCCATAAACACCGTTCCAGAAGTAGCCGGACAAGAAGGAGCTAAAGCTGCCATAAAGGTAGCCGTCCCCCCACATACCGATGTTTTCGTAGCCGTTGTATCGCCCGCTGAAGATTTGGCCGGCGGTGGTGTTGTCGGCGATGAGGGCAATTCCGTCTGGGCTAAAGACTTTGGCGAGCACGCCGGTGGTCGCGCCCGTGGTGGCCGACCCGTAACCCACGACTCCGATCCCCGCCGGGCTTAGCGCCTGGCCATAGACGCCGATCGGGCTTCCGGTCGTCGCCGCCGCCTGGCCGTAGACCGCGATGCTGCTCGGGCTGTAGGTCCGCCCGAACACTCCCCGCGTCGCGCCTGAGGCGGCCGTAGCATCACCCCAGACCCCGACCCCACTCGTGCTCGCTGCCCGCGCATACAGCCCGCGCGTCGCGCCTGTCGTCGCCGTGGCCTCACCATAGAGCCCCACCCCCGAGGTGCTCGGCACCAGGCCATAAACGCCCAGCGTGCCTCCGGTGGTCGCCGTGGCGTAACCGAGGATACCGCGCCCCGTCGTGCTGGCGCTCCGCCCCTGGATCCCGTACGTCGTCCCCGTCGTCTGCGTCGCCACGCCATACAGCCCCAGCGTCTTCGCCGCGGCCTGGATCCCGCTCCCCGTCGAGCTTTGGCTTACGGTCACGCAGGGCGTCGTGGTGCCGCACGCGAAGCTCGACTGCCCGCTGGTGATGGCGGGCGCGTCGCTCGTGGGCGCGGTCAGCGCGGCTTCCTTCGCTGCCACCCCCTTCTCCACCGGGACTACCTGCAGCGACACCGCCGTCTTCACCTCTTCTTTCAACTGCTCGGCGAGCACAAAATCCGACGCCTTCTTGCCTCCCAGACGCTCGGCATCCTCCGCCTTCATCGCGTAGGGCACGCTCACCAGCAGCACGCGCGGCTGCGGGCTCAGACCTTGCACCTCCACTTCCAGCCAGCGCGCTTTGCCGGAGGCAAAGATTTCTGCGGGCAGCCCCTCCGCCTGCGTGGCCCCCAGCAGCACCGCGTAGCGGCCCTGCGCGTCCGCCTCGACGGCTTGCCGCTCCCCCCAGATCGCGCTGCCTCCTTCCTGATCCTCATACAACGAGAAACTCACTTCCACGGCCCCCTGCAACGGCTTGCCCGCCACCTCCTTGACCACCCCGCTGAACCGCACCAGGCGCGGCACGGCGCTCGCCGCCGACACCATAACGCTGGTCTTTGCATCCTCCGCCCAGACTGGCACGGAGCCCAACAGACACACCAAGCCCACCCATGCGATGAAGTATTCCCGGCGCATACGCACCTCCACTTGTGATCCTAAAGAAAGGTGGGCTGAGGCTACAGCATGTAATCCTCAAGGTCAAGTACTGATGAGTATTTTATTCTCAGTTGGCATGGTGACTTATTGTCATACCCGGTGGCAGGTCGGCCGCGTCACCTTCACCGCCTGCTTGCCTTCCTTGATCCACTGCTCGGCGGTACCGCGCTTGTTGTAGAGCCGCACCAAGGCTGCGTTACCCACTCGCAGCGTGGCGATGAGCGCATCGTCTTGTCTGAGTGTGGCACAAATGCGACAATAAGCAACCAGACAGGATTTCGATGTCTACCAGCACCCAAACGCTCGGCGTATTGTCGAAGCGCATCGCGATCGCGGGCAGCGTCCGCCGGGCGTTCCGCGAAAACCTGCTGCTGGCGCTCGACACCCTGCGCACGCACAAGTTCCGCTCCTTCCTCACCGTCCTGGGCGTACTGATCGGCACGGCGACGGTGATCGGCGTAGCCTCCATCTTTAAAGGACTGGACCAGCAGGTCGTGGACCTCGCCGAGCAGTTCGGCACCCGCACGTTGTGGATCTACAAGATCAAGTTCGGCTTCGGGCGCCGGCTCACGCGCGAAGAGCGTATTCGCAAGCCGCTCAGCCTGGAAGACGCGATCGCCATCCGCGACCAATGCCCCTCGGTCGAAGCCGTTTCGGTGGTCATCTTCGCGCAACTGGGGCCGTTTGGCCTGCCGCCCTCGACGGCGAAGTACAAAGGCCGCGAGTTGCTCGACGCCCGCTTCAGCGGCGCCACGCCCGAACACATTCGGCTGATTAACACCGCGCTCGCCGACGGCCGCTTCTTCACCGAAACCGACGAAATCCACCGCCGCGACGTGGCCGTGCTGGGCGCCGACGTCGTCCAGCGCTTTTTCGTCAACGAAGACCCTATCGGCAAGGTCATCAATGTGGACGGGCACAATCTCGAAGTTATCGGCACCTTCGAAAAGTTTAAGGAATTCCTGGGCGAAAACGACGACGACCGGATGGTCCTGATCCCTTATGCCACTTACCGGAAGATCTATCCCATGGCCAAGGAGAACTTTATTTCGGCATTGGCACGCCCGGGCAAAGTGGACGCCGCTATCGACGAGGTCACTGGCCTGCTGCGCCGCCGCCGGCAGGATCGAGCCGCCGACCCCGACAGCTTCGGCGTGTCCACGGCCGACTCGTTTATTACTCAGTTTCGAGAACTCATGGCCACCGTCGTCCTGGTGACGGTGGTCATCTCTTCCATCGGCCTGCTGGTGGGCGGCATCGGCGTGATGAATATCATGCTGGTCTCGGTCACCGAACGGACGCGCGAGATTGGCGTGCGCAAGGCCATCGGCGCGCGCCGCAGCGATATCACCTGGCAGTTCCTGCTGGAGGCCATGACCCTCACGGGCGCCGGGGGAGTCCTGGGCATCCTGGCCGGCTGCGCCTTGAGCCTCCTCATTCGGACTTTCGTGCCTCAGCTTCCGTCCGTGGTTCCCCTCTGGTCGGTCGCGGCAGGGTTCGCGGTGGCGGTGAGCATCGGCCTCTTCTTCGGCATGTGGCCGGCCGTTAAAGCCTCGCGCCTCGACCCCATCGTCGCCCTGCACCACGAGTAGTCTGAGCTCACCATTATTATTGACTTCTTTCCCCGTGACACCGCTCCTGAAAATGTAAAACAACTCGACGCCGCGCGTCGACCCGCCTAGAATAGTCAAGTTGCTCCGGCAGGAAGCCTCGCCCTCCCGTGAGCGCAGCGACATGGCGCGTCTGACCGAGACACCCCAACCGATTCAAAAAGTGAGCCCGCCCGCCTTCGGACGCCTGGGGCTCGAATGGCCGCGCTTCGCCGGCTGGCAGTGGAAGGTGCTTGCTGTCCTTACCCTGATCAACCTCCTCAACTACTTCGACCGCTTGATCGTTGTCCCCATGTTCCCCTTCCTCAAGGACGAGTTCGGCGTGAGCGATTTCAAACTCGGCTTGCTTGCCTCCGTCTTCATCCTGGTCCATTCACTGGCGGTCCTTCCATTCGGCTTCTGGTCGGACCGGGGGCCGAGGCAGAGAATCATGGCCTTCGGAGTCTTCTTCTGGAGCGTGGCGACGATGCTTTCCGGAGTGGCAGGCACTTTTCGCTGGCTGCTGGGAGCGCGCGCGCTGGTCGGCATCGGCGAGGGAGCGTATGCCCCGGCCGGAACCGCCATGATCTCGGATTGCTTCCCGCGCAGCTTTCGCGCACGCGTGCAAAGCGTCTTCAACCTGGGAATGCTGGTGGGAGGAGTGCTGGGCTTGGCGGCGGGTGGCGTGCTCTCGCAATGGGTCGGCTGGCGCTATGCCTTCTATCTCGTCGGCTTGCCGGGCTTCCTGCTCGCTCTCGCTGCTTTTCGCGTCCGCGTCCCCGTTTCCTTGCCGCCCGAGAAGGCGCCTCCCGTCTGGAGCCTTTTGAAGATTCCCGCCTTCCTGATGGTGATGGCCGGCGGCATGTTCGTGGTGTTCTCGAGCGCCGCGTTTATCACCTGGGGACCGACTTTCGCTGATCGCTACCACGACCTGACGGTGGCGCAGGCGTCGGTCTGGATGGGAGCCGTCGTGCTGGTCGGCTCGGTCGGCGGGGTCCTCCTGGGGGGTTACGTCGCCGACCGGCTGCAAGCGCGCTGGACCTGGGGCCGGGCCATTACCATCGGCGCCACCTTGTTATTGGGAACGCCGTTCCTTTACGTGGCAGTCGATACCGACTCCCTCTCTGTGTTTCTGGTCTGCCTGTTTGTGGCAAGTTTCCTGCTGACCTGCTACCACGGGCCCGCTACCGCCGTTATCCACGACCTGACGCCCGAGCGGGCGCACAGCTTCGCCTTCGCCCTGTATCTGTTCGTCATCCACCTGTTCGGCGATATGGTTGCGCCGGCGCTGGTGGGTCGAGTTTCCGATATCTCGGAGCTCCGCCACGGCTTGCAACTCGGCGTCGCCGCCAATTTCGCCGCGGCCGTGTGTTTCCTTGCCGTCGCCTGGCTGATCGCGCGGCGTGGCCTTGTCAACTCCGCCCGTGCCACGGGCTCTTAACTTCCCTCCGGGCCGATCCAAGCGGGGGGGGTAGGAGCTTGCCTTGCGATGTCTCCGCCGCGTGTGAGAGAATCACATCAGCAAACGAAAATGGCGACCAAAACCATTCTGAGTTGGGAATCGTTCGTGGCGTTGGGCAAGGAGGGGGAGAAGTGCGAGTGGGTGGACGGTGAGGTGGTCCATATGACCCCGGTCAACATTCGGCACGAGCGCGTGCTGGCTCGCCTGTATATCGGGCTGGAAAATTACTGCGTGGCGCACCCGGGATGGTTTTGGATACCGTCGAATGCGGCATTCACAATGCGCTCCGGCAATTGGCGCTGTCCCGATGCGTCCTTGACTCGGATGGATCGGTTGCCAGGCGGGAAGATCCCGGACACACGCGCTGAGTTTCCTCCCGGCGTGGCGTTTGAAATCTTGTCCCCCAGCGATCAACCCGGCGAAATACAAAGAAAGCGCCAAGACTACCATGACAGCGCTGTGATTCAGGTCTGGATCGATCTCGACCGACGATTAGTCGAACTCATTTGTCCCGACCGACCCCTCCAGTTTTTCCAGGAAAACGAGGTCCTCGTGATTGGCGGGGTTCCTGACTTTGCTCTGCCTCTCAAGAATTTGTTCGCGATCTAGCCTTCAGTGATTCCACCCAGTGGGATGGGCAACCTGAATCCACCCCATACCGGAATTCATCCTATCCGCCGCGCGGCGCGCTCGACTTCCTTCATCACTTGCACGATGTCTCTTTCGGTCGTCCGCGGATTCATCACCACGATTCGGAAAACCCGGCGGCCGTCGAGCACGGTCGAGCTGATATAGGCGCGCCCGCTGGCGTTGACGGCCTCCTTGATTTGCCAATGGAGCCGGTCCGAAGCGGCGCCCGAACGCGGCCTTTGCCGCAACCGGAAACAGAGGATGTTCAGTTGCGGTTCATGCACCGGCTCAAGAACCCTCGACCGCGCGCAGTATTCATACGCGGCGCGCGCCACTTCGCAAACGCCGGTGGTCAACTCATCCCACAGGGCGTTCGAGTAGGCTTTCCACGTCAGCCAAGTTTTGAGGGCGTCGAAGCGTTGCGAGCACGCGATGGTGAATTGCCCAATATCCGGGAACTCCCGCGTCCCGCCGCTGAACAGATACGGCGCGTGCTGCTTGAACGCACGGCGCAGATTCCTGCCGTCGCGGACGAGCACCGCTCCCGCCGTGAGCGGCATAAACAACATCTTGTGAGGATCGAACGCAATCGAGTCGGCGCGCTCGATGCCGCGCAGCAAGCTGCGGTAGCGCCGGCTGAAAGCGAAGGCTCCTCCGTGCGCGCCATCGACGTGCAGCCAAGCGCCCTCACGGCGCGCGACTCTGCTCAAGGCGACAAGGTCGTCGCAGCTTCCCGTTGGCGTCGAGCCGCAGGTCGCCACCAGAACGAACTTGCGAAAACCGGCGCGGCGGGCGGCGCGAAACACCGCGGGCGCTTCGCGCGCGTCCGTGCGGTAGAGCCGGTCCAAAGGAATCGAAAAGACCGAATCGCTTCCCAGGCCCATGATGCCCGCGGCCCGGGTCACCGAGTAGTGGGTTTGCGCCCCCGCCAAAACGGCAATCCGCGCCCCGCCCCGGTTCCACGCCTGCGGCGCCAGCTTGGCACGCGCGGCCAGGAGCGCCGTGAGATTGGCGAAACCGCCGCCGTAAACCATCGACCCCTCAGCCTGGTGAGGGTAACCAAATAAGCGCTTGAAGCGGTCGATGAGGTCCCGGTCGATTGCCGTCGCCGCCGGCGACATCTCCCAGACCGCCAGGCTGTTGTTGAGCGCAGCCACCACCGATTCCACCAGCGCCGCCACGGGCACCGGCGCCGCGACCTGCTGCGCCGCAAAGCGCGGATGGCAGAGGTGCAGGCTCGCTTGGACAACCTCCTCGACGAGGGAGGGAATCTTCTCTGGAGTGGCCCGGCGACCGAGCAGCGACTTGATCTTCGCCAGGCAATCAGGAGCGCGCACCGGCCCGCCCGTGCGCATCAGTTCCTTCGCTGCCAGACGGGCGAGTTCTTGCGCGAGGCGCTTCACGACCGTGGGATTCCAGACTTGTGAACGCAATCCTGTGTTCTGCATGTTCGGTGGCTCGCGTTGCTCGCTTGATTCTGAGCAGACAACGAAGAAGGATTTTGGCACAGCGCAGGCCCGACACAAGCGCCAATTCGGGACTGCCCATCGAAGCCATCCAAGGTGCGGCGCCCGAAATCCCACAGTATCCCCGGCGGGCGAGCCTGCGGATCTGAATGCCGATGCTACGCGAACAGTGCCTTGAGGCTTTCGGTGTATGGCGCGCGCGCGATGCCGCGCTCGGTGATGATGGCGGTGACGTAGCGGTGGGGCGTGACGTCAAAAGCCGGGTGACGCGCGGAGACCTTCTCCGGAGCGGTGGCCACTCCCCCCCAGTGGGTGACTTCGAAGGGAGACCGCTCCTCTATCGGAATCTGGTCGCCGGACGCCAAGCTCATGTCAATCGTCGAGAGTGGCGCGGCAACATAAAACGGAATCTGATTCTCTTTCGCCAGCACGGCCACGGAATACGTGCCGATCTTGTTCGCCACGTCGCCGTTTGCCGCGATGCGGTCCGCGCCGACTATGGCGGCTTTGATCTCGCCGGCCTTCATGAAGTGTCCGGCCATGTTATCGGTGATGAGTGTGACGGGGATTCCATCCTTCGCGAGTTCCCAAGCCGTGAGCCGCGCCCCTTGGAGAAACGGTCGCGTCTCGTCGGCGAACACGTTGATCTTCTTCCCTGCCGCGACCGCGGCGCGAATCACCCCCAGCGCCGTCCCGTAGCCGCCTGTCGCCAGCGCTCCCGCATTGCAGTGCGTGAGCACGGTCCCTGAATCCGGCATGAGCGCCGCGCCATGTTTGCCCATCGCTTCGTTGATGGCGATGTCTTCAGCCAGGATCCGTTTGGCTTCGTCCTCCAGGCAAGCCTTCGTGAAGGCGATGCTCTGCTCGTCGGTCGTGTGGCACGAGAGGGAATTCTTGAAGGCGGAGCGCATTCTCTCAATTGCCCAGAAAAGGTTTATCGCCGTGGGGCGCGTCTTGCCGATTGTTTCCGCGATTTTTTCGAAATCCGCGCGGAGTTCGGGAATCGTTCTTCCTCCGGAATTCTTGATACCCAGCGCCACGCCCATTGCCGCCGCCACGCCGATGGCCGGCGCGCCGCGAATTACCATCGAGCGAATCGCCTCCGCCACTTCCTGATACGTGCGGCAGGTGACGTAGCGCTCCTCGGTGGGCAGCTTGAGCTGGTCAATCATCCGCACGCCGTCGTCCGTCCACTCGATGGTTTTGAACATGAATGTCTTCTTCCGACTCGTTGGGATACCTGAGCGGATGATTATAGCAGCTAAGGTGGCGCGTCGGTTGTCAGACGTCAGCTGTCAGCCGTCAGCAAGCTCAAAGCGCGTGGCCGCGCTCCTCTTCTGCCTTTTGCCTTTTGCTCTTTGCCTTTTGGTTTCGCTTTTCCCAGACGGCCCACCGGGCCGCCGCTACAGCTCGATTTGCGC
>Ga0315284_10008599_pt1 | contig 14582 bp, 21 predicted proteins | sample YL17G09_16_MG_FD_203696 | JGI IMG/M metagenome (GOLD analysis project Ga0315284, IMG submission 203696) | Sediment microbial communities from Yellowstone Lake, YNP, Wyoming, USA - YL17G09_16 | ecosystem: Environmental > Aquatic > Freshwater > Lake > Sediment | place: USA: Wyoming | collected... | reverse complement strand
TGAAGTCGAACTTGGTCACGGCGTTCGTGACCCGGAGCGCCGTCTCGAGCGCGATGAGCGCGTCGCGGGCGGCTTCCGCCTGTTCCCACGAGCTCGCGAACGAGAACGCGGGCGCGTTGTCGGCGAGGTACACCACCGCGTTCTGTGCGCGCTCGAGCTGCTCCTTGAGCGTGCCCTTGAGCTTGGAGATCTTCCTGAGTGCCTGCGAAATCGTCATCGTTTCCATGACGAGAACTTCTACACGAGCTGTGTTAGGGTCTGCAACACAAAAGTGACCGTTTCGTGTTTTTCTTTTCGGATCGTCGGTGTCAGTGCCGCCGAACGATCTGGCCTTCAACGAAATCGTCAGGCGCGTTCTCGCGCACCCACGCCTTCCAGTCACGGCACAGCCGGTGTGCGTCGATCCGTTCACGTACCGTGCGCCGGAAGCCACCCTTGCAACAGCTCCCCATCTTTGACGAGTGCGCCGAGCCCTTCTTCGAACCTCGACAACCTGCGCCGCTGCTCTTGCGAAAGTGCCCGAGCCCGTGGGCGTACGCCTCGGCGCGTCGCTCGGGTGATTCGTTGAAGCTAGTGCGCTGTCTTACCCACAAACGCTTGGCGCGCACCGCGTGTCTCAGCGTGCGCGCCATTCTTGCTGCCTTGTCTTCCATCTGGGCCTCCTCCGGGCGCGGCCGTTAGCCGCGCGCTCGGGAAGAGGTGGTGTCGGTGGTTGTGCATGAAGAGATCCTAGCAGGAGTGGACCCGCTGGGGAACGATCCCAGTCCCTCCGGTTATGAGCCAGCCGCTCGTACCCTCGAGCTACAGGTCCGTGGAGCGCGCCGCCGAGGAATCGAACCTCGATTCGCCGCTTAGAAGACGGCAGCCCTATCCGTTGGACGAGCGGCGCATGAACAGTCGACGATGAAGATGTAGCGGAAGATGGAGATCCCGACTCCCACACGCTTACGCGTGCCAAACGGTTAGCAACCGTCGCTGGTCCCCGACCAGTTCATCTTCCATGGTGCCCACGGCAGGATTTGCACCTGCACTGAGCCGGGCTTAAATCGGCTGCCTCTGCTGTTGGGCTACGCGGGCATGTTGCGGAAGGGGTCAGAGTTGAACTGACAGGCCGACTTGCGCCGACCACACCGTTTCGAGCGGTGCTGACTTGCCGATGTGCAAACCCTTCCAAGCGGCGGAGAGAGCGAGAGTCGAACTCGCAGCGCCTCTTTCGACGCGCACACGCTTTCCAAGCGTGCTGACTTGCCGATGTGCAAATCTCTCCAGGGATGCCGCAGTGACCGCTGCGGCTCAGTGTTGCGGCGGAAGATGAAGGAATCGAACCCTACGGTGTGACCCGTGCCCGGATTTCAAATCCGGTTGCCCTCCATTGAGCGCCACCTTCCATTCTAGCTGTGTTTATTCCGGTATTCTTTCTTCGCCTGTTTGCATAGTTCACAGCGGCACTTGTGGTACACGTAGCCGTTGATCGTGCCGTGCTCGAGTTTGGCTTCGGTGCCCGGCTTCTTTGAGCCCAGCGGCAGCATAATGGCGTCTCTCTCGGACCATCCTGCTTTGAGCCTCTCAACCAGCGTGGCACGTCCGATGCCGCGATCTCGACTCCAATCGACTAGCGACATTGTCGTTCCGTCGATCGTCACAAACCTCGACGGTTTTCGCCCTGAGCCTAGTGACGCACTATGGAAAATCGCATTTTCTGCATCCACGCCAGACCGGAGCCGGTGTTTTATGTTGGCGATCTTCACACCCGACCTTCTTGACCACTCGGCGGCCGTCAACGTCTCGCCGTTATGTGTAATCTGCATCTGTTCGTGTTTCTCTGGCGGAACAGAGACAGCGTCCTCCACGCTCCAGCCGCGAGAAATTCGCGTCGTTATTGATGACGGCGGGGCACCTAGATCCTTGGCCCAGTCGGTGACGCATCTTCGCTTACCAAACGCGATCAGATAGTTGTTACTACTTCTGTTACGCGTCTGCTCTTTTCGCAACGACCATTTGCAGTTGCCGGGCTCGTAGTTACCGTCGTTGTCAGTGCGTTCTATGCTGTGCGCGCGCGATGGTTTCCTCCCCATGTCACGCAAGAAAGCTACGTAGCTGTTACGCCATCTACGATAGACTTTGATACCTCGACCGCCATAGCGCTCGTAAGCGGAGGCATCTGGATTGGTGCATCGCTGGATCATTTGCGTCCAGCAGACGTACTCTCTTTCTCTGAACCCATCACCTCGCGTGTCGCCGTGTTTTTCGACTTGTTTTCGAGGCGTGTTGTGCCGCATGAACGTCACTCTACGACGTTCATGCGGCACATGTCAACATTCTTAAAGAATGTCTTTCCGGCAACTACTCTTCGTCGAGCGCGCCATCCCAGTAGACTGCTGATCTCAAGTACGTTGCCCACGCGTCTGGCATGCCTGGCTTGTACATCAGATCGAAATCGTTCCTCTGCGGCAGCGACTTCGGACGCACGGGCTTCGACAAGAGCCGCATCCCAGCTTGCTCAGGCGTGCGACCGCCCTTGCGTTGATTATCGATCAAGCAAGAAACTACGATGTTTTCCCAGCATGTTTTCCCGCCCTGAGCTCGCGGGATGACGTGCTCGTACTGCATCTCGCGCATGCTGACCTTCACACCGCAATACTGGCAGCGCCCCTTGTCACGCATGTAGATTCCGTGGCGGCTGAACTTTACAGCCTGCTTCTTCTTGACCGGCTTCATGAGGCAGATCACGGAGGGCATCTTGACGGTCCAGCTCACCGTCGAGATCGTCTTGTCCTCGTATTCGTCGATGACCCGGACCGTGCGGTCGACGAGCAGCTTCACGATTGCGTCCTGCCAACTGATCCTAGAATGCGCTTGCATTCCTACATCAAGTACGAGCACTTCCACGGGTCACCTCCTTCTTGTTGAGTTTTGAGTCTACATCGTTAGATCGTTGCCGTCTTCTCTACGGTGCTGCGAACCCACTGGAACAGGTTCTTCTTGGCGGCCTTCCACGCCTCCGGGTCGACGTCGTCGGTCTCCTTCTCCAAGTCCGCGCAGTACATCTTGACGATCTGCGGCAGCGTCGTCGGGTACCCGACGGTGAGCTGCTCATCCTTGCTGAGCAACTTCTCGAGCCGGATCGGCTGAAGGTACTTCGCGCCGAGCTCGGCGAGCATGGTCTTGCGCGCCGCGTTCTCTGCGTCCTTGGCCGGGTCACGCACCTTGCCGTCCCACGCGGTCTCCTCGGCCTCGAACACCTTCTTCATGAACACGCCCGACCGCTCGAAGCGGATGACGACGCCCTCGGGGGCCATGAAGCCGGGCGAGATCACGCTGCCGTCCTTCTTGAGCTTGGCCAGCGCCTCGCTCACGGCCTCGTGCGAGAAGATCCCGCGGTAGAGGATCGGCACCACGTCGCACCACTCCGGGCGCGGCTGCGGGTCGGCGAACCTCGTGTCGAAGAGCGCCAGGCGCTTGCCCTTGAGCCCGTACGAGGAGTTGATCCCCGCGCCGTACCACTCACCGTAATGACGGCCAGGGCCGAGAAGCGTGCGGACCTCCTCTTCGTTCGCGAGGACGTGGTTGCAGAACCCGAAGTTGTCGGCGACTCGATCGAGCCACCGCTCACGCGATGCACAGCGCACCTCGGTGTCGGTGATGTAGATCTGCGCGTTCGACCCGTGAATTTTTTCGGTGATCGTGACCACCTGCTCGAACTTCTCGATGGACGACCATCTCTTGAACTCGTTCTCGGTCTTCTCGGTCTTCTCGGTCTTGTTCTCGGTCTCGTTTTCCATTTGCTGCTCCACGCCTATGCAGGCGGTGCTCACGGTCCGATTCGAACGGACACTTTGCGGGGTTTGAATCCGCCCTCTCTGCCAGGTTGGGGTACGTGAGCATGCGGTACCACGAGCCGGACTCGAACCGGCACTGTCTCCACGCTGAATGGAGCGCCTCCTACCAATTGGGCTATCGTGGCATGCGGTACGGCCCGAGGGATTCGAACCCTCACTGTCCAGATCCTTAGTCTGGCGCCTCCTACCAATTGGGCTAGGGCCGCATGTTGCATCTAGTACCCCCGGTCGGGATTGCACCGACGACCCTCGGCTTGTAAAACCGATGCTCTGACTACTGAGCTACAGGGGCATGTGGTCGCTCGTGTTGGACTTGCACCAACGATCGCGGAGTATGGGTCCGCTGTCTTAGCTGCTAGACGAACGAGCGTTGTTGCGGGCCGGAGATGTGCGCTCCGTGAGTGTCAGAAGGTTATGAGCCTCCCCGCCTCTGATGGCATTACCCGCGGCGTCTCTACGTGGAGTCGAACCACGACTTGCTTTTTAGGAAAAAGCCGCGCTATCCGTTACGCGATAGAGACAGAAATTGGCGCGCTCAGCAGGAGTCGCACCCGCATCCCGGTCTTCGGAGAACCGTGACCTATCTGTTGGTCGATGAGCGCATGGTGCACACGGCAGGACTCGAACCTGCAAAAGCCACCTTCGTAGGGTGGTACCCGTCCAGTCGAGAATCGTGTGCGTGGTGCCGCAGGTCGGGATCGAACCGACGACCTCGCCCTTACCAAGGGCGTGCACTACCACTGTGCTACTGCGGCTCGGGTGGACTGGTCGGTGCGGTGCACCGCTTAGCTCGTCGTGCTCGAGGCCAGTAGTGGAGAGTGCGGGTGCTGCCCCCGCTCTGCTCTGCTTGCAAGGCAGTGCTCCGTCCTGACGGACTCCCCGTGATGTGCCCCCGTATCGCCGGGAGCCACGCGGTTGTGCAGACTGAGCAGGTTCGACGGGCGAGGTCTGTTCTCGTCCCGCTTCGTCTACTTCGTGCTGTACATAGTGCGCGCTACAGGGATTGCACCTGTGGCCTCCGCTTTGTCGAAGCGGCGATCTACTGCTGATCTAAGCGCGCGTGGTGCCCCAGGTTGGTATCGCACCAACGCCTCCCCGTTTTCAGCGGGGCGCACAGACTATCTATGCTACCGGGGCATGGCGCCTTCGACGAGGATCGCACTCGCCCATTCCTGATTGACAATCAGGCGTTCCCACTAGGGAACCTCGAAGGCATTGGGGTGACGTACGGGTGCCGCCCCCGTACCTCTTGCGCCACAGGCAAGCGTGCAGTGCTGCTACACCAACGTCACCATACAGTCCGCCGTGGAGGTTCCGCCCCTCCGTTTGCCGCTCATCAGGCAGCCGTTCTACTATTGAACTAACAGCGGATACTACTGGTCGGGGCGACTGGGATTGAACCAGCGACCTCTCGGTCCCGAACCGAGCGCGCTACCTCTGCGCCACACCCCGAAGAACTTGCACCTCCCACACCGGGCGAGCTCGCGGAGTGAACCGCGCCGGCAGTGGTCCTGTTTTCCAGTTGGCTCGGTGCGATTGCCGAAATTGGTCCGGGCGACAAGAATTGAACTTGCATAATCCAGTTCCCAAAACTGGCGGGCTACCAATACCCCACACCCGGATACTGCGTTTTGCGTCGGTGCGGGGATTTGAACCCTACGATTTCTGCCTTGAGAGGGCAGCGTCCTGCCTGTTGGACGACACCGACAATTTGTGATCTGTGCGGGTGCTGCCCCCGCTTCCTCTGGGTGAAAACCAAAGATCCTAGCTGGTGGACGAACAGATCGTAAAAGTGATGGCGTCGCCGCTCATGGTCTACTCGACGCTTCCCCGGTGGTGCCTAGAACACCGGCAATGAGCTACGCGTGCGTCGAGCTGTCGCGACTGCCATCGGAGATCCGCCGCAGAGTTGAACTGCGCTCACGAGGGTTGCAATCTCGTTTGCTCCCAGAGCTGCGGACCATTTGCTCCAGCACCAGGACTCGAACCTGGAAAACTGCATTAACAGTGCAGCGTGATTCCATTTCACCATGCTGGAATGAGACCTGCGGTGCCGACTGCCCGGCTCGAACGGGCCGCCACCAGTTTACAAAACTGGTGCTCTACCAGATGAGCTAAGCCGGCATTGGTTCCCCCTCAAAGATTCGAACTTCGATCCACGCTGTCAGAGAGCGTTGTCTTGCCGTTAGACGAAGGGGGAATAAATGGTTCCGGTGCTAGGATTCGGACCTAGATTCAACGCTTCAAAGGCGCTTGTCCTGCCGGTTGGACGACACCGGATCAAAAAAGCGGGGACGCTCTACCGTTGAGCTACCGAGGACCACAGAGACCTGAGCTCGCACCGTCGGAGTAGGCCGCTCAATGCGGCTTCCTACGGAGACCTGAGAGCGCACCGTGTTCCTCGAGAGGGAGTTGAACCCTCATCTTCCCCTAAGAGCGCGCGACCGGGCTCGAACCGGCTACATCCTGCTTGGAAGGCAGGCGCTCTACCAAATGAGCTACGCGCGCATTGTGGGGGCGGTGGGATTCGAACCCACGACCAATCGGTTAAAAGCCGACTGCTGACTACCGCTGAGCTACACCCCCAAGTGTGTACTCCAGCTCTCGTTTCTGTCCGTTCATGTTTCACCTCGGTGGGGCGGGTGGGGATCGAACCCACGACCAAGAGTTTAAGAAACTCCTGCTACTACCACTGAGCTACCGCCCCAAAGCCGCCCGTACAGGCGCGGCATCTTCTTCATCGTCAACTATTCGATTTTCATTCGAGCGCGAAGGGTAACTACGAATCACCTTTGCTACGCCCGTTGGTGCACGCGGAAGGAATTGCACCTTCAAGGTCCGGAGACGCCTGGTTTACAGCCAAGGGAGCCCACTACACTGCTCAACGCGTGCATGTTCGTGTCCTTCATGGAGCAAGTGACGAGAATCGGACTCGTTCTTCAGCGTTGGCAACGCCGCGGGCGACCACTACCCCACACTTGCAAATCTTCAGTGCCCGCAGACGGGATTGAACCGCCATCTCAGCTTTACGAAAGCCGCAGTCTACCGTTGACCTATGCGGGCGACAGCGAGCCGAGCAGGTGTCGATCCTGCCAAGATCGGATTTGGAGTCCAATCCCCGCGCTGGCGGTCGGCCCAGAAACGAGAAAGGGCCGGTCCTCTCGGACCAGCCCCCTAGCGTCTTCCAGCGAATCTGCTGGTTCTTCTAGGGGGCGCACCTCCAATCGAGGTTGATCAAGGTGCGCAGGCTGGCGTTCGCGATCGTCGAGGGGCAACCAAACTTCTTGGACTGCGGCTGCATTTGCCCCGAGACGTGCGAATACACGACGGCGCCGACGCTCTCGCGTCCGGCTGTTTCGTGTTTCGCTATCGCTCTTGAGAACATTGGCTTCGAGATTTAGGTGTAGAGGATACCGTTTCCGGCGTCAAGCACTTTGTTGCGACGCGGACAAGATGCGGCTCATCATCTTGATTTCAGATGGACAAAACCTGCTTCGCTCACGCCGACATGAGCTCGTCGTAGTTGAACTTGTCGCCGAGCGCCTCGTAGATGTTCGTCGTCTCGAAGCTGAACCCGAAGAACTTCTGGTTGAAGAGCAACGCGTGCTGAGGGACGCGCACTTCGCCCAGCACGAACTGCTTCCCGTGATCGGTCATCTTGTAGTAGCCGACGCGCTTGCTTCCATCGGCGCGTTTGCCCTGCATCTGCGTGATCAGTCCCCAGTGTTGTAGCTTCGCCTCGTCGCTGCGATTCTGGTCGTTCTCGGCCAGCAAGCTCGGGACGTGCAGCCACTCCTCAGCATCCGGACGCTGGAAGTATTGGTAGATGAGCATCAGAGCTCGCGCCATCGAGCTGTTGAGCTTGCGCTTGTAGATCTTGACGAGCTGCCCACAGCACGGACAGTCGACACCGCCAGGCTGTGTGCGCTGCGCTGCGATCATCTTGCGTGCTTCTTCCAGGGTGTCGCTCATGATTGCTCCGTTTGGTGTGTGCTTACGTTCTCTTCGAGAACTTCGTTCGCGACACGCTGCCTACAGCGGTGCAGTGAAACCCGTCAGACTCTTTCACGAGCAACCAGTAGCTCCGGGCCACCCCTGTCGCAAATGATGCCGGCATCTTCAGCGCCTCCAACATAGGTGCAGCGAGAAGATTGTCTTTTTCGTCTTCTCGCAACGCGGCAAGGATATCTTCGCGAGGCCCGGCGTACACATCATCAAGATCTGAGGGATCGACCGCGACCACTATATCGTTCGAGCCGAACTTTTCGACAGCTCGGAGGTAGATGTCGAACAGCTCGTAGTCTTGCGCCAGTTTGGCAACGTGCTCGGGCACGTCGCTCGTTTGGATTTTCGTTAACGTGTCACTCACGTCACACTTCCTTCTTGTTGTCGAAGACGCTGCTGCTTTCCGAGACGCGCGAGCGCCGCTTCAGATCACGGGCTTCTTCCCGTACAGCGCCTCGAGCGCCTCACGTAGTTGCTGCGATGCGAAGTGCCTGGCCTGATCTCGCGCTGCCTCGGCCACGCGGGTCAGCTTGTCGATCTGGAAGCACAGGCGTCGCGCGATGAGCTGGAGCTCGGGCGCTGGCGCGAGCGCCGAGAGGAGCTCGGCCTTCTCGGGCTCGGTGGGCGGCTTGTTGAGCTCGGCGAGGTCCATCTACACTTCCTTCGTGTTGTCGAAGATGAAGAGGAACTTGTTCCCGTCACAGTGCGTGTCGCCGCAGACGAGCGTGATCTCCTTGCCACGGTAGACCCACTTCGGGAGATGCCGTTGCGTATAGATCTCCGCCGAGTAGCAGTTGCCCTCGCCGCTCTCCAGCTCCTCTTTAGAGTCGGCGTAGTAGACGCTGCCGTAGTTCTCGTTGGGCACGCGCCAGAAGCGTTTGCGCTGGTCGTCGAGCGGAATTACGACCCAATCCTCGACGTAGCCGACGTGGTTGAAGATCGCCTGACGAGCTTCCTCGTACGCTTTGATCTTGTCGTGGATGCTAGACATCACGCCACCTGCTTTCTGAGTTGTTCGATTGCTGCGCACACGCGGCACAGCCAATCAGTCCCGAGAAACTGGAGCGCCGTACGCGCAGCGAGCGTGCTCCCACGGAGGAGCTGTAGCGCAGAACTACGGTTGATCATCGTACCTGGACGGCGCCCGCAGACGGCTCGTTCGCTACCGGCGTGCCGCATGATGTGAACGCGCACGGGCTACGCCACCTGCTTCCGGCGTGCAACGAGACACTCCTCGGTGTGCTGCGACTTGGTGATCTTGACGATGCGGACCTCGTACGCTCGGTAGTGCTTCGCGACGAGCGAGAGCGCGCACATGGCCTCCTTCACCGACAGAAAGCCGTTGTAGCCATGACGCTGCCAGCACTTGCCGCAGGCGGTGTGCTCGCGCCAGAGCTTGTGGGTTTTGGGATAACCGCGACCGCACTTCTTCTCGTCCTCTTGAATGTCGTACGAGCACTCGGTCCACTTGGCGGGCTTGCCCGAGTCGGGCTCGGTGTAGTTGTACTGGAACTGCCAGTACGTAACGGTGCCGTCGCTGCGCATGACTATCTCCTTTCCGCGTGCATCTCGACCGCACGAGCCACGCCAAACTCGGCCACGAGGCGTCGCCATTCGCGATCTTCTCGCCACTGGCGTATCCCTCGAACGCCCAACACGATGGCGTAAACGCTTATCGTGGCGACGTACCAGATCAACGGAGCGAGCAGGACACCCGCCCAGAAGCTCATTTCTTCTTCGCGGCGCGAATCTTTCGCCGCTCGAGACGTGCCGGCTCCTCGAATCGAGACGCACGACGCGATGCGATCAGCGCCGCCTCCCTCAGTCCGCTGGCGTACGCGTTCTTCCCGTCAGCGGGCTCCATCGTGCGCGCCTCACGGTACAGGTGCCCCGCGAGGCTGCGAAGACTCGCAGCGATGGTCGATGCAGGTCGATTACGTCTCTTGCGTCCCATGGTACTTTCTCCTTCGGTTATTTCGTTTCTCTAGCCTTCTCCGCCGCCGCCCGTCTTGCCAGGAAATCCTTGCACCCATTCGCGCACGTCTTGCAGTAGTACGTGCCGACGTAGGTGCGCTTCGCGTCGAAGCCGTGGCACACGCAGCACGCCCTTGGCATGTGCGGCCAACGCTCTGAGCTTGCTTGGATGTAGGTCACTCGTAGTCCCTGACGGCCTTGCCCACAGGGAACCTCGGGAGCTTGTTCTTGCCGGTGAGCCCCTGGTACTTCACGGTGAGCTGCTTGCCCTCCCATAGCTTCTTGTTCGTGAGGTATTTGCGTAGACCCTCGAGCTCGCCTTCCATCTTGCAGCGGAACTGCTCGCTGCCGGCCTTGCAGACGAATATCGCCAGGCCCGACATTTTGCCCACACCTTCCTCGACGCCGACGATCGGGAACTCATCCTCGACGAACTCCTTGAGCTTCTGCAAGCCGTAGCTGCGCTTGCCTTCCTCGTACGGCGCGTCGTTGCGCGCCATCGCGCCTTCGTAGCCGTCGGCGCGGCAACGATTGAACACCGTGTCGAGATCCTCCTGCGTCCTACACACGTAGGTCGGTACGAAGACGAGCGCGGGATGCGCAGGTACGCGAACGCCGTGCTCGCCGTCAGGTCCGACGAGCAGCAGCGTCTTGTCCAGCCACTTGAAACGCTGACCGAACGTCCCGCCGTGTCGGGGCGCATCGTAGACGTGGTACTCGATGAGCGCCTGCTCGGCGTCTGACGCCGCGTACTGCTTGCGCACGCATGAGCTGATCTTCTCGAAGTCGTTCTTGAGCGCGTGGTTGTAAAGCTCGCCGTCCGTCACCGTGCCAGGTGGCAGGCCCAGGGCCTCGACCGCTTTCGCGATCCTCGGCACCGCCACGATGGGCTTCTGTTCACGACTCCACAAGCTCACGCTGCCTGTATCCCCTACGACCGCGATGCAGCGGATACCGTCTAGCTTCGGTTGTGCGTAGCAGGGGAACTCGATCTTGTCCCCGTGCTTGGTGAACGTCTGCGCGAGCATCGGCCTGATCCCGCCCGCGCCGCTGTTCTCGCCCGCCTCGGCCTTGGCGATGTCCTCGACGTAGCCCTTGCGCGTCTTCTTGGTGTTCCACTCACCTTGTGCCTGTGCAACGGCCTGCTCGGGTGGCGTCGTCTCGTTCGCTCGACCGACGTTCTTGCCCACAGCCGTCTCGCGCGCCGTCTGTTGCGCGCCGCCGACGTGTCCGTACTCGCTGACTATGACGGCGCCTTCGGTCCAGACGGACCACCGCTCGACCTTGCCGTTGCTGGTGCGCTTGTAGAGGGTCGGTAGCTTCTTCACAGTGTCGTCTCCTTCGTGACGGCCTTCTCGACCGCCGCCTTTGCCTGCTTCACGTTCTCGAACCTGCCGACGCGCTTGTACGGGAACCACGTCGCTGCGTGGTAGCCCTCTTTGCGCTGACCGAGGGCGTCCTTCCAGGCTCCACGCCACACACCGCCGACGCATCTACCGTCGATGGCAAGCTCGAGGGCTTCGTCTCTGTTGACGCGCCACTTCATCCGGCCCGCCTACCACCCACAGAGCATGTCCATCGTGCCGTCCGCCGTCTTCTGCGAGATGCACCGCCCGTCCTCGAACGGCGTGCAGCGCGAGTCGTCGACACACTTCGGGTAACACGAGTGTCCGAGGCAGGCGTAGCCCGTGGCGCAGTCGACGTTGTGGTTGCACAGCGTCGTACACCAGCTTATGCACTCGCCCGACGCGCAGGAATCGCAACCGAAACACCGCGCGCCCATTGGGAGCTTCATCGTAGTGATGGCTCCGATCGGCGCATGGTGTGGCGCTCGTGTGTGCGGATTCGCGCCAGCGCATGCGACGAGAAACAACGCCGCTAGAAAGTTTGTGGCACGCATCACTTGGCCTTCTTCGCGGTCTTTTTGGCCTTCGCCTTGCCCGCCTTCTTGACGGCCTTGCGCAGTTCGGCGCGCTCGGCAGCCACGCTCTGCGACACCGTGCGGCGCGTGCGCCACGCCCGGTATCCCGACGAAGTGCGGTGATCGGCGCAGAAGCCACCGAACCTCGGAGCGAACGGGTTGGTGCAACCGCCCACCGCGCAGAGCTGCTTGGCACGCCGCTTCTTCGTCGTGACCATCTTCACGAGCACCTTCTCGGGCCTGGGTTTTACGCGAACCTCCTCCCACTCATCGGGATTGACCTTGCGCCCGTTCAGCACGGCGAGGCTCGTGTTCATCAGCGAGGTGAACTTCTCCAGCAAGTCCTGCACCGTCTGATTGATGATCTCCCTGCGGTACTGTTCGAGCACGTTGTCGGTGTTCATGTTCTCTCCTCGGGTTGCGTTTCTACGGGGGGGCGCCTGGTGGGCATCGAACCCACGACTGCCGGGACGTGCTGTCCCTGCCCTCTGCCAACTGAGTTACAGGCGCCTGACACTGTTGCGCTACCGGGTGGCCTAACCCACGTCCGCTCGCGCTCCTCGTGTCACAGAAAGGTCTACTTAGGCCCCTCGCCGTTGCGGTAGATGATGTCGTACGCCTGGAACACCGTCTCGGGCGTCGTGCTCGGAGCGCCGAACCATGTTTTGCTGGCTCCGTTCGCCATGCGGAGGCCCACGCTCGCCATCTCGTCGGTGGCGGCGTCTCCCTCCATGCGCTTGTAGACTCCGAAGATGACGGCGGGCGTCTGCGGCCCTCCGAAGAGCTTCTTGGCTACGCTCGCGGCGACCCTCATCATTCGGAACACCTCCTCGAAGTGCTCCTCATCTGCGTCGGTTTGGGACTCGATCTCGGACTCGATCTCGACGGCGGGCTGGACACTCTTGAGGCTCGGATTCTTCATTGTTCTCTCCTGGGTAATGCGAGGGTATGTGTTACCGTTTAGCTCGTTTTGTATTGCCTGGGAAGCGTTTTGTTGCGTTTTGTTGCCGGTGCTAGCTGGTCAATCGGGTGTTCGCGGCGCCGTTCGGGTGCCCCGTCGCTACGAGGCTCGTCTCCTTTCCATCGAAGTATTGGTCGAGCTTCTCCATGAGCGCGGCCTCGTGCATCTCGAAAAAGTCGACCTCTTCTCGCAGGTTCTTGAGCGCCTCGTAGGCTTCTCGCAGCAATCGCTCGGCGTTGTTCTGCCGGATCTCGATCCACTCGGTGAGCAGGCGCAGCTCCGTGGCGAAGAGCTTGAGTGCGCGCGTGGCGCTTGCACGCCAGGTGTCGTACTCAGCGGGTGACGCGAAGGAGTCTTTGCGGTACGGGTCGTTGACCTGATCTTCGATGCGCTTCGTCTCGAAGATGAGCTGCTTCTGGCGCTGCATACCAGCGGTCAATGACTTGGGCTCGATTAGCTTGCCCCGTTCGATGTTGGCTTTCATGTTCTCTCCTACAGGTCTAGTTCGCGGGCCGGTGCGGCGAGTCGTACGTCGTCATCGAAGTCCGTGGTGCTGGACTCGTCCCATTGAATCTCGTTGTCCCAGTCCTCGGCACCCAGTAGCAGCCTGTCAAGCCGCACCCAGACGTTGCCCGGTTGCGCGAACGTCACCACGCCGCGCACGCCCGCCTTGGCGACAAAGAACGGGTATCGGTCCACGTCGCGCACGAGCACGACGCGTGTGCCGGTGGGCAGCATTACGACGCCTCCGCTTCCAGCTCGTCGTCGTAGAAGCCGTCGCGAGCCGGTGCCACGCCGCCCTGCAACGGCTGGCCTGCGATCGACGGCTCGAACTTCACGCCGATGAGCGGCCAGTCGCCCTTGATGCCCACGTCGTAGTCGACCACCACGCCAGTCAAGCCGATGTACTCCTGCACGTCCGACGCCTTGACCTTCACGCGAGCGCCGACGGGCCAGCGTCGTTGTGCCTCTTCGAGCCAGGCGGCTTTCAGACGCGGCGATTCTTGGAAAATCTCGTCTCCGTCGTCGGTGTTCATGCGCACCCCATGTAGTTGCGAACTTGCTTCTGGAGATCTTCACGCGTCTTGACAGCTCCCGTGGCCTTGAGCGTCTTGACGACATCGTAGGACGCATGCCACACGTCGCTAGAGCCCAACTCCTCCCAGCCTTCGGCCTCGGCACGCTGTTGCGCGATGCCGCGAAAGAAGTGCTCGAAGCTGTAGGCGGTGTTGTCGCCCCAGACTTCCTTTGCCCAGTCCCAGGTGTCTTTCCACTCGTCGCGCATGTCAGTCCCCCAGGTGTGCGGGATGTGCCCCGCCCAGCATGACCCACGCCATCTCGCCCAGCCCCGCGTGCTTCAGTAGCGCCTGGCGATCGTCGAGCGCGGCGCTGAGCTTGGCTTCAAGCTCGGCCTCGCGCTCGTGGGCCGCGTCGCACTCGGCTTCGGCGCGCTCGGCCTGCTTCTCGATCTCCTTGAGGCTGTTCGCGGCGTGCTCGATGGACCCGCTGCCGCTCACGCCCAGCGCCTCGCGGATACGCTCCAGCGCCGGGCCAATCTCGTTCTCGTCCTCGTCGAAGATGCCCAGCAACGCGAGCGTCCTGTCGCAGATCTCGCCCAGGCGCTTGAACTTGTCCTTGTCGGCGATCTTGGGCAGATTCTCCAGTTCGTGAACGCGCAGCGCGTACTGACGGCGTTGCTCGACCTCGCGGGCGAGACGAGCTTCCAACTCTGCGATCTTGTCGCCCATGCTCGGGCGTTTGGTCGTTCGCCTGGTCATCGTAGCTCCTCGGGAACGCATCAGGTGTCCCCTAGCGGCGAGTAGAGATACACGCCGCAACAATCGTGAACCTTGATTATCACGTCGCTCTCGACGCCGAACAG
>Ga0315284_10008598_pt1 | contig 14582 bp, 14 predicted proteins | sample YL17G09_16_MG_FD_203696 | JGI IMG/M metagenome (GOLD analysis project Ga0315284, IMG submission 203696) | Sediment microbial communities from Yellowstone Lake, YNP, Wyoming, USA - YL17G09_16 | ecosystem: Environmental > Aquatic > Freshwater > Lake > Sediment | place: USA: Wyoming | collected... | reverse complement strand
AGCAGAACATCATCAACTCCCTCTACCTCGACCCGGAGCAGCTCGAGGCGCACAACTGGGACCTGCACAGGAAGTACCAGAGGATGGCCAAGGAGGTCCGGTACGAGGCGTTCAACACGGACGGCGGGTGCGACGTGCTGCTCGTCGCCTACGGGACCGTGGCCCGCATCGCGAAGACCGCGATCGACCTGGCGCGGGAGAAGGGGCTCAAGATCGGGCTGTTCCGTCCGATCACGCTGTACCCGTACCCGAGCGACGCGCTCCTCAAGACCGCGGAGGAAGCCAAGGCGGTGCTGGTGTCCGAGCTCTCCACCGGGCAGATGGTGGAGGACGTGCGCGCCGCGATCGCCGGCCGCAAGCCGGCGCACTTCTACGGCCGGGTGGGCGGCATGGTCATGGGCCCGGAGGATCTGGTCGAGCAGGCCGAGAAGCTGGTCGCGGTCCACGCCTGACCGGACCGTGCAGGGAACGCGGAGGTGGCGTGATGAACAACCGTGAGGTGGTCCTCGACATCCTCAGGAAGGCGTACCAGATCGAGGTGGACGGCTACACCTTCTACTCGATGACCGCCGAGCGGGCGGAGAAGCCGGCCGTTCAGGAGCTTTTCACCAAGCTCGCGGAGGACGAAGTCCAGCACCAGGCTTTCCTGCGGAGCGTGGCCGGCAACTACGACGAAAAGGGCGTCGAGGCGTTCAAGCTGAACCTGCGCTCCCCCGAGCTGCGCGCGATCAACCAGGCCGTGTTCACCGCGAAGTTCCGCGAGCAGGCGGCCGGGGCGGAGTTCGAGATGGGCGTGCTGTCCATTGGCATGACCCTGGAGAACAACGCCATCAAGTACTTCTCCACCGCCGCCGGCAACGCTTCCGAGAAGGAGGTCAAGGGGTTCTACCAGTACCTCGCGGACTGGGAGAAGCAGCACCTCGAGGCTATCCGGACCCTCTACAACTCCGTGCGCCAGGACTTCTTCGCCGCCGGCTCCTTCTCGCCGTTCTGAGCACGCACGCGCTGCGAGATGCAAAAGGTGAGAAAGGCGTACCTGGTACCGCGGTGGTACCGAGGTGGTACCGAGGTGGTACCGAGGTGGTACCGATGGGATAGTTGCGGCCGTCGAGGCGTGCCAGGACGGCGAGCTAAGCACGGTGGCTTTGTCGCTGCCGCTCCCCCTCACCGTCATTAGTGTCAACACAGGTGAATGTGGTACCGTTCCCGGTGCCCTTCCGGCAGGTAGTCATCTACCAGCAAGGGCCTCCTTCCAGTTCTTGAGATAGTCCAATGATAGAATAGGCCGCTCACCGGCCACCTGACCGTCGCGGCTTACTGGTTTCATGATCTTGTCGATCCCAAGGACCAAGGTTCGTGCCCATTCAAGCTGAGCGACGAGCTCATCAAGGCTCGAGTTAGCAATCATTCGCCGCTCGAGTTGCCGCGTGTGAAGGAAGTGCATCTCGGCGAGTTCCTCCTGGCCACTGAAAAGGGTCACGCGCTCCGGATCGCCCTGCAATACGCGCCGACACACGGGACACGAGCAGAGCAACTCCGGGCGCTCGCGCAGAACGAGGAGCGAGTCCTCCAACGTGAGGAATCGGTGTAGTTCAAGCACGTAATACCGCACCGGGGCGGGCCCACTCGTCTGTGACGCCGAAGCCTCAAGTGCCCGCGATTCGCTGTACGCCAGGCCGTGCGAGACGCAAGAGAGGCCGAACTTCTTAAGCAGCAGCGAGAAGAAGCCCCCGAAGAGCATCACGACCTGAGCGCCGCCGGCCGCCAGTTTCTTGACTGTCTCCACCAGCGCCACCGCTTCCTCTCGGGTCGCAAACCTCTCATCAAAGCCGGCTATCCACAGGCAATACCCAGGGAAGGATCTATCCGTGGCCTGCCTCACCGCTGCCGTGAGTCCTGTACGGCCGAGGTCGAATCTATCGACAAACACCAGCGGAAACACCGAGCGCCCGGCGGCACCCTTGGCACAGTAGTCCAGGATTTTTGCGTTCAGCGACCAGATCAAGTTCTTGTCCGGGCTGTTCTCCGAGTACAGGAAGTACGGCGGGATCACGAGGCTTGGGCTGAACTGCATACGTTCGATCGCCGCTCGCTGTTCAGCCGTCACTAGCTCATCTGCATCCCGGATCGTGTTACCCACCCGGTTGCTCTGGAAATCAAGAGCATTGTCGACGAACTGGTGTAGGTTTTTGTCGTCCTCTGAGAGGAAGCTCAGGAGCGCGGTATATGGCACCTTGAGAAAGCTCTCGTGGGCAAGCCCATGCCCAGCGAGGAGCCTTCGAAAGGACGGTTTGAAGGCGGACCCCTTCTTAACTCTGGTCTTGAAGGCCTCGTAAGGTTGACCAAACAGGTACGACATGGGGTCGACAAAGAAGGGCTTGTCGCACATCAGGACGACAGTCGGTGTGCTCCGATACTGATAGAGGAGGATGTTCGCAGGCAGTACGAGGCCGTCGTACGCTTGCCGGATATCCTTTAGAAAGGCCTTCTTGCGCTGAATTCCGAAACGAAGGTATAGAAGAGGCTCATTTGAGTTCTCAAGCATGAGTTAGACCCCCGAAGGCCCGGGCAAACTCCCGGTAGAGAAGTTGCTTGAAGTGGCGATTTGTGACCCGGGAGGCCATTGCCTCCCTTCCTAAGCTGAAAGCCACGCCAGCAGCTGACTCACTGTAGTAGACGAGGCCTACCCCAAACCGCTCAAATTCCTCGGCGGGGACGTGCGAGGCCATTCGAAGGGGGAGGACGGCAGCGGCAAAGTGAGCGTAGAGCTGTGCCCGTCGTGCCTGCTCAAGTACTGTACGCCAGTCCCGCCTCTTCAACTCAAACACGCCTATCCTCGCGGTGGCCGGATCGAGGACAACGAGGTCCATCTCGCATGGGTGTAGCCGTACCTGAACCAAGGCCCGAAAGCCCTTCGCCAAGCATGTCCGCGCGAGGGCACGCCCTATCTCGCGCTCGGTGCGCCTCCTAATCGGTGCCACGAACACGCGACTCTTCCCAAAGCTGTTCTAGCCGCGTTCCCCTTCTTTCCAGCCTGACGAAATGAAATACCCCAACTGCGAAGGTTTCCATTGCAAGGAGCGCCCACGCAGCAGCTGCCCAAGATGGCCAATCAATGACGAGTTTGGTCAGTCCTGTAAGCATCCAAACCGCAAGAAGCGTGAACGCATAGCAGACCCAGCGGCTAGCGGCGCGCGCGGCGTCATAGTGGCTTCTGATCATTGCCTTCCGCTCAGCAGCCCGATCCAAGGCGTCGAACAGCCTGGCTCCTTCTGAGGTGCTGCAGAACTGCGAGGAGGGGTCGTTCCTTTGTAGCTGGCCCTGGCGTTCGCGCAGTGCCGACTGTGTGAGAAGTTCGTCGCGCTGCGCCTGGTCCAAAGGCCGAGGCTCGATCCTACCAGCCACAATTCCTTCTTTTTGCCCGTAGAGATCGCCGATCAGGCCCACTATGGCAATTTCGTATGCCTGGTCAGCAGCAGACACAATCGGGCGGACAATGAGCGGTTCAATCTCTCGCCGCCGAAACCCTTGCACAAGTTCCAGCAGCCGGTCGATGTTCTCAGTGAGCAATGTCCGCTGCAACTGCCAGAAGTGGCGAGCGACGGCGAAGGAGAAGACAGCGAAGGTGACCAGCAGACTGTAAAGCGTCAGGCCAGGTTGGACCTCGCTGAGAAGATACGGCAAATCCATGCCTACTCCAACCCCAGTGTCCCTTTGATCTCCGACTCAGCAGTGTATTCCGGATACTTGTTGTAGACGTAGCGGAGCAGCTGTCGCAGATTCATCCTGCCAAACCGCCGCCGGATGTCGATGATGGTGTCCTTTTCCGCGTCAGGCAGTGTGGCCCAGATCTCTCGCGCCTTAGCTAGGCCTGCCTCTGTCAGGGAGAAACGCTCAGTTCCCGACGGCGCGGGCAGGTCCTTCCGCTGGTACTTCCCTATCAGAGCTTCGCTGAACAGCTCCATATCGTGGGCTTCGTCGGACGGATCTCCAGCCCCTTCCACCGACTTCTCTACGAGGCCGAGGGACTCAAGGAAGTCGACCTCGTCGTATACCTCGGCTGCCCAGGGCCCCATCCGAAAGGGCAGGAAATTGAAATCAACCTCAGGGGGCGCTGAGCGAAGGAATCCGCCTTCCTTCTTCAACAAGAAGAGCAGCTTCTCCAGGCGCGTGATGCCCTCGATTGGTTCCGGGACCGACATTCCTTCGCTGACCGCACCTCCAAGAAGCAGAGTGAGCAGAAGGTCGGTCTTTGTGGAAATCCCGTTCATTGCCGCAATCCTTAGATCCGAGGCATCTCCAAGTTTCGCTTGACCCAGCCTACAAAGTCTACCACCACTGTCCAGGCATCCCGGCGGCTCGCGCCTGTCGGGGCTGCGGCGCCGCCAGAGCAATAGAACCTTGCCTTCTGGGCGCGTCGAGGCCCCGCTGTGCGGGATAAGTACCTCATTGGATGAGTAGCATAGGATGAGTAGCATAGGATGAGTAGCATAGGTACCGCTTATCACCATCTCACCATCTTGGGCAGACCGAGCTGCTGGTTGTAGTCATCGCGTCCGGCGGCGGCTCCGAACGGCGCGAATCGGCGCGGCCCGCTCGACTCATCCCGCGCTCAGCGACCTGCCGCCTGTCGTCATGAGACCCCTCGTTCGCCAGACCCCGGCCCCGGAGCGGAGCCATGGCCGGCACACCGGCCGGGCATGGACTCGGCGCCGTGCGTATCTCGTTCACCCGTCCCCTCTTCGCACGTTTCCTGTCATCACTGGGCAGCCCGCGATTTGAAGACCTTGACCGTAGCTTGGCCACGTCGGTCATGGTTCAGGGTAATAGAGAGATCCCCGCCCCCAACTGACGCACCTGGACGTCGAGCTGCTCCGCGCGATCGCCGTACGGGGTACGCCACGATCTTCGTCATTGCACGGTCTCGTCAAGCAATACCTTGAGACTAACGATGCCCCGGCGCATCACCCAAATGGGTGATGACGCACGGTCCGAGCGCGTCTAGACTTCGGGCACGATCGGTGCCTGCTTGTATGAGCATGTCGGTGTCCGCGTTGCCGAGCAGGGCAGAGCCCGCCAAGCAAGTCATTCGGGCTCGAAGCCCAAGGACGAAGGGAGACCGATTATGGAGCATTGCAGCGTTGGCTTCCATGTGAAGCCGAACATGCTGCAGGCGCTTGAGGTGGCCCACGGGTGCGTGGTGGGCGTGCCCAGCGTCTCGCCATCGTGTCAAGCCGAAAGGACCAACGTGTCATGAACAAATGCATTCCCACCCTGGTGATCATCGGTTCAGCCATCCTATCTGCACGCCAAATATGGGCGGCGGACTGCAAAGCAGAGAAGGGCTTGGAGACGTACCTCCAAAAGACCTTCGGTAGTGCCCGGTCACAGCCCTCCCGCGTCCTTGCGTTCAATCACCGAACCCAGACATGGGCAGCCTACTCACTTGCGTGGGTGTGCCCAGCGAGCGAACCCCTCTGCCGCCTGCCTGTCCTGAATCCGGTTGGCCGGCCGGACTACGAGCTGCAAAACAACAACGTTCCTCGCTTGGCGCTCGCGACATCTGACGACGTGGCTATTGTTGTTGTCGACACGAACCCTATGCTCTACAGCGCCACCCGCAAACCGGCCACTGAGAAGGAGATCGAAGGTCTCGCCCAGGTCCAGGCGCTTGCTGCCGCGATTGGCGGGTTCTGGCAAGCCTTCGTCCAGGCTCAGACGTCCCAAGAAGGCTCCCACGCCGCCACCGTCAAAGAGAAATACAAAGAAGTCGTCACGATAAAGGGGCTGAGAGTCAGTGACCCACTGGGGGAGAAGGAACTTACCGATGCTGCAACCGTACTGGCAAACGCCCAGAGCAACTACGCTGCCGCACTTGAGGATCTCGGCAAAGCCGCCAGCCCGCTCGCCAGGCTGCACGCCGATGAGGCCCTCCTCCTCGCTCTAGTGAACTCTACTGAGGCTGACAGGCCGCCCGACAACGCCATGCTGCCTGACACCAGCAGGCCCACGACCAGACTCGCGGAAATCAACGAAGCACTCACCCGAATGGCCGCAACGAGGGCAGCCTTGCAGAAAACCCCAAAACCCTGTGTTGCACCCTGCCCCAAGCTGCTCGACGCGCTGAGACTGGTGCTGGCGACGCCAGGGCAGCGGGCTGCTGCGGCGCTCGGCACCGTACTCAAAGACCTCAAGGAGAAGGTCAAGGATTCGGCCTGCTTCGCGGATATCGCGGTGCAGACTGCACTCGAGACCGTCGCCGCGAAGCTCGACAGGTGCTCGTCCGTGGCGTGCGGCCTTACGCCAGGAGGCAAATCTAATCTCACCACGCTGCTGACGTTTGCCACTGCGGTCCCTGTCCTTGTGGACCAGAGCGACAGGGCAGTGACGAGTGCGGATGCGTTGCTGGACAAGCGTACCGACCAGATCGCCCTCGCCGCGGCTGTTGACACGGCCATCGACCGATACAAGGACGCGTACATCAGAGGCGATGGTGACTACTGTAGCCTGCGGCACGGTGTCATCGGGGTGCAGGAACCCCCGGTCAAACTGCGGTGGAACAAGATCTACACCGGCAAGTTCGACATCAAGGCTACCGGCCTGAACGCGGAGAAGGTAGCCAAGAGGCATGCCGAACTCACCGACGTCAGTTACGACCTTGTCGCCAAGAGTACGCTGGATTTCTCTTTGGGCTTCGGTCTGATCTATACGGAGGCCGTCAACCCCGTGTGGTCCGCCGTTGAGAACCCCTCCAACACAGCGCAGAAGATTATTGCGAGAACCGACGAAGAGTCCCGTGCCGGGACGCCCGCACTGCTGTTCACCACGTTCCCACACGCCTGGCGAAACTCGACCATCAAGCCCGGCCTGGACATTGGCACCTGCCTCGACACCGCCAAGCCGGCGTTGTACTTGGGCCTTTCGATACGGGTCGCGCCCTTCGCTCGATTGGCCGCAGGGCGGGGATGGTTCCTCGTCGACCGCCTCGCCAAGAACCAGCACGAGATCGCCTTTCTCGGCGATGGCAGCGTCGATCCCGCGAGCGTGACCCCAGTCACGAGCAAAGACGACATCCGCAGGCGCAGGGGCATCACCGACAAGTTCTACGTTTCGCTGGTCATAACACTCGACTCGCTCGAGTTCTTCAAGGCCAAGGACAAGTGAAGGGAGGCTAGATTGTCCCATCGGGAACTGATTGCATGAGTTGGTCGGTCTCCCTGTTGCGCCGAGGAGCACACCGAGTGACCCTCGGGGGTGCCTGGCATGCGAGGGGCTGACAGAGTGAGTCCGAGCGGAGACGAGCCGTCTACGCACGTAGCGTGCAGGCGCGGCTGACCCGTGTCCGGCCGACGCAACGCAGTCGGCCTTGCGGCAACGAATAGGAGGTGAGGAATGGAGTTCAAAAGAGTGACCTTCCGCAAGCCGGAGGGCGCAGCTCCCGGTGCTCCCGCAGCTCCGGCCACGGCACCACCGGCGGCCGGGAAGCAGGCGCTGATCGAGGCATCCCAGAACTTGCTGAAACACATCCCGGGTGAAGCCAGCGGCTTCTACCTGATGGCGGCCGATTCCATCGACAAGCCGAGCCTTGGCACGTTGGGCCTCATCTTTGCCCTTGCGCTCGTGCTGCTCATCACCGTGCGGTGGCTGGCAGGCGCAAGCCGCTGGATCATGGCGACGACGGGTGTGGCGTTCCTGCTCTGGATGTTCATACTCGACAATGGATTCCTCCACGTAGCCCTGCCGACTCTTCTGCCCGATCCTCTCGGACTGATCATCGCCGTCTTCTACTCGACCCTAATCACGCTCTTGGCCAGCGCAGGGGTCATTCGATAGGGCTGGGATTGCCCAGTGATCGTGTGGCCAGCCCGGGCCGTGGGGGCTGCCACGAGCGACTCGACGAGGTCCGGCATGGCCACGGGGCCGTTCGGATTGCAACGGCGGTGGGCAGCCACCGACTGTGAGGCGCAACGATGATCGACGGTCCGCGTATCGCCAGCGTTCCCATCGAGGACCGGTGGATCGACGAGGCGGCGCAGGAGCTCCACGGCTATCCCTACACCCCTTTCGTCGAGGAGTTCATGAAGCGGAGCGGCCTCGATTCTCATGCCTACCCTGCGATTTCGCAGCGCATCGACGGGATTGCGGAGTGCATCCGCTCGCCGGACCATCCGCTCCGGCTGGATGACCTCATCGCCTACCTCGACGAGATCAAGGGCTACGGGCGGCAGTTCGTCTGCCTCTGGCGCCTGAAGGAGGGCCAGGAGGCCTGGCTCGCCGGGCTCCGCGAACGCGCCACCGTCGAGCGCATGCTCGGCGAGAAATCCGACCGGCTCGACCATCGGCGGCTGGTGTGCGAGTCGGCCGTTCCCGAGCTGGTCGAGGTCCGTCATTCCCCGTCGGCTGCACGGCCATCGCTTCGGTTCGAGTGGGTTGCGACGCGCCGGTACTTTGTTCTGAAACGTCAGGATGATCCCGCAGCGCTACCTCAAGCAGTCCCGCGCAGCCAGCGCGCGGTCACCTTTTTTCGGATCGACCTCGACACAGGCGACTGCGAGCTGCGCATCCAGAGCCTGCCGAACGCAGGTCAGGGGCTGCCCAGCCAGCGGGACGAGGTCCAGCGGTACTGTGCCGAGGTCGAGAAGTTCATCGACCTCAGCCGGTTCGCACCGGTGCTCATCGAACCGGTGGCGAAGCGGTGGCTGCGCGAGCCCCCGCTCCAGGTGCGGACCTGGAGGGTGGTACGCCCGGGCGGGGGCTACCTGGCGGGGGGCGGGGAGGGCACGGGTGTTTTCCCGAAGTTGTCGATGCTTCTCGGGGAGTTTTTCGCCCGCGATTTGGCCCTGAGGTGGCCGTGCACCCAGCGGGTAGTCGGCAAGAAGCTCTTCTTTTCGCTCGATGGGGAGAGCGACATCGTCGACTTTAACGGGGTTGCGGACGCATCGCGGGTCGATTTCGTCCTCGACCGGGTCCGCGAGAGCCCGCCCGCACAGCTCGCCATGAAGGAGCTCCGCACCCTCGCGGGGCGCTATCCCGAGCACGCCCGTATTCTCGCTGCTCTGGACTTTCACTTCGCGGTGCAGACCAAACTGCGTGTGACGTTGAAGGAGCTGACCGACGAGCTGTGGTATGCGCCACAGGCGATCCGCGTGGTGATGGAGTTGGTCGCGCGTGAGGCGCCGAGCAGGTTCTCACTGACCGGGGTCGGAGGCGAGGTCCTCGAGATCGACAACCGCCTCCGCATATTGGAGGGCGGACTTGTCGAGAAGCTTCGGCGAAAGGCCGACGGCGAGGGCAGCGACCAGGCAAAAGCCCTGGTCAGGCCGGTGCTGACCGCAGGCTACCTGCTCGTCCTACTGCTCATCGGTGTACTCACGAATTGGCTGGTGGAGGAGATCTTCGTACGACTGACCGGTATCCCGTTCATCCTCGTCCAGCTCGTTATCGTGGGCCTCCTCGGCCTTGCGCACGCCGCAATCACGTTCGGCGGGAGGGCCGTCCGTCAGTTCTTCGGTCGCCTTATTGCAGCTGTGCGCTCCCTCATAAGGTGGCTGCGCCTGCTGTGGGCGGGCAAGAAACTGCCGGGGTTTATCCAGGTCCTCGAAGCCATCTACCAGGATTGGCTCGCCGTCGCCGGCAAGGCCGGTCGCACCTGGCCGCTGGGATAGGTGCCAGGTAGCTACCAGGTCCGGCGAGGTTGCCGAATCTTCACTCGTCCATTCTCTTCGGTGCCTCAGCCTCAATTCGAGTCTGTGTGCGAGGTTTACAGGATCTCGAGCCCGTACGGTTCTTATTGGCGAGCTCTTCGCAACACCGCAAAACCTCGAGACCGACCTACTCATCCAATCAGGTACCGATGAGCTTGTCACGACCGACTGGTACCGATTCGATTCCGATAAGAGTAGGTGGCCACTGAGTGCTCTAGGTTAGGTAGGCGAACGCGGCGAGGCGTTCTTCCTTAAGGCATAACTGGGCAACTTCAGGTCCCTACGGTGGAAAGATGGCGTCGACCAAGACTCCGGAGTCCTGAAACCGGAATGCGGAGAAATCCGCCGTAGCAGCCGCGTCAACAAATGCGATCTTGTCGCGCCAAAGCGCATCATTGGTATCGGCAACGACATCGGCAGTGATTTTTCCGCCGAGGGCTTTTTCCTCGCCAGGTGCTAGAGCTGGAACGGAGAAACTAACGCTTGGAAAGGAAGTTGCTGCCGCATGCCTGATCCATCCGGCGAGATTCTTCATCGCGACACTGGGCGACGAGTTCCTTGCAAACACTTGGAACCCAATCTTGTCACCGACGCGATGCGGTTGTCCTGGCCTTGTAATGTTGGCCACACCCTTATGGTAAAAGGCGAGCTGACCGCCCAGCTCGGCTCTGAGTTGATCGATGATGGTTGGCATCTTATGCCTCCTCTTCGTTGCTGCTTACGTCAAAGCTGCGCCTCGCCGCTTCGCACCGCGTGAACAACGAGCTAAGGTACCGCGTATCACCATCTCACCATCTTGACCAGGCCGAGCTGCTGGTTGTCGTCATCGCGTCCTGTGGTGGCTGCGAGAGGCCCGAATCGGTGCGGCCCGCTCGACTCATCCCGCGCTCAGCGAACTGCCGCCTGTCGTCATGAGAACCCTCGTTTGCCAGACCCCGGCCCCGGAGGGAAGCCATAGCCGGCACACCCGCCAGGCGTGGCCTCGGCGGCGTGCGTATCTCGTTCACCCGTCCCCTCCTCGCACGCTTCCTGTCATCGCCGGGCAGCCAGCGATTTAAAGACCTTGACCGTCGCTTGGCCACGCCGGCCATGGTTCAGGGCGATAGAGAAATCCCCGTCCCCAACAGGCACACCTGCATGCCGAGCTGCTCCGCGCGATCGCCGTACGGGATACGGCACGATCTTCGTCATTGCACGGTCTCGTCAAGCAATACCTTGAGACTAACGATGCCGCGGCGCATCACCCAAACGGGTGATGACGCACGGTCCCAGCGCGTCCAGACTTCGCGCAGGATCGGTACCTGGTTGCATGAGCATGTCGGTGTGCGCGTTGCCGAGCAGGGCAGAGCTCGCCAAGCAAGTCATTCGGGCTCGAAGCCCAAGGACGAAGGGGATGGCAGATGCGCGAGGGCCTGAAGTAGCAAATCAGAGCGGGACCGGCCTGGCCACGCACGTAGTCTGCGGATACGGCCAATCCTGGTCCAGCTGGCACAAGGCGATTGGACCTGGAAGCACGAACAGGGGGTGAGGAATGGAGTTCAAAGGAGTGACCTTCCGCAAGCCGGAGGGCGCACCAAGAAGAGTGCCCTCAAAGGAGAACTACCGATGAGACGTCCAGGCCATCCACTCTACGGCGCCCGCTATTGCGGGAACACCAACCCGACCAAGCGTGAGGTCCACGACCTCGACAACGAGAAGGCGCAGTGCCAGGTCGATGAGATCATCCGCGCAGGCCACGCCCAACCGTTCCAGAACCTCCACGAGGCTCTCGCGGAAGGGCTCGATCGTTGTGCTTATTGTATCGGCGGCAGCCTGCGCTAGCAGTTAGTCCATGAGCAAGGCAAAGAACCAGCACGCCGCAACCCATGGGGACCAATGGGGAGTGTGCCGCGAGGGTAACAAGCGGCTCACCAGCATCCAACCGGCCCAGGCCGAGGCCATCGATGCGGCCCACGAGATTGCCCGCCGGCAACACAACGAGGTGGTCATCCGCCGGCCCGATGGGACGATCAGAGATCGCGACCGCTACGGTCCCGACCGCTGCCCTCCAAGGGGGCCGAAGATACTGAGCTTCCGCGCGCTGCCGGAGGCCGCCCCAACCGTGAGTTCCTCGAATGGCACGCAGATACGGACTTCCGAGGCTAGAGTAATTCGCGCCAGAACGACGCTGGTCGCCTCGGTGGAACGCTGAGCTGTGGGCAAGAAAGGTGAGATGGCGATACCTGGCACCCATAGGGAGGACTTGTGGCCATGCCTCAGAACGTAAGCGTCACCCCGTCCGCTGGTAGGGCAGCTCGCTTGCTGGTCCCGCTGACCGGCGTGTTTGTAGCATGCCTGGTCCTTATCCCCTCCACCGCGTCCAAGTTCATCGCCTTGGGTCCCTTCGCGCTTTCCGGCGCGACCCTCGTGTTTCCGATAGTCTTCATCTTCAACGACGTCCTCACCGAGGTCTATGGATACGCTCGCGCGCGCCAAGTCATCTGGACGGGCATGGCATGCCAAGTCTTAGCGTCCTTCTTCTACTGGCTGGTCGGAATGTGGCCTGCGGCGACCTTCTGGGATAACCAAGCGGCGTACGACTCGATCCTCGGCACCACATGGAGAATCACGATCGCCAGCCTCAGCGCATACTTCTGTAGCGAGTTTGTGAATAGCTACATAATGTCACGTATGAAGTACTTCGCGAGGGGTGCGCGGGGCGCTGCCCAGGCGGGCCGCTACATAGCTTCGACATTAGTGGGCCAGCTTGTGGACTCAATGATCTTCATGGGAGTCGGCTTCGCTGGTGTGCTTGCTAAAGGTGATCTCGTCAAGACGATCTTGACCATCTGGCTCGCAAAGACCGCGTACGAGGTCGTCGCCTTGCCTCTGAGCATGCCTTTTGCGAACTGGCTCAAGCGGGTTGAGGGTGTTGACGCGCTCGACGATCCGAATAGGACGAACTACAATCCCTTCCAGGTCAGGCAAGCCCCAGCGCCGACGGAGGCCCCCACTAAATGAGCTCGCTGCCGAAGCTCTTTCTCGGTTCATCAAGAGAGGCGGACAAAGCCGGGCTCCTCACGAAGTTGGTGCACGCGCTGAACGGCGGTCTGAACGCGGATGGGCAGTCCATCGAGATCGTCCCATGGAACGCGAGCCCGTGGAAGAACCTTAGCGCTGCGGTTGCCACTCTGGTTGAGAGCCTCGTGGACTACTCTTATGCAGTTTTCATCCTCTCCGCAGACGACGAGCTCTCCATGCGAGGCAAGAAGCACTTCGCTGCACGGGACAATGTAGTCTTTGAGTTCGGCCTATTTCTCGCCCACCTCGGGCCTGAGCGGACGTTCTTGGTTGGCCCGGAAAATGCAGACGCTGTCGTGCCTGTGTCTCAGCTCTCGACCTCAACCCGCCGCTCAACCACACCTTTTCAGCTCCGCCCTCTGCGAATACTCACGGATCTTGGCACCGTCTATCGCGAGGGGCACTACACGATTACAGCCAATGCAGACGGCTCGTTCGGAGTGGATTTTGAAGTCAATGGTGTTGTCCGAGCTATCAAGGCAATTGAGGATAGGACGTCGAACCTGGATGTCCCGGGTGCCCAGGCGGCGCTCCTGGAACGACTGCAGACGGCCTCGGCAGAAATCGGCAGGTCCGGCAAGGGGGACTCGTATTACAGCGGCCAGTTCTTCTCCCGATTCCGCGATATCGCCACGCTGAAGGCGAAGGTAACACGGAGGTCGGTGCAGGAGGCGGTGAGGGACTTGCTCTTGTACCTGGAGCGCGTCCCGGACCTGTGTGACATCGCCCAACTTGCCAGGGAGCAACATCACACGAAGGGCGTTAGGGAAGTGTGGGTGTTTTCCGACAGTCCGCTGGAATTCCGCGCAAGCGGTACGGGGGACGAGGGATTTAGGGTGTTGAGGACGACCATCACAGAGAACCTGAGGAACGGAGTCAAGTACGTTTACTTTGTTGGACCGGATTTCAACCAGGACGACGTTGAGTTTCTCGTGGATCCTGGCGACCCCGATCGCGCGAAGATGCTACACTGTATCCACGTGATCAAGGTACCTTCCCAGTTCTTCAGCACGTACTTTACGCTCCATTTTCAACAGAAAAAGGGGCCGGATGCCATCTACATGAGCTCGGTGATGCACGACCGTAGAGACCTGCTGATTCAGGTCTCCGATAGTCTACACGTGCGGCGTATATACGAACGGATCGCCATCCTGAAGGGCGAAACAGAGCACGAGGAGTCGCCACGAGTGACGCGCTATGTTCTGCGATGATCTACTCCTGGGGCCGAGTGCGACCTAGGAACGGCGCGGAGGCCAGAGGCAAAGCCGGGACACCTTCGGTCCAAGGAGGAGTGCTCCGCACGAGCGGGGCTCAAGCCACTAAAGTACCTTCCCGTACGGCCTAAGTCCGCTGGCCGGCACCGTGGCGAGCTAAGAGGTACCGGATTGTATGAGTAGGTCGGTCTCCCCATGGGTACCGTGTATCACCATCTCACCTTTATGGGTTGAGCGCATCGGCTACATGGGTACCTGATTACATGAGGAGGTAGGTTTCCCGGTTTGCGGCGAAGCATCGAGCTCGCCAAAACGATCGGACGGGATCGTGGTGCGGGCGGGCGAGCGGGCGGGAGTTCTCAGGGTGAATGGACCAGGTGGCGTCGCGGGCGGTGCAACTGCTCACAGGTTCGCACCAGCACGCTGCCATCGGAGGTTACGGCGAGCGTTCGCTCGCCGGCGGCTACGAGGCGGACGACAATGGACTGCGTTGGCACACTCTCGGTGCGCCAGAGCGTGCCATCGGCGCTCGCCAGCACCGTGCCCCCCTCACCGCCGCAGACGAAACCGTCGGTCGTGGCGGCGACCGCGTACAGCGAGGCCA
>Ga0315284_10008597_pt1 | contig 14583 bp, 11 predicted proteins | sample YL17G09_16_MG_FD_203696 | JGI IMG/M metagenome (GOLD analysis project Ga0315284, IMG submission 203696) | Sediment microbial communities from Yellowstone Lake, YNP, Wyoming, USA - YL17G09_16 | ecosystem: Environmental > Aquatic > Freshwater > Lake > Sediment | place: USA: Wyoming | collected... | reverse complement strand
CGGAATCAAGGACCTTGAGGCCGTGGTCGCCGCGAATGTAGATGACTCGACCCGGGCCGAGGCCCTGTACCTCCTGGGAGTCGGGTACCGGCGCAAAGGCACAAGCTACTGGACCAAGGTCGCGTCCAAGTACGCCAAGAGCGAGGCGGCACGACAGGTGCTCGAAGCGATGCGGCCGCCGCTGGCGCAGTTCGACCCGGCCCGGTACAAGAAGCCGGTCGTGGCGGTCAGTTTCGTCCTCGCCTTCCAGGACGAACTCGAACCCCAGACTGCGGTCTGGGTTGAAGACAGCAGAGGCAAGTTCGTGAAGACGCTCTACGTCTCGGGGTTCAGCGGCCACGCCAAGGCCGTGCAGGTGGACCTCCCGCACTGGGCCCTGTCTTCCGAGTACCGCGGCTGTGACGCCGTGACCGGAGCCAGCATCGACCTGGGCCAGCACCTCTACACCTGGGACATGAAGGACCTCGAAGGCAGGCCGGTCGGACTCGACTCGTGCGTCATCAGGGTCGAGGCGGCGTGGTGGCCGAGCATGAAGGCGGAAATCGCCTCAGTACGGCTCGCCCTCCGCAAAGATGGATCCGTCGCCCGCGCCGCGCCGGCCGGACTCATCCCTTTCATCGAAGCGCAGTACCTGCCACGCTAGCCGACCGGGACACGAGCCCGCCAGGCGACGGCAGGAGCCGCGGCTTCGCCCCACTGCGTTGGTGTCGTACGCACGGAGCAAACCTCCCGCACGCACGGCCGGAACGCCGACCCGACGGCCAAGATGGGCAATCGACCGGTCATGTAGGACAGGGCAAAGAAAGGATGGGAGTCGCGGCCGGGAGTCAGCTCTCCAGACGTGCGGCCGACGCGAGCCGGCTACAGCCGTTCGGGCAGGAGCCGCGCCACCGCTTCCAGGAACTCGACGTCGTCCGGGCCGAACGCGTTCGGCCGGTCCGAGTCAATGTCAATCTCGCCCCAGAACGCGCCATTCTTGATGATGGGCACGACGATTTCCGAGCGGGTTTCCAGCGAACAGGCCAGGTAACGGGCGTCGGCCTCGACATCAGGCACGACCTCGGTCTTCTGAGACAGCGCCGCTGACCCGCAGACACCGGTGCCGACCGGGATTCTGGTGTGCACCGTCGGCTTGCCCTGGTACGGCCCGAGCGCCAGCGACTTCCCCTCGAGCCGGTAGATGCCGACCCAGTTGTAGTACGGGAAGCTCTTATGCAGGGCGATGACGACCCGCGACTGGGCATCCTCGCTGCGCTGCGACGCACGAATCAACTCCCTCAGTTCGTCAAACTGTGCTTGATACTTCATGGTTCTCCTACTCTCCCCAATCTGCAATCTTCAATCTGCAATCTGAAATCGGCGGTGTTTTCCGTCTTTCATTATCGGCTTCCCGTCGCCGTAGACGGTGAATCCCTTACGCGTGTCGCAGACCATGTCCCAGTGCAGCCCCGACTTGTTCTTGCCGCCGCTCTCGGGCAGCGAAGCGCCGACCGCGATGTGCATCGTCCCGCCGATCTTCTCGTCGAAGAGCGTGTTCTTCGTGAACCGCTTGATTGAGTAGTTCGTGCCGAACGCGAGTTCGCCGACGAACCGCGCCCCGGCGTCCGAGTCGAGCATCGCGTTCAGGTAATCCTGTCCCTTGTCCGCCTTGGCCTCGACAACCTTGCCCCGCTTGAAGACAAGCCGCACGTTCTCGACCTCACGGCCGCCGTAAATCGCCGGGAAGCTGTAGCGAATTCGGCCCTCGGCGGAGTTTTCGAGCGGGCCGGTGAAGACCTCTCCGTCCGGGAAATTCTCGTGCCCGTCGCAGTTGATCCACTTCCGGCCCGCGACGTTGAAGGCGAGGTCGGTGTCCGGCCCGACGATCCGGACCGTCCGTAGTGTGTTGAGGAACTTCACCAGTTTCGCCTGCGCCCGTGAGACCTTGCGCCACTCGGCCACCGGGTCTTTCTGGTCCAGCTTGCCCGCGGTGTACACGAACTCTTCGTACTCGGTCAATGACATCTCCGCGTCCTGCGCCGACGAGTCGGTCGGGAACTGGGTCCCGCACCACTTCATGCTCCCGTCCGCGATTCGCTTCAGGAACCGGTTGAACAGCCCGCGCCGGGCCGCGCGCAAGACCGCCAGCCGCTTCGGGTCCACGCCGGACATCTCCTTGCTGTTCCACCCGCCCCAGATCGAGAGACTGGCGTCGAGCCGGTCCGCCTCCATCCGTTCGGTCGGCGAGATGAACTTGAGCTGGTCCGGCCCGGCGTGCGTGTAGAAATCGTGGGCAGTCCGCGGCAGGCCTGCCCGCAGCATCGGGTTGCCCCCGGCGCGCAGCACCTCGACATACGCGGCCCTCATCAACTCCTGTGCGGGCGCAGCGCCGTCAATCCTGACCCAGTCACCCTTCCTGACGTGCAGGCTGTAGTGAACCAGTACCTTTGCCAGCTTCTCAACTCTTGAATCAGCCACAACTCACCTCCGAGGTAAATGACCAATGACAAAGGAGAAAGTCCGAAGTCCGACTTTGACATTTCCACTTTCCACTTTGTACTTCTCTACCGACATTGATTAGTCATTAGGAATTAGGAATTCGTCATTGTCTTCTAGACCGTGAACTTCCCGCCTTCGTAAACCAACTTCCCGTCCGCAGTCACCCGCCCCTGCTTCATGTCCTTGATCATGTCCCAGTGAATCGCCGATCGGTTCAGGCTGCCTGTCTCCGGGTAGCCGGCGCCGACCGCCAGGTGAATCGTGCCGCCGATCTTCTCATCGAACAGGATGTTCCTCGTCGCCCGGGTGATGCCGTAGTTCAGGCCGAACGCGAACTCGCCGAGGAACCTCGAACCGGCATCGGTCTCAAGTGCGGATTGCAGCATCTCGTCGCCGCGTGCGGCCCGGGCCGAAACAACACTGCCTGCCTTGAACTCAAGCTCGATGCCCTCGACCGCCTTGCCCGAGAACACGGTCGGAACGTCGAACCGGATGCGACCGTTGACCGAATCCTCGACCGGCCCGGTGAAGACCTCGCCGGAGGGGAAGTTGGCCTTGCCGTCAGAGTTGACCCACTTCCGGCCCTCGACCGACAGCGTCAAATCAGTACCCGTGCCTTCAACCCTCAGCGCTTTCACGCCGTTCAGGAAGTCGACGTACTTCTGCTGTTCCTTCGAGAGTTCGCGCCAGGCCGCAATCGGGTCCGGCCGGTCTGCGAAGCAGGCGCGGAACACAAACTCCTCGTAGTCCGCGAGCGACATCCCGGCTTCCTGGGCGCTGCCGCTGGTCGGATACTGGGTCACGCAGTTCTTCAGTTCTCCCGCACCCTTGCGCGCCATCATTCGTTCGAGCAGCGGCCGTCGCGCCTGGCGGCCCAGTGTCAGCCGTGCCGGTTCGACACCGGCCAGCGTCATCACGTTCTCATCCCCGCGTATCACCAGCCGCGCGCTCAAGCCCTCCAATTCCTGCCTTTCGTACTCCGGCATGAACTTCACCTGTTCATCACTGCCGTGCCGGTACAGCACTTCGTCGAACTCGGGAAGCAGGGTCCGGACGACCGGCAGTGCGCCGAGCGCCAAGGCCTCAAGGTACACTTCCTTGGCTAGCGCCAGACCCGGCACCGACGTCAGAATGAGGAGCCGCTCGCCCGGCGTCAGGCCCAGGCTGTATCGCGCTATCGTCTGCGCCATCCTCTCGATTCGCGTATCCGTCATTCCCTAGCCCACTTTCTTGCCACGCGTCAGGAAGAACGCCGTGATGCTCGAAACCACGATCAAGACACCGACCGCGAACAGCAGGTGGCGGGTTGAGAAGAAGTTGGTCAACTGGCCGATGAGGAGCGCTGAGACCGCGAAGGCCAGGTGCAGGAGCCAGTCGCGGGTTGAGAAAATCCGGCCGCGCGCCGCCTCGGGCACGGATTCATGCAGAAGCGTGTCCATGCCGATGAACACCGGCGACATTGCGAGCCCGGCAATAAACGCGAGCGGCGCGACCGGGGCGAAGGACCTCGACAGCGCCAGGCCCGCGGCCACGACTCCCAGCACGAGGAACGAACCCAGCATGACCTTTTGCTTCTTCAGCCGGTGACCGACCAGCCCATAGCCCATCGAGGAGAGCACCAGTCCGACCGAGCCGATGGCCGCCACAAACCCGACGCCCTTGGTGCCGAGTCCGAGTCCACTCCCCAGGTCCTTCGCGCCCTGGATAATCGGGATGTAGAGCACGAACACCGCCGCGCCCAGAATCACGAGCATGAAAACCGAGCAGTAGACGAACAAGACCGACGGCTGCCCGCGCACTAGGTTGAACGCCTCGCGGACCTCGTGGATCATTCGCGCCTGCTGGGTGATGAACATCTTGACCTCGGGCACGTCGCGCCGCCCGTGGCCGCCCGGCCGCCACGTATGCGCCAGCCGCTTGAAGATGATGAGCAGGGCAGCGACCGACACGAGATAGGTGAGCGAGTCAATGTAGAAGCCCGCGCTCCAGGTCGGCTTGATACCGAGGTGCTGCCACCACTTCCAGTCGACAATCAACCCGCCGACAAGCATGCCGAGGAAGGTCGCGACCCGTCCGACGAAGCTCATGAAGGAGTTGGCGCCGAGCAGGCTGTCCTTCCCCACGAGGTTCGGGATGATTGACATGCGGGCCGTGTTGAAGAAGAACCCGAACAGGAAGACCATGAAGGCGACCGAGTAAATCAGGATGAGGTTCGACGTCGCCAGCGCCACCAGCGGTATCGCCAGCACGAGGATCGCCCGCGCCGAGTCGCAGACGATCATCACCTTGCGCCGGTCCCACCGGTCGACGAGGATCCCTGCCAGCGGTCCGAACAGCACGACCGGCATCGCGACAATCACCGACAGGTACGAAATGGCGCGGGAGCTCTCCCACCCGTACTTGCCCGAGAAGAAGGCGATCATCGCCAGCAGCGCCATGTAGTCGAGCTTGTCCCCGAAGAGCGAAACTGCCTGCGACCAGGAGAAGACCTGGAACTCGGCGTTCTTCAGCACCGGCAGCAACTGGTTCTTGCCCTTGGCCCGCGCCTCGAAAATCGATTCGGCAATCTCCGATTCGGCGCTCAGAGTTTCGGTCTGCTGGTCAAGCGGGTCCCAGGACGGGGCTTGGGAACCCGGGCGTTCTTCGGTGTCCATCTCAGTGCCTTTTTCGGCCGTAGCGCGGGACCGGGTACTCACGCACCATCTCCCCGTAGTATGCCTCGACCCGTTCGGCCAGCTTCGGCCACGAGAAGCTCTGCGCCCGCCTTAGCCCGTTCTCCCCGAACCGGCGCGCCGCCTCGCGGTCAAGCAGTATCTTCACAATCGCCCGGGCGATGGCCGGCGGGTCGCAGGGCGGGACCAGCAGGCCCTCCCGGTTGTCGGTCATGACCGAGCGATAGCCGTCGATGTCGGACGCCACCACCGGCTTGCCGGTTGCCATCGCCTCGAGCAGCACGATGCCGAAGCTCTCTTGTCCGGTGGCCGGCGAGCAGTAGACATCGCAACTGGCGTAGTGCTTCGGCCGGTCGTCGTTCTGCACCAGCCCGGCCCAGCGTACGTGCTCCTGCACTTCCCGGCTGAGGTACGACTTGTACGAGTATCCGAGCAGGCCGGTTCCGACCACGACCAGCTCCACATTCGGGACGTGCTTCACGATTTCGGGCATTGCCGACAGCAAGTGCTTCAGGCCCTTGCGCGGCTCGAACCGCCCGACAAACAGGATTCGCGGGCGGCCATCGTCCAGCCCGGGCACGCGGCCGGCGTCGGGCCGGAAGAAGTTCAGGTCAATCCCATTCGGGATAATCCGGTACGGCCCGGGGAAATACTTGGCGCAGGATATCCGCGCCGTCTCGGACACGGCAATCAGTCCCTGGACCGCGTTGAAGTAAGGCTTGAGCTCGGACCGGAACAAGGCGTACCCCAGGCTCTGGTCGTGTCCGGCGTGGAAAGTGACGACATTGAGGGTACGCGAGGCCTGGATCGCGGCCATCGGCAGGGTCGGCGCCAGCGAGCCGTGGATGTGGACTATGTCAAAACGCTCCTGGTTGAAGTACTCCCTTATCTGGGCCGCCGGTCGCCACGCAACCGACACCCGGGCAAAGGACTTGTTCGTCCGGACCACCCAGCCGTCGCCGATTCGCTTCACGTGTTCTTCACCCGGCATCTCGGCCATGCACTCCATCATCCGGCCGCCGATCTTTGCAGTCAGCACTTTCACGACGTGACCCCGCTTGCGCAGTTCGATTGCCAGGAAATACACGTGCTCGGCAATACCGCCGATGTACGGGTAGTAGTTGTCCGAGACCATGCAGATCCTCATGAAGCAAGCCCCAGGGGGAAATCCGAAGCTCGAAATCCGAATGACGAATCAGCGCCGAGCCGGCGCGGTGCCCTCATTCGCCAGTCGTCATTCGACATTGATTAGTCATTAGGAATTAGGAATTGGTCATTACTTGCTGTTGTATGCTTCAACCCCGGCCGCCAGTATCTTCATCGCCTTGTCCAGGTCCAGGCAGTTGAGCACATAGGCGATGCGGACTTCGTCCTTACCCCGGCCCGGGGACGCGTAGAACCCGTCCGCCGGCGCGACCATGACCGTCTCCCCGTCGAACTGGAACTGCTCGAGCATGAAGACAGCAAACTCCTCGCCGTCGCGAATCGGCAGCTTGGCGACAACGTAGAACGCCCCCTTGGGTTTGCGGCAGACCGCGCCCGGTATCTTCGCGATTGCATCGCAGACCAGGTCTCTCCGGCACTGGTACTCGCGCCGGACTTCCTTGAAGTAGCTGTCCGGCACGTTCACCGCGGCCATCGCCGCCAACTGGTCAACGGTCGGCGGACAGAGCCGAGCCTGGCCGAACTTGAGAATCGCCGCCATCAGTGCCGGATTCCGGCTGACCACGCACCCGACCCTTGCCCCGCAGGCGCTGTACCGCTTGGAAACGCTATCCACCATTATCGCCCGGTCTTCGATTCCCGGCACGTTCATTATGCTCACGTGCTCGGTCTCGTCATCGTAAATGAACTCGCGGTAAGCTTCGTCCCCGATGACATACAGCCCGTGCTCAAGCGCCAGTTCCGCCAGCATCCCGATTTCCGCATGCGTGTACACCGCGCCGGTCGGGTTACCCGGGCTCGAGTAGATGATCGCCCGGGTCTTCTTCGTGATGACCTTCCGGAACTCCTCTTTCGGCGGCAGGGCAAATCCGGTCTCAGCCAGGCAGGTCACCGGCACCAGCTTCACACACGCGGTCGCGGCGAAACCGGCGTAATTGGTGTAGAATGGCTCGGGCACGATGACTTCGTCCCCGGCGTCGGCCACCGCGTCGAGTGCGAACGCAATTGCCTCGCTGCCGCCGGTCGTCACGATGATCTCCGGCGTCTTCAGGCTGATGCCGACCCCGCGGTAGTATTCGACCAGCGCCGCGATGTACTCCTTCAGGCCCTGCGACGGCCCGTAGGAGAGCACCTTGATATTGACGTTGCGATAGCCGTCCATCATCTCCACCGGCGTCTCGATATCCGGCTGGCCGATGTTCAGGTGATAGACCTTGACGCCACGCGCCTTGGCGCGGTCCGCATACGGCACCAGCCTCCGAATCGGGGAGGCCGGCATCTCGACCGCGCGACTGGAAAGCCTGACTTCGCTCATTGCGACTCCTCTCACATGCCTTCTACGCCCGACGCGTCACGCGCCGAGCGTCTGGCGTACGGCGTCTTCCGACAGCGGCCCGACCGCGCCGCAGTATCCGAAATCCCCGGGCAGAAGCTCGTCCAGTAATTGCTCCACGTCCGGGCGCGTCAGCCGGTTGTACGCCTCGACGGTCTCGTCGACCGACACCACTCGGCCCAGCAACTGCCAGGCCCGGGCCAGGCGCATCATCCGCGCGCTCGGGCTCTCGAGCGCCAGCAGCACAGAACTCTTGGTCATGTTCCGCGCCCGCTCGAACTCCTCGTCGCTCAGCCGGTCCCGGCGCAGCCGCGCGAGTTCCTCGCGCAGCACGGCCATGCAGCGCCCCAGCTTCCGGTGGTCGGTGACGAGGTAGACGCCAAGCAACCCGGAATCCGAATACTGCTCGGCAAAACTGCCCACCGAATATACCAGAGCTTCCTGCTCGCGCAAGCGCTGAAACAGTCTTGACGAGACCCCGCCCCCGAGCGCCATGTTCATCACAGCCAGTGCGTGCCGCCTCGGGTCCGAATAGCAGAGCGCCGGCTTGGCCAGGCACACATAGACCTGAGATAGTTCCTTCTTCGTCTCGGCCAGCACCCGCGGCGGCTGAACGGCGGCGGTCGTCCGCTTTGACGGCTGGCACGCCTCCCGGCCGTCGAGCAGTGACGCCAGCGCACGGGCCAGTCGCTCATGCTCGACGTCGCCCACTGCGACCGCAACCCCGCAAGCCGGACCGTACGAGCTTGCATAGAACCCGCGCAGGTCAGTGTCGGAGAGGCCGGTGACCGAGTCGAGCGTGCCGATAATCGACCGGCCCATCTCGTGTTCGCCGTAGAGCGCGCGGAACAAGAGGTTCAACGCCAGCGAGTCCGGGTCTTCCTGGCTGGTGCGGATTTCCTCCGAGACCACTTCCTTCTCTTTGACCAGCTCTTCGGCCCGGAACGCCGGCCCGCTCACGGTTTCGGCCATCAAGGCGGTCACCGGCTCGAACTGATCTCCGGGAAACCGGCCGTAGAAGCAGGTCGTCTCCTTGTCGGTGAAGGCGTTCAGCTCGGCGCCATGCGACTCCGCCGCGATGTTAATGGCAATCACGTCCTTGTCCGGCGTACCGCGGAACACCATGTGCTCAATCATGTGGGCGATACCGCCCTTGCCCGGCGGGTCGTCGCGGCCGCCGGTAAGAAAACTCACGCCGAGCGCCACCGACCGGATGTGGGGCAGCCGCTCGGAAATCACCACCAGTCCCGACGGCAGGACCGTTGTCCGGACTCCGTCACTCACGCCAGTATCATACAGCATAAGGAAGTACAAAGGACAAAGTCAGAAGGACAAAGCAAGAGAAAAGGGGAAAGGGGAAATGAAGAAGTCGGACTTCCCACTTTGTGCCTTCTCCCTTCCGCGTTGTCCTTCTTGTTGCTTCGTCTTTTGTCATTCGCTACTTCGTCCTTTCCACTTTGACAAGAGACAGGGGTCGAAGCGCCGGCAGCAGTTCGACCCCTGTCCGTTCTCAGCTTATTCGGCTCAACGCCTCGGCCCGCGCCGGTCGCCACCGCCACGGAACGGCGGTCCGCCGCGCCGCGGCGGCCGGGCGGCGATGCCCGAGTCCTCGGACGGCGGTATTTCGCCGCGCTCTTCCATCGCCTTGCGCCGCGACAGGTTGATGCGTCCCATCTCGTCCTTCTCGACGACCTTGACCCATACCTTGTCACCGACGTTCACCGCGTCCTCGACCCGGTTGTAGCGCTCCGGCCCGAGCTGCGAGATGTGGACCAACCCTTCCTTGCCCGGAAGCACCTCGACGAACGCGCCGAAGTTCATGATGCGGGTCACCATCCCTTCGTACAGCTTGCCGACCTCGGCCTCGGCAACGAGCGACTCGACCCACTGCTTCGCCGCGTTCAGCGACTCGGGCTTGGTTGCCGCAATCGTCACCGTGCCGTCGTCCTCGATGTCAATCGTCGCGCCGGTCTCCTCGGTAATCCGGCGGATCATCTTGCCGCCGGGCCCGATGACCGTGCCGATTTTCTCCTTGTCGATCACGATAGAAATGATGCGTGGCGCGTACCTCGAGATGTCCGGCCGCGGCTTGTCAATCACCTGGTCCATGATGTCGAGCACGGCGAGCCGCGCGGTCGTGGCCCGGCGGATGCCCTCAGCCAGCACCGAGTACGGCACACCCGGCAGCTTCAGGTCAAGCTGAATTGAGGTGATACCGGCACGCGTGCCCGCGATTTTGAAGTCCATGTAGCCGTAGTGATCTTCGTCACCCATGATGTCGGTGACGATGCGATACTTCGCACCCTTGGCGATGTCGCCCTCGGTAATCAGGCCCATTGCCATGCCCGCGACCGCCGCTTTCACCGGCACGCCCGCGTCCATCAGCGCCAGCGAACCGGCGCACACCGACGCCATCGACGAACTGCCGTTCGACTCGAGGATGTCCGAGACAATCCGCACCGTGTACGGGAAGTCATCGTCCCTCGGGATGACCGCATCGAGCCCGCGCTCCGCCAGGTCGCCGTGGCCGATTTCCCGGCGGCCCGGGCCGCGCAGGAACTTGACCTCGCCGACCGAGAACGGCGGGAAGTTGTAGTGAAGCATGTAGGACTTCCGCTCCTCCACTTCCAATTCGACGTCATCAATCACCTGCTCGTCCCGCCTGGTGCCAAGCGTGGTCGCGGCGAGCGCCTGCGTCTGGCCGCGGGTGAACAGCGCCGAGCCGTGCGCCCGGGGCAGTATGCCGACCGAGCAATCAATCTGCCTGACCTCGGTCTCGTTCCGGCCGTCGAGGCGCACGCCGGTTGCAAGCACCCGGTGCCGCATCTCCTCGCCGGTCATCTCATCCAGCACTTCCTTAATCTGCCGGTCCGCCCCCGGGAACTTCTCGACCAACTCGGCAATCACCGCGCGTCGGAGCCCGCTGCGGGCATTGCCCCGCGCCAGCTTGTCCACGATGTCGTTGGTCGCCTTCACCCGGTCAGCGGCAACCCGGCGAATCTCAGCCTCAAGCGCGGGCGCCACGTTCGGCTTGTCGCAGACGAGCTTCGGCTTACCGACGAGGGCCCGCAGCTCGTTCTGCAGGTCAATCGTCTGCTTGATAACCGGCAGGGCCAGTTCCCAGCCCTTGTCGATGTCCTCGGGCGACACCTCGCGGGCCTGTCCCGCGATGGTCATCACCTGGTCACCGATGCCGACGTAGAGCATCCACATGTCGGCCTCGGTTTCCTTCGTCATCGGCGGGTTCAGCACGAACTCGCCGGCGATCTTGGCAACCCGGCACGCGCCAAGCGGCCCCTGGAACGGGATATCCGATATGTGCAGCGCCGCCGATGCCGCGACCATGCCCAGGAACTCGCTCTCGTTCTCCAGGTCGGTCGAAAGCAGGTACTCGATAATCTGCGTGTCGCTCCGGAAGTTGGGTGGGAACAGCGGGCGGATGGGCCGGTCAATCAGCCGGCAGGTCAGCGTTTCCTTGTCGCGAGGCTTCCCCTCGCGCTTAAAGAACCCGCCCGGGATCTTGCCCGCGGCATAGGCCAGCACGCGGTAGTCCACAATCAGCGGAAAATAGTCCAGGTAATCCTTCGGCGGCTCCTTGGCGTAGACCGCACTCGCGAGGATTACGGTGTCGCCGTAGCGGGCGAGTACTCCCCCGTCCGACTGCCGGGCGACGCGGCCGTGCTCAAATGACAGTGTGCGGCCGCACACTTCCTTCTCAACGCGTTGCATTCTACCCCCTCAACTTCAGGTCGGCCACGATTTTCTCGTAGCGGGCTTTGTGGTGCTTGGCCAGATAATCAAGATGGCGCCGCCGCTCGTTCACGTGCTTGATGAGCCCGCGGCGCGAGTGCTTATCCTTCTTGTGAATTTTCAGGTGTTCGGTCAGCATCCCAATCCGTTCAGTGAGGATAGCGACCTGCACCTCCGGAGACCCGGTATCCTTTTCGTGGATCCTGTAGGCTCCGATCAGTTTATCTTTGGTCTCTTTGGTCAACGGCATTTATTCATTCCTCCAATGATTAGCGTCCAAACAATAGCCGATTCGCCCGGAAAGTCAACCCGCGCCCGAAGCGCGGACGCAGATATCACCACAAAGACACCAAGACACAAAGAGGCAGGAAAGGTAAACCGCCAAGGTCGCCAAGAACGCCAAGCCCGGAGAGGATTGACCACAGATGACGCAGATGGCACGGGGTGTCTCCCTGAGCGACCGAAGGGAGTCGAATGGGTCTCTCAGAGCATCCACAGATTCCAGTCCGCTTCCAGCCGTCCGCCAATCGACACTCGCCCTCCGCTCCCCGCTCATCGCCTTGCGCTCAGCTAGCTGTCCATTGGGAACGCAGGACGATGCCCTGGCTCCTGCCTTGGCAGTCACCGGGCAAACCGGTTCGCAAACCGCCTTCGCAATCACGCCGGCAGTCGCCTTGGGTCTCGGCCGGCAAGAGGCGGTGCGACTCAGCCGGGAAAATGGCCCGGAGTTGCCCCTCGGAATCGGTTGCCAAGTCACGGTCGGCTTCGCCCCGCCAACCGGCTGCGGGACCTGGATGAAAATCGACTCCAGAAAGCCCTCCGGAGTCGCCATGGATACCACCCCGGGAACCGTCCTGGGAACGGTTCCCACCGTGGTTCCCGGAATGTCAACTTAGACGACCCTTGCAGCGCCTAACGCATCCTACTTCAGACGGTTAGGTCGATATGGGCTCGCCTAAGTCCTGCTGATTCCGCTCCGGGCGTATGTTGCGGGGAAGTTCACTTGGACTGGCGACGGTTTTCGCCCGCACTCGTAGACTCTTGGCTGCTCCCGACTCTCGATTCCCGACTCCCGGCTTTCTACCTGGTCACCACTATCTTGCTGACGCGGTCTCCTACCTGCTCTCTCGTCCCTGCTCCCTTGCAGACGAAATACACTCCCGCTGCCAGCGCCCGCACATCATTCGCGCCGGGATGGAGGTCCAGCACCTTCCGGCCGCTGACGTCCAGCAGCCAGCTTGCAGCTTGGGGCTTTCGGCTTGTGGCTGACGCCAACCACAGCACGGCATGGACGATTGTGGCGGTCGGTGTCACGTCCGGAACGTTACGGACCCCGCGCTCCTGAATGCCGGAAGGCACGGCCCTTGCCACCCAGACGTGGTTGAGAGAGTCAACGAACCCGATGACCGGCCGGTACCCGGACTGCGCTATCCCGGCCAGCGACAACCCGGCGGCACCGCAGACTGCGCTGCGATGCCACAACTGGTCGTCCTGCCACACGCAGACCAGTGAATCACCCAGAACGTAGGCGATGTGCGGCCGTCCGAGCTCGTCTAGCGCCATGGCCGCGGTCGATACCCAGACCCACTCAAGCACCAAAGGCGCGCGTCCCGGCTCGCCGTAGCAGAACTGGTCCGGATTCTGCTCATCCCCGTAGCTGAAGCACACCGAGATGCCGCTGTCCGGCCTGGAGGCCCACGCCTTGAACGCCGCTCCGCCCCGCCAGCCGCTGACCAGTTCGGTCATCGGCCAGCTATCTCCCTGCTTCCTGTAGACCTCAAGAGCATAGCTAATGGCAATCTCGTAACGGCAGACAAGGAGACACGGCTCGTTCTCCGCCGTGTGGACCAAGTGCTGTAGATAGCGACTGCTGCCACTGACGAGAGCCGTTTCGGCGGTCCAGGTTGAATCCGTGCGGTGCGCGTAGACATAGGGATAAGGCTGGTAGAAGCCGGGGCCGAACGCGACTCCCGGCGCGCCACTGGTATCGAACGCCAGGAATACCGAATCCCGAACCGCAAACGGCACGGAATCCCCGGTCCACGCCGTGCCGTGTTTCTCCCATACCTCATACCGCGGCTCCATGGAGGCCGAGGCCACACACGCCCCGACCTCTCCATGCGGCCCCACGTCCATGTCCCAATCCATCGGCCACTGCGGCATCCCGGGCTGCTCACGGTGCCAGGTGCTGTCATAGAACGAATGGACGACGTGCTCGCGATGCGGCCCATCAAAGTAGCAGAAGTGCAGGACCCCGTCCGGCGAGCCCGTGAACTGCGGGTCTGAACGGCTGCCCGACGTATCGACCAACTCGAACTGCCAGTCCCACGCCAACGCGGCACTCGCAGCAACGGCAAGAGCCAGAAGCGTCCGCACGCGCTACCTCGTCAGCACGAACTTGTGAGACGTTTGAAGCTTGAGGCTTGTGGCCTCTACCAGGAACAGCACTCGTCTCGCAACGCTCGGCTCCGCCGCATATGCGGTCAGAAGGAGAAGAGCCACCGCTCTGCTCATGCGACCAGTCTAGGCCCGATTCCGCTCAAGTCAAACCGCCGAGCGCCGGCCGGGAGGCCGGCATCTGCCGGTCGCACCCGAGAGCCGGGATGGAGCGACCAAGTCCTGCCAAAGGACGAAGTACGAAGGACAAAGCAAGGGGGAAAGTGTGAAGGCCGAATCCGACTCGGTACTTTCACTTCGCCCTTTCCCTGTTGCTTAGCCCTTTGTCCTTGTTACTTCGTCCTTTCATGGTTTCCGGGCCTGCAATGCTTTGTTGACAGGAAAATCAGGGAATGTAAGATGAAGGTAGTGCTCCAGCCTTCCGGTTGCCACTGGGTCGCTTGCGCCGCGCGTTGCGTGGCGCGTCGCGGCCGAATCTCCGTCGCCATATCATTCGCAGTCTTCGCAGTTTCCGCGCTTGTCAGGCGCGGCAAGGGGTTGTTGTCCTTGACACCCGAAACCGTGAAACCTATAATACCAGAGCTATGAAAAAGGAGGAAGAATGCGTGTAAAGCACTATGCTTTTGCCGCAGCTTCAGTTGTTCTCTTGGTCCTGGTGCTTGCCTCCCCGTCGCTGGCCGCCCAGGGCAACGCCAAGCCGTGCCTGTGCCATCCGACCATCACGCCGATGAAGGGAACGGCAAGAACCGTGTACGTTGCCGCGGTTACGTACCGTGACCCGGACGGCGA
>Ga0315284_10008594_pt1 | contig 14586 bp, 16 predicted proteins | sample YL17G09_16_MG_FD_203696 | JGI IMG/M metagenome (GOLD analysis project Ga0315284, IMG submission 203696) | Sediment microbial communities from Yellowstone Lake, YNP, Wyoming, USA - YL17G09_16 | ecosystem: Environmental > Aquatic > Freshwater > Lake > Sediment | place: USA: Wyoming | collected... | reverse complement strand
ATTAAAAAATCATAACTATGGGAAAATTAGGATTCCGCTGTTTTACAGCACCAACACCACCAGAGGTATTAACTTTGAAACAACAGGTAAGAGCATTAACTACCGAGCAGAAAGATGCACTATTAAAGAGTTTTGAACAATTAATACCTGCTGGACAACTTGATCATAAACTTTTAATTCCAAAAGAAGTTATTCAAGATGTTTATGATGGTATCGATGCCATGCAAGAAAGAAGTAAGTTATATATGCGGGGAGAAGTTGTAATTACACCTGCGGTATATGATACGGGGTTTACTCATACCATAATTACATCCGCAGTAATGAATACTCCGCCTACTACAATGCCTGGTCTAAGATCCGTAATAATACCGGAGTTTACAGAAGATTTCACCAATGCTTTCATAAGTTTAGTCTTAGATGAAATGGTTAAATGGAGTAAATATGACGGAACAGGGACATTTAATTTTTATGAAAGCCAAATAGTATTATAATTAATTATGAATTCATTGCAATCTATCGACAAGAAGTGTAAATATTGTGAGAAAGAGTTCATAAAACTCACCCATCAAATGGTATTTTGTTCTGCGTATTGTAGAGAGAAGTGGTGGAGGGGTCAAAAGATAAATAAGAACAGTAAACGAATTTGTATGATTTGTAACACAGAATTTATTTCTCCTATGGGAAATTTTAAAACTTGTTCTAATAAATGTAAAAAAGAGCGTAAAAAAAGAATGGGATATAATGAATATAAAACCCAACATACAGATTTTGAAAATAAGATAAAGCACGATAAGGAATATTATCAAAAAAATAACGATAAAATAAAAAAACAAGTTAAACAACGTCATTATAATAGAATAAAGACAGACCCAAATTATAGATTAACAATTAGATTAAGAGCAAGATTAAACACAGCCCTTAGAAAAAATCATAATATAAGTTTTAATAGAGTTCCAATCGGATGTACAATATCTGAACTTAAACAATATCTTCAAAATACGGCGATTAAAAACGGGTATGTTAATTTTGATATTGAAAACTATAATAGTGACGAATTTCATATTGATCATATTATTCCATGTTCAAAATTTAATTTATTAATCGAAGAAGAAAGAAATAAATGTTTTCATTATACAAATTTACAAATATTAACAGCTGTTGAGAATAGAAAAAAACACACTAAAATTATCATATAATGGGAGACTCAATATATAGGCCAGACAAAAAATTAGTGTTCTCCGAAACCTTTGAAAGCGAATCAACTGTCAGAAGAAATGGCGGCGTGCTTACTGCTGTAACATTTAGTAAAGGCAGAGCAAGTTTTAATGGAAGCACAAGTTGTATTGATTATAACAAAAGGATTAGTGGAACGCATACGGTTCGTCTTAAATTGACAACCACGGCTTCCAATACCACAAAAGCAATCATATATGGAAAAGCAGGGTCAGACTATTATGAATCATATTTTAATGTAGTAGGGGCCATAAGTGCTCCTTTTGCAACAAAAAGATATATCGATGGCGTTGATACGGCTGATGCTGTTTTTTCTCCAGTTTTAAATAAGGAATATGACATATGTTTTGTTTTTCCTATTAGTGTGAACAGTATGGTATTGGCTCAAACTAATTCACATGCATTTCCAGCTTTCGTTGATATATCTCTTTTTGAAATCTACACAGGTACTCTCACAGCCGATGAAGTCAAAAATCTCTATGAAAATAAGAGGTATGCTGTTTCAGATTTCAATCATACGGAACAACTAGGGCCAGAATTAATTACAAATGGAACATTTGATAGTGATGCTGGGTGGTCGATAAGTGCACCAGGTTGGGTTATTACTGGGGGAACAGCTACTCACAGTAACGCATATAATGGTACAAGCCTTAGTACTACTCTTTTAAGTGGTATGACTGCGGGAAAATATTATAAGTTCGAAATTGATGTTATACCAACAACACCCACAGGGGGAACGAGGAATTTATTATTAATACTTGGGTCAACAGGATATGTAATAGGAGAAACATATTATTATTCTTTACCAGATGGTAATACAAAAATTATCTTTCGTTCCGAATATAATCAAACATTCGTACAACTTAATGCGTATAATTTAGATCCGAATGATTCTAAGAGTTTTAGTGTTACTAATGTGTCAATAAAAGAAGTGGTTGTTCATTCTGCCAAAGAAATTCTTAATGTCTCCGCATTGAATGGAGTAATAACTAATAGATATAGTGGAGAAGTTTATCAAAATAATTTAATACCTGAAGCGAGTTCTCAATTTACCACAGATGGTACTGCTTGGTGGGGTATAGGTGACGGAACTAAGACATGGAACAGTAATGGGTATATGACGATAAACCCTTGTTACTGTTGGCTTTATAAAGGTATTCTATATCCGCCAAAGCAATATTATTATAGTTTTTCTATTAGAGGAGAAATTGGAGTTAGTGCAACCCCAATAGCTGGAGCAACATATGGAACAGCACATACTATATCAATTGCAAATACATGGCAAGATTTTAGTGGTTTAATCACGCCATCAGGAGGCGACGGTAATTTTTATATACAACTATTTAATGGAAACACTATAGATATAGATAATATCACACTTAAAGAAGTTATTCCTTCACCCGTTTCAACTGATGTTCAAGTAGTAAAAGAAAACGGTATATACGCTATGAAGTTTAATAAAAATAGTTATAGTAATATTAATTGTGGGAGTTACGATACACTGGTGGGGGATAAAACTTTTGTTTATTGGAATAAGGGAAAAAAAGACACAGCTGATACATATATAATGAGTAATGGTAACTTTCATATAGATGAAAAAACATCTGGAGAATCTCTTTTATATATCACTAATGACAATTGGAATGGTGTTGTATATAGTGTGAGTTTTACCTTAGCCACTTATTTAAATCGATGGAAGCATATAGTAGTTACTCGTAAATCTTCTGGTGTTGTACAAATATATCTAAATGGTGTTGCTCAAACTATGGGAGTGATTGCTGGTGGGACGATAACTCCTGGTACTAACATAATTATAGGATATAGCAACTCTTATAATCCATTTGATGGTCATATAGGCTCATTGTCCATATATGACGGAATTCTCACATCACAGGAAATAGCACAGATGTATTCATCAGAAAAACATTTATACGGATTGTAATGGGAAAAATAATTGATATTGATTTCAGGACAGGTTCTTTAGCTAATAGAGTTGCGGGGTCAATTCCAACTGCCGTTTCTCCACAATTTAATAGAACAGATAAGGGACTTTCACTTTTCTTCAATGGCAGTAACACAAGTTTAACTTATCCTGAAAATCTAGGAAATTTAATAGGAACATCTGATTTTTCAATAGAAGTTGTTTTTAAAACAAATAAATTTTCAGGAAATCAATATATTATGTATTGTGGTTCTGTTGGCACGGGTGTTGGAATAACCTTTGTCCTATCTAAACCTAATGGATATCTTCAATTGTATATTACTGATACATCAAACGGTAATAGTGTTTCTAATTTAATTCTTATGTCTGAGTTTCAAAGAAATACTTGGTATCATGTCATCTTTACTGCTGATAGAAATGGGATTGCCACAGGATTTTTAAATTCCGTTCAAAAACTGCAAAGTTCTATTGCCTCTTCTGCTGGATCATTATCCCCCTCTAACTCTATAACTCTATCTTCCTCATATGGATATCTTGATGGAAGTATATCATTATTTAGAATTTACGATTATGTTCTTAGTGAAAAAGAACGTATCTTATCATATCGTGATTTTCTTAATTCATATCCACAATTTCCTGAGAAGCATCCGCAACAATCATTATTATGTAAACCTATGGATTTGAGTACAGAGAAAGACAATACTTTAGGTGATAACACACTTACTGGTTTAGCGTGGTCTCCTGATATAGGTTGGGCACAAGTAGGGGATAAATTGATAGCATCAAATACAAATTCATATATACTTACAATTCCATCCCCAATAATTGCAGGTAAAAAATATAAAGTTACATATATATTAACTCATATTAGTGGAACTGTATTTACATCATTTGAAGGGGCTGGCTCCACAGTGGGCACATATAGAACTTCATCAGGAACATATTCTGAAGATATAATAGGTCTTGTTTCAGGACATTTTTATTTTAATGGTATTGCTTTTACAGGTACGATTGAATTCGTATCATGTCAGGAAGTAACAGGTTTAGTTGCCGCTTATAATTTTGTACCAAACGGTAATATATTAACAGATATAAGCGGAAATGGGCATAATATAACATTAACTAATTCCGTACAAACTCTTAAAGGATTAACAACGAAAGATGGTTATTCGGGTATTGGTAATACATTTAGTTTCGAAGGAGATTTTTCCATATCTTTTAGGATGACGCCAAAAGGTAGTTCGGAATATTCTACAATAATCTACCATTATGGATCATCAAATAGTAATATATGGGTTTGGACATATGGGGGGTATTTATGGCTCGACCAAAATTCTGGGGGTTCAGCAATGTTTCACGCATTTACGGTTTTTAATATACCACATAACATCACTTTGACATTTGTTAGTTCAACACATACAACAACATGTTATGTAAATGGAAATCAAGTTGAATTACCATTGACATCATATAATCCATCTGGCAGTAGAACCGCCATTTTCTATTTATTATCTCCTGGTCTCAGTGACTTTTGGAGAAACAAAGATTACGGCATAGAAGATATGCGCATACATAATCGTATCTTATCAATACAAGAAATAAAAGATTATAATAATTCCTTTGTCAAACCATCGTTTATCGAAGATTTCAGTTCTGAAGGCGCGGATGGTATTGCTAAAGTTCCAAGCGGATGGACCAAAAAATTCGCGAGTTTTAAAATTAATGAGTGGCAAATTGAAACAAAAGGTAATATGGTATCAACTTATCTTATTGCTTATGGCTCTCAAGTAGATAATGGTGATGGAAGTGTAACATTTACTGTAACCACGAAAGTCGGAGACATTCAAGGGATTTATAAATTGTCGTTTATGTCTGTCGGAAAGAAATATAAATTTTCTTTTTATGGTAAATCTTCTAATTACACAGGTACATTTTTTTATATCGGGCAAACGGTATCATCTGATGTAAAAATTATTAATAATCCTAATTTTACAACATCTTATCAGTATTATGAATTTGAGTTATTTGGAGAAGAACAACACTTTTTTTTAGGGTTTAATAATGCAGAGGTTGGAACTAATTTTACAATAAAAAATCTTTTTATGGAAGAAGTCGCGCCGCTTCCATCCTTCAAGCCAGGCACGAAGTATCTTGAAACTCTTGAGAATTGGGGGTTTGCCGACATTCCTTCCATACAAAGCTACGGTACTTGGGAATGGGATATGTATAAAAATAGCACTAATAATATGTCATTTGTGTTGTTTATTGCCTATGGCTCTGTTGCGTATTCCATTAGGTTACATTCAAACAATGCAATATATTTTCAAAGATGGGATGCTGCTGGCAACCCTACATCAATATGTATAACTGCTGAATATTACATCATACCCAAAATTTGGTATAGAATTAAAATAACACGAGATGTATCAAACGAATTTACATTGTTTATTAAAGGTGGATATTTTACGCCTACTAATACTGATTTATATGACGAATGGACATTAATAAGTACAAGTGGTGGTTATAGTACTAATCCAGTTATTGACAGTACTTACACTTCTTGTGATAGATTTGGGATATCAAATTTTGCGTCTGATCGTATAACTAATATTAAAATTTTAGACGGAATAAAACGTAAATAAAGAAGTATTTGATTAATATAATTGTACCATCGGTGGGATTCCCTGTACGAACCAATTATGACTTCCAATTTGTACGGATGAAGGGACTCGAACCCTTGATGTCTATTAGACCACACCTTATGAGAGTGTTGCACTAGCCACTATGCGACATCCGCGTTTTTACCAAACATTAATTTTTTACTTTTTTAATGTCTACACAAATTTTGACATTAAATAATTTGATTTGTACATCCGAAGGGAATCGAACCCTCAGCCTCTTGAGTAAGAATCAAGAGCTCCGCCAATTGAGCTACGGATGCATTTTATAGAATTTAATCCATTTTCTAATTGAATTATCTGTTACATTATATTTTTTTCCTGTATTAACAAACCCTAAAAGTCTTACATCTTCAGATAATTGTTCATATGATGGACGTTCATTATGTCTTTGTTGAATATTATAGCATCCTAAGCATAAATTAGATTTCTTAGTAAGCGGTTTATCACAACTTTTACAACGATATATTTCTTTTGGCGGTCTAATTTTTTTTACTCTTTTATCTTTTGTGTTTTTCCCACAATGTGTGTCTAATGTTCCATTACAATTTGGACAAACTATTCTTAAATTTTCAGGTCTATTATCATCGTTTACTCCATTTATATGATCCAATATTAAACTCATATGTTTACCTTGCCATTCTTCGCCCTGTCCACATAATTCACATTCTCTCTTTTTTACACCTTCTTTATATAACCTTTCTTTTAATGCTACTCGATTGGTATATTTAGAATCTTTTATTAAAATATCTACTAACGGAATTTTATTAGTAAAATTGTGGCCGACAAAAATTGCCCTTTTAAAATGAGATATATCAATATTATATATTTTGATATATCTTTTTAATGTATCATAATTTCCAGTAAATGGTCGTAGGTTTAGTTTTTTTAGTACATCAGATTTGCATGTGCTAGTTTTAACGATTTCATTAAGATTATCTTTTGTCCACATAGTTAGTTTATTTATAAATATCGAACCCCTTATTATTTTATATAAAATAACATAAAATAATTTCATAGTAAAGGGGTTCGATAAAATAATTGTGCCGCTAGATGGATCTCGAACCATCGCGCTAGGGTTTTACAGACCCGTCGTCTCCCTGGATTATCGGCGATTGATGTCTCTCCATCAGTCACGCAAGGTTATTTTACACTTCATCGGTTGCGTTACCGATCCGTTTCCCTATTTGGAATCGAACCAAACCCTTCGCTTTAAAAGAGCGAGGCAATACAGCCTGTTTGCTATAGGGAAATATGTGACCCCTCCGAGGATCAAACTCGGGACCCCATCCTTAAAAGGGATGTGCTCTAATCAGCTGAGCTAAGAGGTCAAGTATTCCAACATGTCAAAGAACAAAAACAAAAAACCCCGAATCTTTCGAATCGGGGTCTTTTAATGAATGATTTCCCTAAAAATTTAGTCTATCATGTCCATAGTTCTCCCGATTCTCGTAAGATACATCTTATAAGATTTTTTACCGAAATAATATGACATAATTGTTCTCATTGTTTTATTTGTTTTTATAAATATGGTGCAAATATAAAAAAGATTTTTTTAATAACCAAATGTTTTGTTGTTTTTTTTCTAAAAATTCCGTATATTAGTTAAAAATAAAGATTATGTCACAAACAATACCGTTATTTAAAGTCTATATGTCACCCACCGCAAAGGATGAAGTAGCAAAGGTTTTAGACTCAGGATATATAGGTCAGGGGGCCAAAGTGGATGAATTTGAATCAAAATTAAAAGAACGATTTAAAACTGATTATGTTTTAACAACCAATTCAGCGACATCCGCCGAACACCTGGCAATTCATATGTTAAAAAAGCCGTTTAAAGAATGGAAAGGTATTAGTGATGGGGATGAAATTTTATCAACGCCTTTAACCTGTACGGCTTCTAACTTTCCCACATTGTTAAATAACATCAAGATTAAATGGGTTGATGTAGATCCGACCACATTCAATATGGATCTTGACGATCTAGCTCGAAAAATCACTCCAGCAACCAAAGCAATAATGTTAGTGCATTGGGGTGGATATCCAAATGACCTTGATAGGGTTAAAGAAATTCAAAAGAAATCATATGAAAGTATAGGAATTAAACCAGTCGTAATTGAGGACTGTGCTCATGCTTTTGGTAGTAACTTCAATGGTCAACCAATTGGAAGTCATAGTAATATCTGTACCTTTAGTTTTCAGGCAATTAAACATCTAACGAGTGTTGATGGTGGGGCATTGGTTTTACCTCATAGGAATCTTTATGAAAGAGGTAGGTTATTGAGATGGTATGGTATTGATAGAGTGACTAATAAAAAAGATTTTAGATGTGAGGCCGACATCGCCGAAATTGGTTATAAATTTCATATGAATGATGTTAACGCTGTGATTGGTATGGAAAACCTCAAAGAAGTGGATGAAAAGGTAATTAAGATTCACAAGGATAATGGTCAATACTATGATGAACATCTTAAAGGGATATATGGAGTTACATTACCACAAAGAGATCCAAGAATGGATTCATCATTTTGGATATATTCAATATTGGTTGATGGAAAGCAGGATTTTATGGATTATATGAAGGAATGTGGAATAATGGTGAGCCAGGTACATGAAAGAAATGATATACATAGTGCTCTCAGGGAATATAAGGTGTTATTACCAAATCTCGATAAAATTACTCCCCGATTAATATCTATTCCTGTCGGATGGTGGGTTACTCAGGAGCAAAGGGAATATATTGTCGATTGTATTAAAAAAGGATGGTAGAATGGAAAATATTATAATTGGAGCAACTCTTTATGATAATATAATATGTTCTATTGGAGATACCTTATGTCTAACACCAGTAATCGAAGAAATATCCAAGCAAAAGAATCAACTTGTTACTGTTTCTACATTAGTTCCGGAATTATTTTATAATAACCCCTATGTAAAGGATATTGTAAATACGAATTTTGTAACTGTAAATCTATCACATTCTATTCCATATCATACCATTGAATATAGTAGTAATGTTGTAGAATCATATGCGGAACAGTTAAATATGACTTTACCCAAAGATCATAAACCCAAAATTTACTTATCTGATGAAGAATTGGAATATGGAAGAAATCAACTACGAGAATATGAGGGATTTAAAAGAATCGCGGTCTCCACAATGACTTCAACTGATTGTAAGAATTTAAGATATGAGTATATATTTCCACTTTTTAAAAAATTAAAAGATCAAGGGTATATATTGATCGAAGTTGGTAAGGGAAATCGAGACACTCGTTATGATTTCGACAAAAGTTTTTTTAATTGGACATCTCTCCGTGAGGTATGTTCTGTAATAAACGCCTGTCATTTATATTTGGGAGTTGATGCTGGATTATATCATATTGCAGCTGCATTAGATGTTCCGCAAGTGGTATTTTTCAGAAATAACCAATCAGCCAATAATAGTTATCCCGATACCTATAATATAGAGAGTAGGGTTAAATGTGAGGGTAAATGTTTAGCTCGGCATCTCCGAGACTGTGAAGTTGGCAACAGATGTATGGAGAATTTTGATTTGGATCGATACTATAATCTTATAACTAAAGTTTTACCGATATGATAACATTTAGACAAATGATGATAACTGATTTGTTATTTTTTACCGAAGTCAGAAATTCTTGTGCTCCATCGTATTTGCATGATTCACGCACATTTACACTTCATGAAGCAATATTATGGTTTCCAACCACACAGGTTAAATATTATATCATTGAGAATGATGGTGAAAAAATTGGATATTTTCGAATGAGCAATTATTCCGAAATGAATAAAAACATATACATCGGTGCCGATCTACATGAAAATTATAGGGGAAAAGGGTTTGGTTATCTGGCATATAAAATGTTTATTGATTTCTTATTTGAAACGATTAATCTTCATAAAATATCCTTGGAAGTTCTGGAAACAAATGGAATAGCAATGAAACTATATAAGAAGTTAGGATTTGTTGAAGAAGGAAGAAAACGAGAAGAAATACGAAAAGGCGGATTATATTTTGATTCCGTGATAATGTCAATATTAAAGAGTGAATGGAAAAAAAGGTCTGCTACATAGTTAATTTTTATTTTGGTAATCGAAGGTATAATATAGATGTGTTTCACACCGATAAATTATGCTATTTGAAATCACAAATTATAACCTTATCCCAATATAAACATTCATTATCTAAAATAGTGTTCACATTTAATATTGAACCCGAACACTATTCATTATTATCCGAAGCTCTGAATATAATACCAAATAAGTTTCAAAATACCGATGTGGAGATCAATATCAGAGAGAACTATGGAATGAGTTATGGGGCGTTCTCAGATATTTTCGGTAAAAATATGGACGCTTATGATTATTATATTCTTAACGAAGATGATTATGTTATTGTTCAGGATAATTTTGACCAGTACCTTGTGAATAAATTCGAATCTATACCAAACTGCGGTTATCTATGTGGTTTAGTGAGAGAAATTGCTCATTTCGAGAAAAATCGGCATGCTGGGATGTCTTCGGGGATAAGTAGTTATAAAATTCTTAAAGAAGTATGGGACAAATACGGAGAATTACCACACTCAAAAGGAAAAGATTATACAAGCAATGAGAAGCAAGGACAAACAATTCAAACAGTTGCGATAAGAGATCTAGGGTATGAAATCTATGATATAAGGGAAGAATATAGAATGAGATTCTGGAGCGGTGATGATCTTAATCCGGAAGTTCCAATAGGCCGAATAAATGTTCATTTTATGTGGCAACAAAATGATTTCTTTTTACCCGTTAAAATATATCTAAATGAGTCATATAATTGGACGGACAGAATTGATGCCGAATTCCTAAGAATGGAATGTGATTATAATTCATCAAAATATTACCCCTATCAATAATAGAGTTGAATACTATTTAGGTTTGTCATGGTCGTGTACATGATGAGGAAATTGTTTTGAATCATGTGCCATAGATTCAGGTATATAAATAGGTTTATCCATAAAATATTTAGTTACATACCCAAGCAAGAAACAAAATACACCGCCGCCAACAATCGCGAAAAATCCTAATGCGTTCATAGTTTAAATTTTTAAGTTATGTTTATTTTATTCGACTAATCTTATTGTCCAGTAGTCAGCGCTCATATTTTGATTACTTACGAATCCATAAGGTAGATAGAAATATCCTTTAAGACCCCATCCTTCACCCCAACTGTTTCTCACGATTAATGCGTTTTTACTATCGTCATACCCAACAGCGAGTACTGCATGTCCACCCATAGCAGCGTCATTTGGTCCTGGCATCGGAACAATACCTGTTCTAGCAACTTCGTCAGTCATCATAGATTCAAAAACACTAAATCCAAATACAACGGGATATCCTAGAGCTAGACATTGTTTAACTTCTTGTAATGTATGTGGGCTAATTCTCAGATATTGTAAAACCTGATTATCCAATGCCGCAGTATAACAATCAGCAGATGGTTTGGTTTTGAATTTACATTCTTTATATGGCCATAGGGTTTCATTACAAACACCCTTATCAACCATTGTCTTCATGCCATCTCTGATCATGGCGCCAGCGTCCTCATTAATAGTACCTTCCATTTCTCTCTCATTATAATATATGAAGAGTCTAGAAGGTATGAAGTTTTCCATTTGTTGTTTCATTTCCTCGAATTGATATGCTCCGCCAAGTGCCTGAGCGGTACAACTTCCAAGATTACCTTGATTATATACAGGTGGGCATTGAGCTCTTAGGTCGACGAGTGGTGGTAACTCCACAGGAGCGCTAACTTTAAATTTAATGTCCCTATGGTCAGGAAGGTCTCTCTTCCAACCAAATTTCATACTTGGTTGTACTTTTTTTCGGATACCAAGCCAAATTAAAAATCTGTCTAATAGTTTCATAGTTTCGTATTTTTATATAAATATCTTATATTTTATTTGGCAGTCTCGATTTTATTTTTTATCTTTGTACCAACATTAATAAAGAAAAGATATGATTGAATGGAATCCCGAATCAGTAAAACCCGTACTCAACCCGAATGATGAGTGGGATAATGAACATGGTTTTTCAGATAAAGTAGTTGTTAGAGTCCTCGACAATCAAGGGGAATTTGCCGGATATACGATGGCCAAATATCGTCACACTAATGATCATTGGATTATTGAAGGTTATTTAGGTAACTTCACCGTTTCACATTGGTCATCATTAAACGAACCTGAAATAATATGAAATTCTTAATTCAAAAAATCAACGGACAACAGATACATGATTTCTCATTTACATTACTTGAGTCCATCAGGTATAATAATTGGATTCATAATAATAAGGATATGACGAGCAAATTCATTAATTCTTTTGATGACTTCGATCCACATAATAGTTATCCATTAACTCCGTTTAAACAATATCATTACACTCAGAAATATGTTCCAATTGGGAGTGTTGAATTTGTAAATCAATTTTTGGCTCATTTTTATGGATTCATTCTCAAGCCGACAAATGTTCCCGAAGAACTTTTTCATTATGCTGGTAGAGAGATATTCAATGGAGACGAATCATCATTAAAAAAACTCCATGGTGATTATTTCGTAAAAAGTAATGATAATATAAAAGGATTTGCGGAGATCATTGGATGCAGTTCTTCAGGTAATCAATTTCCCGATGGAACGCCTATTGGTAATTATCAAATCTCCGAATTTGTTCACGGCATTGATAGTGAATGGAGAGCGTTTGTGTACGAAGGAAAGTTGGTTGGATTACACAACTATAGTGGAGATTTCACCAAATGGCCAAATGTTGGTATTATCAAAGGTATGATTGATATGTATAAGTCCGCCCCGATTGCATATACACTTGATGTTGGAATAAGTGAGGAAAGAGGTACATTTGTAATAGAATCTCACAATTTTTTCAGCTGCGGCCTTTATGGATTTGCTGAACATAAGATATTACCATATATGTTTTATAAATGTTTTCACGAATTAACACAAAAATCAAAATAATATGGAAAAAATACTAAAAAGTTTCGACAAGCTCTACAAGAAAACCAGTACGGGAGCAATTCAGACCTGGGAAGTAACCGTTGTTGTCAACGATGAAGATAAACCCACAATCGTTAGTCGTTATGGACAAAATGGCGGTAAAATCCAAGAAAGCCGAGAAGTGATTCTCGAAGGTAAGAATATTGGAAGATCCAATGAGACCGATTCAACGCAACAGGCCGAATTACAAGCTGAAGCCGATTGGACAAAACAACTGAAGAAAGGATATGTCAAATCCTTTGCCGATGCTATGAACGGGAAACTTGACGCTATTATTGAAGGTGGTATCGCTCCGATGCTTGCCCATAAGTTCAGCGAACAGGCGCATAAAATCAAATATCCCGCTTTGGCTCAACCGAAATTAGATGGGCATCGTTGTACTTCTCAAAAAATCAATGGAGTAACCACATTGTGGTCAAGAACTCGTAAACCTATCACAAGTGTTCCTCATATTCAGAAAGTCATCAATGAACTTAGTTTATTGACGAAGCTCGATGGTGAGCTTTATAATCACGAATACCATAATAATTTTGAGGAACTCAGTTCATTAATTCGTCAGGAAGAACCGAAAGATGGATACGAAAAAGTTCAATATCATGTGTATGATTTTCCAGATCCAATAATGTCTAATGGGGAGCGTAATAATGTTCTTCAAAATGCAAAGTCATATTTTGACGGCACCCCAATCCATATCGTCGAAACTCTCATTGTTAATAGTGAAGACGACTTAATGGAAGCGTTCGATCATTTCGTTGCTCAGGGGTACGAAGGTTGTATGGTACGAAATATGGATGGTCTTTATGTTAATAAAAGATCGTATGATTTATTAAAAATCAAGGAGTTCGATGATGCTGAGTTTAAAATCATCGGGATTAAAGTTGGAAATAAAGGTAGTATGGCAGGTAAAGCCGTATTCACTTGTGAATTACCAACCGAGGAAACCTTTGATTGTAAAATGAAAGGTAGTATGGACGATCTCAAGAAATATGCTGATGACCCAAGTTTGGTAATCGGTAAAATACTCACAGTTAAATTTCAGGGATATACCAAATATGGTATGCCGAGATTTCCAGTCGGATTAAGGTTTAGAGAAGATATATGAAAACCACGGAAATCACAAAGATTGATGTTGATGACAGGGTATTAACCATTGGAAAATACAATGCTTATGTGAGTTTCTGTCCATACTGTTATCCCGAACTTGTGGATATGGGAGTCAGGACGGTTATCGGATATGGAACGGACAAAGAGGGTTATGTTGTTGAGGTTCATGAGTGTCCCAAGTGTTTTAAAAAATCTCATCATCATCTGGGTGATTTTCATTCATATGACATATATAAAATGTTTAAAAACAAATAAAATGGAATTTTACACTAAAGAAGACGGATACCCAATGTCGATCTCGATAGAGACGATGAGTGTTGATAAAATGGACGACGATACTTGTTTATATTCATCCATTGTGATGGATATGGAAACCAATAAAGTGATTGCCGAATTCTGTCACGATTCTCTCCTTGGCAGAAGGAAATGGGCTGAGGGATTTTTTGCGGGGCTAAAAACTAAGAATGTTGTGCTCAAAATGACGGATGAAATGGAAGATAAACTTGCCGAATTATATCTGAAGAATAAAGATTATGTTCCATTTCATCCGTCATTTTGAGCA
>Ga0315284_10008593_pt1 | contig 14586 bp, 7 predicted proteins | sample YL17G09_16_MG_FD_203696 | JGI IMG/M metagenome (GOLD analysis project Ga0315284, IMG submission 203696) | Sediment microbial communities from Yellowstone Lake, YNP, Wyoming, USA - YL17G09_16 | ecosystem: Environmental > Aquatic > Freshwater > Lake > Sediment | place: USA: Wyoming | collected... | reverse complement strand
CACGCATAGGCCGGATGCCCGGGATCTGGCTCAGTTGCGAAGTGAGGTACGTGGCATTTACGGTTCGCCGCTCGGTCTGCGCCGGCACGCGCTTCAACTGATTCAGCAGCAGCGCGCTCTGGAACTGAGTGAGGCGCAGGTTCCACCCGAGCACGGGGTGCTCGTACCACTTCCCGGTCGGGGCGCGGCCGACGTTTTGCAGGGACCAGCAGCGGTAGTACAGGTCTTCGTCGTCGGTGACGCAGGCGCCGCCCTCGCCGGAGTTCAGGTTCTTGGATGACTGAAAGCTGAACGTGCCGACATCGCCGATGGCGCCGACGCGCCGCCCGCGCCACTCGGCGGCATGAGCCTGGGCGGAGTCCTCGATCACCTTGAGGTTATGCTTCTTCGCCACCGCGATGACGCCGTCCATGTCGGCGGGGCAGCCGGCAATGTGCACCGCGATGATGGCGCGCGTGCGATCGGTGATGGCAGCTTCGATCTTGGTCGGATCGATATTGTACGTGTCCGGCTCGATATCGACGAAGATCGGCACCGTGTTGACCATGAGGCAAGCGCTGGCGGTTGCGATAAAGGTGTAGGGCGGAACGATGATCTCGTCGCCCGCCTCGACGCCAACCGCGCGCAGCGCGACCTCGATCGCGGCGGTTCCGTTGGCGAGGGCGGTGCAGTACTTCGCGTTCTGGAATTCACCGAAAGCCTTCTCGAACTCCGACACCATGCCGCCACCGATGCCCCACTGGCCGCTGCGCAGCGTCTCGGTGAGCGCCTGGACATCCGTGTCATCCCACACCGGCCACTTGGGGAAGGGCTTGGTGCGCACCGGCGTGCCGCCGTTGATGGCGAGGTCGGAACCCTTGAGCGTCGTCATCGTACATTCTCCTTTGTCTGGATTACTCATACTCCCTAGCGCGGCGTCGGGATGGCTGCTGCATTGGCCACGTTCGATGCGCCCGTGGCGCATCTCCGGAGCGCCGACAAGTCGGCGCCGCAGCCGCGCGCGCATTATTCTAGGCACGGCTGCGCCGCCCTTCAGGACCCCCTGGCCGGTCCTGCCCGGCACGGGCAGGCCGAGGGGCCCTTCAGCATCCGAGGGTGCCCCGGAATGCGCCTGCGGCGCATCAGCCGCCAGTAGTTGCGGCGGCGGGCGCGCGACATGAACTCACCATCAATAATCCGGGTTTGCGGGTTTCACAATGTGAACGCCTGTCATCGCTTGCCGCGGAAGTGCGTGGCGACCTTGTCGAGCGCGTCGCCGATGTCCTCGACCTCCCGATCCCGGTAGTTCTCGTTCCAGTAGATCAGGATGATGCGCCGCAGAATCTCGAGCGTGTTGGGACAGTCCTGTTCGTGATACTCGACCTCACGGCTCGCGAGGTGGCAGGTCCAGGGGCAATGCGACGTCCCGTAGGCGCTGCGCTCGTAGATCATCTGCGTCATGTAGATGGGGCGGCCGATGTAGCCGACGCCGCAGGGGATCCCCTCGGCGCGAACCGCCTCCGAGAAATCCTTGGGCGAGCAGCCGAGCACGTCCTCGCCAATCGTGATCGGATACTGCCAGAACGAGTGCTTGCAGTTGGGGCGCTCGGCGGGTGGGTTGACGCCCTCGATTGTGTTGATCCGCGCGGTAAGGTTCGCCGCGGCGGCCCGCCGGTTGGCGACCGAGGTCTCCACGCGACCGAGCTGCGCGCATGCTACGGCGCCGGTGAGCTCGTTCATACGGTAATTGGCGCCGAGGAAGACGTAGTCGCGCGCCTCGCCGCCGCGCGGCCAGCCCTTGTCGGCGAAGAGGCGGGCATTCGCGGCGAGATCGTCGTCATTGGTGATGGTGATTCCGCCATCGCCCGCGGTCATGTGCTTGGACTGCTGGAGGCTGAAGCAGCCGAAGTCACCCACGGTGCCGGCGAGCTGACCGTGATACTCGGTGAGGTAGGCCTGGGCACAGTCCTCGATCACCTTGATGCCCTTGCTGCGCGCGATCTCGAGGATGGGGTCCATGTCCGCCGTCTGGCCCAGAAGATGCACGACGATGATGGCGGCGGTGCGGTCGGTGATGTTCTCGGCGATGCTTTCGGGCTGCATGCAATACATGTCGGGCTCGAGGTCGGCAAAGATGGGAATGGCGCCCTGGAACAGCACCGGGATGATGCCGCCCATGTCGGTGATCGGCGAAACGATGACCTCGTCGCCCGGGTTAGTGCGCAGCGCGCCCATGGCGACGTGGAGCGCGGCGGTGCCCGAGGTCGAGGCGACGGCATGTTTCATGCCGTAGCGCTTCGCGAACTCCTGCTCGAAGCCGACGACGAACTTCCCCCCGTAGCGGAACAGATGGCCGGAGTGGATGACCTCGGTAAGGTTCTTGATCTCCTCGTCACCCATCATGCGGCCGGAAATGCTATCGCTCGATGGAAGCGGTTCAGTTCGGACCGGCGTGCCGCCCTCAATGGCGAGTTGCGATGCGCTCAAGTATGACCTCCGATGTAACTGCCGTCACTGGAGACATTGTATTCTGCCGAGAGCGGGGCGCTCCTCCTTACCCGCGCGACAAGGTTGCACCGGAGCATCGACGCTGCCGGAGGTTTCGCCTCGGCCCGGCTGCCGTTCTCCCCGTCATGGCGCTGCGCCCCGGACCGCCGGGGCGCAGCGATGAAACGTCCCTGGTGACGCTCCGACGTCACTCCGAGGTCGCGCTGCGCGCGACCCAGCCCTGAGCTTCGGAGCGCCCTATCGTATCGGCAACTCGAACTCCCGCGCGCGCTGGATGAACGCCGCCATGTGACCGCGAGTGCAGGTCGCTGCGGGAGAGAATGTGGTCGGGCTCGTGCCCGCCGTCGGCGGCCCGTAGGCACCCCACGACGCCGCATCCGCCAGCCGCTCGATCCAGCGGTAGCCTGGATTATTCATACCACGCTTGAAGAGCGTGCATCCTACGTGCGATGCGTGCGCGCATGAATAATGCGCGGTAGGAGGAAGCCGCGAGAGAGCCGCGGGGGTCACCGGATCCCGCGCCCAGGAGGGGGCGACCCGGCGAAGCTGTTGCACAATGTGCCTGGGTGACGGCCAGTTGCCTCCGCGAGACCGAGATTCCACGCTTCGCGCTTCGCGCTTCGTTCTGAATGACGGGTTCGGGGGCGCGCGGAACCATGAGGAGGAATTGTGCAACAGCCTCCGGCCGGTCGCCCCTGCGACCCGCGCGCTCGCACACCGCTCGCGGCAAGGGCGCACCCCGGCGCGCCGCTATGTCTTGAGTGGCCGCTCCAGCATGTCCACTTCGGTCGCCACGAGCTTGCCGTTGCGCTTGGAGCAGCGCAGCGTCTTGATCTCGAACCGGCCAATGGGGAAGACGCACGATGCCCGTTCCGCCGGCATTGCGATTTTCACTTCGCCGTCTCGCCCGTCGGTCTCGTAAAGGCGCAGGATGAGATCGTCGTCATCTTCCGCCTTCTTCACGACCGATAGGACGACGTTCTCCGGCCCCGCCTCGGCAAAGCTCAGCAGCGGCGGAAGCTTCCCGTCGTGCGCGGGCTCGAGCCGGGTGATGAGCGGCACGTTGAGCGCCCACGCCTCGCGTACCGTATGCGCGTCCTGCCATCCGCCCTTGTGTGGCAGCAGCGCGCAGCGCACGGTCTGGCGGCCCTGGTCGGTCCAGTCGTAGGTCACGTCGGGCTCGATGATGCGCGGGTCGTGGAACGCATAGATCGGGCTGCGCAGGAGCGTCAGCCTCATCTCGCTGCCCAAGACGTCGCCGCCGTACTTGCAGTCATTGAGCAGGGCGACGCCGTAGCGCCCCCGGCCCGCCTCGCTCGTGACGTCCATCCACTGCTGCAGCGGCTCCTCGTTGCCGGTCGCCTCGCGCACGATCGCGCCGTAGGGAACGTCGAAGGTTGTCGTGGAGTTCGCGACATTCACCGGTACCGCCAGCTTGAGCGCCTTGAGCCGCTCGTGCCAGTCAATCTCAAGCGTCCAGTCAATGCGCCGCGAGCCCCGCGACAGGCTCAGTTCCTGGACCACCGTCGAAGCGCCCCAGGTCGAGGTGATGCGCAGCGTCGCGCGAATCGGCCCGCGCTCCACGACCTCGACCCGCCCGTCGCAGTGGAAGCGCCCGATCTCGTCGCGGAAGGCGGCGACGTCATGGCTCCAGGTGTCGCTCGGGTCGTTGATGACGATGAGCGGCGAAGCGCCGCCCGCGATCGCCTCCACACCGTTGGTCTTATCGAGCAGGCTCGCGATCCCGCCGGTCTGGGGATCGACGGTCAACCGGTAGTGCTCGTTCTCGATGGTGTAGCCGCCCGCAGCGACCGGCGAGGTGGCCGCCGCGTGGCGCTTGCGCTCGAAATGGTAGATGCGATAGCCGACCGCCGGCACTTCCGCGATGAACGTCACCTCGGCGAAGAGCCTGCTGCCGGCGAACCGGATGGCGCCCACCTCGATCGGAACGTCCGCTCCCTCGTGATCGAGCAGCCGCAGCGGGAAGTTGCGTCCGCGTTCGCGCTCGACCGGGACGAGCGCGGTGAACGCCTCACGGCGCGTCCATGACAGCGGGTTGTAGACCACGAGCGCGGGGCTGGGCCCCGAGGTGTTGATGCACGCGCCGATTGCGCGAAGGCTCCTGTCGAGTGCGGCGCCGGCAAGGCGATCGCATTCGTCGTACCAGGGATAGACGTCCTGGTCGTAGGCCTCCTTGATGCTGGTGCCGGCGAGGACATCGTGGAACTGGTTGAACAGGACGCGCTGCCAGCCGCAGGTGAAGTCGGACTGCGGGTACGGCACGCCGCAGTGGCGCTGAGCGATGGCCGAGAACTTCTCGGCAGTCATCAGCAGCAGCTCGCTGTGGCGATTGCGACGCTTGATCTCACTGACCGCGGCGTAGCAGCCGCGAGCGTGGTGCTGCAGTTCGTCGCGCACCACCGGGAAATCATCGGTCTCCTTGAGGATCGCCTCGACGAATGCGTCGGGCGTGGAGCAGATTGCGTTCGGCGCGTCGGCGCGGGCGTTGACGCGGTGGATGGATTCGATATTGGCGATGGTCGGGCCGCCGCCGTGGTTGCCCACGCCATAGAAGCACATGACGTGGTGCAGCGGCTCCTGCGTTTGCTCGTAGGCGGTCGTGATGCGCTCTTCGATGTCCTCGCGGCCCGAGCCGTAGTGGTGCGGCGCGCGACAGGCGAGGATGCGCGAGCCGTCGGGGCTCTCCCACCAGAACACGCTCGCGGGCAGCTCCTTCTCGTGGCGCCCGGGGCGGAAGAAGCAGTACGACGTGAAGCCGCACTTCTTGAAGATCTGCGGCAACGTGCCCGCGTGGCCGAAAGTGTCCACGTTGTAGCCCGCCGTTACCTCGACGCCGAACTTGTCCTTGAAGTAGCGCTTGCCATAGAGCCCGTGGCGCACGAACGATTCGCCGCAGGGGATGTTGCAGTCGGGCTGTTCCCACCAACCGTTGACGATATGCCAGCGGCACTCGCGCGCGCGCTTCGCGATCTCGGCGAAGAGCTGCGGGTTCTCCTGCTCCACCGGCTGATGGACGCCCGCCGATGAGCGGCAGAAGATGAAGTCGGGGAACTCCTTCATGCGGTCGAGCGCCGAGCGCGAGGTGGACTCCATCTCGTCGTACCCCTCCTGCCAGCGCCACAGCCAGATCGGGTCGATGTGCGCGTTGCCGATCATGTGAACCGTGTAGTCCTTGGGGTTGCGCTTTGCTTGCTTGCGCGGCGCGGCGGCCGTCGCGGATTGGGGGTTCCGCGAGGCGCGTTCCTTCGCATCAGATTGGGCTGGCTTGCGAGGCATGGATGGAACTCCTTCCGTCTCGGCGATCGCTGCGCCGCCGAGGGCGAGCACGATGGTCAGGATACTTACGGCGAGAAAGGCGGATAGCCTCTTGCGGGAATGGCACATGTGGTGGGACTTGGCGCACTATTCAGGCTGGTTCGATGAACAGTGTGAAGCCGCCGATGCACGCCGATCCTCTACGCCTCAGGCGCGGCCGAGATGGAAGTCCTGTTGTCGCCGAGCGTACAAGCAGACTCCCGCCGCAGGCGGATAAACTTCGCTGGGCGCGCAGTGACGGGCGAAGGCCGGGCGCTGTATCGGGGGTTATGCCAGCCCTACGGTCGCGTCATCCAGAGCCCCGTTTGGGACGCGGCGAAGCTGCGTCTCCGGAGCGGCGGACGCCGCCGCACACGGGGCGAAGGATCTGCTTTTTCCGGCGGTCAAAAAGCAGGCTCTTCGCGGAGTTTACCCTGAGCGCAGCCGAAGGGCTCTGAGTGACAGACCAAAGGTCGCGCGCTTTCATCGTCAGCTTGTGCCAGGTGTACCGCAGCGTCATTCAGACTTGTCCGGAGCACGCCTCCGGTCACGGCTTCTCTCCCATCGGCGTCCGTCTGCGTTGGTCGGCGGTTACCTGGACAGGAGCAATTCCGCAGCGGGAAATCAGTCGCAACATGATTGATGCTGCGCTAGCGCACGGTCCACGCGAAGCTCGTGACCCGCGGCGTGCCGCCGTACGCGGTGCCCTGGACCTCGAAACCCAATTGCGCCAACCGTTCGCCGAGGTCAATGGGCGCGATGTGCTTCGAGCGGCTGCCGTACATCCCGAAGATGAGCTTGCCGCCCTTCTCGACCGTCCGCTCACGCAGACGGCGGCAATACTCGCCCAGGCACTCCTCGGGCACGCAATCGAGCAGCGAGTAGACGTACCGGTACTGTCGCGGCGGCCGCCAATCCCACGCATTGCCGACGTGGAAGTTCGATGCGAAATTCGGGAGGCGCTCTTTCGCCATCTGGATGAGCCGGGGCCCGAAGTCGAGGCCGTGGGGCGTCAAGTGATGGCCGCGCTCCCGCGCCCACGCGACGAGGCATTCGAGCAGATACCCGTTGGCGCAGCCGACGTCGAGGAAGTCGCCGTCCGTATCAACGGCGTCGAGGATCGGCTCCCGTTCCGTGCGCCACCGCTCCGGACCGCCGCCGAAGCCCGACTGGCGGATGGGGTCGGTCTCCGTGCAGTACGAATCTTCGAGCGCGCGCAGGTGCTCAAGGAAATCGGGGGGCAGGGAATCGCTGGTCACTATCACGGCTCCGTCAACGTCGCGTGAATCGTGTCAGAGGTCTCTTCGTCGGATCGGTGCGTTCGGCCTGCTGGTGCCGCTGGCGACAGGAAGCGACGATCACGGAAGGCAGTCTGGCACCGTGCGCCCGCAGTTCCTGCCCGCCGAGCCCCCATGCGCACAGGACGCCTGACGTCACCGGCGCTAGGGTTATTGTGTGAGCCGACGTGAAGTCCAGCGGGGCGCGCGGTCTTTAGACCGCGCGGTTGTTCCTGGCGCCCCCTTGCCGAAGCCCGAGGCGCATCTCACTTCAGGGAAGTCGAGGATCGCGCGGACTGCCTCCTTCGCCAAGGCTTCGAAGGCCAGGGAAGTCCACGCGCCCAGACAAGGAATTCGGGCGGCAGGGAATCGTTGGCGGTCATTTGTCTGTGATCACTTCGGCCGGTGCCCAGGCCCCAGCGCTTCAGCGTCGCCATCAGCATAGGCGATGAAGCACATGTCCCCTTCTCCTTTGTGTGGCCGGCACGTGGCTGCGGGAGAGCCGGACGCATTGCGCTTACCCGAATCCGACGAGAAGAACAGGATTACATGCGGCAGGTTCTGCGGGTCGGGCGGCCTCACCCCGCTCAAGGCCGAGTTCATCGCGTAGCTGTACTTGTGCGCCTCGTCGTTCGGGCAGTGGAAGACCTTTGAGGTCGTCAGGTATTCGCCGTTGATGAGTTCGTCCATCCAGCGCCCGGCATCGGGAAACTGACCGTAGTCGAGGACGTACATCCGGGTTGCGATAGACAGAGAGTGAAGGTTTGACAGGCACGAATGCTGCCGAGGAGACTCCTGCCGACGCGCGCAGACCGGCACGAGGATGACAGTTAGGACGAAGGCGATGGGGACCAGTATCGCTGCGCGAATGACGGGCGATTTCACGGCGCACCACACCTCATTCACGCGGGCGGTCGAACTGCATGGATTATCCCCGCGCCCACGCGCCGCGAAACGGGTATGGTAGGCGTGGACCGCCGGCTGGCGATTGCGCGCCCGCCTGTGAACGACGCACCTACGCTTGGGGGGGCCGCAGCGGCTTTATGGAGTGCGGGAGCTATTGTCTTCAACAGAATAGCTTGACAGCGCGGTCTTCGCGGACTGGTGCTGTAGGGCCTGCCCTGAGCGTAGCCGAAGGGGCGGGGCTACTTCAGGCTCCATAGCCTCCTGTCCGACATAGCCTTGGCGACGTCGGATGGCGAAGCTTGCGCGCCTCAGGCGCGGAGGCCCGGCCCCGCCAAACCGGCGCGCGTGGGCCTGCCCTGAGCGACAGTCGAAGGGTACGCGCGCCCTACAGAGAATTCTGGGGCGGGCATGGTGTGTCAAGGTAACTAGTCGATGACCACCACTCCCGCTTTCGAAAACGCCGGCTCGACTCCCGCTTCTGTACGGATTCCTGCCGTTCAGGTAGGTACATGGTGTTGAGGATGCGCCGTGACCTATGGAGTCTCGCATATCAGCGCAGCATTGCGCTGATACTGCAAGGCGCCAAGAGCGCCTTTCCGGAGCGCGGCGCAGCCGCGCCAGACTCTTCCGGACGTTGATTGCGCAAAGCGCAATTCCGGAGTGACACGGAGTGTCACCAGGTTCGTTCGGGAGGCCTGTGCGCCAGATGGGCCGTTACTCCAATGTACGAACCTCGTTAGGCCAATCGCGGCCAACAACGCGCGCTACCTGGCGCGCATTATTCATGCGCGCACGCATAGCACGTAGGATGCACGCTCTTCAAGCGTGGTATGGATAATCCAGGCTGGCCTCGAACCTCCGCGAGGTGGCGTAGACGTGCACATCGTGCTGCTGGATGCCGTCGTGAAAGCCGCCGTTGTCGACCACGTGTTCTTCGCCCGAATACAGGCGGTAGAGCTTTCGTCCGTTCAGTTCGCTGGGTAGGCCGCGAACGTCGAATGCGACCCCAACCCGCGCTTCGTTGACCGCGATGAGGACCCAGTCGTCGTCAGCCCGACGCAGCGTGAGCTTCGGGTCACCCCCGTCGAAGGCGGCCCAGTTCGTTTCCGCCACAACAGCGGGAGCGGCGGGCGGCTTGATCCCGACGATGGCGGGTTCGAGGGCGCGCAACTCCTTTGCTACGGACAGGATGTCCCGCCAAAGCTGGCTGTCTTTCTCGATGTAGCTGGTGCCCCAGTAGAGGATGGCGTCCGCACCATGAAGCAGCGCGTCGTATGCCATGAAACGCGTCTCCTTGTAGGTGGGACGTCGACCGTGAACCGGGTCCTTGGGGAACAGCGGCTCCTGGATGTCGTGGTAGCCGAACCCCTGCAGCACCATCCAACAGGCCTTACCAGGGGCGGCGGCAACGTTGCGCTCCGTGAAGGTGCCCACAGACGTCATATCAAGGTTCTGCAGGATGCTGCCCGGCTCCCCGGTGGTGAAGAGTATCGGGTAGATGTCACATCCCGCCGCATTCACACCCCGGTTTTGATATCGCATGTCAGCGATGGAGTTCCCCGGCGCGTGGTTCTGCCACATGACGTGTGTCTGGTCTAACTCCCACACCGCCTCCCAACCGCGGGTCAGTTCGTCTCCAAGGCGTCGGGCTGCTTCGATGCGCCGGGTGACATAGAGGTCCGGCTTGGGGTTCGTCGTGCCGAGTTCGGCCCACAGCGTGTTCAACGTGGCCTCCGCTTCCTTCCACATCGACCGCCAGAGGAGATCGGAAGCCTTCTCGGCCATGCGTTGCCAGCGAACTACCTCCTCGTGACTGCGGTTGGCGGCGGCTTTGGCTATAATGCCCGACAGCGTCTCGGGCATCTCGAACGCCAACCATTGGTAGCTCGCGAACCAGGTCATCCACAGGGCTTCGTCCGGGGCCTCCCAGGCGAGCAGGGCCGGGTCGTCCTTGAAGCGCCGCACGGTATCCGTCAGGGCCGCGCGCCCCGCGTCATCCCCCTCCCTCAGCGCCAGAGTTCCGCCCAGCGGGATCCAGGCGTACAAGCCGTGCTTGTGGAGTCGGTCCAGGGCCTGCCTATCCGGGCCCGCACGAACCAGGTTGAAGCCGCTGTCGGCCACTTGCTTGAGGACACCATCGTCTTCGGGGTTCTCATAGAGCCCGATCACCAGGCGAGGCCGGCCGTCTATGTAGACAAACCCGTCTTCGGTGAAGCGAATCCGGTCTGCCCGCGCCGCTGCGGAGAGCGGCCATAGCCAAACGCACAGGAACAGCAGTGCCGCGCTTTTCAGTGCCCACGACGCCTGTCTTCCTGTCCTCATTCCCGACATCTTGTCCTCCGTGCCTGCCTGACGCGAGTCACAGTCCCTGGCACCGCAAAGCAGACGACCCGGTCATTCCGGGTGGCTCGTCGGAATCATCCCTCGGTGCCCGCTCCAGGCGGTCGTCGATACCTTTGCCAACCGCGACTTCGAACCGGCGCAGCACGGTAATGTGCTCGGCGTCGGGCCAGCCCCCACCGCGCGCCCCCATCCTGCATTATTCATACTGCCGAGCGCGTCGGCGGGAGGACGCAGCATCCCCGCAGCGTGATGCGCCGATGGCGCATTCCGGAGCACCGACAAGTCGGTGCCATGATCGGACGCGGATTATTCATGTCTGGCGCCGTGGACGCGGCCAAGCTGCGTCTCCGGAGCGGCGGACACCGCCGCACGTGCTCCGGAGATGCGGCGAAGCCGCACCAAAACTCATTGTGCATGCTGCAGATGATTTGAGATGATCATGAATAATCCGGGCTATGACCAGCCGCAGTGCCCGCTACGGCCACGATCGCATCGAACTCGTCCGGCTGGCGTGGATCGTTCAACGCGGCGCGGTTGCGGCGCACCAGACCGCAGCGCATACAACGATGCACGATGACCCACGCGCGTTTGGCGTCAGCCTCGACCCGAACCGGCTCCATAAGCCCGTGGCAGGCGGACTCGCGGTCACCCGGCACGCCGTCGACGTGTTTGCTCCACAGGCACCGCGGACAATGGTTGCGAAACCCGCTGCCCGCCAGTGGAGATACGTTGATCCCGCAATGGTCGCAGACGAACCCATGGTTCGTCCGGCCAACGAAGTTCTTTCTTTCGGACACAGCCCCACCCTCCCGGTACGATCGTTCTCGTATCGAGGGGTGGGTGCGGTTTGTTCTTCCCGCGAGGGGCCCGGGCTAACAGGGGCAGCGGCCCATTCATCGCCCGCCTCTGGAGCGAGCGACTACTTTCGGTTCCGGCTTCCTCCCGGTATCTCAACCGAGATTCCGAACCACGGCCGGGTTTGTTGATTTACCCCGGCCACTGTCCAGCGCGAGCTCCTACGGCTGGCACTGGCCACCGATCGGCGTGGCTCCCTGCGCACCGGCGTCGGCGTCCTCCCCACTGGGGCTATGCCCAACGCGTGTGTGTCAATACCAAGCCCTCCTTGATGGGATGCTGCACGATATTGTAACAGATGCGAGGGAAAAGAGCATCAGCAACGAGGTGATGACAGGAGCTCCGTTTCTAGTCCTGTGTCAACTATGATCTGATGAGTAGTGTAGGGCGGGTATCGCGGTCCGTGCAATCAGTCACAACATGATTGGGGCAGGACTGGTAGATTGCCGGTTGGGTCCGGAAACAGCAGATTCTTCACTTCGCTTCTCTTCGTTCTGAATGACACTGCGATACGCCTGGCATAACCTGCCGATGAAAGCGCCGCGCCTTTGACCTGTCACTCAGAGCGCAGCGAAGAGTCTGCTTGTACAGTTTCCCCTCATCGGCGTTGGTCTGCGTTCGTCGGCGGTTTCCCAGGCAACAACAGTTCCGCTCCGGGCGATCAGTCAAAGAACATGATTGACGCTGCACTAGGTTCCACAGGGATTGATGTCCTCGTCGAATCTGCAAGTGGATGTGGGACGGGCGCCCCCTGGGCTCCATAGCGCGAAACGCGACGGAGGCTCGCCTGTTGAATGCGGCGCCGCCCAGCGGCGCCAACACAGCCGAGGCGGCTGTGCCACATGAGGTTCACCCGCCTTTGGAGGGCCGGAAGCCGCCGCGAAGCGCTTTGGTGCCACGAACGGAGCTGCTGAGGTGGTGAGCCGGGAGCGCGTTTCCGGCGCCCGATCTGAGCCCGGGTCACCCCGCGATCTAGCCCGGATTATTCATGCTGAGCTCAGACCCCGCACAGAATGCAACCGCGAGCCGCATGAATAATCCGCGCCCGATCACGCGTCGTCGATGCAGCGGTCATCCCGCCGACGCGCTGGGGAGCATGAATAATGCAGGCTAGTGATCGCGCGCCCAGATTACACGCTCTGTGTCCTCTGTGTGCCGCGGCCTACGTAGCTCGTGACTTGCGTAGCTCGTGGCCTTCGACTTGTCCCCCATAGCCCAGTGGCCTTCGTAGCCTTCGGCCGAGTAGGCTTGGCGACGGGGAAAGCCTTTGGCGAAGGAGGCTTGGCGAAGCGAGTTCAGCGAAGTAGGCTCTGTGGTGAGACGAATCCGCCGCTACCCCTCAATCCCCGCCAGGCGCTTCGCGATGGCCTTGCGCGCGGCGACATCGTACTGGCGCAGGATGGTGATCTTCTCCGCCTCGGGCGAGCCGCCGCCGTGCACCCCCGCCACCAGCAGCAGCCCTGCCATCGCCGACGCCGTGATGTCTTCGATCAAACGGAAACACCGGATGCGATCGGCGGTGCTGACGTCCGCGCGCCCGCGCAGGTACTTGTCGAGATACTCCGCCGTGGGCGACTGCTCGAAGTCCTCCTCCGGCGGCATGGTCGCGACCAGCCCGCCCGCGATGTCGTGGACGAGTTCGTATTCGTGGTGCAGCGTGGTGCCGCTGTAGTACTTGCCGACGTTGGAGTACACGACATCGGGCAGGTAGGTGCCGCATGGCATCGCGCGCCCGTTGACCGATGACGCGATGCCGCAGGCGTGAACGATCTCCGCCGCGGCAATCAACTCGACCAGTTTGGAGCGGATGTGGGTCGCCTTCTCGACGCCGTTGTAGTCCGCGGCGAGGGCGGCGCAGCCCATCAGCACGTCGCTGATCGCCGGCTTGCAGCCGCAGTAGCTGTGGCGGTGATAGGTGGCGAACAGTTCGGCGAGGAATCCGGCGGCCTGCCATTCGCCGCACAAGAACACGCGCTCCCAGGGCACGAAGACGTTATCGAACACGGTGACCGATTCGACGGTGCTGTATTGCGAGCTCATCGGGCGCGACGAGCGGCGCCGCTCGCGCGGACCGGCGCAGCGGCAGATCATGGTGATGCCCTCGGTGTCGGCGGGGATGGCGAAGGCGACCGCATAGTCCTTGTCCGCCTCGGTCATCTCGCGCGTGGGCAGGACGATCAGCTCGTGCGCGTAGGGCGCATTGGTGTTGTGCGCCTTGGCGCCGCGGACGATGATGCCTTTGTCGGTCCGCTCCACGACGTGCAGGTACATGTCGGCGTCGGCCTGCTGATGCGGGCGCAACGAGCGGTCGCCCTTGACATCGGTCATGGCCGCGTTGCCGGTGAGGTCGTTCTCCTGGAAGTACTCGAGGAATTCGTTGAAGCGCTTGTGGTACGAGGTGCCCGCCATCTGATCGACCTGGTGCGTGATGATCGAAAGCGCGTTGAGGGCATCGACGCCCATGCACCGCTGGATGCAGAGGGTGTGGTGGCAGCACTCGCGCGTCATCTGGACCTTCTTGAGCAGGTCGTCGGTGCTCTGGTGGATGTGGCAGAAGCGGTTGACCTGCTTGCCGGTGAGGTGCGACTTCGCCGTCAGCAGTTCCTCGTGCTCGCTGCGGCCGGCGAGCTCGTAGGTGAGCGCGATCACGGAGGCGCCGGTGCGGATTTGCGGATCCTCATACGGGCGCTCGATCTTGCGCCCGCCCATGAAGACGTTATGCTTCATTTTGGCGAGGCTGTCGAAGTATTCAGCGGATGTTTTCATGATGGTCTCCCGGGGGAAAGTAGAGGATGCGGCCGCTGTCGCAGGCTCTGGTGTAACCTCTGCCGGCCGTTGCTTGCGCCCTCTTGTATGGTTCGACGTGGAGGCTTGGTAATCCTTGGGGGCGGCGCGGGCGCGGGGCCAGAAGAAGCGCGGCCTGCCCCAGCGAATCGGGGCAGGCCGCACGTGCATCTCTCTCGCGCACCTCGGCGCGCGTCTGTGAGTTGTTTTCCTTCGCGGTCGAACTCGGCGCCCTCGGTGCACCCTGTGGTTAAGGGCGCAACTCCCGGGTTCACTGGATCTCGTTGGCCCTCACCAGCAGCCCCAACATGTCGTAGAAGCCCATCTTGACGTACTTGGCATGCCCGTCAACGAATGCAAGTGGCATCCCGATGGGGATCGTCGGCGGAGGCCCCCCAAGCTCCACCGGCACGATGTGGCTATACATGTAATCCTTGCTGTAGCCCTCGTGAACGCCGAACGATGCGCACCCGGCCATGGGTTTCCACACCGGGTCATCGAAGGTGCCGACTGCGTTACCACAGGCGAAGTACGCCTGCGGGTCGTCGGTGAATCCCACATAGCCAAGCACCTGCGCGGCGTTCCACAGTTGTCCCAGCGCGTAGCTGTAGTCACCAGC
>Ga0315284_10008591_pt1 | contig 14587 bp, 13 predicted proteins | sample YL17G09_16_MG_FD_203696 | JGI IMG/M metagenome (GOLD analysis project Ga0315284, IMG submission 203696) | Sediment microbial communities from Yellowstone Lake, YNP, Wyoming, USA - YL17G09_16 | ecosystem: Environmental > Aquatic > Freshwater > Lake > Sediment | place: USA: Wyoming | collected... | reverse complement strand
TCATCGGGAAGCAGAGCTAGTACCAGAGGGAAGCGGTCGTGGGCCTTCTTCCTGGGATGAGGCTGGTAACAGCCAAAGTCTTTAGCTCGGGCAAGACCCTACTATCGATAATCCACGGAGTATTGAATATACCCTCGAAGCTAATGATAGTCGCTCGAATTTAGGCTCATTTTTAAGGGGGATATTTGCACTTCTTCCCCGCATAAGGTTTGATGAATTGTAATTTACTAATATGGTAAAATGCCGTTTCGATGAAAAGCCCGGCAAAGGAAACAGAAATATCTCTCTCTTTTTGAGCGACTTAGCTACAAACTGTTGCCAGAGATTTCTTATTCGGGAAATGAGATTTCTCGACAGAGCGAGCTACGTTTTCACTTTGGGCAGAGATAATTTCGGTATAATCGCTAAGATTCTAGGGGTGAAGCACCAATCGCTTAGTCAGTTTAAAGACTTTTATGGTATTAAGCACCCAATACCTTATGCTGTTCTTGGTAGAGAGTGTTACATCGTGCCGCTTCCACATCAGCCTACTTACGACATAGCCACTAGATTTGCTCCTTACAGCAAGGAAGAAATAAGTAGGAGACTAAAGAATATCGGTGAGCTTATCTGACCCTAATGTGGGTAATCCAGTACTATGACCTTGGTAGTCTCAGGGAGATTAGTGCGGGTAACCGATAGCTTGGGCTGTGGCACCACCTGCTCCACGCCCACTTCCTTAAGAAAGTTCTCCAGTGGCTCCAGTTCTCGTTTTAGCACCGGTGTCTTATAGTGCATGGGAATCACTATTTTAGGCTCAAGCTGGCGCACCACCTCCGCCGCTATCGCCGCGTTAATGGTGGAGACACCACCTACCGGCAGTAATAGCACATCGGCATTGTCCAACTCGGCGGTCTGCGTCGTAGTCAGCACATGCCCCAGGTCGCCCAGATGGCATACCGATACCTCATCTATTTCCATAAAATAGATAGTGTTTTTCCCCTTGTTTAACCCACCCTCGTTATCGTGAAAGCTGGATACCCCTAAAATCAGGACACCACCGATTTCATACTCACCCGGTCCACTGATTACTTTGGGAGGGCCGCCGATTGCCGAGGAAAAGGAATGGCTGGGATGGGGATGGCTAACCGTAACAATGTCAGCAGTCTGTTTGCCCATAGAATAGCCCAAGTCCGGCGGGTAAGGGTCGGTAATGACCGAGATGCGACGTCCCTTAAGCCGGAAACAGGAATGACCTAACCATGTAATTTCCACTACCAAAATATAACATGAGCCGGCGCATCGGGTCAATTAATAACCGTTAGTAATCTCTCTTGACAAGGGCCGCTTTAAGATGATAATTTAAATATATACGGTTAGCAGTCGCAGGGTTAGACTGCTAATTCGCTAAAGCCCGCAAAAGAGATATTTTCCCGAATGTAAAAGAGGCAAATCGTGTTAACAAACAGGGCGCAGGTCATTCTTAATTCCATAGTGGGGCAGTACATTACCCGGGCGATACCCGTACCATCGCAGAGTCTATGTAATGAGTACGGGTTGAAGGTCAGCCCGGCAACCATCCGCAATGAAATGGCGCGACTGGAGGATGAGGGTTATATTACCCGTCCCCATCCTTCCGCCGGGAGTATACCCCTGGACAAGGGCTACCGCCATTATGTAGAATCTCTGGGCTCTCCGGAACTGCCCTCCAACGAACAGCTCATGATAGACCACCTGTTTCATCAGGTGGAAGGTGAACTGGACAAATGGGTGCGTCTTGCCGCTACACTTATCGCCCAGCTGGTGCGCAATATGGCTCTGGTAACGACACCCAAACCGGCCCACTGCGAGTTCCGGCATCTGGAACTGGTCGCCTTGCAGGACTCTATGGCGCTGGTTGTCGCTATTTTCCACGGAGCCCGGGTAAGACAGCAGCTGATAGTCTTTGACCGGAGCGTATCCCAGGCGACTCTCACCGTAGCCGCCAATAGATTCAACGCCGTTTACGCCAATTTGCCCCGTCCTCAGATTTCAGCCAGGAATATAGAACTATCTGCTGTAGAAAAACAGATAAACGAGTGCCTTCTCAAGATAATGCAGGAGGAAGACGAGCAGGAATACGAGGAACCGTACCTCGAGGGCTTCCACTTTATCCTCAACCAGCCTGAATTCGCTCACAGCCAGCAGATGCTATCGCTGGTAGAATTAGTTGAGCAGAGGAGGCTACTGAGCACAATTCTCTCCACCGTGACACCCAGCCCCGGGATACAGGTTGTCATCGGTCGTGAGAATAAGGCAGAGGCTATTCAGAATTGCAGCGTGGTTATTAGCCGCTATGGTCCACCTCAAGAAGCGATGGGTGCCATCGGCGTTATCGGGCCCACCCGTATGTCATATGCACGGGTAATCTCTACCGTGGGCTACATATCATCGGTGCTCAACGAGTTAGTTGCTGAGCTATATAGTAAGGATAACTCAGCCAATTAGCTCTAAGTGAGCGCCACAAGGAGCCGCCATGCCCGGACAACAGCCAGAAAACAACGAAATAGTGCCACCAGCCGTGGCATCGGAAGATATTGAAACCCGGCAAAAGGAATTAGCTGATGAGAAGGCAAAAGCCGAGAAATACCTGGCTAACTGGCAACGAGCACAGGCTGACTATATCAATCTTAAACGCCGCAGCGAACAGGAAAAGGAGGAGATAAGGCAGTTTGCTAATGCTATTCTCATGCTGGAGCTACTGCCTCTCCTCGATGACCTGGAAATAGCTTTTGCCTCCATTCCCGCTGAGACGCCCGACCCGGGCTGGGTAGGCGGCATCAAGCTGGCTTACCGTAAACTCCAGAACATCCTGGAAAAACAGGGGCTATCATCCATTAAGGCACTGGGTGAACCCTTCGACCCACGGTTTCATGAAGCGGTCAGTCAGGGCAAAGGTAAAGATGGTATAGTAATAATAGAAGTCCAAAAGGGCTACATGTTCCGGGAAAAAGTAATACGACCATCCAAAGTTATTGTCGGGAATGGCGAAGAGGAAAGAAAGGAGGAATAAGAATTATGGCGAAAGCAGTGGGCATTGACCTGGGTACTACTAAGAGTGTTGTGTCCGTGATGGAGGGCGGTGAGCCTAAAGTTATCACCACCAGCGAAGGGAGCCGCGCCCTCCCGTCCGTGGTTGCCATAAGTAAGACCGGTGAGCGCTTGGTGGGGCAGATAGCCAAGCGCCAGGCTATTGTTAACGCCGAGAATACTATCTACAGTATTAAGCGCTTCATGGGGCGTAAATGGGGTGAACCGGCGGGACGAGAACTACCGGTCGAAGAGGATGCGCGGCGGAAGACCTACAAGGTTACCCGTGGTCCTAACAACGAGGTGAAAGTGTTGATGGGCGGCAAAGAGTACAGTCCGCCGGAAATCTCAGCTATGATTCTGCAAAAGCTGAAGACCGACGCCGAAGCTTATCTGGGCGACAAGGTAACTGAGGCGGTAGTCACCGTCCCGGCATACTTCAACGATGCCCAGCGACAGGCAACCAAGGATGCCGGCGAAATAGCCGGTCTGAAAGTCCTGCGCATTATCAATGAACCCACGGCAGCCTCTCTGGCTTACGGGCTGGACAAGAAGAAGGACGAAACTATTGCCGTCTACGACCTCGGTGGCGGCACTTTCGATATATCCGTTCTGGAGATTGGTGAGGGTACCTTTCAGGTCAAGTCTACCGCCGGCGATACCCATCTCGGTGGTGATGATTTCGACCAGCGGATTATGGACTGGCTTATCGATGAGTTCAAGAAAGACCAGGGCATTGACCTGAGACGGGACCGGATGGCACTGCAGAGACTGAAGGAGGCAGCGGAAAAGGCAAAGATTGAGCTGTCTACTGTCCAGCAAACGGATATCAACCTACCCTTCATCACGGCTGATGCCAGCGGTCCCAAGCACCTGAATATCGCCCTTACCCGGGCGAAACTGGAGCAACTGGTCATGGACCTGGTGGAAAAGACTCTCGATCCCTGTCGCCAGGCACTGCAAGACTCTGGCAAGACCGCTGACCGGATTGATGAGGTAATCCTGGTGGGCTCGCAGACCCGAATGCCGCTAGTTGTCGAAAAGGTAAAGCAGTTCTTCAATAAAGAGCCCAACCGTAGCGTTAATCCCGAAGAGGTGGTATCTATCGGCGCCGCTATTCAGGCGGGAGTGCTCAAGGGCGAAGTAAAGGAAGTCCTTCTGCTCGATGTTACTCCGCTGTCCCTGGGTATCGAGACCCTGGGTGGGGTGGCGACCCCCCTTATTCCGCGCAATACCACCATACCCACCTCCAAGAGCCAGGTCTTCAGCACCGCCGCGGACAGTCAGCCCAGCGTGGAAATACACGTCCTCCAGGGCGAACGCCCCATGGCGGTGGATAACCGGACGCTGGGACGGTTCATGCTCGACGGTATCCTCCCGGCGCCGCGGGGTATGCCCCAGATTGAGGTCACCTTTGACATCGATGCTAACGGTATCCTCAGTGTCCGCGCCCAGGATAAGGGCACGGGTCGGGAGCAGAAAATCACCATCACGGCGTCCAGCGGTTTGAACAAGGATGAGGTATCCCGGATGCAGCGAGAAGCCGAGGCACATGCCGCCGAGGATACCAAGCGCCGTGAAGAAGCCGAAACTAGAAATGCCGCTGATACCATGGCTTACACTGCCGAAAAAACGCTACGGGACAATAAAGCTAAAATACCCGACGCACTGTACAAAGAGGTAGAAGCCAAGGTAGCCGCAGTGCGCTCAGCACTGAAAGGAACCGATACTAATGCCCTGCGCCAGGCAACCCAGGAGCTATCAGACTCCATGCAAAAGGTGGGTGCCGCTGTCTACGGGCAAGGGCAAGGCCAGCAACAACCGCCACCACCGCCGCCACCGCCTCCTCCCGGCGGCAAAGGACCCGGCGGCGAAACGGTGGAAGGAGAGTTCCGCGAAGTCTAGTCCACGAGGACTTTAGGGCACGTATTCTCCGGGAGGAAGCCCCAACCAGGCGACCTCCCGGACTTGTTTTGGGGCAATGCCATGGCGAGTTCTTACTCAGAAAGACAAAGTATATTGTGGGCGCGATGCCCGGTGTCATAATCATAGAACATCAACACCTTTACGCTCGAATGCTTTTAATCCTTGACGCAAAAGAGTAAAATGGTTTACAGGTATGCCATTCAAATTGAAAGTCAGGTCAAATAGTAAATATGCCAGTTAAACGTGATTATTATGAAGTCCTCGGTGTCGACCGTAACGCAACCACCGAGGAAATAAAGAAGGCTTTTCGCAAGCTAGCCTTCCAGTACCACCCCGACCACAACCATGAAGACAAAGCCGGAGAGAAGTTCAAAGAGATAAACGAAGCCTATGAAGCGCTCTCCGACCCCGATAAGCGCTCGAATTATGACCGCTTCGGGCATAATAGTACGGAAGGCTACTTCGGTAGAGGCTTCGAAGGCTTTGACTTCGGTGGATTCGGAGACATTTTTGATACTTTTTTCGGCGGCGCCACCACTACCACCCGTCAGGCGCAACACGGCGCCGACCTGCGTTACAGCATTACCATTTCCTTCGAAGAGGCCGCTTTCGGGTGCGAGAAAGGGCTCAATATAACCCGCGTGGAGAACTGCTCCGTGTGCCGCGGCACCGGAGCCAAACCGGGAACCCAGCCGACCAAGTGCCCGGAATGCAATGGTGCGGGACAGGTGCGCCGGATTCAAACGAGTCTTTTCGGAAGATTTATGAGCACAGCTACCTGCGGACGGTGCCGTGGCGAGGGCCGGGTTATCACCGATTTATGCCCTCAGTGCCGCGGGTCAGGTCACGAAAAGAACGAGCGGAGCATCGCCGCCCGGATACCTGCCGGAATCTATGATAATTCCCAGATACGGATGAGTGGTCAGGGACACGCTGGCAGTCGGGGCGGCTCTCCCGGCGACCTGTATATCGACGTAACAGTAAAACCACACCAGTTTTTCAACCGGGACGATAATGATAATGTCCTTTATGCCCTGACCATCAACTTTCCTCAGGCAGCCCTCGGTGCTGAGTTTGAAATGCCGACCCTTGATGGCAAAACGAAGCTCAAAATACCGCCCGGAAGCCAGACCGGTAGCGTGTTTCGGATTAAGAACAAGGGTATCCCTCACCTGCAGCGGAACGGACGCGGCGACCAACTGGTGACACTGTTTGTGCTGACGCCAGAGGAACTAACGGCGCAACAGCGGCAACTGATGGAGGAGCTGGCGAAAACATTCGGGGCGGGCAATACGCCGCACGACAAGAAGTAAGAAACTGGGCTACCGTAGCCAGCGGCGGTGACGGAACAGAGAGAACAGACCCCACCTCCGCCCGGCTAGCTCATGCCGCCCTTGTAGTCCCATTAACTCGATAGCGACCTGGTGCGGGTCGACATTGTTATGCAGTACCTGATAAATTTTGCCGGTAATGGGCATCTCTAACCCCAGTTTTTGAGCTACAGTCCACGCGGCACGAGTGGTTGCCACTCCTTCGGCGACACCGTCCATCGTCTTTACTATCTCGTCCAGCGAATGCCCCTTGACCAGTTCCACACCTACATAGTGGTTACGGCTCAGCGGACTGGCACACGTGGCGATTAAATCGCCCAGCCCGGCTAGCCCGGAAAAAGTGAGCGGGTTCGCTCCTAACGCCACCCCCAGGGCTGTTATCTCGGTCAGACCACGGGAGACAAAAGCCGCCTTGGCATTATCGCCATAGCGCAGACCATCCATGATGCCGGCGCCCAGAGCGATAATGTTTTTCAGCGCCCCTCCCAGCTCGACGCCGATAACATCGGTATTGGTGTAAACACAATAATTCGGCGCGGACAACAGTTCCTGGGCTCTTTTGGCGATAGCATCATCACCAGCCGCCACCACAGAAGCGGCGGGCAGGTCATTGAGAATCTCGCGGGCAAGATTGGGTCCGGACAGGACACAGATGTTGGCGTGAAACGCCGGGTCAATTTCGTCAGCAATAACCTGAGACATGCGCTCGCCGGTCTCTATTTCCAATCCCTTAGCGGCATTGATGACCAGCATCGACGGGGCAAGATAGGGTGCCAGGCGCCTGACGTTCTGTCGCATAGTCTGGGCGGGCACGGCTAAAATAATGGCATCCGTCTCCTCCAAAGCGTCAGGCGGAGAGTCGGTAATAGTGACGTTAGACGGTAATGTCACGCCTGATATACGGCTGGGACCGCTTTTTCTTAACTTGGTGGCTTCTTCAGGGGTACGCACAAGTAGTCTAACCTTAAACCGCTTGCGCGAAAGGAGCAACGACAGAGTTAACCCCCAAGTAGTAGCGCCAATAATAGCAATCTTGGGCATGCTTTAATTAGGAAGTCCCTGAATAGATTCCATTAATTATGCGGTGGATGAGGGATTGCGGGCTGATTCGTCTTTCTCACCCAGCCGGCGCTCCCGTCCTGACAGCAGCCGGGAGATATTATCCCGGTGCATATACAGCAGGATGATAGTTCCGGCTAAGGTGTAAATCAGATACTCAATGGGGAAGCCGTCGAAAATAGTGAGAGGAACCAATATGGCATAAGTGCCCACTGCCCCGGCTATGGAGCCCAGCGAGGCAAACTTGGTCAGACCAGCTCCGATAACCAGAATCTCACCGCCGAATAGAGCGGCGGCGGGACATAGAGCTACCAGTCCACCAAAAAAGGTAGCCACGCCGCGACCACCACGAAACTTGAGAAATATGGGCCAGATATGCCCGGCTATAGCCGCCAGAGCCGCCAGTACCTGAGCCACCAGCATTCCCAGCCCGATGTTACCGATTATCAGATAGCTGCGGTTGACCAGCAGACCGGCAATGACCACTGCCATAGCCCCCTTGGATACATCCAGGGCGGCTACCAGCAACGCCGCCTTTCTGCCCGCTGTCCGCATTACATTGGTCGCTCCGGTCTTACCACTACCGAACTCCCTGATATCTACCTTGGCGGTACGTTTACCTACCAGTAACCCGAAGGGTATAGAGCCGAGAAGGTAACCGATTACGACCACTGTGACAAACTTGGCGACTATCATAGCTCCCCCCTGTTCTTGAATATTAAACGGAGTGGGGTACCGGCGAAACCGAACGCCTGGCGTAGTTTGTTCTCCAGGTAGCGCTGATAGGAGAAATGGACAAATTTGGCATCATTAACAAAGAAGACGAAAGTAGGCGGATTGACCCCGGCTTGAGTAGCATACAGTACCTTTAGCTGTCTGGTGCCGACATGCGGCGGATTTCGACCGGCTACTGCCTGTCCGACTACGTCATTGACCGTAGCGGTAGCTAGCCTCTTGTACCTCTCCTGGTACACCTGGTAAGCCAGAGGTAGAATCTGGTCTACGTTCTCCCCCAGCTTAGCCGAGATTGGCAGCACCGGCGCGTGGGACATAAACTTAAGCTTGCTCCTGATATATTTATTCAACTGGGCTATGTTCTTATCCCTCACCAGGTCCCACTTATTGACCACTACCACCATCCCTTTGGTTGCTTGATAAACGTAGCCAGCTATATGTGTATCCTGGGATGTTACCATTTCTCTGGTGTCCAGGACCAGTAGCGCCACATCACAGCGGTCAACAGCACGGAGAGCCCGCATGACGCTGTACCGCTCTACCCCTGTCCCGACCTGCCCTCGCCGTCGAAAACCGGCTGTATCAATAAGTAGCACATTTTGCCCCATAAAGTCAAGCCATGTGTCTATGGCATCGCGGGTAGTTCCCGGAGTGTCATCCACAATAACCCGCTCTTCACCCAAAAGCGCATTCAACAGCATGGACTTACCTACATTAGGTCGCCCGACAATAGCTATCTTCATGACCTCCGGTTTTTCCTCAACCGGTGCCGATGGCGGCAACAGGGAGACAACCTTGTCCAGTAACTCAGCCGTGCCACGACCATGATAGGCGTTGAGAGGTAATGGCTCCCCCAGCGCCAGCTCATAGAATTCCACCGCCTGAGCTTCCAGAGCGGCGTTATCTGCCTTATTCGCTACTAATAGTACTGGCTTGCCGATACGCCGTAGCCTCTCCGCAATGTCCCGGTCACCGGGCATAAGTCCATCCCGGACATCCACCACAAAAATAATAACAGCGGCTTCGGTTAAAGCGGCTTCAATTTGCTGGTTTACGCTCCGGGCAATGGTGGAGTCGTCCGTGGTCACACCGCCGGTATCCACCACACTGAACTTTTTGCCCTGCCAGGAAACATCGACGAACAGGCGGTCGCGGGTCGTGCCCGGCAAGTCCTCAACAATAGCCAGCCGTCTACCGGCAAGCCGGTTAAGCAGGGTCGACTTGCCCACGTTTTGCCGTCCGATAATAGCCACCACAGGCTTACCCACAATTGACTCCAAACTTGTCCCGGACTTCAGTACCGGCGAAACCGCCATGCCAATATTCCTCTCATGTGCCAAACTCACCCTTATTTGGTCAAGGATATGTCCAGACCACCCAGCATCCCCGCCAGCAATGCTTTCTGTATGTGCATCCGGTTCTCCGCCTGGTCAAATACTACCGAGTGGGGACTATCTAATATACCCTCCGCTACTTCTTCGCCATGATGTGCCGGCAAGGGATGCATCAGTATAACATCGGCACTGGCTAAAGACAACAGCTTACTATTTATCTGGTAGCCGGCAAAGACCTGCCGCCGCTGTTCTCTTTCCGCCTCCTGCCCCATACTGGTCCACACGTCGGTATAAACCACATCAGCTCGGGTCACCGCCAGTGCCGGGTCTTCCGTACAACATATTCCGGCGCCATTGCTGGTAGCGTAGTCCCGAGCCAGCTGCAATATTCCCTCCTGTACCTGGTAACCTGCCGGTGACGCGATGCGAAAATCCATTCCTGTCAGCGCCGCCGCCAGCATCAGGCTGTTCGCCACGTTATTGCCATCACCGATATAAGCTAAGGTCAGTCCCCGCAGTTCCCCCTTCTTCTCGTAAATAGTCAGCAGGTCTGCCAGCGCCTGACACGGGTGCTCCAAATCAGACAGTGCGTTAATGACGGGCACACTGGAGTATTGCGCCAGGAGCTCCACGGTGCGGTGGGCAAAGGTGCGCGCCGCAATCACATCAACATAGCGGCTGAGCACTCGAGCCACATCCGGGGTTGATTCCCGCGACCCCAGCCCCACCTCAGCCGGCGACAGGTAAAGGGCATTGCCCCCTAGCTGGCGCATCGCTATTTCGAAGCTGACCCGGGTGCGTAAGGAGGGTTTTTCGAAGATGAGGGCTAGATTCTTCCTCTCCAGCAATGAACACCAGTTTTGCCCCCCGGCTTTCATATCCACCGCCTCCAGTATGAGCAACCGGATATCATCCCGGCTCAGGTCAGATATGGAAAGCAAGTCCTTGGTCAAATTAATCTCCTGCCTCCTCAACAAATACTGTCAAAACTCACTGTACAGGCTAGTTTAGACATTTTACCACAAAATAATTGACACCACACCAGAAATCAGCCTACTATTATTAACACCATCCGCTCTATTTAGCAAGAGCAAGGGGAGCAACCGTGACCGTTAACGAAAAGTTTACCGTATCCGGGAGCGAACTGGTAGAGAAAATCAAGCAACTCATACACGAAGGCAACATCAGGCGTGTCCGTGTCATTCACCAGGGACGGACGGTACTGGAGATTCCACTGTCCATCGGCGCTCCCGCCGCCGCCATCGGCATTATGACGGCCCCGCTCCTGGCGGCACTGGGTGCCTTTGCGGCATTGGTAGCCGAATGCACCATTGAGGTAGAGAAAATAGGGAAGTCTTAAGAATAGCCAGTAGCCATTCCGGTTACCGGACTAGCCGCCACAGGTACTGCAACTGGAAGAGCTACAACCGGAGCAAGAACTGCCGCCAATAGGGGCAGTGTTGCCACTGGCATCCTTAGACAGGGAGCAAAAACGGGACAGGATGCGTCGGGCTTCCTTATGACAATGTATGCAGGACGCGCCTTCGTTGGCTTTACTGACCGCCCGCAACAGTTCGAACTTGGTATCGCAGTGAGGGCAATGATACTCGTATATTGGCATTTATCCTCCCGATATTCAGTTTAATCTCCCGACACAGGGCAAGTCAAGCTTCTGTACTCGTTCATACGATTAGTGACAACTCGAATTGACCTCACCCGGAGGTGTGGCTGGTGCCCTGCCATTGTCACCTTATCCACTGGAGTTTCAGAACCCAGCCCCAGATTGTTTCGAGGCTGGCGAGCCTCTCGCAACGACACATAATAAACAGCTTCCTCTTAATCGCCAAAAAGAAATGGGGATAGGACAAAGCAGGTGTTTAAGAGGGCGTGTAGCCCTCTTTTATCCGCCTGAGGCGGATTCCCCTTCCCCTGAAAGTAGGGGAAGGGGATTTAAGGGGATAGGGTGGTACATCTCAAGCAAAACAGTCAGTTATTAGAGAGGGTCCCTCATCTTATCTGAGCTGGCTCAGCTTCCCAGACTACCTCACCCCCGATGATGGTCATTTCTACAAAGATATCTTTTATCTCGTCAGGTGTCGTATTTAACGGGTTGCCGCTTAATACTACGATGTCTGCCAGCTTACCGGGAGTAAGCGAGCCCTTAACGTCATCCTCCGCTGCGGCATAAGCGGCATCTATGGTATACATGGCTAACGCCTGACCCGCAGTAATCGCTTCACCGGGTAGCAGCACCTGTCCCGACTCCGCGCGCCGGGTTACTGCGGCATAAATGCCTACCAGCGGGCTCGCCGGCACCACGGGACTGTCCGAACTGGCAGCTACAACCACACCACTCCGCCGGATTGACTGGATGCGGTAGAGCCACTTTAGCTGAGGGGCAGGCAACGTGGCTAGATACCTCTCGCCGCTGTAATACAGGAACGGCGGCTGGGTCACCACTACCACCGGCAACTGGCTCAGTCGCCGAAGCAGCGGCGGTGGGCACTGCGAGCAGTGCTCGATACGGTGTCGCAGTCCTGTCTGTGGCAGTTGACTATAAACGTACTCCAGGGTGGTAATCGCCGCTGTAACCTCGGGCTGTTCGACGGCATGAATGGCGAGCGGAAAGCCAGCGACATGGGCATCCAGCGCTTGCCGGTTTAGCGCTGACTGTGGCGGCTGGAGCTCTCCGTTAGCCTCATGGAGCATTACCTTGATGCCGCCCAGGCGCAACTGGCTATCGCCAGCACCAAAAGTCAGACCATGCTCCTGAAAATGGGGCAGCTCTGCCGCACCAAACATCATGAACAGCCGGCTCTTCAGTATCCCATTATCCTTGAAACGGCGGAAGGTGTGCCACCGGTTAAAATCGTTGACGAAGGTAGCATCCTGCAATGAGGTAATTCCCAATGACAGGTAGTGTTGATTTGCCCGGGCGGCACCGGTCAGCATTTCCGATTCTGACAGGGACGGCGTTACCTTTTCCCGGATATAGCCCAGCATCTCCCACAAAATACCCGTTGGCTTGCCCGTAGCCGGGTCTCTATCAATATAACCGCCCGGTGGTTCCGGCGTCTCGCGCGTAATACCTGCCAGAGACAGCGCCAGACTATTAAGCACACAGGCATGCAGCGAACGGTGCGCCAGGACTACCGGATTTTGGGGAGCTACCTCGTCTATATCCCAGCGATTGGGATGGCGCTTTTCCGCCAGGTAAAATTCATTGTAATCGGTGGCGCTGAGCCACTCCCCAGGCGGAATGTTCCGGGCTCGCTGGCGGATGGCGGACTTGATATCGCTAATGGATTTGACTGATGCCGGGCTTAAATCAATACTGAGCAGTTTTCTGATTAGGGAGAATATGTGACAGTGGGCATCGTTAAAACCGGGCACCACTGTTTTGCCGTGACAATCAATTTCTCGCGTGCCGGCACCTTTTACTGATGGTATTGCGTCATTATTACCAACCAGCAGAATCCGGTCGCTTCTAATTGCCACCATCTGTGCCTGTGGCTGGCGAGCATCCATCGTCACCACGTTAGCATTTTTCAAAATAAGGTCGGCACCTGACATTCTAATCCTTAACTCCTCGACGGTATTTTGAAGAGCAAGACACAGAGCTAACGCTCACACCCATCCTGCCCGATATGGGAATGATGAGAATGGCCATTCTCGGGAGAGTGAGGTCGGAATCACGGCCGCTTCAGCAGGGGTGTTTAAGAGGGGCGGTAGCCCCTCTTTCTTAATTAATTTCCCCCTCCCTAGTTGTAGGGAGGGGGATACAGGGGGAAGGTCATCCCCCAAAATAGCGTCGCCGTGCTGTGCCATTGTCACCGCGCCCACTTGCAGGTAGAATCCCCTCCGCCAGGTTGCTTCGTCGCTGGCGCTCCTCGCAAAGACGGGTGCGGTGGTCATTGCGAGCGTAGCAAAGCAATTTGAGGTGGAGACGGACTTGAAATCAGGAAGAATTCTCCACTGCGCTGGCAATGCTAACCCCCTTTATTCCAATTTCTTTGACCCGTATCACTATCGCATAGTATACTACTGCTTATTTAGTGCCACAAACGGAGATGAGAATGGAAACAAAGGAATTAGCTGACAAGCTGGTCTTGTGGGTAAGAGACAAGGTAGTTACCGCCCGGTGTCAGGGGGTGGTCATCGGCATGAGCGGCGGCGTCGATTCCTCGGTGGTGGCAGTATTATGCCGCCGCGCTTTTCCGCAAAGCACGCTGGGGCTGATTATGCCCTGCTACAGCATTCCGGAAGATGAAGAGCACGCCCGGATGGTTACCGCCAAGTTCTCTATCCCGGTGCAGTTAGTCATTCTCGATTCGGTTTATGATACTCTGCTCCGGATACTACCCCGGGATAAAGCGGACTCGCCGGCTACCCGTCTGGCGGAAGCCAATCTTAAATCGAGATTAAGGATGCTCACCCTCTATTACTTCGCCAACCGGCATAAATACCTGGTAGTAGGCTGCGGCAACCGCAGCGAGCTGGCTACGGGCTACTTCACCAAATACGGGGATAGCGGCGTGGATATACTGCCCCTGGGCAATCTGGTAAAAAGAGAGGTATGCCAATTAGCCACCTTCCTCGGCATACCACGCGTTATTATTGAAAAAGCGCCGTCCGCTGGTCTCTGGCCGGGACAGACTGATGAAGGCGAGATGGGCATCGCCTACGAGACGATAGATCGCTATCTTACCACTGGCGAAGCGCCGGATGACCTTCGAAAAAAGCTGGACTCCATGTCAGCTGCGGGCGAACACAAACGCCATCCGCCGCCGATAGCTGAGTTCCAGGTTTAAGATGAGGCTGGCTGGCTCGTCATGGCGAGTCCGCCTACGGCGGACCACGAAGAACGAAAATAGCGCCCTCTTCCTTTGTCATAGTCGGGCTTGACCCGTCCCGTATTTAATACGGGATCCAGACCTTGCCCGTTCCCCCGCCCCCTGGATTCTCCGCCTCAGGCGGACCGGAATGACACAGGGGGTCGGACTACTATTTTCGGAGGAATCTCACAACTAATAGGTAAGTATTAATAAGGCGTTGGCTTGCCTTTCGCGAATTCCAGGGATTGCCATGGACGTGGCAATGACAGGCTTACCCGTTGTGACTTGCTAAACAATCTCTTAACATTTGTCTTGCTTT
>Ga0315284_10008590_pt1 | contig 14587 bp, 14 predicted proteins | sample YL17G09_16_MG_FD_203696 | JGI IMG/M metagenome (GOLD analysis project Ga0315284, IMG submission 203696) | Sediment microbial communities from Yellowstone Lake, YNP, Wyoming, USA - YL17G09_16 | ecosystem: Environmental > Aquatic > Freshwater > Lake > Sediment | place: USA: Wyoming | collected... | reverse complement strand
CCAAATACAACAAGAAATACTTGTTGTATTTAGAAAAAAATATTTTTATAGAAAATTTGTCTTAGTTTTCTATCCGTTCAGTGTCAATAACAGTAATGATGCTAAATGAAAAATCACAATGTAATTAAATATTTAAAACTGGAATGGTCTCTGATTTTTTTCAATTACTAAAGGTTCCGGTATTAATACAGGTGTTTTTTCGTATATATTTTCAGATTTTAATTGTTTTAATTCAGGTGTAAAACAAGGTGCTTTTTTAACTAAATTTGTAGAATTCACACCAAATAAAAATGACTCAATATCAGGAGCATTATATGACATTTTATTCCATGGAATCTGTCCTGGATTTAATCCATTTCCTGCCCATTTTGTATCATATGCTTCTCCATATTGTGAATTTTTATATAAGGTGTATGCCTCACATTGGGTATATTCATTTTGTTCTAAACAATAATTACCAGGAGTATTTTTATTACGTGTAGATGCCATTTATAATATATAATAATAAAACAATTAACAGTTTAACAAACCATTTGTAAAAGTGGATTTATTTTTTCATGAGATATTGTCCCCGTTTCTAAAAATTCACATATACATGGATGTGTTAAATATAGTAAATCAAAAGAGTATAATAATAATAAACCAACTCCTAAATCTTCTGATATCATTAATCCTGCCATTTGTTTCATACATTTATTTAATTCTGGATGATTTTGTACTTTATGTAATATACCGTTAAGAGAATTATTTATAATAGTTTCATCAAAAATATCTAACATAAAAATATTCATTATATCTTTTCTATATATGTCGTCTTGTGTTGTATCATATTTTGCGTGATTATAATTACATGTATATTTTGTATTATACATTTAATTATTCTGTATTTTAGTTTTTAAGTTATAATATTCTTTTTATATTTTCGTATTTAATTTGAGTCTCTTACTAATTCACGAGATGGAACACCACCTCTAACCCATCCCTCTGATGCGGCACCTTCTACGGAATAAGCGGGATTATTTATTCTATCTTGAATACTTTTTAAAAGGGGTGTTGAATGATATTTAATATAACTTTGTTCGCTTAAATTATTAACACTTCGTTTATTTATCATTAATTCGCCTTGTTGTATTTGTGATTCAATTATAGGATTAACTGAACCTCTTCCTAAATATGGAACTGTTGAAAATGGCCTATGAAATAAATCAATCCTACATTTTGGATGTGTTTGAATACTACCAATTTGTAAATTAGAATTACTATCAATATTACATCCTCCAGCACCTGAATTATGACCTCCAGTATAATTTACACAAGGTTGAGATGTTGCTAAATCAATTGGTTTTTTCATAGAGCAATCAGACGCAAAAAAATTTTGAAGCATATAAGTACTATACTCTACATTTTGTAAATCTGATTGAGATTGACAACACGGGTCTAAACCTATTCTTGATACATTATCAAATGTATAACTATAATAATTCGACATTTATATATATTATACATTATTTTTTTACTAAACTATTATAAAAATAACTAATAAAGCGTATATCTATAACTATCTTTAACTCGTTGTATTGCCCCACCTACATTACTTTCTTTTGAACTAGGCATATTTCCATATAAATATTCTCCAAATGCGGTTTGGTCATTAGAAACACGAGTATTTGCTGTGCTATAAAAAGAACGGTTTGATTGGTCTAAATAAAAATTATCAGTTAAATCACTAAATAATTGTTTATTTGTATTTTTAATTCCTGGATTCATGTGCTGTACAGATTTCTTTATATTTTTAGTGATGGTTTCATCAATTTCAGGATTAAATGCGGGAGGAGCGGCGTTTCTATCTGGATCATCCATAATATCTGTTAAAAGAACATTACTAAACGGATTTTTTTTATTTCCTTCTTTGAATTCCTTCTTTGAAAATGATTCTAATGTTTGAGGATTTGTTATATTATTTGATGTCATCAACGAATTATAAACTTTGGGTGAGGTATCTTCATTATTATTAAACCCTTCATTAATGATGTTTTGTTGGCGAACTTTATATAAAATAAATATAAAAAATAATATTACTAAGCAAACTAAAACTAATTTTATGGATGTTGTAAGAATATATCCTAAAAAGGCAATATATATAATTAAACGGGTTATAGAATTCATTTTCTGTTCATAACTCATTCCTTGTTTTGGCATAACTTCAAATATATAATCTTTGTTAAATAATATTAACGGATCATTAGACCAAAATGAAATTGTCATTATATATAAGTTTATTTATTTTTTATTTTAGAATACCGTAATAATTATGATAAATATGTGATTTCAAATAATGCTTTATTTAATTCAGGCAATACTGAAGATTGTAATTGATAATTACCTCTAAACCAAAATATCGTGTTTCTCACGAGTTCATCTGATATGTTCATTTATTTATTTTTATGTTTTTTATTTCGTTTTGTATTTTCAGGTTTAAAATCAGCTTTAAATATGTCATCAAGTTGTGCGTCTGATAATATTTGGTCTAGCATATTTGGTTGTGTACTTAAAGGAACCATTTTTGATTTATTATTACGGTTATCTTCCAATTTTTGGTTCATTCGTTCTTTAGTTTTTTCGAATTTTATATTTTGATTTAGTTTATTTTCTATAGCATTTAAATTTAATTTACCTCCACCATTACTACCTCCAATACCAGACAATCCAAATTGAGAAAGCATAGATTGAAAGTTTTCCATTCCAGGAATATTCTTCATTTGGGTTAACATTACACTTGCTTCACTTATTAATTCACTCTCTTTAAGTTCCCCAGATTTTAATTTATTATCTAATTTATCACCAATATTTTTAGCTAACCCCATTAACTTGTTTGGATTTTTGAATAGATTCTCAAAAACACCTTTCATATCTGTGATGTTATCCATGTCAAGGTTCAATTCATTAGCGGTTTCTTCAGCAATTTCTTTTGCTAAACTTCCAAGTTTACTATCAAGAATATCTGTGATATGTTCATGAATTTGTGTTGCTTTTGGAATATTGATTCCAGAAGATTTTTCGATTGAAACATTATTTTCGAAAAAAGTGTGCATTTGATTAAAGGTGTCCTCAAGTTTATTTTTAAACTCATCTTCATTGATAGTATCAAACATCTTAGAAGTATCACCAAATTCGGTCCTATCTTTTAATGTTCCTATTATTGAAAATAAAATAAGTTGTAAATAATTCCATATTGTACTGCGTGTTTTTTCGGTAATATCACACTGCCATAAATTTTTAAAATGAATGTAAGGTAAAAATTCAGTATCTATTTCTGAATCTTCTTTAAATAATTCTTCGTTTTTATATAAAATATCAAAAAATCTAGGAGGAAACTTTTTTTTACAGAATTTAAAAATAAATTCTAAACTTTTTGTTTCAGATTGTTTAATTGCGTTATTTTTATCCTCTTCATTTTGAATATGTTCGAAAACAGAATGTGGCTTCCACCATTTGTTGATAAATACACTATATTCAGGAAAGGTCACGTTAATGTCATTTACAAAATCCTTTATTATTTTTGAAAATTCATCAGGAATTAATAATTCATTTGTAGTCATTATTATGTATAATATATAAATTCTTTATTTAAATTAAACTATTTGAAATATATATATTAAATTCGATTATTTACACAATACAGATAATTTTGTTAAAATTTGAATATATTTAATAGTTTTATTCTTATCTTCTTGACACATAGATTTAACTGGATTACGAAACCGGTCAATTGCTTGAATAATTTTATCAGATTTGGATGCGTTTATTAAATCGGATGAGTAATCCTTATTTATAAAAAAGTCTAAATCACCGTTTGCGATTTCATTACTGTATTTACCAACAATAAAAGTATTCCAAATGTTGGGAATAATTTTAGGGTTTACCTTTTTCATCGCAATAAGAGAATTTTTGGCTACTAATAATTCATGATCATCTGGAAATAAAGTCTGTATATAGGTAATAAATTCTAAAAAGTGTTCATTAAATGCGCTTGTATAAGAGATAGACATAATATATATATATAATAATTATTGTTTTTAAATAATATTTTAAAATTAATATATTATAAGTTGTTAAATAGATTTTAAATCGTGTTCTCGTTGTTGTTGTAATTTTGCGATAGTCATATCAGGAGATACTTTATTTGAACCTCTTGGTTCGTCATCACCTGCAGAAGTAGATATTTTATCGTTGTAATGTAAGTCTACATAATTATGCATTTGTCTTATTCCACCATTACCTTTAGTAGATAAAGAGTCAGAATCCATATCTAAAAAACTATACTGGTCAGAAACAATACCAAATATTCCACCTCCCAATGAAAAAGCAGAAGGTTCTAAATTATTGAATGTTGCTTGTTTGACAACAACCTCTTGTTTTTGTTTAAAATATTGGGTGATTGATTCACCGTATAATATTTCATAACCTTTATTTAGTAACAGAAGCGCAGGAACTCTAGTTATTTTTTCAGGCATAATTATTTTCTGTCCATTTTCTAATAAAATATAAACTTTATTGTTTTCATCCTTGGTTCTTTTATCAATACAAATAAAATGGGTATCTTTTACTAAAGATGTTTTAGATAAATTTTGTAAAAGGGTTTTAGAATGGTTACAATAATTACTATAATAAAGAATAGAATTCATATACTTTATTTTATATAAAGTTAATTGCCTGTAATTTTTAACTCAATTATAAAAAATTGATTTAAAAATACATTTTAAATATATATTAATATATAAATAATATGAACCCTAAAGTTAATAATTTAACAGAAAAAAACGATATTTTAACATTTACCCTTAGTGGAATAAATGTTAGTTTAGCTAACGCTGTCAGGCGAACTATATTATCAGATATACCAACTGTTGTATTTAAAACATCACCCTATGAAGAAAATGATGCGATTATAATTTCAAACACTTCTCGATTACATAATGAAGGTATAAAACAAAGATTAAGTTGTATTCCCATTCATATTGTTGATTTAAATATGCCATTAAACAATTATTTAATGGAATTAAATGTTGAAAATATAACAGACACAACAATTTATGCCACAACTAAAGATTTTAAAATTAAAAATTTGACAAACGATAAGTATTTAACCGAAACAGACACACTAGAAATATTTCCTCCAAATGAGTTTGGTGATTTTATTGATTTTGTAAGATTACGACCTAAAATTTCAAATGAAATACCTGGTGAAAATATACATTTAACATGTGGATTTTCAATTGGAACCGCAAAACAAGATGGCATGTTTAATGTTGTGTCGACGTGTTCTTATGGTTTTACTATTGATGAAATAAAAATAGAAGAGGAATTAAAAAAACAAATACAAAAGTGGAAGAATGACGAAAAGGAAGAAAAAGTTAAAAAAGATATAGCTTATGAAACAAAAAATTGGAGATTACTTGATGGTATGAGAATAACAAAAAAAGATAGTTTTGATTTTATTATACAAACAACCGGTGTATTTTCGAATAAAGAATTAATTCGTAAAGCATGTAATATTTTAATTTTTAGATTAGATGAATTAAACACATTCATAGATACTGATAAATTGGATATACAACCAAGTAAAAACACTATGCAATATTGTTTTGATATTATTATTGAAAATGAAGATTATACTATTGGAAAAATAGTTGAGTATATGTTATATTCAAAATTCTTTGAAGGGTTACAAACAATTACCTATTGTGGATTTAAAAAGTCACATCCACATGATACACAAAGTATTATTCGTGTTGCGTATCGTGATAATGTTGATAAACCAATAGTAAAACAATATTTAAAAGATAGTATTATAGATGCTATTAATGTATTTAAAAACATAGAAAAACAGTTTTAAATAAAAAAAATGTATAATATATAATATATAAATGAAAACGCCAAAAACAAATAGTAGAATTACAAAAACGGTAAAAAATAAAACTATTAGAAGCAACAAAATAAACAGTCTTAAAACAACCAGGCCTAAAACAATTAAACCTAAAACAATTAAACCTAAAACAATTAACAACATGCCAGTTTTTTTAGGAACTGAAGGAGAAAGTGATACAGAGGCTAACTTATCATTTTTGATTGAATTATTAGGAAGTAAATTATATGAAACATATGTTGAAGATATATTGAATGTTGAATCAAATCAACATATTAAAGTGGTTGAGGTTTCACGACCTACATCACCACCAGAACATTTTTTTATACCTGGAAACCCCATCATATTTTATGGTAATGGTTCAGGAACTCATTATACTTGTACTGTTGATGGTGTAAATTTATGGAATTCATATAAAACAGGAATACAACTAACAAATACAGACCATTTTTGTCAAACATTTGCTCTTATGCGTATGCAGTATGAATTTTTACCAAATTCACATATAGGTCAAGAGTTTTTAAAATTACAAAGAGGTGAATATATGGATAACGCTGTTATAGCAAAAAATGTAGCATGTGATATATTGGAATTATTAAATACCCATTTTGATATTAATAATACCGTAGAATATGCTTTACAATCAAAAGATAGAAGCGGAACATATATACATAAAATAAACCCAAAAAGAACCTTTACAGTTAAACAATTAATAAAATATTGTCGTAGTTTAACAAAAACCCAATTATGTAATGGAACATTTTATGATAAGGTATTTCTAATATAAAATAATAAATTCACGCAGAACCCCACTATAACGAATTCAATCGTATTTGAATCGTTTTTTATTTTCGGGATGTCTAATATCACTCCATTGATTTTATTATACAAATTTTTCTTTATTTAATTTTAGGGATAATATATGTGTGTTTCATTTAACTGGATATTACTTCAATTAAACCTTATTATAATTATTATTATCAAATTAAATAATTATAATATACTTTATCTTAAGCATAAAAAATTCTACAATAAATATAGAAACAAATGACATTAAATATTAAAAATAATAATTATGCATCTAAAAGTTTTGAATTACAATTAGGAGATATTATATCAATTAAAGACCCATCAAACACAACCCTGAACGATAACACTTTTTTTATAGATTATATAGATACTTCAAAAATTAAATTAATTAATGTAGACAATTTGACATCTATAGAGTTAAACCTAAATGAAGATAAAACAATAGATAATTCCACAATTACAACAATAACATTATTAAATCGTAATGATAACCCAGGTTACGCATTACAAAATAATTTATTACCTAATACATGGATAAATGTATACTTTGGTGGAGAAGTTCCAATGGTAATTACTGGCGAAATTACAAATTTAGAAGGTGATATGATAGAAATAAAAACATATCCATCAGGTGATGTTATTTATTTAAATTTCGATTATAAAGGTATTCCTTTAAATATTCCTATTGAATTAATTGAAATTAGAGATAAAATAATAAAACCAATAGAAGATGAATTCCAACCAGAAGATGAACCACAACCAGAAGACAATGAAGAAGAATATGAACCACAGGAAGAACCAGAGAATAAAGTAGAAGTAAAACCACAAATTCGTGAGTTTATAATACAAAAAAATCAAGTTCAATTTGGAAGAGAAGAATATGGACCTATAGTTCAACTTGTAGATGTCGACACAAATAGACAAAGATACAGTATTGAAGAACAAACAAACGACTTATTAGATGATTTATTGTCTACCATTCCAAACATTAAAAGAACAAGCATTGTATTAAATGATATACATACTACTATTGAAAGATATAAACAATTAAGGACAAACTTTTCAATTTTTGATGAATATGGTAATGTGTTAACTTCATATTTAAAAAAACATAATTGGAAACCATTATCAATCTATTTTGAAAAATTTAATCAAAATTTATATTGGATTTTACCTAATGTAAAACATATAAAAAAAATATTCTTAAGTAATGAGGATGAAGAAAATAATGAGGTTGAAGAAAATAATGAGGTTGAAATTATTGATTTTTATAAAGATAATCAAGAGATTAGTGAAATTTTTAATAATTATAAATCAAATACTTTACAAAATACGGATAATAAATATTTGACTTTATTCACAGATTTAAATCCCCATTGGACACCTTTTAATTATATTGATTCTGAATCAAAATATGATATTATTCATGAAAAAGAGGTTGAAACAGACATTAATGTATTTATTTATGACATAAATAATGTTGAATCCACGCCTCCATATTTTACAAGATATAATACAGGTCTTAAAAGATTAAACGCATATAGTTTTAATGGGAATAAAATGTTAAGTAATCGTGAAAATCTTACAAATCCTGATATTTTACAAATTGTGTCATTTGTCACATTGCCAGAACCAACCATACGATTTTCTCGGGTGAACCTTCCAAATACTTCTATAATGGATAAATCTAATTTAAATATTAATTTTTTGAATTACTGGCAGTTATTTCAACCAACCAAGTATAATATAAATAATATTATAGTTGAGAATGTGAATCAAGAATTAAATTTTGATGAAAATAATTTCGTCAATAATATTAAGAATTTTGTTTTAAATTTACCCGAAAAACAAATAAAAGGAAATTATCCGGATTTTGTTGATACAATTATACCCAAAACACGAATTTTATTTAATTTAATGAAAAAATATATTATTGGAAAATTATCTATTATTGATGTTGTCAGTTATTTAGAACCATTTTTGGTTTATTCTGATGATTTAACATATTCTCAATATAAAGAAATAACAGAGTTTATTAATTTAAAAATTTCAGATTATAATAAAAGCTTTATTGAAAAAAGCAAGGTTTTACAAGAATTTAAAAGAATAGATGAAAGATTTAAATTGAAAAATAAATCATTGCCATTATTTAATTTATTATCTACAAAAGATAATTTAAGTCAATCTGTATTTGAAAAATATGATTTTACAGATAAATTCGGAACTGTTTTTACAAATTCCGAGTTATTAAAACAAATAGTTTTAAGGGATTTTGGAGATTTATATAATACTGCTATCTGCGTTGATACTTTATATCTTATGTTTCCTGAAGACATAAGCCATATGTTAGAAAAGGATAATGAAATATTAGAGAAACAAATACAAAATGAGAAAAAAAACAATACATGTAAAAATTATATAATTTCTAAGCAATATTTTGATATTTATGACTTGGAGAATGATAACGATTCAGTTATTTATTTCGATAAACAACATGATACTACAAATTACGGTATTTTGGATAATTACACAAAGGAATTAATGAATATGCCACCAGAATTATTTATGGTATTTTTAATTGAAAAACTTAAATCAAGCATGAAATTAAACGAAACTGAATCTGAATATTTGGCTGATACTTTAATAAACGGAGTTAAACAGGTATTGGATGGTAATTATGCTATATTAATGGATCTTCCAAAAATAACTTATTATGTTCGAAAAAATAATAAATGGATATTAGACGAACTTGTAGAAAAAAATGGAATAAGTAATAATCAAAATATTCTATGTAATCTACAATTTAATTGTGTTAGTTCTGCAGAAAAAATAAATGATAAATGTGAAACTTCTAGATTATCCAATTTAAATTCACAAAAAAAACTATTAAATAATATTTTAGGCGAGTTTGACCAAAAATACGAAACATCACAGATACAACTTAAAGAACATATTTATAAAATGTTTGATTATTATTTAAAAATAAATCCAATCTTATCCGATTTAAAGTATTATGAAATGTTTAAATATAACGAACAAAAATATAAAATTGGCACACAAAATAGTTATCAGGATGGTGCTGTTGTTATTTCACCATACGCTAAATTAAGAGACCTTATATTAAAACAACCTGAATTTATAAAAAAACAAAACTATATTATCAAATTTGTAAATACATTTACAAGACAACATTATAATAAAATATTAACAGACCCTCCAGTTGAACCGGAAAGCGAACATTGGTTATATTGTATAAAAACGAATGTTAAATTATTGCCTGTCTTTTTATATAAATTAGCAATTGCTTTTTTTAAATCTCCTGATTCATATAATATTGCTCTTCAATTAATAATACAAGAAATAGGTGCTTTAAGTGATGATGGCGATTCATGGGTTGATAAACACAGCGGATATATTATAAAAAGAATAGATTTTGAGGTTGAGGAGGAATATGAAGATGGGTTTCGTGTCAAAACTCATGATATTTTAGAACGGACTATGGGTGATGCACTTGCTCTTCCTAAACCAAATTTAAAAATTTTCGATAGTCCGGAATTTACACTTATCTATAATATAATTAATGTATTATCCATCCTTATAGGAGTTAATATTGATAGTCAAATTGAATATATAATAAATACAGTATCTAATGTAATTAAAGAAAACATTAAAAGTGAAGAGGCTTATTCAAAACAATATAATGATGCGATGAATAAAGGTAAACCAATACCAACATATAAAGAATTCTATAATACCGTAATGTTATACACCACGACAGGAATGTTTTTAATTAGTATACAAACAAGCATTCCTTCTATAAAAACAAGAAAAACATATCCTGGATGTGTAAAGTCATTTGATGGTTACCCATTTGAAGGAGTTGGAGATTTACAAAGTGTGAATTACTTAGCATGTGTATTATATAAGTTAAAATCTAAAAAAAAACCATGGAACGTTCTTGAAAGAAAAAAAGAAACTGTTATTGCGAATTTAATAAAGGTGGCGATTGATAATTATTTGTTACCATTGCCTGATATAGTTCGTAAATTTAATGAAAAAACCGAATACCTTTTAAGAAATCCTGAAATATTAATTAGTGAAGAATATAAAATTACAAATTGGACGAATTTTTTACCTCCATTGTTTGAATTTAAAATTAAGAATTTAGTGAATATCTCAACAGAATTTAAAAAATCATCATTTAATCAAAGCGAAAAAAACCTTATTATCGAAGGTAAAATAATAAAATTTTCATTAGCAATACAAGAAAAAATACAAGATGTAATTAATAAACAAAAATTATTATTAGTAACAGCAGATAATAAGCCTTATATTGAAAACGCGTGTTGTAATGAAAATAGCGATATATCTACAATTCAATATTTTAAAAATAAAAATAATGACATAACCCAATTTAATATTAATGTCGAACAACTATCATATATATTGTATGAAATACATCAATTATCTAACGCTTGTTTATTCTCAACTAAAATAAACTCAAAAAATGTATATCCAAAATTATCGTCTGATTATAGCGAACAAACGATTTATTCCGCATTTATTATGTATTGCCATTTTAAAACACCAATGCCTATTAATGAAATTTTAATACCATTATGTAATATAAAACCTGATTTTATTAATGATAGTGATTCTATTAGTGAAATTATCCGAAAATTAAAACAAGAAGGAAAAACTTATTCAATTGAAAACTTTTTAAGATTATTACAATTAATTAGTAGACAAAATATAATTAATATAAAATACCCATTAGTAAATATTCCAGAATTTAATAGATTAAATGACTTATTAACATCGTTTAATAAACATAATGAAAAAGTGATTGAACCTGAACTACAACTTTTAATTAAAAATCTTATTAATTCAAATAATGTCGACGTTTCCACAAAAAATATTAATAATTATTTAATTAAACAAAATAATAGTATTAAACTTAATATAATAAACTACCTTGAATCTAACACAACTATTAACAAAAGAAATATTAAAAATGTCGTAGATAATTTAAATGTTTGGGAAGGAGACAAAATTACAAAAAATAAAGAAGGTGATGTTTCGAACGATTCATTATATAATAGAATTCAATTTTTAAAAACTTATATTCAAAATATAGTCATGACATATCCGAATATGATATTAAATAAAACAAAACACGTTATACATGAGGGATGGCCTTTTGCTAAAGTGTTATCTTTAAAACATTTTGTTGATGTAAAAAAAATTATCTTGGACAATTTAAAAAAATTACACAAATATTATAATGACACAACCTTATTTCTTATATTGAGAACTATTCAAAAAACATCAAAAAATATATTACAATTATCAGAAGAGATTCATTGTATTAATGATTCAAAACAAATATTTAATGACAGAACATGTAAATTTCTATTCGAACATTTATTTTTGAAAGTTTTAATGAATTATATTGATTTGTCACAAGATAAAAAAATGATTGTAACAGAATCAATTGAAGAGAATATTGTAAATAATACTTATAGTGAAGAAAATACCTATTCGGTTATGAATTCAGTAGTATATAATTTAGATATAAATGATATAGAAACGGATGTAAATATCATTCGTGGTAATCAAAAAAAATTAAGACAGAAAAATGCTGAATTGTTATTTACTTATATTGAGTTAATGACCGAACATAAAAAAGAAATAGACACTTCAAATGAATTAATCGTTGATAGAATATTTAAATTAAAGGAAAAGGAAAAAGACACATTTACAGATAGATTAAAAGAACTAACTGACGATGAACGCCAGGCAGATACAATGCTTAAAATAAATAAACTTGGTGTTTGGAATAAAGGATTACAAAAGGGATTAACTAAATATGTAGGAGAATATTATGATGATGAAATAGAGCTGGATAAACATATAAATAATAAAAAAATGGAACTTGAGAATATGATAGCAAAAAATAAAAATGTACATTTCGAAAATATGGATATGTATGTGGATGATTTAATGGAACAGAACGAGATAGATGCCGAAATTGACCGCGAGAATTACGATATGTCCCATATGACGGAAGATTATAATGATGGAGATTATGATGGTTTTGAAAATACAAATGATGATTATAATGATTATAATTAGTTGGTTGTCGACACAAAAATTATATAATACAATATATAATTATAAAATATTTTTGTAATTATATATAAATGTTCCGACAATTTGTGAGAGAAAATATAACAATGACATCTATTGTTTTATTTATTATTATATTTGGATTAACTCAAGTAATTAAACCACAATTTTTATATAATTCTGACGGAAGTATTCGTGTTTTTGGTATTGGTTATAGAAATAAAACAATTCTTCCAATATGGTTATTATCAATTGTTTTAGGAATATTATGTTATCTTTTTGTAATGTATTATATCGCATATCCACGCTTTTTTTAAATTAATTTGTAATTGTATAAGTTTGAGAAGTTATGTTTTCTTTTTGCTTTTCATTTATTTTTTCATTTTCTAAAAATGTCTTATAATTTTTCTGCATAGTTGCTGTATCACTAACACATCCTCTCGATGAAATATTATATTGAACGATTGATATCAATAAAATTCCGGTGTATATATACCACATGGCTTCTCCAACATTGTCTCTAGAAATAACAATATTTAATAAATCCGTTCTTATTTGTTCATTAGCATTATTTTTATATTCTGGTTTCATTAATGGATCAAGTAATTTCCAATAATCTATAAAATTAGATGGAACAATTTGATTTATTAAAATGCCCATATTTCCACATAATTTTATAATAACATTCGCGGCGTGTTTCATTGCTTGTTGGGTATTAGCATCATTTATGGTTGCCTTATCTATATCAGTTGATACTTTTTCATCAATTAGTAATAAATTACTTAGTAATGAATGTGCAGAATTAGAAACATAAAAATATCCGATTACATCAGAAAACGCAGATTTAAATCCTGGAAATATAATTAGAACAATAATAATTATTCCAAAAATTAAAGTCCATGGTATAATTGTAAGCAAACTTGCAACCCCAATATTTTTGGATATACTACCACCACATGAATTAATAATAAGAGCTGAATTTAAAATAATTTGACTCAATAAAACAAATAAATAATATACACCTAAATAAGTATAGTTACTTTTAGTATAATTTAATAATTTATTGGGGTCATTTAGTATATCATATGTTAGTGACGGTTTTAATTTAAAAAAGTATAATAATGTAATTATTATAAATGTTATTAGATTTATATAACTATTCATAGATATTATGTATAAATTAATTTAGTATAATAATACTATTTATTATGGAATTTGAAGAAGTAATTAAACCAACTTTAGTAGAACCTGGTGTAAAATCCTTTTTAAATCAAACATTAAAACAATGTCGAAACTTTAAAAACATTTTTAATAATATTTTATTTAACATTTTTTTATTATGTATTTTTCTCACAATTTTAGGAACCTTATTAATTTATAAATATAAAGGTAAATTAAAACCAAAAGAAATAGAACAAAAAAACAGAGAAAAACAACAATATATATTATCCAAAATTAAAAATTATCAAAATGCTAAAAGAAGAGAACAACAAGAATTAATTACTGGACTACCTAATTGGGATAACGAATTTGATTTAATACATAAAAATAATTTAAAATATATCTAAATTATAGATAATGACAAGTATAAATTCTGATGAATTTACTGATGCTTTATATAATTATTATAATATAAAAAGTCAATATAAAATTAATACCAAAAAGGACATTTCCGATTTTAAAAAGAAGGTTGAATCAGGTGATATAGGTGTAAACAAAGTG
>Ga0315284_10008589_pt1 | contig 14587 bp, 9 predicted proteins | sample YL17G09_16_MG_FD_203696 | JGI IMG/M metagenome (GOLD analysis project Ga0315284, IMG submission 203696) | Sediment microbial communities from Yellowstone Lake, YNP, Wyoming, USA - YL17G09_16 | ecosystem: Environmental > Aquatic > Freshwater > Lake > Sediment | place: USA: Wyoming | collected... | reverse complement strand
CGCGGGCGAGGAGGTGACCGCGCTGAGGAAGCGCTTCCCACATTTGGGCATGAGCGGCGGCATTGACAAGCGCGCCGTGGCCGCGGGTCGCGCCGCCATTGACGCCGAACTGGCGCGGGTGATGCCGCTCATCGAGGCCGGCGGCTACGTGCCGACGTTGGATCACTCGTTCCCGCCCGATGTCTCACTGGACAACTTCCGCTACTTCATGGACCGCAAGTGGGAATGGATCGGGCGCATCGGCGGGGGCCGTTAGGGCGACCGCCTCTTCCGCCCGAGCGGCCTCAGATGGTCCGCGCGGGCCAGCCTGGGAATTCCTCGCCCTCGCGCGGGCCCAGCCGCCCTCGCAGCGTCGAGGCCGCTCGCGCCACGCCGTCGCACCAGGCCGCGATCTCGGCCATGGGCGGCGCGCCCGCCTCCCAGGCCTCCCACGCCGCGAACAGCCGCTCGAACGGCGCCGCATCAACCCACCCGCCACAGGTGCGCTGGAAGTCCTCCAGGCACCGCGTGCGGTGGTTGGCGTAGATGCCCTGGGCCTCGATCGCCGCGCGGGCCACCGTCCACGCCACGGTGAACGCGACGTACAGCAGCGTGTCCGCCTCCTCCTCCGGCGCGATGGGCGCGCGGCCCTGATAGCGCGTGAGGAACGCGTCGCGATCCGCCGCCGCGCGCTCCACCTCGATGGAGACGAGGTCTATCCACGCCGCCTCCGCGAGCAGGCGCCGCCGTGCCTCGGGCGCGGCGCGGGCAGCCCGCGCGAGTTCCTGCGCCAGCCACTCACAGAGCGGCAGCCGGTGCCGCCCCGGCGCCTTGAGCCAGGTCTCCGCCACCGCCTCGTTCGCCTCGTAGAGCGGCTCTTGGACCAGGCCGCGCGCGGCCGCGTCCTGAAGCGTGAGGAAGAACTCATCCATGCTCACCAGGTCAATGCCGCCCTGCCGCGAAAGTGCTTTCACTTCCGCCGCCAGTTGCTCCACGATCCCAACCGCGATCTGCGCGAACAGAAACAGGAACAGCGGCCGCGTGCGGCACTCCCTGACGAACCGCAGGATATCGCCCGCGTTGTCCCGCCCCACGTTGGCCACATGGACGGAGTGCATCTTCGGGACCGGGCCCCCCGGGTAACTGCGGGCGTAGGGCGAACCGCCCAACCCGCACACCAGCCCCGGGCCGGGCCGCAGCGCCTCCTGCTCGCGCCGCACCGCCGCGTCATCCTCCACTTCCCGCCACCAGTCGCGCAGCAGCCAGTTCACCATGTTGCACCCGTGCTGCCCGGTCTGGTCGAGCAGGCGCCGCGACTCCCTCAGATAGCCCTCCACCAGCGATTCCGGCCACAGGTGCGTGTAGGTATAGGCCGCCCCCGAAGAAGGCCCCCAGAAACAGTCGTGGGCAGACCGCGTCTCGTGGTAGTAGCGCAGCATGCCCGGCATCAGTTGGACCATCAGCGGCAGCAGCCCCCACCCCAGTTTGAACTCACCGCGCTCCTTCGCCAGCCAGTTGCCCGAGTGCAGGTTGTTCATCGCCCAGGTGGCGTCGCCGTCGCTCACGTACAGGCAGACGTACACCCGGCGCGGCTCCGCGCGACAGCCTTCGCGCCGGGGCAGCGGCTGCTGGTAGGCGGCCTGCGCATCGCCCACGCCGCCGTGGAGGGTGAGGTTCGGCGTGTTGATGCTGCACAGCGTGAAGAACCCGCGCTCCGCCGCCTCCGCCACGTACTCCTTCTCCTGGTCCCACATGCAGTGCCAGTTCATCTGCACGCCCGGCGCCTCCGCCGACTCCAGCATCCGCCGGTAGAGGCGCAGCGTGCGCCGCGCCTGGCGGCTCAAGGGCAGGTCCAGGGCCAGCCCGCGGTGGTAGACCACGAAGTCCTCCAGCGTGTGGCACATGGAGAACCAGAACGGCCGGTGCACGCAGAGGTTGGCGTAGAGCCGTTTGCAGCAGTGCGGCCACAGGTTGTTCAACGCCCACTCTGCCGCCTCAATGTCGTTGGCGAACTTGCCCCGCAGATCGTCGCGCTTGGGGATGCCGTGGCGCGCCATCCAGTGCTCCTGGTCCGGCGCGATCGGCAGCAGCCCCTCCAGCCCCGCGCGCGTGATGGCCAGGTTCTGCGTCTGGATGACCGTCTCGTTGTCGTACAAGACATAGCCATCAACCAGGTGCTTGTACCGCTCGACGACGGCATCCACATCATTGACGGTCTCCGTCCGCAGGCCGAACGTCCGGACGTAATAGTCCAGCCAGTGAGACTCGTACAGGTCGTGCGGCTTGCCGGCCCGCGCGCCCACTTGTCCCTGCACCAGGTATAGGTGGGGCTCGTCGCGGTTCACCAGCCCCTGCAGCGACCGGTACCAGATCCAAAAGTCCACATTCCGGCCGGGCACGCCCGGCGCGGAGACCGTCAGGCGCTTCACCGCGGGGATCGAGGGAAGGATCTCGGTCAACAGCACGGCGCTCTCCTCGGCGCGACTCGGGTTCGCGCTCGGCTCACCATTCGCGCCCTGCGCTCGCCGGTCCTTGCCGCGGCGCTAGCTCCCTGTGAAGGCCACGCCCGCCGCGGCCGCCACCGAGCGGAGGTACTCGGCCGCCGCCTGGTACTCCTGCGCGCTCTGCAGGTGCTCCATCATGAGCGGCGTGTCGGGGTCGAGGCGCGCCAGTTCCTGCAGGTACACCCGATAGTCCAGGTTGCCCAGGCCGGGGCGCACCTCGTCCAGGTGCACGGTGAGCCTCTCGGCGAGGAGAATGTCCTTGGCGTGGCAACTTCGGACATACGGGCCAAGCGCGGCAACGAACTCGCGGATCAGGGTTGCGTTGTCGAAGTACCGCTGCGGGCTGGATATCAAGTTGACGGGATCGAAGTGCACCCCAAACTGCTTGCGGTCTATGGCCCTGATAAGGCGCTGGTAACTCTCGGTTGAGTCCGGGTACATCCAGGGCATGGTTTCCAGGGTGTAGAAAGCGCGCCGCGGCTTCACGGCGTCAACGATTGCCCGCACGCTCTCGACGATGAGATCGTGGGTCTCGGTGGTGAGGTTGGCGGGGTGCGGGCCGTCCCACACCGCGCCCCGCGACCCGGAGATGTTCACGCAGCAGCGGGCGCCGATGCGGTCGGCCAGGTCCAGGCACTGCTGGCATCGCACCAGGGCGGCGCGGCGCGCCGGCTCATCGGGGCCCAGCGGGTTGCTCCAGGCGCCGACTTCGGCGATCACGATGCCGGCGGACTCGGCCGCGCGCGCGTAGGCCCGAATCACGTCGTCCGGCTGATTCACCTCCACGGGGCAATAGGCGGCGGCATAACCCGAGCCGCGCAGCGCTTCGATCCACGCCTCGGGATCCGCCGCATCGAACACAGGCCCACCCAGTCTCATTCGGCGCCTCCTTGTTCAAAGGCCCCCGATGCCCGACTCCCGGGGCAGGTAGAGGTTGAACGCCAGGTCAATCAGCGTGCGCAGGAAGCCCGCGCTGAACTCGCCCAGAATGAGCCCCAGGAAGAAAGGCAGGGCCCGGCGGTAGGCGCGGAGCCCGCCGTAGCGGAGCAGAAAGCCCTTGAAGATCCAGACGATGCACACGGGCAGCCAGAGCCGGTAGGCGCCGTAACTGCTGGACACCAGGTAGCCGATGGGGTGAAAGGGCCACCACACGAAGCGCGCGCGCATCGCCCCCAGGAACACCGTGAACGCGGCCCCGAACAGGTACGCGAAGATGGCCGGAACGTCGCGCCGGCCCTGCACCTGGAAGTCTTGCAGCAGTTGGTTGAAGGGCTCGGGGCCGAAGGCCCATGTGGCGGGCCCCTTGAAGCGCGCGGAATCAAACCCAATCTGGTAGGTGACGTGGAGCATGGCCCAGAACGCCGCCGCGATGCCCAGGGCGCTCGCCACGAGGATCACCGGCGTCATCGTGCGCAGGGGCGCCCGCGCGCGGTTCCCCATGCGCAGCGCATCCACAGAGGTGAGGATGGGGTACTGCCGGTGGGTGCGGGTGAGCCAGTAGAAAAGGCCGAAGGCGGTCAACTCGTGGCGGTTCCAGGCTTGCGGGCCGGCGATGCGGCGCAGCATGTCGTCGGGGCCGCCGCGGAAGAGTTCGTAGGTGGGCAGGCCCAGTTCGGCGCGGATGCGGGCCACGGCCAGCACGATCACGAGAAAGATCCCCAGGTACACGCAGGCTGTGAGCGGCCGCATCCCGGCCCCGATCGCGAACGCCAGCAGGCCGAGCGCGCCCACGGCCAGCCCCCAGGCGGCGGTTCGATAGGCCATCGGCTCGTCGGCGTCGTCGAGGGATTCGCGCGTCCACAGGCTGCGCCACACCGCCTTGAGGTGCCCCCGCGCGGCCCAAAGAATCACCGCCACCAGCCCGAAGGTGGAGCCGGCGCCCTGCTGCATCATGAAGGGGAAGCGCCCGGTCTCGCGCGAGCCCAGCATCACGGCGATCACCATGCTCGAGCGCGACATCGCCAGGAAGAACATCCACGACAGCAGCAGTTGCTGCGGCAGCAAGTAGGCCAGGCCGAAGATGAAGGGAAAGAGGAACACCGGCACCCACAGGTACCAGTTGCTGCTCCACGGGTACGCCGGCGGGAAGTAGTGGCCGCCCACCGGGATCTCGGGCACTTCCGGCGCCAGCACGTGCACCAGGTTGATGAGTTGCGGAATGGTGGCCAGGCCGAACCCCAGCCACAACAGGCGCTGCCTGAAGAACCCCTCGCTGGTGATCGCCAGCGGCACCTCGGCGATGGGGTAGTTGAGGCGCTCGGCGTCCCACTGCCGCCGCAGCAAACTGGCCAGGCAGAGCATCACCCACACCAGGAGCATCGCGAACAATCCCCACCAGGCCACCGGGCCCAGCCAGGCGCGCCAGTGGCCATGGGCATAGAGCGAGGAGCCGCCCGCGAAGAGGTCCTTGATCGCGCCGGGGTCCAGGACCACGAGGTGGCGCGGCAAGTAGGGGTGCACCAGCGTGGCGAACTGGTTCTCCGGCGTGGCGCGCCCCGCGAAAAAGGCCAGCGTGCTCACCAGGATCGCGAGTTGGTCGTGGCCCGCCAGCACGCTCCCCGTGGTCACCATGATGTAGATGACCAGCAGTTCCACGCGCGAGAACACCCACCGCGGCGCCACCCGCCCGGCCAGCGCATTGTAGGCGAGGAGCAGCAGCAGCACGGCGACGGCGTTGAAGAACAGCGCCGAGGTGGTGGCGTTGTCCGAGTAGCGCACCCACTCGATCTGCGCCAGCCACCAGGCGGTGAAGGGGATGAGCCCCGCGCCTACCAGCACCGCGCGCCACGTGATGGCATTGGGAGACACCTGGCGCGGCGCGGCCGCGCGAGAGGCTGAGGGGTTTTCTTCTGGCGTGGGGTCAGTCGGCGCCGGCATCAGCGCGTATCATCGGCCAGAACGCCGATGGCGTCAAGACGCGTGCGGCCGCTTCCGCGCCGCTCAGAGCAGTTCTTCGGCGGGAAGCGCGAAGACCTTCAGCCCGAGGGTGTGCCCGGGCCGGCTGTCGTGCAGGGCGGCAAGGCTGCGTACGACGCCGTCACTTTGCTCGCCCGACAGGCAGCAAAAAATGAGCGTGTTCTGGCCCGGCCAGGTCGCGGTTCCCTCGTGGCGCCCGGTCTCGCCGGCGCCCAGGAAGCCGTGATGCACCGTGTAATGGCACGCCCCGGCCTGGGTGAGCCGCTCGATCGCCTCCTCGGCCGTGCTGCTCTGGCAGACGATGAGCAACAGCCTCACACCCGTTTGGCTCGCCATCTCCACCCACCCCCTTCCATGCGACAGTGTGGCACAGCCGCCCCCGGCTGTGGCAGCGCCGCTCCGCCGGCGCTGGTAATGGACAGGCGAGGGCGCCTGTCCCACAAGAGACAAACTGATCTTTCGCCGCATCACCGCCTGCTCCTTTGCTCCACGAAGAGGACACCGCGCCTGCCCAGCAAAACTACCCGCTGATGAACTGGGGATGGCTCCTCTGCGCCGTGGCCTTACTCATCTGGCTTGCCTCGCCGGCGCGGGCCGCGCCTGCCTCGGCCGGGCCCACGCCCCCGCTGGGCCTGCGCTCCACCTGCATCGGCATCTACCACCGCTACCCCGAGGTCCCGACCACCGCCGAGGCGGCGCTCGACGACATGCGCGCCCTGGGCGTCGAGCACCTGGTCTTCTGGTTGTCCACCAGGGACCTCTCTCCGGCCAACGCCGTGGACTCGCCCGAGTTCGCCCGCTTCGCGGCGCTGATGCGCGAGCGCGGCCTCAAGATCATCGGCGGCGTGGCGAACATGCTCCTCTGGGCGCAGTGGGCCAAGGAGCATCCCGACTGGGTGATGCAGAACCCGGCGGGCGAGCGCAACCCGTATGGCTACCCGTGCTGGAGCAACCCCGAGATGGCCCGCACGGCTCAGGACACGGCCGCCCTCATCGTGCGCAAGGCGGTCGAGGCTGCGGATGACCTCATCTCCTCGTGGTCCATCTATGACGAGCCCCTCTGGGGATGGGTGAACGATAATTGCCACTGCCCCGCCTGCCAGGACGGCTACCGCCGCTGGCTGAAGCGCAAGGGCCGCGGCCCCGCCGACGTCGGCTTCGAGCGGTGGGAGCAGGTGCGGCTGGCCGTCAGCCCCACCGCCGCCCGCAACGCCCTTCACGCCATCACCAGCAGTGAGTACCGCGAGGACACCCTCTGCGATTTCCTGGCAGCCGAGGCCGCGGTCATCAAGAACCGCGATCCCAAACATCGTCCAGTGACGACCGCCATCTGGCCCGTGGTGGCGCTGCCCGGGTCCGCCCTGCATGGCAACCACGCCCGCAAGTTCCAGCGGGCGCTGGACTTCATCACCACCGATCCCTATCCGGCCGGCGATCCGCGCACCAACTACTCGCTCCAGGTGGTGTCGCCCCTCATCGCGACCCTGCGCGACCCGGCCGGCCGCACCCCGGTGTTGCTGGTGGTGCAGGACTTCGCCGAGACCGCCTCCGGCCACGTGCTGCCCATCCCCTCGCAGATGCGCAAGTTGTGCTTTCAGGCCATCGGCTGCGGCGCCACCGGCCTGGTGCCGTTCATCTACGACTGCGGCCTGAAGCGCGGGCCTGACGGCAAACTGACCCAGGAGCGCTACCCCAAGAGCAACGAATTCGCGCGCATCGCCCACTGGCTGCGCGACCCGCTGGTGAGCGACCTGCTCTGCGGGGCGCATCCCCTGCCGGGCGTGGCGGTGGTGTTTCCGCAGAACTGGTATCGCCGCTACGGCCCCGGGCACCCGCTCAGCGGCGAACTCGAGCGCGAGTTCACGATCTTCCGCGACCTCTTCCAGAACCACTACCCGGTCAGCGTGCTCTTCCCCGAGGACCTGGCGCGCCCGGAAATCCTCTCGCATTACCGCGCGATCGTTGCCACCGGGGTATGGGACGTCGGACCCGAATACGAGGTTGGGCCCGCCTCTGAGCGCGCGCTGCGGGCCTTCGTGGAGAACGGCGGCGCGCTGCTCGTGAGCGGCCGCACCCGCCTGCTGCCGCTGGCGGAGGCGGTGCACTCCGAGAAAGCGGTGGTGACCTGGCGCGACCAGCCCGATCCTCTGCCTGCGGTGTCGCGGGCGGAGATTCCCCTGCGTCCGGGCGACGAGGTGCTGGCCCGCTACGCCGACGGCTTGCCCGCCGTGGGTGTGGCGGGCGCGCCGGCCTCGCTGGTGCGGCGCATGGGCCGCGGCCGCATCGGCATCATGCCGTCCCTCCTCTATCCCGAGCGCCTCACCGATGGCGAACGCTACGTGGAGAGTGACCGCAGTTATGTGTTCGACCGGCCCGAGTCCGCCCTATCGCTCCGGGCCGCGGCGGTGCGGCGGGCGGTGGGCGATCTCATGGCCGCGCTGCGCGTGCCCCGCCCGGTGGAACTCGCCGACGAGCAGGGAGCGATCGCCTGGTGCGTCCAGCCCATGACCCTCGAGGGCAAGGGCTACTGGCTCACCTTCGTGATCAACTGGGACATGCGTGCACACGACCTGCGGCTGCGCATGCGACCGCCGGCCGGAAAGGCCTGGGCCGTCAAGGACCTGTTCACGGGCGAGGCGACGCCGGTGCGCCGCGATCAACTGGCCGGGGGCTGGCCGCTGCATCTCGGCGCGGGCGAGGTGCGAGCGCTAGCCGTGGCCTGGGGAGAAAGCGCCGCCCGCCGGCTGCAGGACTGGCGCCCCGCCAGCCCATACGCGCCTGTGCCCGACTGAACCAGGCCGCGCGAACCGGAGAGGACAGTCCTCCTCCGCCGCGCCTACGCCGTGAGGCCCCGCCGCCCCCTGTAGGCGCCTGCCAGGTGCCTGCCGGCCAGCGCCAGGTAAACCAGGCCCGCGAGGATCGAGATCCACTTCCCGGCGACGAATGCCGACGGTAGATACTCCAGCCGCAGGTGGTGATGGCCCCTGCCCAGCGGGATGGCGCGCAGCACGTAGTCGGCGGGCAGAACTTGGTAGTGCGCCTGGTTGCCGCCGGCCAGCGGCCGCGCCCGCCACCCGCTGCTGTAGGCGTCGGTGACCAGCAGGACCGCGGGCTGGGGGAGGTCGGCCTCGATATCCATCCAGTCGGTTGACGAGCCCACGACTCGAGCCGTCCCGCGCCTTCCAGATGCGACAGGCTTGGGCTCGGGCTGGGTTTCCAGGATCACCGTCGTGCGTGGGTCGAAGGAAGCGTCCTGCATTGCCGCGAAGATGGCGTCCCGCCTGGTGAGCACGCGGTATTGCGTGACCAACTGCAACTGGGGCAGCCGGTCACCCCATTCCGATATGCGCAGCCCCTGCGCCATGAGAGAGAATGCGTAGCGAAACCGAAGTATCTTGAACAGAGGGTGAGGGCGCCAGACCACGGTGTACTGGTCCGCCCGGTCGGGGTCCTGCCCCTGGGTGAAGGCCATGAACTCCGCATAGCGGCGCAGGACGCCAGGGTCCTCCCCCCAGATTTCGCACTTGCGTATGCCGATGGCCGCGTTGGGCTGGATGGCGACCAGGATGCGGTAGTCCCCCGGGTGCGCGGATAGGAAGCGCTCGACTTCCGGAGTTCTCGTTCGGCTCTCGTCGAACGTGGGGAGCGACGCCCTTGCGAAACCGAGCATCTCCACCCCGGCCAGCAAGGCGACGCCGTACACGAACCTGCGCGAAACGCCCGAGAGGAAGAGGAGCGCCGACAGCAGCGCACAGGTGCCGGCGGAGAGCAGCAGCGCGTTGGAGGCGCGCAGCCCGGCGCCGCCCAGGAACCCGGCTCCGACGGAATCGCCATAGGGGAAATAGGATTCGTCGCCGCGGAGGGCTCCGAGAACCGTCTGCTGCCACCAGCCTTGCGGGTCCGATGCCGACGCGCGTATGGCGAGCGCAGCGGCTGCGAGCACGCAGCCGACCAGCAGGGTCGGAACCGCCGCCTTCCAGCGATTGATGCCGCGGCGGAGCAGGGCATCAAGCCCCACTCCGCAGAGCAGGGCCAGGAAGGCCGAGGCCTGGATGATGAACTTCGAGGTGCCGCGGAACTTGTCGAACCCGGGCACGTAATTGTACAGAATTCGGAAGAGCGGCGTATAGCGGCCCAGGGCCAGAAGCAGGAGAAGCAAGACCATCGCCGCCGAGAAGCGCTGCGCTCTTGGGTCCCCCCGGAGGGCTCCGTACACGGCAAGCGCCAGGCCGGCCACGCCCACGAACATCACCATCTCCCACGGGTAGCCCGCCCCCCAGTAGTCGTAGGAACGGGCGGTCGCGCCCCCGAAGAAACTCGGGGCCAGGAACGTGATGAACTGCTGCGGCGCCAGGGAGAATGAAGCCGCGAAATCATACGGGACCCGCCCGGCCCGCACGCTCTCGGCCGAGGCTTGCAGGCCCGTGAGAAGTTGCACCGCCGCCAGCGCGGCCGCCCCGACGTAGATGGCGGCAACGCCCGCCGCCAGCGCAGCGCGCTTTTCCGTTCTGGCGAGGCAGAATCCGCAGTACAGGAAGGCCGCCACGGCGGTGTAGAACACGGTCTGCGGGTGCCCGGCGAGGATCTGCATGGCGACGGCGAAGGCTCCCAGAAGGCACCACGCCAGCCTGCCCTCCTCGAACAGCCCGTCAAGGGAAAGGAACACCAGCGGCACCCAGATCAAGGCGCTCAGCGCGGACAGGTAGCCCGCGGAGATGCGAAGGAAGTGGCCGCCGCAGAACATGAACACCACCGACGAAACCAGGCAGGCCAGCGGGTGCAGCCGGCGGCGGGCGGCCCACAGGTACATGAACACGCCGCTGAGCAATACCTCCGCGGCAATGCAGAGGTTGGTCGCGCGCGCAAGAGGGAGCGCCAAATGGAACAGGTTGAGCGGATAGAGCAGCGCCGACTGAAAGCCCCCGAAGAACGGCATCCCGGAGAAAACGTAGGGGTTCCAGAGCGCGAGGTTGCCGTGTCTGAGCGCGTCGAAACCGAAATCCCGCCAGTAGATGAATTCGCGAGAGAGGTCCCTGTCCCCTATTGACAGGACTCTCCCGCCGGGACCGAAGAGCACGTCCGCGAACACGGCGAGCGTGACGCCCAGCAGGATCCCCGCGCCCGCGACCACCGGAATCCGCGGGCCGATCACGGCCTGCTCCTCTAGGTCGGGGCCGGGTCTGGCGCGCAATTGGGTATCCCTGGCCGGCTCGGAAGGCCTTCGTCGCCGCGGCCGCTTCGGACCGCAATTGGACGATACGCACGCTCTGGCATCGCCAGCCCCCGCCGGGACGCCAACTCACCGCGCCGCGGCGGCGTCCCCCGCGCCGGGCGGGCGAGTGCCGCTCTCCCTCAGGCAGGGGCCGCGGAGCCGTCCGGGCCCACACCGTACCTGGCGAACAGTTCCTCGGGGTCCTTGGGGAAGACTTCCTTGTCCAGGAACCACTTCTGCGACTTGCCGGCCGCCGCCCGCCGCATGTAGCGGTCGGGCTTCCAGCGGGCCATCAGGTAGCAGGTGCCGTCCTTGAGTTGCACCAGGCGGCGCTTGAAGGTCAAACCCTCACACTCGGCGTCGTCCAGGTCCACGCTCGACTCGATCTGAAACACCCGGCGGCCCACCCGCATGGATTCGGAGTTCCGGATCTCATTGACGAGGTACGCATCCACCTCCTGCTTGACAGCCTTCTCCCGCTTGGTGAGCCGTGGGCAGGAAAACAGGTGCATGGGATGGATGTCCGGCGGCTCAGTGAGTTGCGGTCTTGACATGTAGTGTGGCCTCCGAGGTTCACGCGCCCCCCGAATGTGCTAATTGTAGCACAAATTCGCCGCGCCGGCCACATATCCTGCCATCCGGGCGAGCGTTTGCCCCCGTTCGCGAAACATTTGGGGCTAAGAACGGGGTTTGGCGGCCGCTGGGGCCTCGGAGCGCGGCATGAGGGCGGCGCCGGCGTAGGCGTGGAGCCACGTGCGGGCCGCCTGCTGCACCTGCTCGGCCGTGACGGCGTTCATGCGCTCGGCGTAGGTGTCGTCGAACTCCCATCCCACCCCCACGGCCTCGTACCACCCCAGGTAGAACGCCTGATCGCTATTGCGCTGGTGGCGCAGCGCGTAGGAGCCGACCAGGAAGCGCTTGGCGCGCTCGAGTTCGGCCTGGGGCACCGGCTCCTTCTGCAGCCGCTCGATCTCGCGCACGATGCCGCGCTTGGCCGCCTCCAGGTTCTCGGAGGCCGTGGTGACGTAGGCCGCGAGGTGGCTCTGGCGCTGCAGCGAGGGGTAGAACGAACTCACCTGGTAGGCCAGCCCCTGCTCGCCCCGCAGCGCCACGAACAGCCGCGACGCCATGCCGCCGCCCAGAACCGCGTCAGCCACCTGCAGCGCCGGGTAGGCGGGGTCCGAGACCGCCGGCGCGGGGAAGGCCAGCATCAGGGACGCCGAGCGCAGCAGCCGCTCCACCACCTCGACCTGCGAGCGCTCCAGCGCCGGGGCCTTCGGGTCCGGCCCGGGGGGGATCGCGGCCTGGCGCCAGTCATCGAAGGCGCCCGAGATGGCCTGGTACGCCTCGGCCTTGGTCACGTTGCCGCTGAGGGCGATCACGGTGTTGTTGGGGACGAAGTAGGTGCGGTGAAGGGCGACGAGCCGTTCGCGGTTGAGCGCGCGCAGCCCGGCGGGCGTGCCAAAGTTGGGCAGCCCATAGGGATGACCCCGGTAGAGCACCTCGCGGGCCAGGAAATAGGCGGACTGGAAAGGATCGTCCTTGACCGCCTCCACCCGGGTGAGGGCCTCCGCGCGCTGGCCCTCGAGTTCGCGCGCATCGAAGATGGGGTGGCGCAGCACGTCCGCGAGCAGCGCCACCACCAGGCCGAACCCGTCGCGGGGGATCGTCGCGCGGACATCCACGTAGTCCAGCCCGAAGGCCGCGTTGAGCGTGCCGCCGGCGGCTTCGACCGTCATCGCCAGGTCCGTGCCCGTGCGCTCGGTCGTCCCCCGGACCAGCATCTGGGTGAGGAGTTGCCGGATGCCGGGCTGCTCGGTCTCGACGGTCGCAGGGACGCGGACCAGCGCGTGGATCGCCACGATGTCGGTGGCGTTGTTGGGCTTGACGATCAGCACCAGGCCGTTCGCCATCACCGATTTCATGACCCGCGGTTGCAGCCGCGCCCCGGCGGCCGGCAGCGCCCAGGCACAGAGCACCGCCGCCGCGATGGCCCAGGCGAGCCAGCTCCTCTCCCTTGAGGGAGAGGGCTGGGTGAGGGTGAGAACTCCCGGCCGGCGCAGGTGCGTCACGGCTTGCCCGCTCCCGGCGGCTGCAGGATCACCCACGTGCCGCGCCGGGGATCGAGGTACTGCCGGGCCGCCTGCAGCACGTCGCGCGCGGTGAGCCGGTCCACCGCACGCAGGTAGGAGCACGCGAACTGGTAGCCGATCAGCGCATCGTAGAACCCCAGCGTCTCCGCCTGTTCGGCGTAGGTCTCGTTGGAGAACGCGAAATTGCGGCGGGTCACGCGCTTGGCCTTCTCCAGTTCGGCGCTCGAGACCGCCTCGCTGCGCAGCCCCTCGACCACCGCCTCCAGCGCCCGCCGCGCCTCGCTCACCCGCCGCGGGTCGCAGACGGCCGACACCCCGGCCAACCCCGGCTCGCGCTGGGTGAGGAAATCGGTGCCGGCGCGGTACACGAAGGGCATCCTCTCCTTCACCAGGCGCTGCAGGCGGGAGGTGTACCCGTCGCCCAGGATCGCCAGCGCCAGGTCCAGGGCGACGATATCGCCGGGATGCTCGATCATGCCCGGCGCGCGGAAGGCCATCAGCACATAGGCTTTGTCGGTGGGGCGCTCCTCGACGACGAGGCGCGCGTCCTTCTGCTCGGGCGCCGGCGAGAAGCGCAGCGCGGGCGCCTCGCGGGCCGCCGCGCCGCCGAAAGCGCGCTTGATCTCCTTGAAGGCGTCCTCCGGCGCCACGTTGCCGACCACCACCACCGCCATGTTGCCCGGCACGTACCAGGTGTCGTGGAAGCGCACCAGGTCCTCGCGGGTGATGGCGCGGATGTCATCCAGGCTGCCGGAGATGGCGGCGCCGTAGGGGTGGGCGGGGAAGGCCTCGGCGAAGGCGCGCCGCCAGAGCAGCGGGTCGGGCATGTCGGCCAGGCGATCGGCCTCGGCCAGGATGACGCCGCGCTCGCGCTCGATCTCCTCGGCGGGGAAGGCGGGGTGCAGCACGGCGTCGGCGAGCACGTCCAGCGCCTGCGCGAAGAACGGGCTGGCGACCACGATGTAGAACTGGCTGTAATCGCGCAGCGTGCCCGCGTTGATGGTGCCGCCGAGGGACTCGATCGCGCGCTCGATCTCGCCGACGCCCCGGGTGGGCGTGCCCTTGAAGATCATGTGCTCCAGGTAGTGGGCGACCCCGCGGCGATGGCCCCACTCGCTCGCGGCGCCGCCGCGCACGATCACGTTGATGGCAACCACGTCGGCGCCATCGTCGGGGCTCACGATCACGTGCAGCCCGTTCTCCAGGCGCGTGTCGGTGATCCCAGCGAGGTCGAAGAGCCCCGCCGCCCGCGCGCCGCTCGCCCCCTGGAGCCACGCCGCTGTCAAGGCCAGGCAGAGGATGTGAAACACAGGGATTCGAGAGCGACGCCGGCACATGGGTTGCGCCATTTTACCGCGGCCCTGCCGCCCCGTCAAACGCCGCTCCCCTGGGGCATGAGTCTCGTAGGGCAGGACCCCTGGCCGGGCAGGCTTGCGTCCCGCCTCGTGGCCCTCAGGCCAGGCCTGTCCGAGCCGCCGGCCCGGGCGGCGGCCCTTCACGGCCACCTCGGGCGCCCTTCGGGTCTGCGATGGTAGGGGCGGCCCTGTGTGGCCGCCCTTCCTCTTGGCGATGGTCTGGAGATACAGGGACAGGTGATTCATTTTCTCAGCGGCGACGCAGCGGAACGCTCGAAGAAGGCCGCGCCGTGGGAGCAATGCGCAACCTGTCCCCGTATTACCCGCGGCAGGGCGCCACAAAATCGGTAGGGGCGGTTCGCGAACCGCCCCTACCATGGTGCGCCGAATCTCGACATGGCTTCTAGCTGAGCTTGCTGAAGTAGTCCCCGCCAGTGAAGTCCAGGAACACCGCCGGGTCATTGCCAACCACCCAGGCGGAGTGGTTGGGCGGGATCATCACCAGGTCCCCGGCCTGGTAGTCCAACT
>Ga0315284_10008588_pt1 | contig 14587 bp, 15 predicted proteins | sample YL17G09_16_MG_FD_203696 | JGI IMG/M metagenome (GOLD analysis project Ga0315284, IMG submission 203696) | Sediment microbial communities from Yellowstone Lake, YNP, Wyoming, USA - YL17G09_16 | ecosystem: Environmental > Aquatic > Freshwater > Lake > Sediment | place: USA: Wyoming | collected... | reverse complement strand
AGAAAGATGGTGCCCTGGTCGGCATACTCGAACTTGCCGATGTGGTCTCGGTACGCGCCGGTAAAGGCCCCCTTCGCGTGTCCGAAGAGCTCGCTTTCCAGAAGGGTCTCGGTGAGAGACGCGCAGTCTCGGCCCGCACCTCAACACCATCGCTGGATATTTCGTGGAAAGTCAGCGCCTTAGATCAGTCCACGGGCACAGATCCACGGACCGTTCGTCTGGATCGGCGGGCCCCCGACCGCCCAAGGATCCGCAGCCTCAGGTTAACGCGGTACACTGGCATGCCCATTGCAGTGAAGATAGAGTGGCAACAGACTCACCCAAACACGAGGAGGCAGTATCATGGAAAACCTGACACTCGACACCTTCAAAGAGAAAGTCTGCGAGTGCGGTCTTGGCAGCAGTGGTGGCGACGCGAAGTGGCAGTACAAGGGTTCCGTCCCCGCGGTGATCGACTTCTACGCCGACTGGTGCGGACCGTGCAAGATGGTCTCCCCGATTCTCGAGCAACTCTCCAAGGAGTATGAGGGGCGCCTGAATATCTACAAAGTCAACACCGAGACCGAGCCTCAGCTTGCCGGTGCTTTCGGCATCACCAGCATACCCAGCATCCTCTTCATACCACTGGAGGGGCAGCCGCAGATGTCGGCCGGCGCAATGCCCAAGCAGCAATTGAAGCAGCTCTTCCGGGAGGTTCTTGGCGTGGAGGAGAGCGTGAACTGAGCCGTCTATGCGAAGTGTCAATCGTCTGGCATTGCAGTCTGACTGCTGTCCGCCGATCCCGCCATGCGCATGCGCGTCACGTTAGCGCGGTTCAGCTCTGGGACGCGGCATTTGGCCACATGACGGAGCGGGAGGTGTTGGGTGGCAAAGCCGGGTGGCGCGTCATGGTTCGGTGGTAGTTTGGATCACCCGGTGCGCGACACCCTCGGGCATCGTGCCCAGCCGGCAAGACACCTCGCTTCGGAAGGATCTGTGCCCGACTCAGCTTGACGAACATGCGCTATGCGGGACCACCGCGCCAAGCCGCCCGGTAGAGTGCAGCATCGAGGACAAGAACGCGATCAAGACCAACTTCAACCATGGAGGTGCATCGTGAAAATCACAAAGAGCAGAGCACTGATGGGCGTCGCGATAGTTGCGGCGGCGCTGGTCGGAGGGCAGTGGCTTCTCACCCACTCCACCGCGCCGATCCCGCAGTCCACACTCATGCGCAGCGTGACAAGTGAGGGGCAGCTCGATTCGATCGTCGCCGGTGCAGGTTCGAAGCTGCTTGTCTTCGACTTATACGCCGACTGGTGTGGGCCGTGCCGGACGCTGTCGCCCCGACTCGAAGCGCTGGCCGACACCTATGGCGCCACGGTCGGGTTTTATCGCGTCAATGTCGACGCGAATCAGGCCATTGCATCGGCATTCGGGGTCAGCGGCATTCCTCATGTCGTGTTCGTCAAGAATGGCAAGGCCGTCACGTCGCTTACCGGCCTGTATCCGCGCGAGGCGTACGAGAAGATCATCACTGCATGCGCGCAGACCTCCGGCTCGTGCGAGAAGATACTGAGTTCGTTGTAGCATCACCACCGCGAAGAAGTGACCTCAGCCATGCGAGGATGTGTACGTCGGCCTCCAGTACGCCATCGAGAGCAGCGTTAATCCCCACGTGCCATTGATTATATTTTACCCCAAGGGTAAAATGATTCTCGACAAGGGCGGGTTCGTTGGAAGTCAGATTCCGTACCAGGAAGTTGCTCCGTCAATACGAGAACGGGCGCGAGGCGGAGCGGGCGTACGGTATCGATGTGGCCCGCAAGTACATCCAACGTGTGAATATCATAAAGGCCGTGAAGGGTCTCGACGAGCTCTCGCGATTGCCCGGCCTGCGGTGCCATCCTCTCAAGGGGAATCGCGTGGGTCAGTGGGCTCTGAATCTGACGGGATTCTATCGGCTCATTTTTACGCTGGAAGGCAATCGCCTCCACATCGCCTGCATAGAGGAAGTGAGCAAGCACCATGATGACTGAGCCTGTGGTTTCTTCCGATCTTCCGATTCCGCCTGGCGAGTACCTCGAAGAGGTGCTTGCAGAACTGGGTATGAGCAAAGACGAATTGGCAAAACGCATGGATCGGCCTTCGCCCAAGCTGAGTGCAATTTTCAAGGGCGACAAGGCAATCACACCCGAGACTGCCCTTCAGCTTGAGAAAGTAGTGGGCGTGCCCGCGCATGTGTGGACTGGACTGGAAAACGAGTATCGCCTGGCGCAGGCGCGTCAATGCGTGCAATCTGAGCTGGACGAACTCGAGAAGCAAGTGCCTTTGGTGAAGAAGTTCTGCTACGTTCAGCTTGTCGGCCTTGGTTTCTGCATGGCAAAGCAGCATGACACCGAGAAGGTTGTGGAGCTGCAGCGGTTCCTTGGGGTCACTTCACTGGAGAATGTTCCTCATGTCTCGCGGTACGAGGCTGCGTTTCGGTGTGCGCTCCGCCCAAAGGGTCAATCGCCCGAGGCCACTGCCGCGTGGCTGCGCATGGGCGAGGTCAAAGCCCGGGAAATTGCGTGCAAGCCATTCTCGTCGAACACGCTGCACGGTCTGTTGCCCGCGCTGAAAGAACTCACGCGCGATGTCTCTGCGCACATGCCGAACCGCGTACGTGATCTGTTGGCGAGAGCCGGGGTGTGCTTCGTGCTGATCCCGCATTTTCCCGGTACCTATGCACAGGGGGCAACTTTCTGGCTGGGACGCGAAAGGGCCGTGCTCCTGGCCACGATTCGGTACGCCTGGGCCGATGTGTTCTGGTTCAGCCTTTTCCACGAAATCGGTCATCTGTTGCTCCACGCCAAGCAAGACGTGATTCTCGAATGCGGAAGCCAAGACGTGACAGCCCGGCAACGCGAGGTCCAGGCCGACCGCTTTGCCGCTGACGCGCTCATATCACCGGATGCGTACAGGGCATTTGCCCACGCCGGCGACATTTCTCAGAAAGCAATCGAACGCTTCGCCAGACACCTCGGCGTGCACCCTGGCATCGTGGTTGGGAGGCTGCAACACGAGGGCCGGTTGCGCACGTCGTGGCTGAACGATCTGCGTGTTCGGTATTCGTGGACGACCGATCCGAAGGCAACGCCGCACCGCTGGGCAGCCGTCTGAAGCGTGTTGAGTCGAGCATCGAGGACCCGAGTTGCTGCGGGTCACCAAACAACACCTATTTTGGTGCACAGACGCCAGCAGTCCATCACAAAGCCGCGCGCCTGTTGCGCGACCCTCAACAGGCACAGCACCATGTGGCATCCCAAGCCGCCCCACGCCCCGTCCCGCACGAACTATCACGATGTGATTCTCGATTCCATCGCCGATGGCGTGTTCACGGTGGATCGCGAGTGGACGATCACCTCCTTCAACAAGGCTGCGCAGAACATAACCGGGGTGCCGGTGCGCGAGGCGATCGGCAGGAAGTGCTGGGAGGTCTTTCACGCCGAGATCTGTGAGCGCGACTGCCTGCTTAAGAAGACCATCAAGACAAACAAGCCATGTGTCAACCGCACAGTCCGGATTCTCCGCAAGTCCGGAGCTTCCACGCCGATCAGCATCTCAACCGCAATCCTCAGAGATGAGACGGGCGCGGTCATCGGCGGCGTGGAGACCTTCAGAGACCTCAGCGAGGTGGAGGAGCTGCGCAAGGAACTCTCCGGCAAGAGCACCCACTACGACATGGTGACCCGCAATCACCGGATTCTCGAAATCTTCAGCAACCTGCCAGCCATCGCGCTGAGCGAATCTCCGGTGCTGCTGCTTGGTGAAAGCGGCACGGGCAAGGAACTGCTGGCACGGGCGATCCACAATCTCAGCAATCGTAAGAAGGGGCCATTTGTTGCCGTCAACTGCGGCGCGCTGCCGGAAAACCTTCTTGAGTCGGAGCTCTTCGGGTACCGCAAGGGCGCATTTACCGACGCGAAGACCGACAAACCGGGGCGATTCGACCGTGCCCGCGGTGGCTCGCTGTTTCTTGACGAAGTGGCCGACTTGCCGATGTCGGTACAGGTGAAGCTCCTGCGCGTGCTCCAGGAACGCATATACGAGCCCCTGGGCGCTACCGAGGCTGTGGCGTCGGACGTGAGGATCATTGCGGCTACCAACCGCAATCTTGACGAAATGGTGGAGTCGGGAGCATTCCGGCGCGATCTTTTCTACCGCATCCACGTGATGCCGCTGACTCTGCCGCCGCTGCGCGACAGGCCCGACGACATCCCGCTTCTGCTCGAGCACTTTCTGGGGCACTTCAACACCGTCCACCAGCGATCCATCGAGGCGGTGGCGCCCGAAGCTCTTGCGGTCCTGCTGGGTCACCACTACCCGGGCAACATCCGGGAGCTGGAGAACATCCTCCAGCACGCATTCGTGCTGTGCCCGGGCTCCATCATAGAGAAGAAACATCTCCCGGAGTACCTGCTGCGGCCGGCGGTCTCCCCTGCACAACCTGCCGGCGATGATGACTCCGTGGAGAGCACGGAGAAGCGGCTGTTACTCAAGGCTTTGGAGCGCAACCGTTTTCACCGGGTGAGAACCGCCAGGGATCTTGACATCCACGTCGCGACGCTGTGGCGGAAGATGAAGAAGCATGGCATTGACGGGTGATGCCCGCCTGCTTGTCACGCGGGATTTCGCAGCTCCCGCACCTGCCGCAACACGCGCGCATCGTCCTGATGGCGGGGCTCGTCAATCGACGACTTGATCGCGATCAAACTGTCAAGATCGATCCAATTGGCTTCCACATCGCTGTAGAGGCTGCGAATCCGTTTTGGCCATGCAGTCTCGAACGCCACGCCTGACATGGACAAGAGGATGTCAATTCTGTTCGGCGGAAGTCCGAGTTGGAGTATCTCTTCGGAGTTCGGGGGTGTAGTGATGAGATAGGGAGCCCCGAACTCGGCAAGCGCCTGGTTGGCTCGATCGATGTTGTCTGCCTGCGCATCCACCCATAGGTCGATGTCTTTGGTGTACCTGGGTTTCGCGTGGAAAATGAACGCCAACCCTCCGACAATGAGATATCGGACGCGCCATTTCTCAAACTCGGTGAGAATGTCCTCGAAGTCCCTGATCGACACCATCACAGTTTCTCCCGCGGTTGCTTGTGGACATGCTCTACGTCGCGGTGAATTGCTGCAAGCGCGGAAAGGCGATCCTGAGGCGATTGCTTCTGCCAGAACGCAAGGTCCCAGCGCTCGGCCTCCTCAAAGCTCCGAGCTCTATTGCCAACCATGGATGCTCTGCGGTGTGCGGCACGTTGCGCGAAGCTGGACGCTACGTTTTCCATGGCCGATGTTCTCCGGGGCTCTGGATACCGCCCGTCTCAGCGACGTGCCGGGATGGGCATCGAGGACCTCTGCAGGTATGGGAAAAATACGATTCCGCATGATCAACATCCGGTCGGTGATCAGCTGAGAAATGCTCCCGCGGCACAAGGAGTTGCCACAACCCAGGAACGCCACTCACCCTCGACCCGGCCGGCAATCCGGCGGTCACCCCCAACGTATCTTTGGTGCATGACCACACGCACAAATCCGCTGCACGTCGGTCTCGCTGCTCTCGGCATCGCTCTGGCAGGGTGCGGCCGCGCAGACCACCGTCAGGAGCCGAAGCGCACGTCCGGCGACGCGATACCTCTGCACCTGCATATCCGCTCGACCATTGCGGGGGCAGACCTGGCCTACGACACGGTCTATCGCAGGGCCGGCACTCCTGCATTCACGGTCACCGATTGCCGCTACTACATCTCGCACATCGAGGCCATCCGGGATGACGGCGCCGCGATCCCGGTGTCAGACACTGTCGTGCTGGTTGACCCAGGGCGAAGAGTGTACGAGCCGGGTTCTCTTCCCCGCGGCGTCTACCGGGGTGTGCGTTTCGTCGTGGGTCTTGACTCAGCAACCAACCATGGCGACCCAACCGTGTTCGCTGCCGGTCATCCGTTGGCAATGCAGACACCGAGCATGCACTGGGACTGGAACAGCGGGTATCTCTTCATGAAAGTGGAAGGTCGTGTTGACACCACTGGTAAGGGTGGGGGAGTTCCTGCAACGGAGTTCTTCTACCACTTTGGTACCGACGCGATGAAGCGGACCGTTGACGTTGCAGTACGATTCGCCGTCGGAGATTCGTCTGCCGGCCCTGTCCGCCTCTGTTTCGACCTTGGCACGATGCTCGAACGTGTTGACATGCGGACAGAGACCTCGACGCACTCGTTTGACAATGCTCCGCTCGCTGCCGGAATGGCCGACCGGTGGGGCAGCGCGTTTTCTTCGGACGAGTGATGCCCGACCATGCATCCCGGTCATGCGGAACGGACATCCCGGCACATGCGTGCTTCGACATTCCACACTCGTCGTATCTCGCTGCTCGCTCTCCTGGCATCCGTCGGGGCGCTGGGATGCCTGTTGACGTGCCGGAACCAGGAACGATCACTCGATGACGGCCTCGGGGTCGTGGCGCCCGCCGTTCCGCGGGGATTCCCGGCGCTGCCCATCCCTGCCGACAATCAACCGACCGTCAATCGCATCGCTCTGGGAAAGCGCCTCTTCTCCGATCCACTTCTCTCTCGCGACTCCACCATCTCGTGTGCCACGTGCCACGATCCCGCGAAGTTGTTTGCCGATGGGTTGCCCCTGAGCAAGGGGATTGAAGGTCGGGCAGCGCTCCGCAATGCACCATCCCTTGTCAATTGCGCATATCTTCCGAACACCATGTGGGACGGGGGCGTGCCCACGCTTGAGCAGCAGGTGCTCTCGCCGATCTCAAACCCGGTAGAGATGGACTTCGATGTGAACCTCGTGGTTGCGCGGCTGAACGCCCATCGCGAGTACCCAGGCTTGTTCCAACGCGCCTACGCGCAGAGCCCGTCGGTGTACACCCTCACCCGGGCCATCGCATGCTTCGAGCGGACGCTTCTCGGGCCGGAGAGTCGCTATGACAAGTTCCTGTACGACAGGGACACCACAGCCCTCACAGCATCCGAGCGCCGCGGCATGACGCTGTTCTTTGGCGAGCGAGGTGAGTGTTTCCACTGCCACGGCGAATACAACTTCACCGACTACAGCTTCAAGAACAACGGGCTCTACCGAAGCTACGCCGACTCCGGCAGAGCGCGCATCACGTTGAGGCATGACGACGTGGGGAAGTTCCGCGTTCCGTCGCTTCGCAACGTGGCGCGAACAGCTCCGTACATGCACGATGGCTCGCTTCCCACACTGGAGGCGGTTGTCGATCACTACAACCGCGACGGAATGGCGCATGTCAACAAGAGCGGACTGCTCAAGCCCATGCACCTGAGTGGGCAGGAGAAGCAGGACCTGGTGGCGTTTCTCGGGGCGCTGGGAGATTGATCGGTCGTCACTCACGCCGGCGGGGCTTCGCCGTCCGACACGTGAACGATGGATCCATCGCGTCCGGGACAGGTTCCTGCGGAACCACCGGCCTCGCCATTTCATGGCCCCGGTCTTGCCCAGTCGTGCCACGAATCGTATATTTGTGCTACCAAACGCGTGTCGATTCACCCCCCCCCACAAGGAGGATAGTATGCACCCATCGAGATTCAGTAGGTCTCTGCTCCTGGCATTCCTGGCCGCCGGAGCCACCTTCATCTCCTGCAATACCGTGGATCCGCAAGAAACGCAGACGGCAACCGTGCGGATCAAAAATGACTTCAACAACCCCGCAATGGACCGAAAGCCGCCATGGACCGTTGCCAGGTGCAGCTATCGGGGCGTTGAATTCGGAAAGATTCTCCTTGGCGATTCCAGCGATGCGCGGGAGGTGAACCCCGGACTCGACTATGTGCTGATGGTCGCCTGTTGGGCGGATACCGCATGCAGTACCCAGAATTGCCTTCCGATCGCCAGCAAGGTCGAGGAAGAGGTTGTTGCCGGGCAGACCCGTATTATCACCCTCAATGCGCCGAATCATCAGGGACCATGTCCTCCCGAAGGAGTGCAACCCATACCTGAGGCTGTCTACAATCGCATTCTTCAGCTCTGGCCGGAATATGGGTTTGCCTCCTACGCCGAGAGGACGCAGAACCCGCAATGTCAGTGATACCTCGTTGCCGTGCGCGTTCCATATCACGCATCGTCGCCCGGACTGCGGTGCTCGCGGGGGCGCTCTTGTCCGCGTGCGCGAGGATGGAACCCGAAGTGGCCATTGTCAACAACATTGCGCCGGAAGTGCTGGTGCGCAATCCCTCGTTCAACGGCGTTGTCTGGAATACCGTGCTTCGGTACGGCGAAGCTACTTCACCCGAGCGGTGTCTGGGCGGCGAAGGGAATGCTCATTTCCAGAAATTCAACGCGCATTCCTACTGTCGCCGGCAGAGTGAGTATGGTCTTATCGATAGTATTTGCATGTGCGACTCATCCTGGGTGTCCGACGATACCGACGTCATCAGCGCAACACCCCTATGGTTCAACTACAAGACAATGCGCTCCACGGATGCGAGATACGGCAGCTACCAGAGGATCGAGTTGAGGGCGGATGATATGGAGCAGGACTTCTCTGTGCCGGGTCCGTATGGGCATTGAGATGTGCCCGGCAAGGAAAACCCGGGTTGCCGTCGTGCTGCTCGTGTCCCTGGTTTGCGGAGTGCGTGCCGCCCCAACGACAACGGCGCCGGTCGAAACGGATTCGCTAATTCGAAGCGCTGTGGAACGTGTTGACACCATCCGTATCCGCGACACGGTGTGGATACCAACGTCGGTCATCGATACCGCCCTGGATTCGGCTGCGTGGTCGCGCAACAATTCCGCCCGCATTCGGCAACTCCATCCAATCACCGTCCATGCCAAACGGCCGACCGGCGCCGATGATGCAACCAGGCCGACAGTTGTGGATGGCGAACAAATCCGAACGACCTCGCGGGCCACGCCTATCGAAGAGCTCTCCCAGCAATCCGGCGACACCTACGTAACCAGCAAGGGCACAGGGCTGCATGGCGTAGCATCGGGCGCATCGGGTGGCATCTACATCTGCGGGTTGGGCGGAAGCCCCAATTCCCAGATTCTCGTGGTGGAGGACGGCGCTCCCGATTATCAAGGGATCTTCGGGCATCCCATACCCGATGCATTCTTCCCGTCGCTGATCGGGCGGGTGATGGTTATCAAGGGCGGTGATGGGGTGCTCTACGGAACCAATGCGCTGGGCGGGGTTATCGTCATCGAGGATCGCTGGCCCGATTCTTCGGGGATGCGGCTGGAAAATGATGTGTCGTACGGCTCGTTCAATGCATTCCGCGAGCGAGCCACCGTGCTTGTCGGAGGCAGAACCGTAGATGCAGCGTCCGCGTTCTCCGCGTTCACCACCGATGGTCACTACGATGGAAACGACGGCAATTGTGTCACGGGTCAACTGGGTGTGCGGTTGCGGCTTCCCCGGTCAGCCACAGTCGTGGTTCGAGACAAGGTCATTCATATCAAGGGCGCCGACCCCGGGCCGTGGCAAGCACCGTTTTCTCCTCGTCGCGGCTTCGATGTCGGGCGAAACAACCTGAGCGCCCGACTCGACGTACCGGGGGCATGGCTACGCGCGCGCGTCGTATCGTGGCTGGATGCCGGGGAACACCGTCTCTGGGACGGGTTCTTCTCCCGTGACTACACCGGCGGCGCAACTGCGGAGTGTTCGGGCACGCTCCTGGATCGAAGACTGCAGCTCCTGCTGGGTGCTGCGGGCGAGTATGTACATGGCCGTGCGGTCGACAGAACCCTCGATTCCGGCGACGCGCCGATTCCGTCGATCGATCCAATGTCAAGCATGGGCCTGTTCGGTCAAGTAACGGTGAAGCCCGGACTCGGCCTCACCGGCGTGGTTGGCGGGAGGCTTCACTACAGCGCGGCGTACGGGCAGGTTCCTCTCTACAAATTCGGGTTGCACTGGCAGCCGGTTGATAGATTAGAGATTCATTCCCGATTCACGAAGAACTTCAGGCAACCCACACTGCGCGAGCTCTATCTCCCTTTTCCGGTTGCTAACCCCAGCCTTCGCCCGGAGACCGCGCGCAACTGGGATGCTGGAGCGGAGCTGACACTGGGCAAGGTGCAGTTGAGCGGCACAGTGTTCCGCACAAGTGTCACCGACATGATCAAGTATTTCGGGGTGTGGTCGGGGGCAGAGGTGGTCAATGTCGACTATCTCCGAATCTGGGGCGTCGAAGGTTCCTGCACGCTGGAGCATCTTGGACCGTTCAACGCGTTTCTGGCAGCGAGCCGGCAGGACGTCGGGCGCTTCACCCGGCAGAATCCCGATGCGAAGGTCAATGGCCGCATCAGCTTCATCTCCGAGCGCGGAAGCGGTCGGTTGGAGCTGGCCGTCACGGGAGAGTGGGTACACGGTCTGTACATGAACAACTACGGGCGCAATCCGCTTCCGAATGTCTCTTTTCTCGATGGGTCGGTGCGATACCGCATGCGCAGCAAGGGCGGCGTGCGGCTCGAACCGTACTGCATCGTCCGCAATCTTCTGAATGCCCGCTATGCGTATATTGAGAATTACAGAATGCCCGGCATCAATTTTCTTGTCGGTATAGCCATCGGGGTATAGTCATGCTCAAGCCTCGCGAAATCGCCTACTGCGCGGTCTTCGGCGCCGCAGCCATGGCGGTTCGAGGGTACGGGATCGAAACCGTTGCGCCGAATGAGCGAGTCCAGTTGACAATGGCTGACGCAATTGCGGTGCTTTGCGCAGCCACCGCATTTGCAGTGTCGGTCCTCATGCGAATGGGGGTTGTCGGATGAATCCTGTGCTCGAATTCCGGTCCGTCACCATTCAGTACCCTGGTGCGTCCACCCCCACGGTCAGCGGTGTGTCCTTTCATGTTCATCCCGACGAACGCGTGGCGCTGTTCGGCCTGAACGGATCGGGGAAGACAACGCTGCTGCTTGCGGCAGTCGGACTGGTGCCGTTTACGGGCGCCATCTTCATCGACGGTATACCGGTAGAGAAGAAGACGCTCCAGAAAGCGCGCGATCGGACTGGATTCCTGTTCAATATCCCCGAAGACCAGATTCTCTTTCCGCGCGTTCTGGACGATGTCGCGTACGGTCTGATTCGTAAAGGTACGCCCTTGCAGGAGGCGCACGCGAAGGCCGGTCTGATCCTCGGGACACTTGGGGTGTCGAATCTCGCGCACAGCTCGCCATTCCAACTCTCTCACGGTCAGCGCCAGAGAATTGCGCTGGCTGGCGCGCTGGTTACCACTCCGGCGGTACTTCTGCTCGATAAGCCCTCGTCGGCACTTGATCCGCCGGGAAGTCTGGCTTTGGCAGACATGCTGCGCTCGCTCGCATCTTCAATTCTCATCGCAACGCATGATGTGGAATTCGCAGAGCGGACGTGTAACCGATTTCTGGTTCTCTGCGACCAAGGGTTGCGCGAATGCCGTGAGTGCGCAGAGGCGCAGCGATTTCTGCTCGGAAACATGACGGTGAAATCAGTGGGAGACATGCCCCACTGAAGGCCGCACATTCCGTGGCTTTGTCCGGTTCCCTGCATCAAGTATATTTTTTCTTGATCGCTGAGACCATCCACCAAACAAAGGAATTACCTGAAAGAAAAGCATACTCGATAAGACCGGTCCGGTAGTATCAGAGGTATGCGGGAAACAATCATCATGAAACGTATCTCCTTTCTGCGCGCTCGCGCATCTACGACGCCTTCTCCTTCGCCTCTCCTCTCCCCACTGTTCGAATCCAATATTGCAGGTTTCCGTCCGGTCGTTTTTCGGTATTGCGAAGTCGTATCCTACACCGTCCACATTTTTCAGTACCATCCACCATCGGAACTCTCCGCATCGAGCGGTACAATGACCCTCCTCCATCAACAGAAAGGCGGTTCGTATGTCCAATGCTGCAGTCGACTATCGTCCCATGTGGACCGGTTTGGGGCTTAACCTGGATGCCCACGATGCGCTGCTGGGCGTTCTGTCGAAGGCGTACGGCGACATCTTCATGTCGCAGAAGAAGCGTCCCGAAGGCATGGCCTATTTCGACTTCGTCATGTCCGAGGTGCATGGTCTTCGCATCAAAGAGCTGCTGGATGGGAAGAAGGAAGGACGGAAAGTCATCGGAACCTACTGCACCTTCGTTCCCGAGGAGCTGGTCCTCGCCGTCAACGGGATCATGGTCGGCTTGTGTGCGGGCGCGGATTTTGCGACTGACGAGGCGGAGAAGCTTCTCCCCCGCAATACCTGCTCTCTCATCAAGTCGACCTTCGGGTTCAAACTGGGAAAGGTCTGCCCGTATCTTGAAGCGAGTGACCTGGTCGTCGGTGAAAACACCTGTGACGGGAAGAAAAAGGCATACGAGGTCCTCTCGCCGCTGGTCTCCGGGCTCTATGTCATGGATCTGCCGCAGATGAAGGGCGCCGATGGCCGGAACCTGCTGAAAATTGAATATGTCAAGTTCATGAGGAAACTTGAGGAACTCGCCGGCGTCACGGTTACCGTGAAGTCTCTGAAGGCGGCAATCGCTGTTGTCAACGCCAAGCGCGCGGCCGTCCAGCGCCTTGCCTCGCTTCGAAGCGCCGATCCCGCGCCGATCTCCGGTTTGGATGGCCTGCTGGTCAATCAGGTCTTCTTCTACGACAATCCGGAGCGCTTCACCGCCTCGGTGAACAAGATCTGCGACGAATTGGAGCGGCGGATCGCGGCCGGGGAGGGCGTCAAGAGAGCCGGCACGACGCGGCTGCTCGTATCCGGATGTCCGATGGCGGTTCCGAACTGGAAGGTTCCGTACATCATTGAGGGCCTAAATGCGGTTATTGTCGGAGAGGAATCGTGCGTCGGCGAACGCGGCAGCAGAGGCGCCGTGGATGCGTCCCCTGTGACCATTGACGGATTGATAGACGGGATTGTCGACCGGTACCTGAAGATCGATTGCGCGATATTCACTCCCAATCAGGAGCGAATCGAGCATATCAAGGAGATTGCGTCGCGCAGCAAGGCCGACGGCGTCATTCTCTACGGCCTCAATTTCTGCTCGCCCTACCTGATCGAGGCCATGGGTATCGAAAAGGATCTTGAGAAGGCGGGAATACCGGCGATACGAATCGAGACCGACTACAGCCAGGAAGACGCCGCGCAGATCAGAACCCGCGTAGAGGCATTCATCGAGCGGATACGGGACTGAGCGATGAAAAGCCTGGGCATCGACATAGGATCGCGAACGATCAAGACCGTTCTGGTTGACAACGACCGAATCGAAACCTGGGAGGTGGTTGACGCCACCTCCCGGCCCTTCGATATCGCGCGATCGCTGCTTGACAGGTATTCGGGCGTCCCAGCGCTGGCGACAGGATATGGGCGCAACCTGCTTGAAGTGCACGACGTGCCGTCAGTCACCGAGATCAAGGCCTGCGCTCACGGCGTGAGGCATCTGTGTCCTGCGGCCCGGGCGATCATCGACATCGGCGGACAGGATTTGAAAATCATCGCGCTTGACGAGCGCGGCAAGATCTCCAAATTCGAGATGAACGACCGGTGCGCCGCCGGAACCGGGAAATTCCTGGAGGTCATGGCGCGGCGTCTGGATTATTCGATCGGGGAATTCGGCGCCGCGGCGTTAGAGGGGCGCGATGGCATCACGATCAGTTCGATGTGCACCGTGTTCGCGGAATCAGAGGTGATCGGGCTGCTCAACCGCAACGAAAAACGCGAGGATATCGCCTGCGCGGTTCACCGAAGCGTAACGGGAAGAATTGGCGGCATGTTCAAACGGATCGTCGAGAATCCCATTTGCGTCGTAGTTGCCGGAGGCGGCGCGCTGAATCCGGCCATTGTTGAATTTCTCAGGACTGAACTCTCTGACGGCATCAAGCCCATCGATCACCCTCAGATAGCCGCCGCGCTGGGCGCCGCGCTCATCGGCCTTCGTCGCGCATCCTGACCCTTCACGGACACATGTGCGCAGCGATTTTCGTCGGGGTGGTCGTGGTCGCGCAGAGGCACGACAACACTCGCGTCGCCTGAGCGAGGCGGTGTTTGCGACCGCGCCCGGAAGATCCGCGAGCTATATTTCTTCGAACGAAAGGACCAACATGAACATCACCAGAGTGCATGCGCGCGAAGTGCTCGACTCCCGAGGAAACCCCACGGTTGAGGCAGAAGTCACGCTCGAAAACGGCATCAAGGGCGTGGCCATGGTGCCATCGGGCGCGTCAACAGGCGAGAAGGAAGCGATGGAGCTTCGCGACGGAGACAAGAAACGGTACTCCGGCAAGGGCGTGCTGAATGCCGTGGAAAACGTCAACACGAGGATCGCGCCTGCGCTCGTCGGCCAATCCGCGCTTGATCAGCGTCATATTGACGGCGTGATGACTTCTCTGGACGGCACGCCGAACAAGTCGGCATTGGGCGCCAATGCCATGCTTGCCGTCTCTCTGGCGGTTGCGCGGGCCGCGGCGCGATCGGTCAGCCTGCCGCTCTATCGCTATCTCGGCGGCGTCAACGCATGCCTTCTTCCCGTGCCCTGCATGAACGTCATCAACGGCGGGCGACACGCGGAAAACAACATTGACTTCCAGGAATTCATGATCGCCCCGCACAGCGCGCCCGATTTTC